>JAAIGF010125890.1_pt1 | contig 177326 bp, 145 predicted proteins | sample 6487441 | NCBI WGS metagenome assembly JAAIGF01 (sample SAMN13974129, study PRJNA590717) | phyllosphere metagenome | biome: pepper field; feature: multiple bacterial spot infested pepper fields; material: pepper leaves; isolation source: leaves from pepper fields | host: Capsicum annuum ... | reverse complement strand
CGCCGCCCTGCGCGTGGCGATTCACGGCTGGGCCATGGCGCCCCAGGAGATCCTGGCACTGGTGACGCCGCACGATGCGGATGGCCTGCGTGGCCTGACCCAGGGCCTGGGTCGGCGCATCGCCGCCCAGCGCGGGGGCGGCCAGGTGTTTTCGGGGCGCTATCACAGCGCGCTGATCGAACCCGGGGCGTGGGTGCTGCCGGCCTTGTTGTGGCTCGAGGGCCTGCCGGTGCGCCATGGGCTGGCCAGCGACGCCGAGCACTGGCGCTGGTCCTCGGCGCGCGCGCATGTGGGCGCGAGCGGCCTGGGCTGGCTGAGCGTGCATCCGGACTACTGGGCATGCGGCAACACGCCGTTCGACCGCCAGGCGCGCTATCGCCACCTGATGCATGAGGGGCTGCCCCCGACCCAGGCGGCGCGCATCGCGGCCGCGGTCAAGGGGCAGTGGGCGCTCGGAGGACCGGCCTTCATGGCCCGGGTCGAAGCCGACGCGAGCCGCCCGGTGCGGCCCCGCCCGGTCGGGCGACCGCGCAAGCAGGCGGCGGCCGAACCGGTCAGTTGACCGGGATGCCCAGATTGCCGATCCAGTCGGCCCAGCGCACCTTGTCGCGGGCCACGGTCTCGGCCAGCGCCTGCGGGCCGCTGCCGTCACCCTCCAGGCCCATCTGGCGCAGCTGATCGCGCAGCTTGGGTTCCTGCACGGCCTCGTGCACGGCGCGCGCGAACGCGTCGACGCGATCATCGGGCGTGCCCGCCGGCATGAAATACCCCATCCAGCCGCTGTGCTTGAACGCCGGGAAGCCGCTTTCCACGAAGGTCGGGATCGTGTCGTTGCTCTTCAGGCGTTCCGGGCCGGTGACGGCCATGGCGCGCAGCCGGCCGGATTCGACGTAGGGGCGCGTGATGCCGTAGGTCAGGAAGGCCGCCTGCACCTGGTTGCCCAAGAGGGCCTGCATGACGGGGCCGCCGCCCTGGTAGGGCACGTGCAGCCAGTCCATGTCGGCGTCGCGGCCGAGGATCGCGCTGTAGATGTGGGTGGGCGAGCCATTGCCGATCGAGCCATAGGACAGCTTGCCCGGGTTGGCCTTGGCTTCGGCGATGAGCTTGTCCAGCGACTCGGCCTTCACCTGGTCGTTCACGACCAGCAGCATGGGCGACTCGGTGGCAATGGCCACCGGCTTGAAGTCCTTCTGCGCATCGTAGGTGGCCTGTTGCGGGAACAGGATGGGATTCATCACCAGTGCGGTGACGGAGAACAGGGCGGTGTAGCCGTCGGGCTTGGCGCGCATCACCTGGTTGGTGGCGATCATGCCGCTGGCACCGGGGCGGTTCTCGACCACCACCGGCTGGCCCAGGCGCGCGGCCACGCCCTCGCTCACCAGGCGGGCCACCGTGTCGATGCTGCCGCCAGGCGCATCGCCCACGATCAACTGCAGCGGCCGCGTGGGCCAGGCTTCGGCGGCCAGCGCGGGCGCGGCCACGCTGGCCATGGCCAGGGCGGTGAGCACGGCGGCGCCAGTCAGGGAATTGCGGATCATGCTGTCTCCTACGGGTTGGTCGTTGCCGATCGACGCGGCCCAGGCAGGCTGCATGGCACGCGCGATCCCGGAGATGTCAGCGCCGGCGGGGTGAGCCGCCTGGTCGTTCTGCATCCCTCGCGACCACTATAAGAAGACCCCTCGCACGCGGGCAATGGCGCAATCGTCTCAGCCGGAATGGCCGAAAACGTCACGCGCCTGACGGCCTGACCGCATCGCGGCCACCGCCCCCGCGGCGGCGATACTCACCGGCCGCCACGCCGGTCCACCGCTTGAACGCGCGCTGGAAGGTGCTGGACTCGGAAAAGCCCAGCGCGGCGGCCGTCTCGGCGATATCGGCGTGGCGGCGCACCAGCATGTCGATGGCGAGGTCGCGCCGGACGGCATCCAGCGCCAGGCGGTAGCTGCTGCCGTGGCGGGCCAGATGGCGGCGCAAGGTCGCGGGACTGACGCGCAAGGCAGTGGCCAAATCGCTCAACGGTGGGGGGTGTGCCGGCGCCTGGCGCAAGATGCCGCGCACCCGTTCGAACAGGCTGTCGGCATTGCGATAGCGCAGCACCAGGTTCGCCGGCATGCCGCGGCGCAGTGCGTGCCATTCCGCCTCGGTCCGCACCACCGGTCGATCCAGCCAGGCGGCATCCAGGGTCAGGCCCAACCATGGCGCGTCGTACTGGACCGGGGCGTTGAAGAGGCGATCGGTGTCGCGGGCGCGCCCCGGTGCGGCATAGTCAAAGCGGATGGCGCGCACGGGCATGGGCTGGCCCACCAGCCAGGACACGGTGCGCACGGCATAGAACATGACGGCAGCGCCGACGAAGTCGGGATCGTGGCGGCGTGGCTCGCGGCGCGCCAGCACGATGCTGGCCTCGTCCCCGTCCACCCGCAGGCGCGGCGCAAAGTCCGAGAGCACGAGCCGCGCGCGGTGCAGACCGTCCTGCAGCACGCCGCGCGCATCGCGGCACTGCAGGAGCGGGCCCGCGAGCGCCACGAAGGTGCCGGGCGGGACGGGCAGCCGGCAAAGTCCCCACAATTCGTCGCGCAGCAGACGCCGCAGGGTGCGGTTGAGCGCGGCGAACTGGGTGGCCGCCACGCGCGCGGCGGGAGAGGCCAGCAAGGACGGCGCGATGCCGGCCCGGCGCAGGATGGCGTCGATGTCCATGCCGCGCGCCCGCGCGCCCTGCAGGATGCCGTGCACATGGGCAATGCCCACGGTATGGCGTTGCACGGCGTCGGACAGGGGCATGGGCAGCGCCGGCCCGGCGCCGGGCCAGGCCGGATCCATGGGCACGAAGCTCGGTGGCGCAGGAATCGTGGAGGCGGCGTCGGGCACGTGCAGAGGCGTCCGCTTCAGGAGGCCACGCGGCGCGCTGACCACCGGTACAGGGTGCTGCGGTGCACGCCCAGTTCGCGCGCCGCGCCCGCCATGCTGCCGCCATGTCGCGACAAGGCTTCGGCAATGCGCTGGTCCGTGGTGGCGCGCAGGCTGGAGGATGAGTGGGGCGTGCCGGGATCCTTGTCCACGCCGCCGCAGGCGGCCTGGGTGCGTGCGGCCACGGGCGCCACGGCATGGCCCGCGCCCACGGCCGCCGATGCGGCCGCAGGCGTCTGCGTGGCCTGCGAGCGCAGCGTGCGGGGCAGATCGTCCGCCGTCACCTCGCCACCTTCCGGACGCATCACCACCAGCGTGCGCAGCACGCTGTGCAGTTGGCGGTAGTTGCCGGGCCAGGGGTGCTGCGCAAGCACGCTCAACGCATCCTCGGCCAGCACGAGGGGCTGGCCGAGCTCGGTGCCGAGCGCCGCCAGTTCTTGCTGCACGAAGTCCGCCAGATCCCCGCGTGCGCGCAGGGGCGGCAGGACCACATCCAGATCCTGCAGTCGGTAGAAGAGATCTTCGCGAAAGCCGCCTGCGCCGAGCAGCGCGTTCAGGTCGCGGTGGGTGGCGCTCACCAGTCCGAACTCGACGGGCACGGCGCGGCCCCCGCCCAGCGGTTGCACGGCGCGCTCCTGCAGCACGCGCAGCAGGCGGGTCTGCAGGCCCAGCGGCATGTCGCCGATCTCGTCCAGGAACAGGACGCCGCCGTGGGCTTCACGCAGCAGGCCCCGCGAACCCTGGCGCCGCGCGCCGGTGTAGGCGCCCGGCTCGTAGCCGAAGAGCTCGGCCTCGATCAGCGATTCGGGCAGTGCCGCGCAGTTCACCGCGATGAACGGCCCGTCGCGCCAGCGGCTGGTCGCGTGCAGGCGTTGCGCAAAGACTTCCTTGCCGACCCCGGTCTCGCCGTGCACCAGCACGCCCAGCCCGCCGTCGAGCGCCCGCTGGGCCAGCACGAGCTGGTGCTGCACGCCGGCGGGCAGCCGCACCGGCCGCACGCGCGGGCGCAGCGCATCGCGCGTATCGATGCTCGCGCGGCCATGGGCCGGCAGCGTTGCCGACGCCTCGGGGCGGCGCACGCGGCTGCGCTGGCGGCCCCCGTCCATCCCGATCAAGCAGCCCTGAAAGCCCGTGCCATCGGTCTGGTGCACGGCGCGGGGGGTGGCGCACAGGTCGCGCCACTGGTCGAGCCAGGCATCCACCGGGGTGTCGAGCAGCGTGGCCCAGTCCGTCTGCAGCAGGGCCAGGGCGGCAAGGTTCGCGCCCACGATGCGGCCGTCCTCGATGCGCAACAGGCCGCGCTCGGCCGAGTCCAGCAGAGCGGGCTGACGATGGAAGACCAGATGGGCATAGCGCGCATCGGTTGTCTCGAAGAGGCGATTGGCGATGTGGCGCGCGGCAAGGGTGGCCAGGCCCAGCGCATAGGCGTGGCTTGCGCGCGCATCCCCCGAAATGTCCAGCACGCCCAGCAGTTCGCCCCGCGGCGACTGGATCGGCGCGGCGTGGCAGCTCAGGATGCGGTTGCGGGCGAGGAAATGCTCCTGGCCGTGCACCTGCAGCGGACTCGCCTCGACCAGCACGGTGCCGATGGCGTTGGTGCCGCGCTCGGTCTCGGCCCAGCTGACGCCCGGGCGCAGCGCCACGCGTTCGGCCTGGTGCAGGAAATCGGTGTTGCCGGTGGCCTGCAGGATGACACCCTGCGCGTCGGCCAGCAGCACCAGGCTGTGGGCGCCACGCACCATCTGCGCCAGGGTGTCGATGTCGGGTGTGGCTGCGCGTACGAGGCCCAGGTGGCGGGCCAGCCGATCCTGCAGCTCGCCCCGGTGCAGCCCGCGCGGCTCGTCGGCCGCATCGGGCGACATCCCCGCGCAACGCGCCCACGACTGCAGGATGGGCCGGCGCAGGGGCACGGCCAGCGGCTGGCCACGGGCGGATCCGGCGAGCATGTGTGTCTCCTGTCGCGACCGGCGACGCCTGTCGCCGGATGCAACGTGCACCGTGTCGCAGGCTGCGACAGGCGACGCCGTCTTGTCATTTCGGACCATTATGCCGCAGAAGGCGCCTGGTGCCGGTGCCGGATTGGCATGGGCATTGCATGCGTCCTTGCGCGTGGCAGCGTTCGATTGCCAGCCCCCAAGAACACTCACGGAGACGCATCATGGACATGTCAGACCTCAAGCAATTCGGCCTGAATCTGGATTTCCCGTTCAAGAAGCAGTACGAAAACTACATCGGCGGCCAGTGGGTGGCGCCAGCCAAGGGCGAGTACTTCGACAACAAATCGCCGATCACGGGCCAGGCCTTCTGCCGCGTGGCACGCTCCGACGCCCAGGACATCGAACACGCCCTGGATGCCGCGCATGCCGCACGCCGGGGCTGGGCCGCCACGGCGCCGGCCGAGCGCAGCAACATCCTGCTGCGCATTGCCGAGCGCATCGAACAGAACCTGGAGCGTCTGGCGGTGGCCGAGTCCATCGACAACGGCAAGCCCCTGCGCGAAACGATGGCCGCGGACCTGCCGCTGGCCGTCGACCATTTCCGCTACTTCGCGGGGTGCCTGCGCGCGCAGGAAGGCACGATCTCGGAGATCGACGCGACCACCGTCGCCTACCATTTCCACGAGCCGATCGGCGTGGTGGGGCAGATCATCCCCTGGAACTTCCCGCTGCTGATGGCGGCCTGGAAGCTTGCCCCGGCGCTGGCGGCCGGGTGCCCCGTGGTGCTCAAGCCCGCCGAGCAGACGCCCGCATCCATCATGGTCCTGATGGAGTTGATCGGCGATCTTCTGCCCAAGGGAGTCGTCAACGTCGTCAACGGCTATGGCAAGGAAGCCGGCCACGCCCTGGCCAGCAGTTCGCGCATCGCCAAGATCGCCTTCACGGGCTCCACGCCCGTGGGCAAGCAGATCCTCAAGGCGGCCGCCGACACCCTGATCCCGGCAACGGTCGAACTCGGCGGAAAAAGTCCCAACATTTTCTTCGAAGATGTGATGGCGGCGGACGATGCCTTCCTCGACAAGGCGCTGGAAGGCCTGTCCATGTTCGCGCTGAACCAGGGCGAAGTCTGCACGTGCCCCTCGCGCATCCTGGTGCAGGAATCGATCTATGACCGGTTCATGGAAAAGGCCATCAAGCGCGTGCAGGCGATCAAGACCGGCCATCCCCTGGACAAGGCGACCATGGTGGGCGCCCAGGTCTCGCAGGCGCAGCTCGACAAGATCATGGGCTACATCGACCTGGGTCGCAGCGAAGGGGCGCAGTGCCTGACGGGTGGCGATCGCGGCAAGCCCGGCGCGGGCCTGGACGAGGGCTACTACGTGAGCCCCACCATGCTCCTTGGCAAGAACGACATGCGGGTCTTCCAGGAGGAGATCTTCGGGCCGGTGGCCTCGGTGACGACCTTCAAGGATGAGGAAGAAGCCATCGCGCTGGCCAACGACACCGATTATGGGCTGGGCGCGGGCGTGTGGAGCCGGGATGGCTCGCGCGCCTTCCGTCTGGGGCGTGCCATCGAGGCCGGCCGGGTGTGGACCAACTGCTATCACCTGTATCCGGCGCATGCGGCCTTTGGCGGCTACAAGCAGTCGGGCATCGGCCGCGAGACGCACAAGATGGCCTTGTCCAACTACCAGCAGACCAAGTGCATGCTGGTGAGCTACAGCGCGAATGCGCTGGGCTTTTTCTAGGGCGGGCGCCGCCCCCGCGCGCGCTGCACGGGCGCGATGGGGGCGAGCCGGGACGCGTCAGGGGATCGGCTTGCCGCTCGCCTGACCGCCTCGTGCGGCCCCGTCGTCGAACACGGCCTCGATCGTCGGCGCCAGCACGGCAGCCTGCGTCCATGCCACGAGCCTGTCCGTGCCGGCCTGCGCCACGCTGGCGCGAGCCCAGGCGGGCAGGGATCCGAAGCGGGTCTCCAGGATCAGCTGGAGGGCTTGCTGGAGCGCCTGCCGGCGACCCTCTTCACGGCCTTCCTCGCGCCCCTCTTCGCGGCCAGCTTCGCGACCCTCTTCGCGGCCTTCCTGCAGACCCTGCAGCCTGCCCTTTTCCAGGCCTTGCCGCTCCCAGTTCCGGGTCCATTCCTCGACACGTTCGGCCAGCATGGCATCCAGCTCCTGTAGATCGTTGACTTCGGGAATGTCGGCGTGGCGCACCAGGCGCCGCAGCACCACGCGGTGGATGTAGACGGCGAAGGCCCGGCGCAGGCCATCATGCCGACTCGCCGTCAGGCACCGGCGCAGCGCCATGATACTGCTGCGCACCTGCGCCGGCGTCGTGCTGCGTTCGAGCGCGATGAGATGGGCCACCACGTTGTCCTGCGTGGCCGCGGTGCCGGCCCGGTGCTCGTCGAGGACGAAGTAGCGCAGGCGGGGGTGGTACGCCGCCAGGGCGTGCGGCATTCTGCAGAACAGGGGCGCGAGCTCGCGCGGCGCGCTCCAGGGTTGCGCCCCATGGTGCACCACCAGCGGAAACACCGCCGGCAGCTCGCCGGGTCGCACGGCCTTGTCCTGCTTGATGAGGTTCTGATACAGCAACGCGATGTAGCTCAGCATGCGCAGCCCCATCCACGGGTCGCTGCGGCTCTGGAATTCCATGAGCAGGTACACGTACAGCCAGTGCTCGCCGCGCAAGCGCACGCGCCAGACGAGGTCTTGCCGACGTTCGGTCAGATCGTCCGCGACGTGGTCCCCGCGCCAGGGCTGCAGGCTGGCAAAGTCGATGTCGTTCACCCAGGCCTGCGGCACGAAGCCGCGCAGCAGATGTTCGATCATCAGCGCGTGACTGAAGAGATGGCGATAACCACTGTCGTGAGCGAGAGCCATGCGGGATCCGGGACATCCCGCCGGTGGCGGGCAGGCCCCAGTTATACGTCTGTCCGGGCCGCCATGGGGCAAAGGTGCGTACAAATCGACGCACCCGGATGCCTCAGTTTTCCGGGGTGAATCCCGTGGCCTTGACCAGGTCTGCCCAGCGCTCGCGGCTTGCCTCGATGGCCTTGGCGAACGGCTCGCCCGTCTGGCCGGAAACGTCGTAGCCGCTGTCCTCCAGGCGTTTGCGCACGGCCGGGTCGGCGTGTACGGCCACCAGGGCCTGGGTCAGGGCCCCCAGCGCGGGCTTGGGCGTCCTGGCCGGCGCCATGACGCCGAACCACACCGTCGTGTCGTATTCCGGCATGCCCAGTTCGTGCAGGGTCGGCGTGTCCGGCAACTGGCGCGAGCGTTGCGCGCCGGTGGTGACGATGGCGCGCAGCTTGCCGTCCTGGATCAGCGGCAGGCTGGACTGCAGCTGGGTGAAGCCCAGGGGCGCGTGGCCGCCCATCATGTCCGCGACCTGTGGCGCCGAACCCCGATAGGGGATGTGCACCATGCCCAGGCCGCGCTGCTCGCTCAACTGGAATCCGAGGAACTGCGACGGCGTGCCCGGGCTGAACGACGCATAGCCGCTGCCCGGGTTGGCCTTGGCCCAGGCGCTCAGTTCATCGAGCGACTTGGCGGGCACCGACGGATGCACGGCCAGGACGAGCGGGGCCTCCACGCCCTTGATGATGGGGACGAAGTCGCTCGCCTGCCACGGCATCTGGGCGAAGGCGACGGGATTGATCTCGACCATCGCCTGCGTGCCGATCCACAACGTGTTGCCGTCCGCAGGCTGCTGCAGCACGTAGTTGGCGGCAATGTTGCCGTTGGCGCCGGACTTGTTCTCCACCAGCACGGTCTGGCCGATCTGGCGCGACAGCGCCTCGGCCGTGATCCGCGCGTAGGTGTCCACGGCACCGCCGGCGGGCGTGCCCACCACCAGGCGCACGGGCTGGCTTGCGAACTCGGCGGCCTGCGCGCCTGCCGTGGCGGTCAGGCTCAGCGCCGCGACGACGAGCGCGCGACGCAGGCGTGAAGCGGGAAGGGCGGTCAGGGTCATGGCAAGTCTCCTCCGGACATATCGTCCTGTCGTGGTCAGGATGAAGTATGCCTAGCCCTGCGCACGGCTCCCAATGAATAATGCAGGAAGATTCATGTCATCGAGGGTATGAATGAACGAGCTTCCCGTCTGGCTGCGCCGTCTGACGCCGCGCCATCTGGAGACGCTGCTGGCGATCCGCGACACGGGCAACCTGAGCCGCGCGGCGCAGCGCATGTCCAGTACGCAGCCTGCCCTGTCCAAGTGGCTGCGCGATCTGGAGGACGACCTGGGCTCGACGCTGTTCGAGCGCAGCACGCGTCGGCTGGCGCCCACGGCGGCTGGCGACACGGTGCTGCGCCACGCCGAGCGCGTGCTGGGCGAGGCTGCGCGCACCCATGAGGAAATGCGCGCGCTGCAACAGGGGCGCCTGGGCTGGGTGCAACTGGGCATGCTGCCCGGGCTGGGCCCGGTCCTCTTGCCCGGCGCCCTGGCGTGGCTGCGCGAGCATGGTCCGGGCATCGACATCCGGTTGCGGGAAAGCACGCTGGACCTGATGCTGCCGCAGTTGCGCGAACACCGGATCGACCTGCTGGTCACCCGCATGGACCGGGTCGCGCGCAACGGGGGCTTTGCGTGCCGCAGCCTGTTTGCGGAAAGCGTCTGCGTGATGGCGCGCGCCGCTCATCCCCTGTTCGCCCGTCGGCGCCTGAGCTGGGAGGACGCGGCGCGGGCGCCGTGGATCCTGCCGGTGGCGGGCTCGCCCATGCGCGACACGCTGGACAACGCGTTCGCTCAGGCCGGGCTGCCGACCCCGCCCGCCGTCATCGAATCGGCATCGCCGCTCACCAACCGGGCGCTGGCGCTGTCCATGGACTGCCTTTTCCTCACCTCGCAGCACATCGGCCAGGCGATGCAGGGGCAGGGCGAACTGCGGCCCCTGCCGCTGGTGTTCAGTGGCGTGCCAGCCGACGTGAGCGTCATGTGGTCGACGGCCCGGCTATCGCCGCCGCAGGCGCAGGTCATCGACGCGCTGGCCGTGGCGGCGCGCAGCCTGCAAGGTCAGGGATAGCGCTGGCGCGTCAGAAGGTGGCCGCGTAGGCCAGGTACAGGCCGCCCACGGCGACCGGCAGCAGGTGCCACAGCAAGGAAGGCCGCTTGCCACCCGCCGTGAACTGATAGATGAAAAAGAGGGCGATCACCGCCGAGACCGCCGGCAGCAGCCACATGGCCTGGTTCAGGATCAGGGACTGCAGTGCCGAGAGTTCGCGCCGATCGTGCAGGCTGGCGCCGGCAAAGATCGCGAGCATGCCGAGCATGCCGCCCACGACGACCTGGAACAGGATGCCGAGCGTCAGGGAAATACCGGGCATGGCGACTCCGGAAGGGGGTTGGCGCGGCCCCGGGCGGGGCGAGCGCTGCCGGGGCGCAGTCTAGCAGACGACTGCGCCGCCTCCCGCGCGGCCAAGGCATACTAGGCCGCATGACCGATGCTTCCTTCGATCCGCGCCGCGCCCAGCTGCGGCGCCTGCAGGCCATTGCGCTGGCCATGCTCGCCGTCATGCTGGGCGGCTTCATCCTGAGCCATGCCATGGGCAACACGGGCGTCTGGGCCTGGGTCCGCGCCTTCTGCGAGGCCGCCACCGTCGGCGCGCTGGCCGACTGGTTCGCCGTGGTCGCCCTGTTCCGCCACCCGCTGGGCCTGCCCTTTCCGCACACGGCCATCATCCCGGCCAACAAGGATCGCATTGCCGACAACCTTGCCGTGTTCGTGCGCGACAACTTTCTGGATCCGCCAAGCCTGCTGGCGCGCCTGAAGGTGTTCGATCCGGCCGCCCGCCTGGGGCAGTGGCTGGCCGAGCCACGCCAGGCCAAGGCGGCTGCGGGCATGGGCCGCGAGTGGGTGCAGGAGGCCTTGCGTCTGGTGGACGAGAAGGCCGTGCGCGAGTCCCTGCAGCGTTTCGTCGTGGCCCGGCTGCGCGGCTGGGATGCCGCCGCGACGATCGGCGACATCTTCGCGCTGCTGACCCGCGACGGTCGCCACCAGGCCCTGCTGGACCAGGGGCTGCAGCAGATCGGCCGCGCGCTGGACAACGAGGCCGTGCGCACCCGGGTCGCCGATCTCATGGTGTCCTATGCCCGGCGCGAGTGGCCGCGCATCGTGGGCACAGTGGACCGGATCAAGTCGGTGGACCGCATGGGCGAGCGCATGGCCGAGCGTCTGGCCCTTGCCCTGATGAGCGAGCTGCAGGTCATCCTGGCCGACCCTGAGCACCCGGTGCGGGCCGACTACGCAGCCTGGCTCGAAGACTATCTGGCGCGACTGCGCTCGGATCCGGCCCTGGGCGAGCAGGTCGACGCGATCAAGCAGAAGCTGCTCGACCATCCGGATCTGGCGACCTACCTGCAGCAGGTGTGGGCCGAGGTGCGCACCGCGCTCGAGCACGACCTCGCCCGCGAGGATTCGGCACTGGGCGGCCATCTGGAGCGCAGCCTGCTGGCGATGGGGCGTGCGCTCGGCGAGGACCCGGCCCTGCGCGAGGCGATCAACCGGCACGTCCTGGACGCCGCGCAAACCCTGTCGGGCCGCCTGCGCGAAGGCGTCACGCAGCACATCGCCCAGACCGTGAAGGCCTGGGACGAGCGTCAGCTGGTGGACGAACTGGAACTGAGCGTGGGCCGGGACTTGCAGTACATCCGGTTCAACGGGACGGTGGTGGGCGGGATCATCGGTGTGATCCTGCACGCGGCCGTCGTGATCTTCACCGGTTGAGGCGCGCGATCAGGCGCGGGTCAGCCGCTCGAACTTGATCAGCAGCTCGCCCCGCGTCTCGACGACGTCCGGATTGACCAGGATGCATTCGACCGGACAGACGACCTTGCACTGCGGCTCGTCGTGGTGGCCCACGCATTCGGTACAGCGCGACGCGGCGATCTCGTAGTACTCCTCGCCCATCGAAATGGCGTCGTTCGGGCACTCGGGCTCGCAAACGTCGCAGTTGATGCACTCATCGGTAATGAGCAATGCCATGGCAATCTGCCTGGTGAGGCACGCGCTGCAGGGGTGGCGCAGCGCGCGCCGGAAGGGGTCAATCCCCCTTGAGCGGTCCGCCCATCTGCTGGACCTTGGACTGCAGCCAGCGTTCCACCGAGGGGAAGACGAACTTGCCGACGTCCCCGCCCATCAGGGCGATCTCGCGCACGATGGTGCCGGAGATGAACTGGTACTGGTCGGAAGGGGTGAGGAACAGGGTTTCGACATCCGGCAGCAGGTAGCGGTTCATTCCCGCCATCTGGAACTCGTATTCGAAATCGGAGACGGCACGCAGGCCGCGCAGGATGACGCGGGCATTCTGCGAGCGCACGAAATCCTTCAGAAGGCCGCCGAAGCTTTCCACCGAGACGTTGGGATAGTGGCCCAGCACCTCGCGTGCGATATCCAGGCGTTCGGCCACCGTGAAGAACGGCTTCTTGGCCTGGCTGTGCGCCACGCCCACGACCACCTTGTCGAACAGCGTGGCTGCGCGCCGGACCAGATCTTCATGGCCCCGGGTGAGCGGGTCGAACGTGCCGGGATAGACGGCAACAATCATCGGGTTTCTCCTTGTGGTCGGCAGCCTTGACGGCATGGCCTGCAGCAAATGGTGGCGGCGTCGCGCGCCGGGTCTCCTCGGACGAATTATTTACCGGATTTTGCATCGCAGCAAATGTCCGTCCGATACGGCGCTGCCGCAAGCCTGGTCAGACGGCGGCCGGCGAGGGCTGATACTGAAGCACATGGTAATGCACCGCGCCGGCGCGTGCGCTGCGCAGCACGGCGAAATCCGCCGGCGGCACCACGGGCTGGTCGTCCTCGACATACACGAGTCCGCCGGGCGCCAGCGCCGCCGGCAGCCGGCTCCACAGGCGGGCGAGCCAGCCCTGGCCAAAGGGCGGATCGAGCAGCACGAGGTCAAAGCGCGCCCCGGGATTGCCCAGATAGGCCAGCGCATCGTTCTGGATGACGCTGACGTGATGCGCACCCAGACGATCGACCGTGGCGCGCAGGCCGGCCACGGCCGTGTGATGCCACTCGACCAGGGTGACCGCCTGGGCGCCGCGCGAGGCCGCCTCCAGCCCCAGCGCCCCCGTGCCGGCAAACAGGTCCAGCACCCGGCGCGATCCGAAGTCCTGCTCCCACAGATGCGTCAGCCAGTTGAACAGCGTTTCGCGGACCCGGTCCGGCGTCGGGCGCAGGCCCTCCACGTCGAGCACGGCCAGCGGCGTGCGGCGGTACTGGCCGGCGACGATGCGGACCTGCTGGGGGGGCGGCTTTCTGACCTTGGGCTTCTTGATGACGAACTCCTGGCGATGGACGGGCACGACGCGCGCATCGTAACCCGCCGCGCGACCTTGATAAACCGCGGTCCGCCCCCATCGTCGATGCATGGCCTTCCCCGTCCCCCTCTCCGTACTCGACCTTGCGCCCATCGTGCAAGGCGGCACCGCCGCGCAGGCGTTTGCCCAGACCCTGGACCTCGCCCGCCTGGCCGACCGCCTGGGCTATACGCGCTACTGGCTGGCCGAGCACCACGCCATGCCCGGCATCGCCAGCGCGGCCACGGCCGTGCTCATCGGCCACGTGGCTGGCGGCACCGAGCGCATCCGCGTGGGTTCGGGCGGCATCATGCTGCCCAACCACGCACCGCTGGTCATCGCCGAGCAGTTCGGTACGCTGGCCTCGCTGTATCCGGGCCGCATCGACCTCGGCCTGGGCCGCGCGCCGGGGACGGACCAGGCCACGATGCGCGCCCTGCGCCGGGCGAACTCGGCGGCGGACGACGATTTCGTGCCGTTGCTCGACGAGCTGCGCGGGTACTTCCGCAAGGGTTCGGACGATCCGGGCTGGCGCGTGCGCGCGGTGCCGGGCGAAGGCCTGGACGTGCCGATCTGGCTGCTGGGCTCGAGCGGCTACAGCGCCCATCTGGCCGGTCATCTGGGCTTGCCCTTCGCGTTTGCCGGACATTTCTCGCCCGCCAACATCGATGCCGCGCTGCAGCTGTATCGCCAGTCGTTCAAGCCCGGCGCGCTGCAACGCCCGCATGCCATCCTCGCCTTGCAGGTCATCGTGGCGCCGACCGATGACGAGGCGCGTTTTCTGTCGACCACCCAGCAGCTGCAGGTGCTGAACCTCGCCCGCGGCAATCCGGCAGGGCAGATTCCGCCGCCCGTCGAGCATGTCGACTTCACGCCCAGCGAGGCGGCGGCGATCGAGCGCATGCTGGGGGCGGCCATCATCGGCAGCCCGCAGACGGTGCTGGCCGGCCTGTCCGAGGTCGTCGAGCGCACGGGCGTCCAGGAGATCATGGCAGTCACCAGCGTGTACGATCCGGCCGCGCGGCTGCGCTCCTACGAGATGCTGGCCGAGCTCTGGACGGGCGCGGGCGGCTAAACCGTCTATCATCGGGGCCAATCCCTGGGTTTCCCGCTGTCACCATGTTCAAGTTTTTCCGCAAGAAGCAGCCGGCGCCCCCGGCGCCGCAGACACCACCGCCCGAAAGCACCCCGCCCGTCGTCCCCGATGCGGGCGGCTGGGGCCGGCACGTCGAACCCGCACCGCCTGCCCCGCCGGGCGGCGTGCTGCCGCCGGCTGCCGCGCCCGCGCCGGTCGCACCGGTGCCACCGGCCGCGGTGCCTGTCGCACCGGCGGATTCACCCGCAATGGCGCCCGTTGCACCGTCGGTGCCACCGGTAACGGTGCCACCCGCGACGCCGCCTGTTGCACCGGCAGTGCCACCTGCGCCTGCACCTGCACCTGCACCGGCACCGATCGCGCCAGCATCCGCGCCCGCACCCGCACCAACTTCACCGCTTGGCGCAACGGCCCCTGCGCCGGCTACGCCGGTGGACGTACTAGCACCCAGCCCCGCGTCCGTGACGGCGCCTGCCGCCCGGGTCGATTACCGCGATGCCCTGTCGAGCGCGCCATCCGCGCCCCTGGCCGAGGCGGCCGGCTCGGCCGCGGTGTCGCCGGCGGCCGCTCCCCAAGGGGGCGGCCTGTCGGCACGGCCGGGCTTCGCCGAGCCCGCCGCATTCGCGCCCGCCGATGCGGTCGAGGTGCCCTTGCCCAGCGGCACGGCGACACCGGCGGCCCATATCGTCGAGGCCAGCCCGCCCGCCACGCCGCCCGTCGAGCCCGTGGCGGCTGCCGCGCCGGCTGACCCGGCGGTCCAGCCTCTGGTGGCCGCCACGCCGGCCGCGCCCATCGCCGATGCGAGCCCCGCGCCGCTGAGCCCGAGCGCTGCCGGCACGCCGGTGGCGCCGCCTGCCAGCCACATCGCCGAAGCCAGCCCGCAGCCGCCGCTCGCCGCGCCTGCCCTGGCCCCGGAGCCGGGCGCCGCGCCTGCCACGGCATTCGGCACGCCGCCCGTGACCGCACCGGCCGATCCCATCGCGGCCCCGGCCACGTCGACCGTGACGCCCCCCGCCGCCGCGATGCCGATCGCGACGTCCAGCACGGCGCCGACGATGCACACCGCCGCCACACCGGCAGCCCGGGCCCCCGTGGCGCCTGCGCCGGCCGCGCGCGCCCCGATCAAGCCCGACGCCCTGGTGGGCGGCAAGCCCGCCCAGCGCCCGGGTGCCGCGCCGCGGCGCGCGGCCTACGAGCCGACGACGCCGACGGTCGCCACCGAGGCGGCGCCCGCCAAGACGTCCTGGCTGAACCGGCTGCGCGCCGGACTCTCGCGCACGGGCCAGAGCTTCACGGGGCTCTTCGTCAACGTGAAGGTCGACGAGGACCTCTTCGAGGAACTCGAAACCGCGCTCATCATGTCCGACGCCGGTGTCGAGGCGACGGAACGCCTGCTGACCGCGCTGCGTGCCCGCGTGCGCAAGGAACGCATCGAAGACGGTGCCCGCGTGAAGGTCGTGCTGCGCGAGCTGCTGGCCGAGCAGTTGAAGCCGCTGGAGCGTCCGTTCGACCTCACGCGCGCGCAACCCCTCGTGGTCATGATCGCGGGCGTGAACGGCGCGGGCAAGACCACCTCCATCGGCAAGCTCGCGCGTGCCTTCCAGGCCAGCGGCAGCACCGTGCTGCTGGCCGCGGGCGATACGTTCCGCGCGGCGGCCCGCGAACAGCTCATCCAGTGGGGTGAGCGCAACAACGTGGCCGTCATTGCCCAGCGCGAAGGCGGCGACCCTGCCGCCGTGGCTTTCGACGCGGTGCAGGCGGGCCGCGCGCGCGGCGCCGGTGTCGTGATGGTGGACACTGCGGGGCGCCTGCCCACGCAGCTGCACCTGATGGCCGAACTGCAGAAGGTGCACCGCGTCATCGGCAAGGCCGATGCGGCCGCACCGCACGAGGTGCTGCTGGTGGTGGACGGCAACACGGGCCAGAACGCGCTGGCCCAGATCAAGGCCTTCGACGAGGCCCTGGGCCTGACCGGGCTGGTCGTGACCAAGCTCGATGGCACGGCCAAGGGCGGCATCCTCGCGGCCGTGGCCGCCGGTTCCCAGGGCGTGCGGCCGGTGCCGGTCTACTGGATCGGTGTGGGTGAGGACGTGGCGGACCTGCAGCCCTTCGTCGCCGACGAGTTCGCCGGGGCGATGCTCGGCGCGAACTGATCCCGCCCGCGCCGACGGCCGGCGCTGGCGGGCCACCGGCGCCGGCGTTCAAGCCCGCCTGACCAGCCCGCCGTCGGCCCTGCCGATGCCGCGAGCCGACCGTCAGCGCACGTTGCGCTGCAGGGCGTGCACGGCCAGGCCGGCGACCAAGCCCCAGAACGCCGCGCCTATCCCCAGGGGACTGATGCCGCTCGCCGTCACCAGAAAGGTGAAGAGCGCGGCCGGCCGGTGCGGTTCGTCCTTCAGCCCGTTGACCAGCGAACTGCCCAGGGCGCCCAGCAGGGCGAGCCCGGCGACGGCCTGGATGAGGATGGGGGGCGACGCCGTCACCGCCGACGCCGCCATGGCCGCCGTGAAGGCCAGCGCGATGTAGCCCACGCCCGCCATGACCGCGGCCAGATAGCGGCGATCGGCATGCGGATGCGCGTCGGGGCTGGCGATCAGCGCGGCGGTGATGGCTGCCAGGCTGATGGTCGGCACGCCGAACGGCGCGGCCAGCAGGGATGCGCCGCCCGTCGTGCGGAACAGCGGGCCTGCCGGCGGATGAAAGCCATACACGGACAGTACGGCGATGCCCGGGATGTTCTGCGATGCCATGGTCACCAGGAACAGCGGCAGCGCCAGGCCGACCACGCCATCCCAGGTGAAGACGGGCGTCACCCAGGCCAGCCGGGGCAGGGCGAGCGTCATGGCGCTGCCCGCCGGGTCCAGCGCCAGCAGGGCAAAGGCCGCCACCACGGTGGCGGGCACGGCAAAGAGACGCGCGAAGCGGAATGTCAGGCCATAGACGCCAAGCAGCACGAGGGCGGGCCAGCCGGCCGTCTCGAGCGCCGCGAAGGGCGCGAGGCACAGCTTGAGCAGCACGCCGGCCAGCATGGCGTTGGCAATGGGCGCGGGGATGCGCGTGATGAGGGCACCCAGCGGGCGCCACAGGCCGGCCACGACGATCAGGGCGCCGGCGACCATGAAGGCGCCGACTGCCGCGGCAAAGCCGCCGGCGAGCGTGCCCGTGCTCACGAGCAGCGCGGCCGCGGGCGTGGACCAGGCGATGCCCACGGGGACGCGATACCGCAGGGCCACGCCGATGGCGATGACCCCCACGCCCAGGCACAGCATGAAGAGTCCCGAGGTGATCTGCGCCGTGTCGGCGCCCACCGCGCCCAGGCCCTGGATCACGACCGCGAAGGTGCTGCCGAATCCGACGAGCGAAGCCAGCAGGCCCGCCAGGATGGCGCGCCCGGTGTGGGCGTGCGGGCCGGGGGGCGGCGCCGCAGGCGATGGCGCCGGCGGGTCGGTGCACGCGTCGCCCGCGCCACGCGCGCCGGGTCCGGCGCTCCCGCCCGGCATGCTCATGACGTCTGCACGGTCGCCGGGTTTTCCACCGGCGGCACGGCCTTGCCCTTCTGGGCCTGGCGCCATTCCATGAAGGTCTTCAGGAACAGCGTGATCATCGCCATGCAGGCGAGCAGCGCCGCGGCGGTGAAGGCCGCCACGGTCTTGTAGTCATCGTTGAGCTGCTCGACCAGCAGCGGCAGCGTCACGGTCTGGCCGCGAATCGCGCCCGACACCACCAGCACGGCACCGAACTCGCCCACCGCGCGGGCGTTGGTGATGACCGTGCCATACAGCAGGGCCCAGCGGATGTTGGGCAGGGTCACCTTGCGAAAGATCTGCCAGCCGCTCGCGCCCAGCGTCAGCGCGGCATGTTCTTCCTCGCGTCCCTGCGTCTGCATGAGCGGGATCAGCACGCGCGCCACGTAGGGCGAAGTCACGAACACCGTCACCATCACGATGCCCGGCCATGCGAACATCAGCTGCACGTTGTGCCCGGCCAGCCAGCCGCCCAGCGTGCTTTCCAGCCCGTAGGTCGTCAGATAGCACAGGCCGGCCACGACGGGCGAAGTGGCGTAGGGGATGTCGATCAACGTCATCAGCAGCTTGCGGCCGCGGAATTCATAGCGCGTCACGCACCAGGCCAGGCACACGCCGAACACCAGGTTGATCGGCACGGTCAGCCCGGTGGCGAGCAAGGTCAGCATGATGGCGTGGCGCATGTCGCCATCGGCCAGGTTGGCCATCAGCATGTCCCAGCCGCCGGACAGCGCACGGCTGAAGATCAGCACCAGCGGCAGGACCAGCAGGAAGGTGGCGATCGTCAGGCCCAGGATGACCAGGGACCACTGCTGCCAGGATTGCGGTTTCTTTCTCATGGTGTCAGCCCCGTCCCTGCCAGACCGAAAACCGGCTCTGCGCGAGCTGCAGGCCAAAGAGCAGCAGCAGTGATGCACCCAGCACGACCGAGGCGATCGCCGCGGCCGCCGGGTAGTCGTATTCGGACAGCCGCACGAAGATCATGAGCGAGGTGACCTCGGTCACGAAGGGCTTGTTGCCCGCGATCATGATCACCGCGCCGAACTCGCCCAGACTGCGGATGAAGGCCTGCGACGAGCCTGCCACCAGCGCGGGCACGAGCGTCGGGAAGATGACGCGCAGGAAGACCTGCGTGCGCGTCGCGCCCAGCGTGTTGGCGGCTTCCTCGTACTCCGGCCCCAGGTCCTCGAGCACGGGTTGCACCGCGCGCACCACGAAGGGCAGGCTGGTGAAAGTCATCGCCACCACGATGCCGGGGAATGCATACGCCACCTGGATGCCGTAGGGCGCGAGCCACTGGCCCACCCAGCCGCCTGGCGCGAGCAGCACCGACAGGGTCAGGCCGGCCACGGCCGTGGGCAGGGCAAAGGGCAGGTCGACCATGGCGTCGAGCAGACGGCGACCGGGAAAGTCGTAGCGCGTCACGATCCAGGCGAACAGCAGCCCGATGCTGGTGGCCGCAACCGTCGAATACAGCGCGCCCCGGATCGTCGTCCAGTAGCTCGCCAGCACGCGCGGTTCGCTGACGGCGCGCCAGTACTGGGCCCACGTCATGTCGCTGGTGTACAGGAACAGCGCCGAGAGCGGCAGCAGGATCACCAGGCTGAGGAACAGCACGCTGATGCCGAACGTCGGCACAAAGCCTGGCAGGGTGGGGCGCTGCGTGAAAAAGGAAAGTCGATGGGCCAAGCCGTGCATCCCGAAGAGCGATTCTGCCGGCTCAAGACAAAACGCGGCCAGGGGCCGCGTGTGCGGGGCATCGCGCGGCCGAGTCGGCATCGCATGCCCAGGAAGATCCGGCGTTCAAGGTGCCGCCAGGGCCGGCGGCACGCAGAACTATAGTCGATCCGCCCGGCGCGCCCCCTGGGGCGCCGCGCCGGGCAGGAGGATCAGCGGCGGCCGGAGGCCAGCAGTTCGTCCAGGATCCCGCCCGAACCGAAGTGGTTCTTCTGCACGTCTTCCCACGGACCGATGCCGTCTTCCACCTTCAGCAGCTCGATCTGGGGGAACTGGTCGGCGGTCGCCTTGACCACGTCTTCGTTGTGCACGCGCAGGTTGAAGCTCGCCAGCAGTTCCTGGGCTTCGGGCGTGTACAGGTAGTCCAGGTAGCCCTTGGCCAGGGCTTCCGTGCCCTTTTCCTTGGCCACGCGATCCACCACGGCGACCGGGAACTCGGCCAGCACGCTGACCGGCGGCACCACGGCCTGCAGGTTCAGCGACTTGAACTCGTCACCCTGGGCAATGTTCTGCACTTCGGACTCGAAGCTCAGCAGCACGTCGCCCTGGTTGTTCTGGGCAAAGGCCACCGTGGCGCCACGCCCGCCCGTGGGGAAGTTCTCGACGTTGGCCAGCAGCTTGCCGACGAACTCCTTGATCTTGGCTTCGTCGCCATTGAACGCCTTGTTGGCGTACAGCCAGGCCGCCAGATAGGTGTAGCGCGCGTTGCCCGAGGTCTTGGGGTTGGGGAACACCAGGCTCACGTCATCGCGCACCAGGTCGTCCCAGTTCTTGATGTTCTTCGGGTTGCCGTCGCGCACCAGGAAGGCGATGGTGCTGTAGTAGGGCGAGCTGTTGTTGTCGAACGCCTTCTGCCAGTCCTTGGCCACGAAGTTGCGCTGGGCGAGGAAGTCCACGTCCGTGACCTGGTTGAACGTCACCACGTCGGCCTTCAGGCCTTGCAGGATCGCCTGGGCCTGGCGCGACGAGCCACCGTGCGACTGCGTGATCGTCACGTCTTCGCCATGGTTCTTCTTCCAGTATTCCTGGAACTTCGGATTGATGGCGCCGAACAGCTCGCGCGCGACGTCATACGACGAGTTCAGCAGCTCCTTGTTCTGCGCGAAAGCGCCCGGGGCGGCAAACAGGACCGCCGTGGTGGCGGCCGAGACGATCAACTTCTTCAGCATGGAATGGGTCCTGGTCAAGCGGTGCAATGAAAAGGGCAAAGCGTCCAATCAGCCGTGCACGGGTGGCATGGCGGCAATTCTGTCGGTGGGGGCCACCGGGATGCGCCAGCGACATCGGCGGCGCAACGACGCCAGCAAGCGCTGGCCCTGGGGCCAGTCTGCCAGGCCGGACTCGGCATTGATGTGGCCGGCATCGGTCAGCACGACCACGTCGCTGCCCCAGTCCGCTGCAAACGCCTGGGCGCGGGCAAGGGCGCAGTAGCGGTCGTTCGTGCTGGCCACCACGATGCTCGGAATGCCCAGGCCATGGCGCGGCACGGGGGCAAAGCTTGCCAGGTGCGGCGGCGCACCGGGCCGCTCGACGTCCGCCGGGGCGACCAGCAGCGCGCCGGCCACCTTCTGGCGCACCGCCAGCGGCAGGTGCGCCACGGTGATGCAACCCAGGCTGTGGGCGATCAGCAGCGGCGGGCGCGGGGCGGCGTCGATGGCCTGGGCCAGCCGCGCCACCCAGGCATCGCGCTGCGGCGACACCCAATCGTCCTGCTCGACCCGCTGCGCCCGCGGCAACGTCGCCTCCCACCGGCTTTGCCAGTGGTCGGGGCCGGAGCCATTCCAGCCGGGGACGATGAGAGGTTGCAGGCGCATGAAAACATGATGCCTGCACCTCCTTCTTACGAGAACTATGTATAAATGTTTAGCTTATATCTTTGGGTAATATCAATCAGCTGCCGTTCAAGAGCTTCTCGAACGCCTGGTCCAGCGTCTTCTGCGCCTCGGCCAGATGCTGGTTCTGCTCGCGCAGCCAGCCCTTGTCGCGCCCCAGGGTGTCCTGCGCGGCCGTCAGCATGCGCCTGACCTCGGCCGGCTGCGGGCCGCCGGTGCCAACGCGCGTGTTCACCATGTCTTGTGCCGACAGCGTGGCGCGCAGGGCAGCCTCGTCCAGGGGCAGGGTGGTGTCGGCCCACTTGTACTTGGTGGCGGCCTCGGCGTACAGGCGCTGGGCTTCGGCATACGGAAAGTCGCGCGGCGCGACGTCGTGTTCCCGGGCGTAGGTCACCATCATCGAGGCAAAACCGTGGCCCACGCGGAACGGCACGTTGTGCTGGCGCTGCAGGGTGTCGGCCAGCTCGATGGATGTTGTCCACTCCTCATCCAGTTCCTGTCTGGCGCGCTCGGGGTTGACCACCAGGGCGCCCAGGACCTTGTCCAGCCCGTCGAACATGCTGCTCGTGGCGTCATACACGCCCAGCGAATCCCACGCGGCCTTGTAGTCCGTCATGCCGGTGCTGACGTTGTGGGCGCGCAGGGTCGTCGCCTGGGCCAGGCCCACGACGTCGGATGCGGCCTCGCGCACGCGCATGATCAGGCCCGGATTGCGCTTCTGCGGCATGGCGCTGCTGGCATAGGTCGAGCCTTCCTCGAGCAGGATCCACGGGCGGATCTGGTGATACTGCGTATGCAGATCGGCCATCATCGCGCCGATGCGAATCGCGCCGGACGAGGCGATGCCGGTGGCTTCCAGCGGCACGTCGAAGCTGATCACCTGGCCCGCATCCAGGGAGTTCTCCACGATGCCATCGAAGCCCAGCAGCGCGGCCATGCGTTCGCGGTTGAGCGGCCAGGCCGAGTTGGCGAGCACGCCGGTGCCCATCGCGCTCAGGTTCAGGCGCGACCACAGCTCGCGCAGGCGCTGCGCATCGCGCGCGAACGAGGCCTCGTAGGCCAGCAGGTAGTGGGCATAGCTGATCGGCATGGCCTGCACGCCGTTGGTGTAGGCCGGGATCAGGGTGTCGACGTTTTTCTCGGCCAGCGCCAGCAGCCGTTCGCGCGCGCCGTTCATGGCCTGGGTGTAGGCGAGCACCGCATTGCGCAGCTGCGCCGTGCGAAAGGTCGCGTACATGTCCTGCCGGCTGCGGCCCGCATGGATCAGCGAGGCCTCGGGGCCCACCTCGTCGGTCATGATGCGCTCGACCTGCATCACGTCGGCGGGACGCTTGCCGCCCGGCTCGCCCGCCTGGCGCATGGCGAAGGCCACGCCGCTGGCGATCTTGCGACCCATCTCGGGCGTCACGATGCCTTCTTCGACGAGCATGACGGCGGACGCCTGGTTGATCCGGTTCATCCAGTCGAACTGGTCCTGGCCATCGGTCCTGGCCGTCTTGCCCGTGGCCACCGTCGCGCCGACCTGGCGTGCCTGGGCGGCGCATTCTTCCGTGGTGCCGCACGGCTTGTCGGCCGTGCTGGCCGCCTGCACCGACAGGGGGGCGGCAAGGGCGAGCAGGGCGACCAGGCGCCAGCTTTGTGGGAATGTTCTCATGTCTCCTCCGGGGTTCCGCGACGTGCGCTGCCGACGGCAGCTCGACGGGGGTTGTAGGTTCATCGCAGCTTACCGCGGCGCGGCGCGCATCACGACCATCGGGCAGGGCAAGGGATAACCCGCGTACGCCTCGGGAATTACCCGGTGTTTGCGGTGCGCGCAATCCGCAGCCGGCTTGCGTGGTGCATGATCCGGATGCCCCGGTCTCGCGCTTCACGAGAGCCGTTGCCGGTATTCCATTCAAGAATGCAACCCAGACAAGGGTGCCGAGGAGTCATCGATGCAACGCCGTTCCTTCATCAAGCACGCTGCGCTTGGCGGTGCCGCCACCGGCGCGGCCACACTGGCAGCGCCGGTCTTCGCGCAGGATGCGCCCACCATCAACTGGCGGCTGGCCTCGAGCTTTCCGCGCAGTGCCGACGCCATCTTCAGCGGCGGTGAAAACCTCGCCAAGTTCGTGGGCGAGGCCACCGGCGGCAAGTTCAACATCCGCGCCTTTCCCGCCGGCGAGATCGTGCCGGCCCTGCAGGTGCTGGATGCCGTGCAGAACGGCACGGTCGAGTGTGGCCACTCCGCGTCGTACTACTACTACGGAAAGGATCCCACATTCAGTTTCGATGCCGCCGTCCCCTTCGGGCTGAACACGCGCCAGATGAATGCGTGGATGACGCACGGCGGTGGCATGGACCTGATGCGCGAGTTCTTCAAGAACTACAACATCGTGAACTTCCCCTGCGGTTACACGGGCACCCAGATGGGCGGCTGGTTCCGCAACGAGATCAAGAGCGTGGCCGACCTGAAGGGGCTGAAATTCCGCGTCAGCGCCTTTGCCGGTGCCGTGCTCTCGCGCCTGGGCGTCGTGCCCCAGCAGATCGCCGGGGGCGACATCTATCCCGCGCTGGAAAAGGGCACGATCGATGCCGCCGAGTGGATCGGGCCTTACGACGATGAGAAGCTCGGCTTCAACAAGGTGGCCAGGTACTACTACGCCCCGGGCTGGTGGGAGGGCACCCTGCAGGTGTCGCTGTACGTCAACGACAAGTCCTTCGAGTCACTGCCCAAGCACTACCAGGCGGCGCTCTCGAATGCGGCGTCCGCGGCCACCAACAGCATGATCGGCAAGTACGACGCCGAGAACCCCAACGCGCTGCGTCGACTGATCGCCAACGGCGCCATCCTGCGCGCCTTCCCGCGCGACGTGATGGACGCCTGCTACGCCGCATCGAACGACTTGTACAAGGAGCTCTGCGCCACGAACGCGCCCTTCAAGAAGGTGCACGACCAGTACATGGCGTTTCGTGACAGCGAAGTGCCGTGGTTCCGTGTCGCCGAGGACAACTTCGATCAGTTCATGTCTGCCACGCTGGGCAGGCGCCAGCCTTAGTCGTGCAGTGGGACGCTGGCATCGGCCAGCGCCCCCACGAGGCTGTTGCAGTCTGGCAACACATGATTCAAATGCACATGTTCAGCAACAATTGGACATAGAATCGGTTTCATCGACCCATTCCTTGCGGGAGGCGGGGCGCCAGCGCGCCGCCTCCCGAGCCGTCCATCATGTGCCCATCCTCCTGCGCCGCGCCGCTGCCGGCGTCCGTGTCCTCCTGTCGGTATCCCCACCACACAGGACACGCTCATGCCTTACCCCCTCGTCATTCGTCACCGGCTGCGGCCATCCTCGGGCCGGCGCTTCGCGCCTAGGCGCGCCCTTGCCATGGCCGCGCTGGGGGTCGCCGTCGCGCCCGCGCTCGCGCAGACCACCCCCGTCAGGTCGGCCGCAGACGTCGGCGTCAGCACGTTGCAGCCCGTGACCGTCACGGGCCGCGCAGACAACGTCACCGAAGGCTCGGGCTCGTATCAGGCACCGGCCACCACCGCCGCCAACCGCCTGTCCACGTCGCTGCGCGAAACACCGCAATCGGTCACCGTGCTCACGCGGCAGCGACTGGACGACATGGGGTTCACGACCATCCGCGAGGCCCTGGGCCAGGTCACGGGCATCTACGCCACGGAAAACGACACCGAGCGCACGCGTTTCGTCTCCCGAGGCTACTCGATCGCCAATTTCCAGGTGGATGGCATTTCGCTCGTCCAGGGCGATGGCTACGTGTCCATCAGTCCCGACCCGGCCGTCTACGACCGTGTCGACGTGGTGCGCGGAGCGACCGGCCTCATGACGGGCGCAGGCGACCCCAGCGGCTCGGTCAGCCTGCAGCGCAAGCGCCCGACACGCGCGTTCGCCGCCAGCGTGGGGGCCACGCTGGGCCGCTGGGACAATCGCCGGGTGGAGGCCGACGTGGGCGGACCGCTTGCCTTCGACGGCAGGCTGCGTGGGCGCATGGTGGTGGTCAAGCAGGACGCAAAGTCGTTTCGCGATCGCTATTCGCTGGACAAGAAGGTGTTCTATGGCGTGCTCGAAGCCGACGTCACGCCGCACACGGTCGTGAGCGTGGGGGTCGATTACCAGTCGCCCGAGGCTTCGGGGGTGACCTGGGGCACGGTCCCGTACTGGATGGCCGACGGCTCGCTGGCCAATCTGCCGCGCAACACCAGTTGGGCGCCCCCTTGGGCGCGCTGGACGATCGAGCAGAAACAGGCCTTTGCGCGCGTGGAGCATCGCCTGGCCAATGGCTGGCAGCTCAAGGCGGGCTACCTGCACGATCTGAAGGCGGGCAGCGGCAAGAAGTGGTTCGGTGGTTCGGGCTATCCGGCGGCCAACGGCACCGGCATGAGTGCGTGGACGGGCGGTGGTTCCGGATACGACATCATCACGCGCGCCATGGACCTGAGCGCCACGGGCCCGTTCTCGCTGCTCGGCCGCGATCACGAGCTGGTCGTGGGTTTCACCAACAGCCGCTCGCGCGAGGACCAGCCGTTCAACATCGAAGAGGACCTGTCCGCAGCCGACCTGCGCATCGCCGATTGGCGCACCTGGGACGGCAACGTGCGCGAATACGACGTCTTCGTCGCGGATTTCACGGGCTTTGACAAAATCACCCGCCAGCGCGGCACGTATGCGGCAGCCCGGCTGAGCCTGGCCGATCCCGTCACGGCGATCGTCGGGGCACGCCTGAGCTCATGGCGCACGCGCACGCGCGAATGGAACGCAGACAACCAGCTCACGGAGTCCAGTGGTTACGCGGTCAGCAACGAGCTCACGCCGTATGCGGGCCTGGTCGTGGACGTCACGCGAGACTGGTCGGTGTATGGCAGCTACACGGACATCTTCAAGCCGCAGGATCGGCGCGACATCAACAACACGTTCCTCGCGCCGGTCGTTGGCAAGAATGTCGAGGTCGGTGCGAAGGGCGAACTCTTCGAAGGCCGCCTGAACGCGGCGGTGGCCCTGTTCCGGGGCAAGCAGGACAACATCGCCGAGCGCGACGAGAGCCGCGACCTGCTGCCCGGCACCTTCGATCCCAATCGTCTGCCGCCGGGCTACGACAAGAGCGGCCACTTCGAGCTGCCGGGCGGGGCGCTGCCGTATGTCAGCAGCGGCAAGGGCAACACGGTGCGCGGTGCAGAAATCGAGCTGCAGGGCCAGGTCACGGACCGCTGGAACCTGGCTGCGGGCTTCACCTACACCGAGACGAAGAACGCGGCCGGCGAACGGATCCAGGGCAACCAGCCGATTCGCCTGCTGCGCCTGTTCACTACCTACCGGCTGCCCGGCGACTGGCAGCGCCTCACCGTGGGGGGAGGTCTCACCTGGCAGAGCGGCATCTGGTCGGCGGCCAACCAGCCCACCGGGACCTACCGCCAGAACGGCACGCCCATCACCGCGCGCTCGCGCATCGAGCAGGGCGCGGTCACCCTGGTCAACCTGATGGCACGCTACGAATTCACTGATCAGCTGTCGGCCAGCCTGCACGTCAACAACGTCTTCGACAAAAAATACTTCCGAAATGTCGGCTTCTATCAGGGCGTGCACTGGGGTGAACCGCGCAATGTGTTGGTGAGCGCGCGTTATCGTTTCTGATTTACAACACTGTCGTCACCAGGAGACATTTCCTGTGACGATATAATTCCGGCCGCGCCCGATGACGGGCGCGGCTTTTTTGCGTCTGGCGCGTCCACCCGCGGGCAATCCCTAGGCGCAGCATCCCGTCGAACTCAGTAACCTACCGTACTATCCCGGCCGCTGCGCGTAGCGGGTCGGCGCTGTGATCCGGCGCTGGCCAGGCGTGGCTGCCCCCACCTCAGGAGTCCTGATGCGTATCCTGCTTGCCCTATCGCGCCTGATCGACGCCATCAACGAGCGTGTCGGCCAGGTGGTCATGTGGGTCACGCTCATTGTCGTGTTCATCAGCGCCGGTAACGCCGTTGTCCGCAAGGCGTTCCATGTCAGCTCGAACGCGTGGCTCGAGATCCAGTGGTACATGTTCGGCGCGATGTTCCTGCTCACGGCAGGCTACACCCTGCTGCGCAACGAACACGTCCGGGTCGACATCCTGGCGTCGCGCTTCACCCAGCGCCGGCAGATCTACATCGAGATCTTCGGCGTCCTGTTCTTCCTGCTGCCCATGGCCGTGGTGATCATGTGGCTGTCCTGGCCCATGTTCATGGACTCCTACGTCACGAACGAGCAGTCGTCCAATTCGGGCGGCCTGGTGCGCTGGCCCGTCAAGCTCCTGATCCCCGCCGGCTTCCTGCTGCTCGTGATGGCAGGGGTCTCCCATCTCATCAAGTGCGTGGCTTTCCTGATGGGCCAGGCGCCCGATCCGCGGGAAAAGCCTGACGACAAGTCGGCCGAAGAGCGCCTGGCCGACGAGATCGCCCAGGAAGCCCTCGCGCGCGAGGCGGCCCTGGCCGCCGGTACCGCTCCCGTTCAAGATCCCACCCGCCAAGGCAGTCGCTGATGGAATTCCTTGCTGCCAACCTGGCCCCCGTGATGTTCGGGGTGCTCGTGTGTTTCCTTCTGCTGGGCTTTCCGGTGGCGTTCGCGCTGGCGGCCAACGGCATCCTCTTCGGTCTGGTCGGCGTCGAGCTCGGCCTGCTCACCCCGGCGCTCTTCCAGGCCCTGCCCCAGCGCGTCTTCGGCATCATCACCAACGACACGCTGCTGGCCGTTCCCTTCTTCACCTTGATGGGCCTGATACTCGAACGATCCGGCATGGCTGAGGATCTGCTCGAAACCATCGGCCAGCTGTTCGGCCCGCTGCGTGGCGGCCTGGCCATCGCGGTCGTGCTGGTGGGCGCCATGCTGGCTGCCACGACCGGCGTGGTCAGCGCCTCGGTGATCTCGATGGGCCTGATCTCGCTGCCCATCATGCTGCGCTACGGCTATGACAGAAAGCTCGCGAGCGGGGTGATTGCCGCGTCAGGCACGCTATCGCAGATCATTCCGCCCTCGCTCGTGCTGATCATCCTGGCCGACCAGCTGGGCCGCTCGATCGGCGACATGTACCGCGGCGCCATCATCCCCGGCTTTGCCCTGGCCGGCCTGTACATCGCGTACATCATCATCCTGTCCTACCTGAAGCCGGCCGCCGCGCCCGCCATGCCGCCCGAAGCCCGGGCGTTTCGCGAGCCCAACGGGGCCAGCGGCAATCGCTCGCTGATCCTGCTCATGCTGTTCGCCGCGTTCGCGGCCTGGGGCATCGACGTGGCCGTCATGAACCCGGACGCCGCCATCGACGAGAAGATCGTCTTCGGCCTGCTGGCCTGGGGCGTGACCGCCTTCATCATCGCCATCATCAACCGTGTGTTCAAGCTGGGCATGCTCTCGCAGATCGCCGAGCGGGTCACCTTCGTGATGATCCCGCCGCTGTTCCTGATCTTCCTGGTGCTGGGCACGATCTTCGTGGGCGTGGCCACGCCCACGGAAGGCGGCGCCATGGGCGCGGTCGGCGCGCTGCTGATGGCCCTGGTGCGCGGGCGCATGACGCTGCGCCTGCTGATCCAGGCGATGGACACCACGACCAAGCTCACCTGCTTCGTGGTCTTCATCCTGGTGGGTTCGACGGTGTTCGGCCTGACCTTCCGCGCCGTGGACGGCGACCTGTGGGTGGAACACCTGCTGATCGACCTGCCGGGTGGCGAGTGGGGCTTCCTGATCGTCGTCAGCATCATGACCTTCCTGCTGGCGTTCTTCCTGGACTTCTTCGAGCTCGCCTTCATCATCGTGCCGCTGCTGGGCCCGGTGGCGGACAAGATGGGCATCGACCTGATCTGGTTCGGCGTGCTGCTCGCGGTCAACATGCAGACCTCGTTCATGCACCCGCCCTTCGGCTTTGCGCTGTTCTACCTGCGCTCGGTCGCGCCCAAGACGGACTACACCGACCGCGTCACGGGCAAGCGCATCGCCAAGGTCACCACGGGCCAGATCTACTGGGGTTCCGTGCCCTTCATCTGCATCCAGCTGGTGATGGTCGCCCTGGTCATGATCTTCCCGCGCATGGTCACCCACTACAAGGATGACCTGTCCACCGTCGACCCCAACACCGTGCAGATCGACATCGGCACCACCTACGGGGGCGGCGGCGTCAACGACTACGGCTACGGCAACACGGGTAGCGAGGACCTGATGAACAGCTTCCGCTGATCACCGGGACGTGCAGGAACGTATCGGCCGGGCCACCGCAAGGTGCCCGGCCGATTTGCCATGCGACTGTGCTTATCAAAATCCTGCCACGTGGAAACCACCTGAAGCAGGGCAAAACCTTGGATTTCCCGTCTGAATAGCCGCCTGTAGTCTCTGTAGGATGAAGTTCTTCTGTCTGGAGATGGGGGCCATGTGAGGACAGTTGCGGCCTTACTACTACCAGTGGTCATAGCGTCCGCGACTTGGGCGGCGCCTTCAGCGTCAGCGAGCCGCTTGAGCGGGACACTGTCGACAGACCCAGTCAATGAAGCGCCAGCATGGCTGCAAGTGCAAGGCTGCGGGTAGAGGTTGTTCTCTTGCCCTGCCGAGGCAGACCTCGACGACTCGCCTTGTCAAGCTGCTTGCTGGAAGCGATACCCGTTCGAAAGGGACGACTGCGGATGGACAGACTTCAACTGCAAAAGCGCAGCGATGCGGGAGTACGCCAATTGTCTACGCAGATGCGCTGGTCGCCGCTGGTGAGGACGCCGATGTCCGGTAACGCTGAGCTTCGAGAGTTGATCGCGCATTCATGACTGTCGAACTGCTCTTCCAATTTCATGGGAACTCGCTTGGCGGGGAGCGCAAAGCGCTGAGCGCCCGCTTGCAACCAGAAGGTATGCAAGCGCACGGGTTCTTTTGCAGTGTGGAACTGGATGGCTTGCTGATGTCCGGGGTGGGCGCTTTCGGCGTGGGTAATTGGCAGGCGTTGGGATTGGCTCTGCAATTGGTCAATAGTCGACTCGCCGACCAGCGTGCTATGGGCTGGCAATTCGAGGATCTTCAAGGCCGACCGATCCTGGGGCTGCCCTCCACGCTTGACGGCGGGGCACTGCGTGACTGGCCTACGCTGGAAGCTGCGTTGTATGTCTGTGATCCGCAGGATGGCAACCGCCTCTCAACGGGCCTGGCGAAGCTGTCACCCATTGGGGAAGACACTTACGAGCTTATCTTCGCGCCGTTCCGGGATCCTGTGCAGATCAAGGCAGTCAGTATGGGTGAGTCTCTGGAACTAACCCTGGACATGCTGCACCGGTTCTACGATCAGCAGCTCGCTGCCGGTATGCTGATTCGAACTGGGGAAGGCGGCGGTCGACCGCACCTGCCCTGATCCTACTTGATACCTCAAGGCGCCGGGTTCGGATGCTCCCCGTGAATCGCCTCGATCCCCTTCAACACGTCCTCGCTCAGCGTCACGTCGACGCTGCCGATGTTCTCGCGCAGTTGCTCAAGGGTTGTCGCGCCGATGATGTTGCTGCTGGTGAAGGGGCGGCTGTTGACGTAGGCCAGCGCCATCTGGGCAGGCGACAGGCCGTGTTCGCGGGCCAGGTTCACGTAGGCTGTGGTGGCCGCCACGGCGGCGGGCTTGGTGTAGCGGGCAAAGCGCTCGTACAGGGTGATGCGGGCACCGGCGGGGCGGGCGCCGCCTTCGTACTTGCCGGTCAGCCAGCCAAAGGCCAGCGGGGAGTACGCCAGCAGGCCGACGCCATCGCGATGGCTGAACTCGGACAGCCCGGTCTCGAAGGTGCGATTCAGCAGGCTGTAGGGGTTCTGCACCGTCACGACTTCAGGCAGGCCGGCGCTGCGTGCCGCCTGCAGGAAGCGCGACAGGCCCCAGGGCGTTTCGTTGGACAGGCCGATGTGGCGCACCTTGCCCTCGCGCACGAAGTCCGCCAGCACCTGCAGCGTTTCCTCGATGGGCACGGTCTGGCCGGCGTCGTCGATCCAGGGGTAGGACAGGCGCCCGAACGTGGTGGTGTTGCGATCGGGCCAGTGCAGCTGGTACAGGTCGACGTGGTCGGTCTGCAGCCGGCGCAGGCTGTCATGCAGCGCTTCGGTCAGGTTGGGACGGTCGAACTGGTTGCCTTCGCCGCGCACATGCTTGGGGTTGTGCGGCTGGCGGGCGGGGCCGGCCATCTTGGTGGCCAGCACGATGCGCGAGCGCGACTGGCGGCTGGCGAGCCAGGTGCCGATGTAGGCCTCGGTGCGGCCCTGGGTCTCGGCCTTGGGGGGCACGGGGTACATCTCGGCCGTGTCGACCAGGGTCACGCCCAGGTCCAGCGCCAGGTCGAGCTGGGCGTGCGCCTCGGCCTCGGTGTTCTGCTCGCCCCAGGTCATGGTGCCCAGGGCGATCAGGCTGACGTCGATGTCGCTCGTGCCGAGCTTGCGGTATTGCATGGTGTGTCTCGCAAAGGAATGAACGGGGCAGCGCCGTCGTCGCGGCAGCTGCGCCAGGCAGCGCACCGGGCCTGAGCGATCAGGCCCGGTACGCCAGGCCGATCAGGACGTGGGACCCAGCGCCGAGGGCGGCTGCACGGCGCAGCGCGCGGCCACGGTGCCGGCATCGCCAAACTGCAGTGTCAGGATCTTCGTGCCGCCCACGGTCAGCTCGTCCTTGGGCTTTTCCAGCATGGCGTGATAACCCGACGGTGCGAAGGCCTGCTCGCCGCCGGCAGGAATCTGCACGCCTTCGACGTGCAACATGCGGGCAACGCCGTCCTTCGTCTGTGTCTGGTGCAGCATGGTGCTGCCGAAATCGTCACTGGCCACGCCCGACAGCGTCACGGTGGCGCTGCTGTCGTTGTGGACGGTGAAGTAGCCGGCCGAGGGCAGGTTGGCAGGCATGGCACGGATCCAGCAATCGGCCACGCGCACGCCGGCGGCGGGCTTGTCGGCCGTAGCGGCAGCCGGGTGATGGCCGTGCGCGCCTGCGGCGGCATCGCCACCGGAGCCTTCGTGGCCGGGGGCATGGTGGGCGTGGGCGACCGATAGGCCGGCGACCAGGGCCAGCGTGGCAAGACAGCGAATCATCAGGGGTGCACTCGGTAAGAGGCTGGTCGAGAAGAACATCGCGTCGACCGCCGGTAAAGGGCCAGGGCGCGCGGCCCACAAGGGCGCGGCCGGGTGTCCGGTCGATTCTAAACCAGGGCTCCCGGCACACGCCGGCCACGCCAGGCTGGCGCCGCTGGTGGCAGGGTGATCCACCCCGCCCCGCGCGCAGGGCCAGCGCTGCCACCTCCGACCCACCCTCAGCCCGCCTCGTTCTGCTGCTCCAGAAAGCGCACCAGCGCATCCAGCGGCATGGGCCGCGCCAGCAGGAAGCCCTGGAACTCGTCGCAGCGGTTGCGGCGCAGGAACTCCAGCTGCGCCTCGGTCTCCACGCCCTCGGCCACCACCCGCAGGCCCAGGTTGTGGGCCATCGAGATGATGGCGCGCGCGATGGCCGCATCATTGCTGTCGTCCGTGATGTCGCGCACGAACGAGCGATCGATCTTCACGCTGTCGATCGGCAGGCTCTTCAGGTAGGACAGGCTCGAGAACCCGGTGCCGAAATCGTCGATCGACACCCCCACACCCAGGTTCTTCAGCTGCAGCAGCGTGGCAATGGCCTGCTCGGCGGTTCCGAGCAACAGCCCCTCCGTGATCTCCAGCTCCAGGTGATTGGCCGGCAGCCCGCTGCGCGCAAGGATCGCCTGCAGGTCGCGCACGAAGTGGCGGCGATGGAACTGCATGGGCGAGATGTTGACCGCGACCGGGAAGTTGGACAGGCCCTGGCTGCGCAGCCACTGATTGTGGGCACATGCGGTCTCGAGCGCCCAGGCGCCCAGGGCGATGATCTGGCCGGTTTCCTCCGCCACGGGAATGAACTCGCCCGGCGACACGTCACCGCGCACCGGATGGTGCCAGCGCGCCAGCGCCTCCATGCCCACGACCCGCCCCGACACGCGGTCGAACTTGGGCTGGTAGTGCAGGCGTAGCCCGCTCGTCTCCAGCGCGGTCTGCAGATCGTTGCGCATGCGCACCCGCTCGCGCACGCGATGGCTCATGTCTTCGGTGTGCCACTGGAAGTTGTTGCGGCCCTCGTGCTTGGCCTTGTACATGGCCAGGTCCGCCTGCTGCACCAGCGTCATCGGATCGTCGTCCGGCTGGGTGGTGTAGCTGATCCCGGCACTGGTGGTGATGTGCTGCAGGCTGTCGGCGATCTCGTAGGGTTGCGAGATCGAGGTGATGACGCGCTGGGTGATCCGCTCCGCATGCTCGGCGCTCAGGTCGAACAGCACCATGACGAACTCGTCGCCGCTCAGCCGGGCCACGACGTCATGGGCGCGGCCATGGTCGCGCATGCGCTTGGCCACCTCGATCAGGATCTTGTCGCCGGTGGCGTGGCCCAGGGAATCGTTGATGGGCTTGAAGCCGTCCAGATCGAAGAACACCACGGCCATGCCCGCGCCGATGCGGCTCGCATCGCGCGCGCCCCGGGCCAGGCACTCCTCCAGCATCCGCCGATTGGGCAGGCCGGTGAGCAGGTCGTGGTTGGCGGTGTGGGCCAGGCGCTCCTCGGCCTCTTTCGCGTCGGACACATCGCGCTGGATGCCGATGTAGTGCGTCACGCGATCCTGGCTGTCGCGCACGGGGGCGACATACAGGTCGCACCAGAAGATCGTGCCGTCGCGCCGGTAGTTGCGCATCACGACGTGCACTTCGCGCTGCACCCGCAGCTTCTGGCGGATCTCCTGGATGGCCTCCTTCTCGGTCAGCGGGCCGTACAGCCGGTCGATGCTGTGCCCCAGGATCTCGCTGGACGGGTAGCCCGTGATGCGCTCGAAGGCCGCGTTGACGTAGGTCAGCGGCATGGCCGGGTCGCGCGCATCGACGATCATCACCGCGTTGTGGCTCGCCTGCAGCGCTCGCTTGAGCAGCCGCAGTTCCTTCTCGGACGCCTTTCTCAGACGCACGTCGCGCAGCGACAGCAGGTGCATGTTGCGCCCGTCCCAGTCGGTACGCGCGCTCAGCACCTCGACTTCCAGCGGGGCGCCGCCCACGCCGGCCAGCGTCCACTCGAAGAGCCCGCCCGGTGCGCCACGACGCTCGATGAGCCCGGCCAGCGCCGCGGCCGGGCCGGCCAGCGATGCGCCGAGCAGGCCGCGCGCAGCCGGGTTGGCGTATTCGACCTCGCCTTCGGGGCTGACCACCAGCAAGGCATCGCGGTTGTCGTCCAGCAGCTTGCGAAACGAGTGTTCCTTGCGCGCCAGGTCCCGGCTGACGCGGCGCTCTTCCGTGATCTCGCGCGAGGCAAGGTAGACGGCCTGGTCGCTGCCGATCGCCGCCCGAAAGCGCAACCAGATCACATGGCCATCGCGGTGCCGCCCCCGGATGTCCAGGTCGTAGATGGGCGCGCCATTGCGCATGCGCCGGCTCGCCGCGCGCACCGTGTCGCGGTCCTCGGCCAGCACCAGGTCGATGAACGGTCGCCCGACCAGCTCGTCGGCGGCGTAGCCGGTCACGCGCGTGAAGGCCGGATTGACCTGCAGCAGACGCCCCGTGGCGTCCAGCGTGCTGAACATCTCGGGCGAGAGCAGGAAGAACTGGTTGCGCTCCTGCAGCGCGCGTTCGATCAGGCGCCTGTCGGTCATGTCCTTGACGATCGAGTACACGCCCACGAAGTGGTCGTCCACGGCCATCGGGACGGTGGTCACGTCGACTTCGACGAGATCGCCCTGCAGGTTCTGGCCGCGCACGGCGAAGTGCTGGGCTTCGCCCGCCAGGGTGCGCGCAAAGCATTCGCTCACCTGGGCCATGTCGCGCTGCGGTACGTAGGCGCCGAAGTGCCTGCCGACAAGCGACGCCTGCGGGGTTTCCAGCAAGCGTTCGCCAGCGGGATTGGTGGTCGTGAACCGCCCCTGGCGATCCAGCGAGAACACCGCATCCGGGTTGTAGGTGAAGAGCGAGCGATGGCGCTGCTCGCTGGCGCGCAGCGCCAGCCGATTGCGCACGCGCTCGAAGGACAGGGCGGCGAACTGCGTGGCGCTGGACAGCAGGTCTTCCTGGTCGCGGGTCAGCGATTCCTGGCCGCGCACCGACAGCGTCATGCGCCCGAACAGCGTGCCGTCGCGGGCGGTGATGTCCCGCGTGGCGCGCGCCCCCGGGTCCTCATCGACCGTGTCGGGCGTCGGCGGCTCGGGGTCCGCCACCGCCACCGCCACCGCGTCGCCGTCGGCGGCCCCGGTCGCTGGCGCTGCGACCTGCGCCGCCGGGTCGATGGCGTCCGCCTCCGCCGGCACGACATGCACGGCGCACCTCGCGTGCGGCTCGCGCCGCTGCACCATGGCGCAGATCGCATCCAGCACGGTCTGCAGGTCATCGCTCTGCGCGATCAGCGTCATGGTGTCCGCCTGGGCCGCCGCGTGTTCGGCCTCGCGCCGCGCCGACAGGCCCAGGCGCAGGCTGATGAGCAGGATGACCACGAACGCCAGGCCGGTCACCAGCACGGCGTCGGCCATGAGGCCCTGGGGCGGCCCGCTCAGGGGCTCGCGATAGGTCATGAGTTCCCACACGACCTGGCGATGCACGAAGACGTCCGAGCGCCCGGTCTCGAAGGCGCTGGTCAGGCGCTCGGCCGGCAGGTGGGAAAACAGCGTGACGCCATCCCGGCGCACGTGCATGAGCAGGTCCGTGGGCATGCCACCCAGGTAGTTGCGCAGCAGCGCCCGGGCATCCAGCACGGCCAGCAGGCGCCAGCCTTGCAGGCCCTCGGCCTGCAGGGGCATCGCGATCAGGCTGCGCGCCTTGTCATCCTGGCGCGTGATCGGGCTCAGGCGCGGCTCGCCATCCTTCAGGTCACCCAGCCACGCCTGCATGTCCGGGGTCGCCAGCACGTCCTGCAGCCAGGCGTGGGGCGCGACATCCTTGCGCCGGATGTCCTGCACCGTGAGCTCGGGGGTGGCGACGGCAATGACTTCGATGCTGGGGAAGTCCCGCAGATAGCTGCCCGCCTCGGCCTCCCACAGCGCGGGGTCGGGCAGTTCGCCTGCCGCATTCCAGCGATCGGCCATGCGGCGCAGCAAGGCAAGGTGCTGATCGACGTTGGCCAGGAGCTGTTCGGCCGTCTGCTCCAGCAGGGCGTCGCTCTGCTCGCGCGTGGCCTGGCGATCGTGCAGCCACAGGCCCAGCCAGCCGACGCAGCAGATGGCCACGCCCACCGCCGCCGACACCAGCAGGCGCCGGGGCAGGGCATCGCCGCGCCGGCCAGGCGCTGCGGCCAGCGCGATCAGGGCCGCGCCCGCGAGCAGCGCCATGACGTCGAAGGTGGCGGACAGCAGGTCCTGCGGCGGGCGCCAGTGCCCCAGCGGCTGCCACCACAGCGCGGCCAGGCACAGCGCGGACAGGATGACGATCACCAGGCCCAGACCGGCGCTCGTCCATCGGCCGGCGGCGTGCCGCACACCCAGGATGCCGGCGATGCCCACGAGGCCGAAGGGCACGAGTCCGAGCGGGATCTGGGCCGCCGGCAGACCGCGGCCCAGCAGGAACTGCAAGGTGATGGCCAGCAGAAGCGCGCCGGCGCCGACGTGCAGCCAGCGCTGCCCGCGAATGCCGGCGAGCAGCACCACCCCGGCCAGCAGCAGCAGGATCGCGTTGCCCGCGGGCATGGGCGCGAACGTCCGCGAACCGGTCATCGGGAACAGCGCGGAGAACACCGCCAGGCTTCCCAGGATCAGCAGGGCCAGCCCCGTCACGTGGACGAACGACTGAAGTGCCACGTGGCGGGTGTTCATGGGTGGCCCAACGGCTCCTTGGAGTTGGCATCGAGGTGCGCAGGACCCGCCTGCGACCCTCGCAAAGCTTCACCAATTGTATCGATAGTCTTATGCCGGAGGGGGACTGTGTGCCACGTGCGCAAGCCGTGCGCGACGCCCCAGTCGCCAGGCGAGCACCATGCCGATGGCACTGCTGGCCGCGGTCAGCACGCCCGTCCAGGCCCACGTGCTCGACTGCGCCGCCACCCAGGCGACCAGGGGCGGCCCGGCGAGTTGCCCGAGCGCCGACAGTTGTTGCGTCCAGCCCACGGTCGTGGCGATCGTGTCCGGCGCGGGCGAGAGCCGGACCGCCAGCGTGAAGAGCGTGCCGGGAACCAGGCCGCCGACGCCCGAGAACATCAGGATGGCGGCGTAGCGCCAGCCGGCGCCGGCGATCTCGGCCGGGGCAAAGGCCAGCAAGCCCCCCAGGCCCATGGCACCGAACCCCGCCCACAGCAGGCGATGGGCGGGAATGCCCCGCGCCAGCAGCCGGCCGGCGCCGATGTTGCCCAGGATGTTCACGGCGGCCGCCAGCGCGGTCAGCGGGGCAATGGCGCCGGCGGGCACCGCCGCCTCGGCGTAGATCGTGGGCAGAAAGCCGATCACGGCCAGCCATTGGCCGGAATAGCAGGCAAAGCTCGTCGCCACCAGCCAGGGTCCGCCACTGCCCAGGGTGGCGCGCAGCCGCGCGGGCCACGCCCGCCCGGATGCCGTTTCGGGTCCACCTCGCGTATCCGGCGGCACGCGGCGCCAGACCAGCACCGCCACCACGGCGGCTGCCGCGGCCAGCAGCCACCACCAGCCGCGCCAGCCGAGCAACACCAGCAGCCCAGGGCCCAGCAACAGCGCGAGGCCCGTGCCGATCGGCATGTAGGCGCCCCAGATGCCCAGCACCCGGCTCAGCCGCTGCGCAGGCACCAGCTGACGCAGCAGCGCGGGCGCGGGCAGGGCGACCAGCAGAAAACCCGCACCCTCGACGGCGCGCAGGGCGAGCAGGGCGCCGGCGTCGCGCGCGAAGCCACCCGCCAGCCCGGCCAGGGCCAGCACGATGAGGCCGCCCAGCAGGCTGCGTCGCAGGCCCGCGCTGCCGGCTGCCAGCCCGATGATGAGGCCGGCGCAGGCGCCGGCGATCTGCATCAGCGAGATCAGGAAGCCCGCCTGCACCCATGTCAGGTCCAGGGCGTCGCGCAAGGCCGGGATGGCGGGGGGAATCTTGCCCGCGTGCAGCGCGGCAATGACGCCGGCGAGCAGGACCAGGGCAGCAGGCGCCTGCGACGACGCGGTGCGCGGACTATCAGAACGGATCGGCACGGTGCGCCCCCCGCAAGGGATACCCGGGCGGGCACAGGGGTTGCGCCGCATGCCTGCCGGCCTTTCGGCAACCCTGGAGCCCATCATGGAAGAGAAGACGAACCCCAAGCAGCAGGATGACACCCCGCGCGAGGAGCAGCGCAGCCATGGCAGTACGCAGAACCGCAGCAAGAAGTCCGGTCACCCGGACCAGCTCGGCACGGGCAGCGACCAGACCAGCCAGCGCCAGCGCGGCGAGGGCAATCGCCGCACCTGATCCGCTGAGTTCGGCGGCCAACGCCAGCGGCGTCAACCCGCCGCAGGCGTCGGGGTGGGTGTCGGCGTGGGCGTCGGTGTAGGCGTGGGCGTCGGCGTGGGATCCGGGTCCGGCTGACGCTCGAGCACGCTCGCCACGCCCTGGGCACCGCCTGCCGACAGCAGGGCCGTGCTGAGGAAGGTGCCGCCGGCGGACGTCCAGCGCAAGGCCACCCCGGTCACCGTCTCGTTGGGCAGCAGGCAGGTGTTGCGGTTTTCGAAGGTGATGCTGGTGAGGTAGTAGCCGCGGCCATCGCGGTGGCGCGCGTTGCCGCGGAAGTTGCAGACATTCGTCGTGCCGCGCAGGGTGGTCGTGCCGGCCAGTGCACCACTGGTCGTGATGGTCAGGCTGACGGCGTTGCCGTCCCGGTCGGTGCCGGCCCAGGTGCCCTGCAGCACGGCGTTGCTGGCCTGCACTTCGAATGCCGCGTCGTAGTCGGCCTGGAAGTTCACCGTGCGCCCCGCATCGATGGTCTGGCCGGTCAGCGTGGCGCGATTCGCCACCGTGGCCGTCATCCGACCCGTACCCACCGTATTGCCGGGGGCATAGTCGCGCAGGTCGGCCGTCATCTGGCGGCCCAGCAGCGACACCGACGGCGCATGGAAGAAGCCCACCTGCGGGCTGCCCACGGCCTGGTAGATGCCCCAGACGACGTGCTCGTCGGTGATGACCATGCGCAGATCCGAACCCGCGCCGGTGGACCCGTTCCAGATGCCCTGCGGCTGCGCCGGAGCCGGCGGTTCGGGCAGGACATCCACATCGCCACCGCCACACGCGGCCAGCACGGCCAGGATTGACACGGGAAGCAGGGCGCGCAGGCGAGGCATGGCAGGATCCGGAAGATGAGGGGGCGTCGAGGGCGCATTCTACCGTCAGGCGTCACCCCATGGGCATCAGCTGCGGGTGTCGTCGCGCGTGAACAACTCGCGATGGGCGCTGTGGTTGACCCGCACGCCCACGATCATTTCGGTGATCCAGTTGACGAGGATCTCGGCATAGTCCTGCTGCATCGCCGGCGTGCTCAGCGCGTGGTCCGCGCCATCCATGATGCGATGGGTCATCGAATGCGACTGCTGGAACGCCATGCGATAGCTCATGATCGTCTGGTGCGGCACGAAGGCGTCATGCTCGGACTCCACGATCAGCACGTCGCCGGTGAAGTCCATGCAGGCGGCCAGCGCGCGGTTGGCCGTGGGCAGGACGTGCTGTTGCCGGTACGCGGTCAGGTCGGCGCGATTGAGCGCGCGCTTGGGGGTGTGCCAGTCCTCGTCGCGATACAGGGCCGGCACGTGCAGGCCCAGCCACTTCACGGGCCGGCGCGTGGTCAGGATGGCGGCCAGGTAACCGCCATAGCTGCTGCCCACCACGGCGATGGCGCCAGGGTCGATGCCCGGGTGGGCAGCCAGTCGGTCATAGGCCGCCAGCAGATCGCGCAGGCTGTGTTCGCGCGTGACCGCCTGCTGCTGTTCGACCGTGCGCTCGTGGCCACGCAGATCGAAGGTCAGGCAGATGCAGCCCAGTGCCGCGATGCCCTTGGCGCGCGCCACGTCATTGCGCTGACTGCCGCCCCAGCCGTGGACGAACAGGATGCCCGGCACCCGCGGGCTGGGCTCGAGGAACGTGCCCGCGATGACCTCATCATCCACGTTGATGCGTACCGATTCGCTGCGTGTACTCATGCCGCGTTTCCCGGTTGTGTGATGGTCTGCCGGGATGCCGGGCGCTCCGGATCCAGGATGGCATATTTCAGCAGGGCGCCGACCTCATCGTCCTCGCCATGAAAGAGGATCTGGGCGTCGCGCGGCGGCGTGGCGGCCGTGCCATAGCGTTCCACCGTCGCGGCGCGCACCTGTTGGCAGGATGGGTCGGCGGCCAGCGCTTCCAGCGCCAGGACTTCCGCCCCGCTCGCCCCGCCGATCCGCCACGACTGCTCGAGCACGCCGCTGCGCGGACGCTGCTTCGCGTCCAGCCCGACCACCGTGTCGTAGTTGCGGCGCGACGCGATCAGCGCGGGAAAGCACTGGTCGGCGGCGGTGTCGTAGCGCGCGGCCTGGGCCACGGCCAGGTGGGCCGCCGCCGGCAGGGGCAGGCTCAGCAGCGCGTCGAAGTCACCGCGTGCCACGGTCAGCACCGAGCCGCCATAGACCAGTTCGCCGGTGTTGTCGGGTGTCAGTGACTGCGTGCCGTAATAGCTGGCCAGCAGGCCGCCAACCCGCACCTGGCCCACGCTGTAGGTGCGCACCTCGGTCAGGTTGACCTCCAGCACCACCCCGCACAGGGCGAGCTCCCGCTCGTCCAGGTGGCCCAGCGCGGCGTCCAGCTCGACCAGGTCCTGCGCGATCGACTGACCCCGCCCGGCGGTGGCGCGCACGGGCTTGATGCGCACCGGCCCGGCAGCAAGCAGCAGGCGGCCGGCCTCCCGCGCATCCTGGGTCGAGAACGCCGTGTAGCCGGGCAGCACGCTATCCCTCACGGCCTCGGCAAACGCGGGGTTCCAGCCCTCGGGCGCCGCGGCGTCGGCCTGGATCAGCCCATGGGTGATCGATTTGGTGCCCGTGAAGGGGTGCGGCACCCAGCCCCCAAAGAAATCGGCCTGGCTCCGGATGGCCAGCGCGTCGCGCTGCGCCTGGCCGACCAGCGTGTCGCTGGGCACCAGGTAGCAGGGCGCCACAGCGGCGTCGATGCGGAAGTCACCGACGTAGGGGCGCCCGACCAGGCCCGCGAGCCGTCGGGCGATCGCGCCGTGGCTGGCGCGCTCGTGGGCCGCTTCGCGGGGGCGAAGCGAATGGAGTGCAGTACTGCCACGTGGTGCGGGCGGTGTCGTCATGACGAGCGAACTGGCAGTGGGGGAGGCGTCCGAACTCAGCGAGAAACGGGCCCGGTGCCCCGCGCGTCCCCAGCCGTGCCCCGGAATGGCGCCGAGGCCCTTCAGCCGTCCACCGGAATCCTGCCGCGCGGCTCGTGCATCGGACAGCCATTGCGCTGACCGCGAAAGGTCGCGGACATCTCGTACGCAGGCTTGCGCGTGCGCATGATGCCGCCGATCGGCTGGTGCGCGCTCAGGCCGTGCCAGGGTGCAAAGGCCAAGCCCTCGTCCAGGGCCGCGCTGCGCGCGGGGTTCCAGGACGACTGCGGTGCCACCGTGATCCGGGCCACGGGGACATAGGGGCTGATCTTTTCGGGCCACACCACGGACGCGTCCTCGATCGGCATGTCGTCAAGGTCGGTGGCGAGCTGGACGCGCACTTCCCACGTGCCGCCCTGCGTGGCGAAATGTGCCAACACCGCTTCGCGCAACGCGTCGGGATGTCCGGACAGGTCGATCTTGCTGTCGGTCAGCGCGCGCAGGACGTCGTCCGCCGGGGCGATGCTCAGCTTGGCGTAGTAGGGCCCGTGGCGCAGCGGCACTGCGGTGAAGAAGGTCTCGCCCAGAATGTGGGTGGCGGGATGGCCGCCCAGGGTCTTCAAGGTGGCGCTTTCGCCGCCCACGGCCTCGACCACGCTTTCCACGCCCCGAAGCACGGCGGACAGGGCCTGCTTGGCGCGCGGCGCGCGGTCCGTGGTCTTGGCCAGCAGTTTCAGGTTGCCCAGGAACTTCTTGGGCGTCGCAGCCGCAAATGCGGGTGCATTCACCATGACGAAGTCCTGCGTGGTGTCGCCTTCGCTGCCCGGCAGGCGCTCGCCCGGCACGTCGAGGATCTTGATCGCCAGGCCACGCGGCGTGGAGACACTGTCCGGCAGGATGTCGCCCGGGTTGGTGGAAAAGCGCAGCACCACGGGGCGTGCGCCGGTCAGGGCAAACACGCCCTGGGCCAGCGGCTCGGGCAGATCGGGCAGGGGCTCGAACTCACCGAGCAGCAGCCCGTGGCCCTTGGCATGGACGGCGCGCAGGCCGCGGCCTTCATCTTCGGCCGTGGTTTCGAGAATCTGGCGCAGCGCGGCGATCAGTTCACGGGTCGTGTCGGCTTCGTCGTCGGGAACCTGCTCGAATTCGGGACGAAAGCGCAAAGGCTGGATGGCAAGCGGGGTCATGGGAGCTCCTGTCGGGAGCCCGGAACGAGCAAGGCCCATGCCGTGCGGCATGGGCCTTCACGTCACTGCATCGACCGTGACGATGCGTGTCTGCGATCAGGCAGCTTCGGGCAGGTCGCCTTCCCACACGGCCACTTCGGCCTGGGTGTCGTTGTCGACCTTCGAATAGGCTTCGTCGTCACCCGTGCGAACGTCGCCCAGGTTGCCGATGTCATCTTCGGTCACGCCAGCCACGACCAGGCGGTCGTCCTGGATCCAGAAGCGATCGAGGGGCAGTGCGGCGCGGTCTTCACCGATGCCGAAGAAGCCACCCTGGCCGATCACGACGAAATGCTCGTCGTTGGCACCGGCGACGATGTCGCTCACCGAGCCGATTTCTTCGCCCTGGGTGTTGTAGACGTCCATGCCATTCAGATCGCTCACGGCGACCTGACGCTTCTGGGCGGCTTCACGGTCCGGGCCGTCCTGGCCGACGCCCAGGCGCGTCGTGGCCTGTTGGCGTTCTTCGGCGGACCATTCACCCGCGGCCGGGGTGGCTGCCGCGTTGGCGGTGCCCGAGCGGTTGGCTGCGGTATCGGTGTCGGGCATGGCCGGCGTGGCGGCTGCCGGGGCAGCGGCGCCGGCGGCCGTATCGGCGGCTTGAGCAAGGGCCATCGGCGAGGCGAAAGCAGCGGACAGTACGAAGGCGAGAGCGGTGCGTTTCATCGGGGAGTTCTCCTGTCAGTTGTCGCGGGAGCCTGTTTGGCATCCGTCGGGGACACTTCCGCAACGGGTGTTCCTTCCTGTCGTCAACATGCCGTCATCAGCCGCCATGTTCGGTCATTCACCTGACGTCGAAAGGCAACTGAAAGCTTCATGCTACGGAATGTGCAGGCCTGGGCACCGAAAGCCGCGGTCTGCGGCTCGACAGTTCCAGCACCCCGTTGTGGAATGTAAGAGTCGTCACGGAACGTGAGGCTTGCCCGTGCGCGCACCCGACGTGTCGGTCGCACCAGGTCTGCGCGTGGCGATTCTGCAATCCTTGCCATCGGCTCGCCACCGTGCAGTCCTACAATCGCGGACCGCGGCTGCTGCTGGCAGGCCGTGTCTTCCGGAGTTCCTCATGCTTGCTTCCCCCGTCCCTGCGGCCACTCCGCGGGAATGGTTCGGTCTGGCCGTGCTCGTGCTGCCCACCATCCTGCTCGCGCTGGACATGACCGTCCTGCATCTGGCCGTGCCCATGCTCGCGGCCGATCTGCAGCCCTCCAGCGCCCAGTTGCTGTGGATCCTGGACATCTATGGGTTCATGATCGCGGGCTTTCTGGTCACCATGGGCACGCTGGGCGATCGCATCGGCCGGCGCCGCCTGCTGCTGATCGGTGCCGTGGCCTTCGGGCTGGCCTCCGTGCTTGCCGCCTTCGCCCACAGCGCCGTGGCGCTGATCATCGCGCGTGCCCTGCTGGGCGTGGCGGGCGCGACGCTGATGCCCTCCACGCTGTCCCTGATCCGCAACATGTTCCGGCGCGACAGCGAGCGCACGCTGGCGATCACCGTCTGGATGACGGGCTTCATCGTCGGCAGCGCCATCGGCCCGCTGGTCGGTGGGGCCATCCTGACGGTGTTCCCCTGGGGCGCGGTGTTCCTGCTGGGCGTGCCGGTCATGCTCGTCCTGCTGATTGCCGGCCCGCTCGTGCTGCCCGAGTTCCGCGACGCGCACGCCGGTCGCATGGACCTGCGCAGCGCCCTGCTGTCCGTGGCCACGATGCTGTCCGGCATCTACGCGTTGAAGGACATGGCCCGGCACGGCGTGTCGCTTCTGGCGCTGGCAGCGCTGGCGGCGAGCATCGCGCTGGGCTGGGCTTTCGTGCGGCGCCAGCGCACGCTGACCGATCCGATGATCGACCTGCGGCTCTTCAGCCACCGCGCCTTCTCGGCGTCCGTGTGCGCGGTGCTGCTCACGCTGGTCGCCCTGTCCGGCACCTGGTTGATGATCTATCAGTACCTGCAGGGGGTCATCGGCCTCACGCCGCTGCGCGCAGGCATCGTCATGCTGCCGGCTGCCCTGGTGCAGATGGCGGGCGCGGCCATCGTGCCGGCGCTGGCGCGTCGGCTGCGCCCCGCGGTGTTCGTGTCCAGCGGCCTCATCGTGGCCGTCGCCGGTTTCGCCATCATGGCGCTGTCGGGCCAGGTCTCGCCCTGGCCCGCCGTCCTGGGCAGCGTGGTCATGGGCGTGGGGGTGATGCCCATGATGATCCTCGGGACCGATCTGGTCGTGGGCAGTGCGCCGCCCGAGCGCGCGGGGGCCGCGGCAGCCATCTCGGAAACCGCCGCCGAACTGGGCATGGCGCTGGGCATCGCCATCCTGGGCAGCGTGGGCGCGGCCGTCTATCGCTGGCAGATGGCAGGTGCGCTCGAGGGCCTGCCCCTTGGCGAGGCGGTGCTCGCCGCCGATACCCTGGGCGGCGCGCTCGGCGTGGCACGGACCCTGGTCCCGGCGCAGGCCGAACCGCTCATCGCCGCCGCACGCAGCGCGTTCACGGCGGCCCTGCACGTCAATGCGGCACTGGGCGCGCTGATCGCGCTCATCACCGCCGTGGGCGCGCGCCGGCTGCTGCGCCATCTGCCGCCAGGCGGTGGCGGGCACTGAAGGGGGCGGGCAGCGGCGCCTGCGCATGGCGGCGTTCGTGGCCGGCCCCGGCGGCGCTGCGCCGGGCTCGTGCTAGGCTCGGCGCTCCCATCCTCTTAGCGTGGACCGCATGCCGACCTGCTGGATCATCGCCGGCCCCAATGGCGCCGGCAAGACCACGTTTGCGATGAAGTTCCTGCCGCAGGTGGCCGGCTGCCTGCAGTACCTGAACACCGACCTCATCGCCGCGGGCCTCTCGCCGCTCGACCCTGCGCGGGCCCAGCACAGCGCGAGCCGCGTCTTCCTGCACGCCCTGTCGCGCTGCGTGGCCTCCCAGGAGGACTTCGCATTCGAGACCACGCTGGCCGGCCGCGGCTATCTGCGGCTGGTCAATCGCCTGCGCGAATCGGGCTGGCGGGTCGAGATGATCTACCTCGCGCTGCCCACCCGGGAGATGTCGCGGCTGCGGGTGGCCGAGCGCGTCGCCCACGGCGGGCACGACGTGCCGCAGCGCGACATCGATCGGCGCTTTGCCCGCAGCCTGGGCAATCTGCTGAATCATTTCAGTTATGCTGTGACGCAGTGCCACTGCATTTTCAACGGCGGCGAGCATCCCAAGCCGGTGTTCGAGCAACGGGAAGGCGATCGGCACATCCTTCACCCGGACTACTTCCAGTTGCTGCAGGCAGCTTCAAGGAATCCCTCATGACCTCTCTTGCCGTCCCGCCCTCGGCCTTGTGCCAGGCGATCGTCTCCACGCTGGAGCACGCGGTGTCCCAGACGTTGCAGCACAAGCGCCATCTCGGTCAGTACGCGGTTCTCTGGGAGGACGGTGTCGCCCGCATCGAGGGCGCCGACGCCCCGGGCGTCATGACCGCCTTGCCCGCCGTTCACACGCCGGATATCCTGCGCGCACCGCGCGGCTGACACGGCGCCGGTCGACAGGCGGCCCGACGCCTGCGCGGCCCGCCATCCACCGCTCGCACACCCTGCGCACACGGCAGCAGCGACGCGACGTCCGCAGGGCCTGCCTCTTCACCTCCCGCACATCCTGCGCGCACCGTGCGGCTGACATGGCGTCAGCCGACGGGCGACGCGTGGCCGTGACGCCGGCCGGGCCACCAGGCCCCGGCGCGGCATCACCGTGGTGCGGCCCCGGGGTCAGCGGGCAGCCGGTGCCGGTGTCGCGTCCGGCGCGGGCATGCGGTTGCGGATCTCGACGGGGGAGGGCGTGCGTTGTGCGCCTTGCTCCAGCGCCTCGGCTTCCCGGGCATTGATGCCGGTCGCGCCACCACCCGCCGGTTTGCGGGCGTCGGGCTGGCCCGCCGGGGCGTCGCCGGCACGCGTGCCCCCCGCACTGCCGCCGGGCGAACGGCCTCCCGGGTTGGCGGCCGGATTCACTCCCTGCGTCGTCCCCCCGGCGTTGGCGGCCCGGGATTCCCCCGGGCCAGGGATGGCGGCGCTGCCATCCGGTGCCTCGCCGGCAACTGCGGCCGTCATGGCGGCCAGCAGGCAGGCGCCAACGGCACTGCGCACGTGTTGTATGGACATTGTCATGAGGTGTCTCCCGACACGGTGAGTCGTGGTGAGCACAGCGCAACCCGCATACCCAGGACGGGGCTGCCGGCGTCCATGCACGCGCACGTCACGTGATGTCACGTAATGAGACTGCTAGAATCCGCGTCCATGGTCCCCCATTTCCCGTTGCCACTGCGCCGGGCGCCCCACTGGCGCCTGTGGGCCGGTCTCGTCCTTCTGGCGATGCTGGCACGGGCTTTCGTGGCCACGGGCTACATGCCCACGTTCGACGCACTGCGCACGGGCAAGCTCGAGATCACCTTCTGTACGGCGGGCGGCGGCATGCAGACCGTCGCCCTGTCGATGCTCGAGGACGGGCCGGATCACGCCGACGGCAGCGATGCCGCGGCGTTGTCGGACTGTCCCTTCGGCATCCTGGCCGCGCAGGCCATCCTGCCGGATGTGCCTGCGGTGCTGCCGCTGCGGGCGCTCGTGCGGGCCCAGGATCCCGTTGTCGTCCAGCACGCCCGGCCCCCGCTGCCGGCGCATGGCCCGCCCCTGGGCTCGCGCGCGCCGCCCCTTCACCTCGGTTGATTGCTATCGCTCCGTGCCGCGCCTGTGCGCCGCAGCGGATTGCTTCGATATCCATCCCGAGGTTTTTTCATGTCTCGCCGCTTTTTCCTGCCCGCCGGCCTGCTGGCCGCGCAGGCCTGCCTGCCGTACGCGCATGCCCAGGCGTCCGACCCCGCCACGCCGGGCGTCGCCGCCCTGGCCCCCGTCACCGTATCCGCCGACCTGCCCGCGCCCGACGGGCGCCTTGACCTGGACGTGCCTGCGTCCGGCGTCAGCCAGCTCGACCTGACACCGCGCGACACCCCCGCCAGCGTGTCCGTGGTCGACCGCCACGTGATCGAGGCGCGCGGCTATCAGGACACCCAGGCGATCCTGCGCGCCGTCCCCGGCATCACCGCGCACGACGCGCCCGGCAACATCGGCGTCACCTGGCGCGGCTTTTCCGGCAGCTCGATCAGCCAGGCCTTCAACGGCATCGATGTGAAGTACAGCATCGCGGCGCGCCCGGTGGACAGCTGGATCGTCGAGCGCGTGGACGCGATCGGCGGACCATCCAGCTTCCTCTACGGTGCGGGCGGCGTGGGTGGCTCGATCAACGTGATCACCAAGCTCGCCGAACCCGGCGATCGCAACGAAGCCCAGGTGCGCCTGGGCACGCACGGCCTGCGCGAGGCCTCGGCCGGGCTGAACCGGCGCATCGCGGGAGACGGCCTGGGCGCCGGCGACCACTACCTGCGCATCGACCTCAATCATCGGCGCGGCGGGCCCTGGACCGACGCCACCGACGCCACCGCCACGCAGCTCGCGGCTTCGCTGCGCTCGGATCTGCGCCCCGGCTTGCGCCACGTCCTGGCGTACGAGTACCAGCACGAGCGTGTCGACCGTCCCTACTGGGGCACGCCCGTGATCCAGCCCGCCCTGGGAACCTTGCGCGTGGACCGCGGACTGCGCAGCAAGAACTACAACAGCGCGGATGGCGTCTACGGCCAGCGCGTGCAGTGGCTGCGGTCCCTCGCCAGCTGGCAGGCCACCGAGGCGCTGGCGCTGCGCAATACGCTCTACGGCTATCGCGCGGTGCGCGATTACCGCAACGTGGAAACCTACACCCTGACCCCCGACAACGCGGCCGTGACGCGCAGCGGCGTGCTGCTGCAGCGCCACTGGCAGCGCGTCATCGGCAACCGCATCGATGGCACGTTCGATGGCAGCCTGGCCGGGCGCCGCAGCCAGTGGGCCTTCGGCGTGGATGTCAGCCGCAACCGGCAGACGCGCTATCCGCTGAGCGTGGGCGGCACGGTCGATGTGGTGGACCCGTTCGACTTCGGGACCGAGGATTTCTTCGACATTCCCGGCGTGCAGGCGGGCTTTCGTCCCGACCGCACCAACACCATCACCAGCACGGCGGTGTACCTGGAAAACCGCACCGAGATCGTGCCCCGGCTGAACCTGGTCACGGCCCTGCGCCACGAGCGCATCCGCCTGGATGCGGTCAATCATCGGGAGATATCGGCCAGCAGCCCGGCGCGGCTCTCGCGCACCTATCGGCCCACGACCGGGCGGGTCGGCCTGGTGTGGGACGTGACGCCGTCGGCCAACGTGTATGCGCAGCTGTCCACTGCGGCCGATCCGCCCGGGGGCGTGCTGTCCACCGCGACCTTCGCCAACATCCGGGACAACAGCGACCTGACGCGCGGGCGCCAGGTCGAGGTCGGCACCAAGCTCGACTTCTGGCAGGGCAGGGGCACGGCCACCCTGGCCGGCTATCACATCACCCGGCGCAACATTGCCGTGCAGGACGCCAACGACAGCACGCTGACCGTGCTGGTGGGCGAACAATCCTCGCGCGGCGTGGAGCTGGGCGTGGGCATCCAGCCCGCGCCGCGCTGGGCGATCCAGGGCAACCTGGCCTATGTCGATGCGCAGTACGAGGTCTTTCGGCAGGCCGGCGTGTCGTACGCGGGCAACCGGCCCACCAATACGCCGGCCGTGGTGGCCAACCTCTGGGCCTCCTACGACATCACGCCCGCCTGGCAGGCCAGCGCGGCCGTGCGCCACGTGGGCTCGGTCTATGCGGATGCCGGCAACACCTTGCGCTGGCCGAGCTACACGCTGCTCGACCTGGCCCTGCGCTGGCAGGTCGAGCGCAACGTGTCGGTCACGGCGCGCGTGCGCAACGTGACCGACGAGGTCCATGCCGCCACCACCAGTGCGGGCCAGGTGTACCTGGGCCCGCCGCGCAGCGCCGATCTGGCCCTGCGCGTGGCTTTCTGACGGAGTCCGCATGCGCCTCAAGCTCAAGCGCTGGCTGTTCCTGACCCACCGCTGGCTGGGCATCGTGCTGTGCCTGTTCTTTGCGATGTGGTTCGTCTCGGGCGTGGTCATGATGTACGTGGGCTATCCCAAGCTCACCGAGGGCGAGCGTCTGCGCCACCTGCCGGCCATGACGGCACAGGACGCCGCCGACTGGCTCGCACCCCGCGCAGCGCTCGATGCCGCGGGCCTGGCGGGCCCGCTGCAGTCGCTGCGCCTCGCGCGCGCCAGCGGCGGCGCACCGGTCTACGTGGCCGTCCAGGGTGATGCCACCTGGGTGATCGACGCGCGCTCGGGCACGGTGCTCGAGACGGTGGATCCGGCGCTGGCCCTGGCCAGTGCGCGCGCGTTCGGCGCGCCCGCCCAGGTACCGCGCTACCGGGATGCCATCGACGAAGACGCCTTCACCCATTCGCGTGCGCTCGATGCCCACCGCCCGCTGCATCGCGTGCATCTGGGCGACGCCGCGGATACGCGCGTCTACGTGTCCAGCCTGACGGGCGAAGTCGTGCGCGATGCGACGCGCGCGGAACGGGGTTGGAATTACCTGGGCGCGTGGATCCACTGGCTCTATCCGTTTCGCGGCAACGTCTTTGACGCGTATTGGACCGACATTGTCAACGGACTCTCGCTGCTGGGCATCGGGCTGACGCTGACCGGCACGTGGATCGGCATCCAGCGCTGGCGCTTCACGCGGCGCTATCGCAACGGCTCGCGCTCGCCGTACCCCGGCACCGTGATGCGCTGGCACCACATCACGGGCCTGCTCTTTGCCGCCATCACGCTGACCTGGATCTTCAGCGGGCTCATGTCCATGAACCCCTGGCGCATCCTCAGCACGGGCGCCCCGCCGCTGCAGGTCGAGCGCATGGACGACGGCCCGCTCCTGATCGCCGGGGATGAGGCCACGCCGGCGGCGGTCCTGGCCGCAACCGGTCCGATGTCCGAGCTGCGCTGGCGCCGCGCCGTCGGGCTGGACGTTGTCCAGGCGCGCGCCGGTGCCGGTGCGACAGCGCTCCTGGACATGCGCAGCGCGGCCCCCGTCACGCTCGATCCGGCTCGCGTGCAGGCCGCGGTGGCCCGGCTGATTCCCGGGCAGGCCGTGCGCTTCGAGCAACTGGACGCTTACGACTTCCATTACTACACGCGCGAAGCGCACACCATGATGGGCGGCCGTGACCAGCCCCTGCCCGTCCTGCGCGCGATCTTCGCGGATCCGGCGGCCACCTGGGTCCATGTCGATCCGGCCACCGGCCAGGTGCTGGGTCGCGTGGACCGGGGCGGGCGCACCGGTCGCTGGGCCTTCGCCCTGCTGCACAGCTGGGACTGGCTGCCGCTGCTGGAGCGCCGGCCCCTGTGGGACGTGCTGCTGATCGTGCTCAGCGTGGGCGGGCTGCTGCTCAGCAGTACCGGCGTGATCGTCGGCTGGCGCCGGCTGATGCGCAAGGGCACGCGCCGGTGAGGGCGGACGAGGTCGGTGTCGCGCGCGTCCAGGCGCAGGAATTGCGCGACCCCGACCTTTCCGTTCATGGTGTGTCGCCGCTGTGCATCTCGATGTTTCCTGGTTACGTGTGCGCCGGGCCGGTCAGGCCTGGTGGTCGTCCCTGCGCCTGTGGGTCTGGCGCGATACCTTCCGGCTTTCCCTGCAGACCGTCGTGGCGGTCGTTCTTGCCTACATGCTCACGCTGGCGTTTCGCCTGCCGGACCTGAGCTGGGCGGCGTTCTCCGCGCTCTTCGTCGTGCGCGGCACGCTCGATGGCACGCTCTGGGAGGCCTTCAGCCGGGTCTGCGGCGCGGTCATCGGCGCCCTGCTGGGCGTGGCGCTGCTCTACGTCCTGGGCGCGCACTGGCCGGTGGTCGCCATCATGGCGCTGGGCGTGGGCCTGATGAGCATCCTCGTCAGCCGCTGGCCCAGCCTGGGCTATGGCCTGGTCACGGTGGCGATCCTGACGGTGGCGCCCGAGGCCAATGCCATGGAGGGCGCCTGGGACAAAGTGCTGGCCATCCTCACCGGTTCGGTCTCGGGGGTGCTGGCGTCGCTCGCCGTGCTGCCCAGCTCGGCCCGGGCCCGCGCACGCGACAAGCTCGCCGAGTCGGTCGACACCTTGGGCCTCGTGATCCAGGAATGCGCCTCGACCTTCACGAACTGCGAGGCCAAGCCCCGGCTGGACTCGCGCAGCACGGTGGATGCGGCCTCGGAGGCCGCACGCGAGCTCATCCTGCAGGCAAGCTCCAGCCCCCTGCGCCGCCTGCAGCGCGCCCGCGTGGGCGAAGACATCCTGCGCCACGTCGACGAGATCTGGCGTGCGGTGCCGGTGCTCGATCGCGCCACCAACACGCCCCTCACCCAGGACGCATGCCATCTCATGGGCCGGCTGCTCGACGATCTGGCCGGCCAGTACCGTGACGACACGGCGCGCCTGGCGACCGCGATCCGCGAGGCGCGCGACGCCCCGGCCTTCCTGACCTGCACCGACGGGCTGGCTCGGCTGGACGAGGCCCTGCAACAGGCGCGGGTGCCCGCCGACGTGACGGCGCAGGACCGCGATGCCGTGCTGGTCGCCCGCTGGGCCTGGCGCGTCATCATCGATCAGACGCAGGCCCTGGCCAACGCCCTGGGCACGCGCTCGGACCCGTCCTCCTGACCGGTCAGAGGGTCTCGGCGTCCTGCAGGTCAACGCCTGCGGCGTCGTCCGCCGACACCGCAGGCTGACCTTCGAAGGGCCAGGCGATGGCCAGCGTGGGGTCATCCCAGCGGATGCGGCGTTCGTGCTCGGGCGCGGGGGCTGCCGTCGACTTGGCAAGGACTTCCGCCGCCTCGGACAACACGACGAAGCCCTGGGCAAAGCCGGGTGGTACCCACAATTGACGGCGGTTGTCGCTGGACAGCGTGGCGCCGACCCAGTGGCCGAAGGTGGCCGAGGCGCGACGCAGGTCCACGGCCACCTGCCAGATCTCGCCCACGCTCGCGCGCACCAGGGTGCCCTGGGCGGGCGTGACGCAGTAATGCAGTCCGCGCAGGACGCCCTGCGTGGCGCGCGCATGCGTATCCCGCACGAACGCGACGTCGGGGCCCACGGACTGGCCCAGCCGGCGGGCGTTGAAGCTTTCGTAGAAGAAGCCGCGGCCGTCGCCGAACACCTGAGGCTCGACGATCAGGACCTCCGGCAGGTCAGTGGGGGTGATGCGCATCGGTAAAACCTGTCTTCAGGGCCGGCTGGGCAGGTGCGAGCTGTCGCGCACGATGAGCCGGCAGGGCACCACGTGTTGCTGTGGCGCTTCGTCGGGGTGGGCCAGCAGCGCCAGGACGACGCGGGCCGCGGTCAGGCCGATCGTGTAGGGCTCGGGTCGCAACGTGGTCAGGCTGGGCCGCAGGCGGGCCGCCAGGGGGGCGTCGCCAAAGCCCGCCACCGCGCAGTCGCGCGGCAGCTGCAGGCCCAGCGCGGGCGCCTCCAGGATCGCCCCGGCAGCCATGTTGTCGCTGGCAAAGATGATGGCCTGCGGCCGCGTCGCACGCGGCTCGCGGGCAAAGCGCGCCATGACCTGCGCGCCCGCCTCGAACTCGTCGCCGGCATCGGCCTGCTGGATGTCCGGGACGTGGCCGGCCTCGCGCATGGTGTCGGCATAGCCTTGCGCCCGCTGCTGGGCCCGGAAGTCCTGCATGGCCGAGCGCAGGGCGAAGCGGATGCGGCTCGCGCCCTGGTTCAGGAACAGGGTCGCCAGTTCCACGCCGACATGCGCATGCGGGAACCCGACCTGGTGGAAGGGACGCCCCGGCACCAGGCCCCAGGTTTCCACGATGGGCCAGCGGGCCGCGCCAAGCAGGGCGTTGGCGGGCTCGGTGTGATCGTCCCGGGTCAGGATCAGGGCGCTGGGGTGCCAGCCCAGGAAGGTGCGCAGGGCATGCTCTTCCCGCTCGCGCGAATAGTCGGCATTGGCCAGCAGCAGCTGCAGGCCGGATTCCTCCAGCCCGTACGTCATGCCGCGCACCAGGTCGGCGAAGGTGATGCTGGCGGTGTTCTGCATGATCGCCCCGACCACCCGGCTGCGTGCGGAGGCCAGCTGCCCTGCCATCTGGCTGGGGACGTAGCCGGTTTCCTGGATGATCGCGCCCAGGCGGTCACGCAACGTGGCCGACACCTTGGCGGGCTCGTTGAAGAAGCGCGACACGGTGATCGAGGACACGCCGGCCAGCGCGGCGATGTCGTGGATGGTATGGGTGCCGAGCTTGCGCCGACCCGCCCGCACGCGATCCGGGGCGGGGGCTTCATCGGGCCCGGGGTTTTCCCTGAGGGCGGGGGACTTTCGTTGACGCATGGTGGGCCCGAGTATACAGTCGGCCCTTCTGATGTTACCGGTGACATTCATGTCGACGACCGCCCCGCCGCCCTGCGTTCTGGTGCTCTCCCCCTTCGCCGACGATGCCCTGGCGCCCGTGCGCGCGCAGGCTCGGGTCGTGCGCAGCGCCGAGCTCGCCGATCTGCCGGCGTTCCTGCGGGACCAGGGTGCAGACGTCCGGGCCGTGATCACCAACGGCATGCTGGGCGTGCCCGCGGCCTGCCGCGAGCACCTGACGTCCCTGCGCCTGGTGGCCTGCAACGGCGTGGGTTACGACGCCGTCGACCTGGATTGGGCGCGTGCCCACGGCATTGCCGTCAGCAACACGCCCGACGTGTTGTCCGCGGATGTCGCCGACCTGGCCCTGGGCCTGATGCTCGCCGTGTTCCGCCAGCTCGTCCTGGCCGATCAGCACGTGCGCAGCCGTGCCTGGGCGCAGGGACCGCTGCCGCTGGGGCGCCGCCTGGCCGGCAGCCGCGTGGGCATCGTCGGGCTGGGCCGCATCGGGCGCCTCATCGCGCGCCGCTGCGAAGGCTTCGACATGCCCGTGGGTTATCACGGTCGGCACCGCAAGCCCGATGTGGCCTACGACTATTTCGACGACGTGGCTGCGCTCGCCCGCTGGGCCGATGTCCTCGTGCTGGCCACGCCAGGCGGCGCGGCCACCCAGGGCCTGGTCGACGCCGCGGTGCTCGAGGCGCTGGGCCCCACTGGTGTGCTCATCAACATCGCCCGGGGCTCGGTGGTGGACGAATCCGCGCTGTGCGAGGCCCTGCGCGTCGGCGCGATCGCGGGCGCAGGCCTGGACGTCTTCCAGGCCGAGCCCCGGGTGCCCGACGCCCTGCTCGCGCTGCCCCAGGTCGTCCTGTCGCCACACATCGCCAGCGCCACCGTGCAGACCCGCCGGGCCATGGCCGAGCTGGTCGTGGCCAACGTCATCGCCAGCCTGCGTGGCGAGCCCCTGCCCACGCCCGTGCCCTGAACCCTGCCGTCCGATACCGAGGAGACCTTCGCATGACGATCCGACATTCGCTGTTCGTGAGCCTGGCCATCGCCGGCCTGACGGCGGGCGCACCCGCCCTCGCTGCCGAGACCTTTCCTTCCCGAGCGCTCGCGCTCGTCGTGCCGTACCCGGCAGGCGGGGTGGCCGACCAGATCGCCCGCCCGTTTGCCCAGCGGCTGTCGGAACGCCTGGGCCAGCCGGTCATCGTGGAGAACCGTCCCGGGGCCAACGGCAACATCGGCTCGGCCTACGTGGCGAAGAACCAGCCCGCCGACGGGCACACGCTGCTCCTGGGCTCGACCAGCACGCTCGCCACCAATCCGCACCTGTACGGCACCATGGGCTACGACCCGCTCAAGGACGTGCAGCCCGTCACGCTCACCCACCAGATGCCGAACGTGCTGATCGCCGGGCCCGCCGCGCCCTACGACACGGTGCAGGCCCTGGTGCAGGCCGCGCGCGACAAGCCCGGCGACATCGCCTTCGGCTCTGCCGGCAACGGCAACTCCATGCACCTGGCGGGCGTCCTGTTCCAGCAACGCAGCGACACGGAGCTGATGCACGTGCCCTACCAGGGCGGCCCGCCGGCCCTGAACGACGTCATGGGCGGCCAGATCCCGACGATGTTCATCAACCTGCCGGCCATCGTCACGTTCGAGAAGGCGGGCCGCGTGCGCGCGCTCGCCGTCACCGACACCAAACGCTCGCCCGTCATGCCGCACGTGCCCACCATGGAAGAAGCCGGCGTCCCGGGCGTGGTCTCGATCGTCTGGAACGGCATGCTCGTGCGCAGCGGCACGCCCGAGGCGGTGGTGGCGCGCCTGAACACGGCGATGCGCGAGGTGCTGGAAGACCCCGAGTTCCGCAAGCCGCTGGAGCAGCAGGGCTACGAGGTCCTGTCGTCCACGCCCGGCGAATTCGCGGCGCTTCTGGACAAGGACCACGCCGCCATGCGCGACACGATCGCGAGCGCCGGCATCCGCATCGAATGACCCCTGATCGACCACTCACGCATTTCGTCCCATGAGCCAGCCCCCCCGCAAGACCCTGGACCAGCTGCGCAGCCAGCGCTGGTTCGCCGCCGACAACATCCGCGGCTTCGCCCACCGTCAGCGCATGCAGCAGCAAGGCCTGTCGCGTGAAGAATTCATGGGCCGCCCGGTGATCGGCATCCTGAATGCCTGGAGCGACCTGTCGCCCTGCCACGCCCATCTGCGCGAGCGGGCGCAGGCCGTCAAGCGCGGCGTGCTGCAGGCGGGCGGCTATCCGCTCGAACTGCCGGTGATGAGCCTGGGCGAGGTCATGGTCAAGCCCACGACCATGATCTATCGCAACTTCCTGGCGATGGAAACCGAAGAGCTGCTGCGCAGCCTGCCGCTGGATGGCGCCGTCCTGCTGGGCGGCTGCGACAAGACGACGCCCGGCATGGTCATGGGCGCCCTGTCCATGGACCTGCCCGCGCTCTTCTGTCCGGCCGGCCCGATGCTCAATGACCGCTACAAGGGCGCGATGGTGGGCGCGGGCACGCACACCAAGAAGTACTGGGAGGAGTACACCGTCGGCAACATCGACGAAGCCGAGCTCATCACGCTGGAAGGCCGCATGACGCGCGCACCCGGCACCTGCAACACGATGGGCACGGCCAGCACCATGACGTCCATCGTCGAGGCCATGGGCCTGACGCTGCCCGGCGCGACCGCCATCCCCGCCATGGATGCGGCCCACACCCGCATGTCCTGGGCGTGCGGGCGGCGCGCGGTGGAGATGGTATGGGAAGACCTGCGCCCGAGCCGCATCGTCAGCCGGGCGGCCATCTTCAACGGCATCGCCGCCTACATGGCGCTGGGCGGCTCGACCAACGCCGCGGTCCATCTGATGGCCATGGCCGGGCGCGCCGGCGTGGCGCTGCGCCTGGACGATCTGGATGCCATGGCGCGGCGCGTGCCCGTCATCGCCAACATCTTTCCGTCGGGCAATCGCCTGATGGAGGACTTCTACTACGCCGGCGGCCTGCCCGCGCTGCTCGACAAGATCCGCGACGTGCTGTCCCTCGACGAGCTGACGGTGACGGGGCAGAGCCTGGGCCAGAACATCCAGACATTTAACTGCACGGATGACGAGGTCATCCTGGATCCGGCCAGGCCCCTGATCGCAGCGCCCGCCGACTGTCCCGAGGCCGGCATGGCGCTGGCCGTGCTGCGCGGCAACCTGTGCCCCGATGGCGCGGTGATCAAGCCGTCGGCCGCCTCGCCCGCCTTGCTGCGCCATGAAGGTCGCGCGCTGGTCTTCGAGTCCAACGAGGAAATGGCCATCGCCATGGCCGACCCGGACCTGGACGTGGACGAGAACACGGTGCTGGTGCTGCGCAACGGCGGGCCGGTGGGCGCGCCCGGCATGCCCGAATGGGGCAACCTGCCCATCCCCAAGAAGCTGCTGCAGCGCGGCGTGCGCGACATGCTGCGCATTTCCGATTCGCGCATGAGCGGCACGCACTACGGCACCTGCGTGCTGCACGTGGCGCCCGAATCGGCCGTGGGCGGCCCGCTCGCGCTGCTGCGCACGGGCGACATCGTGCGCCTGGACATCGGCCAGCGCTCGCTCGACATGCTGGTGTCCGAGGATGAGCTCGCCCGGCGCCGCGCGGCGTGGCGCGCCCCCGCGTCGCCCTACCTGCGCGGCTACACGCGCATCTTCGTGCAGGAGGTCGAGCAGGCCGACAAGGGTTGCGACTTCGCGATCCTGGGTGGCACCCAGCCGACCCCCGAGCCGCCCATCCACTGACCCGACTGCCTGCGTTTCTTTCGACTCCAAGGATCCCCGATGACGTTTCCCACCGACCCCATGGTCAACCTGTTTCGCGAGCGCCTGCAGCGCAAGAGCGCCCCGCTGGGCACCTGGCTGATGGCTGGCGCACCCAGCACGGCCGAGGCGCTTGGCCGCGCGGGCTTTGACTGGCTGCTGCTGGACCAGGAGCACGTGCCGCTGGACCAGCGTGACACGGTCGGCCTGCTCAACGCGATGGCCGCCACCGGCGCCGCCCCGGTGGTGCGCCTGGCGGCCAACGAGCAGGTGTTCTTCAAGCGTGCCCTGGACCAGGGGGCGCAGACCGTGATGGTGCCCTTCGTCGACACCGTGGAAGACGCCCGCCGCGCCGTGTCCTGCGTGAAGTACCCGCCCGAGGGCAACCGCGGCTTTGCCGCCGTCGTGCGCGCCAGCGGCTACGGCACGGTCAAGGACTACGGCACCCGCGCCAACGCGTCGACCTTCACCATCATCCAGCTCGAGACGCCGCGCGCCGTCGCCGCGCTCGAGGACATCGCCGCGGTGCCGGGCGTGGATGCGCTGTTCCTCGGGCCGGGCGACCTGTCCAGCGCCATGGGGCACATCGGCAACATCCTGCACCCCGAGGTGCAGGCCGTGATTCGCGATGTGGCCACGCGTTGCCGTGCCGCCGGCATTCCGTGCGGCATCGTCGGCCCCACGCCCGACGTGGTCAACAGCTTCCTCGAGATGGGCTACGCCTTCGTGGCCGTGGCATCGGACCTGGCCATGATGATGCGCCAGGCGAGCGGGTTCATCGAAGCCATCCGGCCCAGCCTGGCGCGCGGCTTCGAAAGTTCGGTCTATTGATCATTCGGCAACGGAGACACCCATGCGCTACACCCTTCTGGCCACGGCGGCGACGCTCGCCCTCGGCGCCCTGACGCCTGCCTTCGCCGCGGATGCCTATCCGCAGCGGCCCGTCACGCTCATCGTGCCCTTCGGGCCCGGCGGCACCTCGGACATCATGGCCCGCTTCCTGCAGCAGCCGCTCGCCGAAGCCCTGGGTGCGACGGTGGTGATCGAGAACAAGGGCGGCGCGGGCGGCGCCATCGGCATGTCCTCGCTCTCGCGCGCCAAGCCCGACGGCTACACGATCGGCCTGTCCGTCATCGGTCCGGAGATCCTGCAGCCGTCCCTGCGCCAGACAGGCTACGCCCCCGAGGACTTCGATCATCTGTGCGGCACGTACGACGTCCCGCTCATGATGATGGTCAAGAAGGACGCGCCTTACCAGACGCTGGCGGACGTGCTGCAGGCCGCCAGGCAGCAGAAGGACGGGCTGGTCTATGGTTCCTCGGGCACGGGCACCGTGCTGCACCTGTCCATGGAAATGCTGCTCGATCAGGCCGGCGCGACAGGTCTGCACATCCCGTACAAGAGCTCGGGCGACATGGTCACCGCGCTCATGGGCGACCAGATCGCGGTCTTCAACGAGACCCCCACCGTGCTGGGCCAGTATGGCCTGCGCGCACTGGCGGTCATGGCCAACGAGCGGTTGCAGGCCTACCCGGACGTGCCCACGGCCGCCGAGCTGGGCACGCCGATCGAGGCGTCGGTGTGGGGCGGACTGATCGCCCCGGCTGGCCTGCCGCCCGAAGTGCGTGGCAAGCTTGAAGCCGCCTGCGAAAAGGCGGCCCATTCCGCCGAGTACCAGAAGCTCGCCAACCAGGCGTTCACGCCGCTCGCCTGGCGCACGGGCAAGCAGTATGGCGAGTTCGTGGCCAGCGAACGCGAACGCTATCGCCAGCTGATCGACACGCTGGACCTGGCGGAAAAGCGATGATCCCGCCTTGCCGGCGTGCAGGCTGACGCATGTCCGCCCTGGATCTCCTCGCGTTCGTGGCCTGCGTGGCGGTGGCCATCGCCGCGCAGAACCTGACCGGGTTCGCCTTCGCGCTGATCCTGCTCGCCCTGGTCGCCCTGTTCCACATCGGCACGGTGGCCGACGCCGCCAACGCCGCCACCGTGCTCACGCTGGTCAATGCCTGGGCGTACTTCCGGGGTGGCATGATCCCGCCCTGGCGCCTCATGGCGCCGGCCATGGGGGGCGGCGTCATCGGCGTGGCGGCGGGCGTCGCGCTGCTCGGCTGGTTGAGCAGCGGCGCCGTGGGCTATCTGCGCGGCCTGCTGGGCCTGGCCATCCTGGGCTGCGCGGTGCTGCTGCTGGTGCCGCGCGCGCGCCGCACGCAGGTGTCCGGGCGTGGTTCCTTCTTTGGCATCGGCGTGGTGTCCGGCCTGCTCGGTGGCCTGTTCGCCAGTTCCGGTCCGCCCCTCGTGTATCACCTGTACCGGCAGCCGCTGGCCGATGAGCTGGTGCGGCGTGCCCTGCTGCTTGCCTTCGCGGCGAACGCCGCGGTGCGGCTCGTGATCGTTGCCGCGACCTGGCAGTTCTCGCGCACCGCCATGGTGCTGGCCGGCTGCGCCGTCCCGGTGGTGTATGCCGTGACGGCCCTGCAGCGACGCTACCAGCGCCCGCTCGACCCGCGATTGCTGCGCTGGATCGTGGGCGGGCTGCTGGCCCTGGCCGGTGCCACGCTGCTGTATTCCGCCCTGCACATGGCGGGTGCGGCATGACGTCGTATCCTGTCCCCGCCCGGGGGCCGCGCCTTTGCGCTCGCCCCCACCCTGATGAATCCCGATCCGCGGCCCGCGCCGCGCATGCCCGGAGACTGCCTTGACCAGCGCATCCCCTGCTTCATTCGAGCCCTGCCAACTGCAGGCCCTGGACGTCTTCGTCTTTCGCGCGCCCGCGCAGCCGCCCGTGCAGACGTCCTTCGGCATCATGCGCGACCGTCCGGCCGTCCTGGTCCGCCTGCGTGACACCGAGGGCTGCGAGGGCTGGGGCGAGATCTGGTGCAACTTCCCCACCGTGGGCGCCGAGCATCGCGCCCGACTGGCGCTGGCATACGGGCGCGCGGCGGTGCTGGAGCGTGCCTGGCAATCGCCCGCCGAGATGTTCCATCATTTGCAGGAGCGCTTCGCCGTGCTGGCCCTGCAGACCGGGGAGTCCGGGCCGCTGAACCAGATGCTCGCGGGCATCGACATGGCGCTCTGGGACCTGTTCGCCCGCCGTGCCGGCCAGCCGCTCTGGCGCCTGCTGGGTGGCGCGCGCGCCGAGCCGGTGCAGGTCTATGCCTCGGGCATCAACCCCACCGCGCCCGAAGCGCTGGCCCTCGCCAAGCGGGACGAGGGCTATCGGGCCTTCAAGCTCAAGGTCGGGTTCGGCGCGGATCGCGACCTGGCCAACCTGCGCGCCATGCGCGATGCGTTGGGGCCGCAGGCGACGATGATGGTCGATGCCAACCAGGCGTGGACCCTGCATGAGGCTGCCGAGGCCGGACACCGCATGGCACCCTTCGACCTGCTGTGGCTGGAAGAGCCCATCCGGGCCGATGCCCCGCCTGAGGCCTGGGCCCAACTGGCCGAGCGCCAGCCGCTGCGCCTGGCGGGGGGCGAAAACCTCGTGGGCATGGCGGCCTATCGGGCCTTCATCGCCGGCGGGGCCATGCAGGTGATCCAGCCTGACGCCGGCAAGTGGGGCGGCCTGAGCGGCTGCCTGATGGTGGCGCAGGAGGCCACGGCGGCGGGCCGCTGGTATTGCCCCCACTGGCTGGGTGCGGGCATCGGCCTCATGGCCTCCATGCATCTGAAGACGGCCATCGGCGGGCCCGGCTACGTCGAAGTGGACGCCAATCCCAACCCCTTGCGCGATCTGCTCGCCATGCCGGCCTTCAGCGTGACCGACGGGGCCGTGCTGCTGGGCGACGCGCCCGGCCTGGGCGTGGCGCCGGACCTGGCGGGCGCGCAGCACTTCCAGGTCGAGATCCCCAGCGTTGGATTGTGAGCGGCGGCGTCCCGGGCGGGCGTCGCCATGGCGGGGCTCAGTCCCCGCCCAGGGCCTTGACCTCGGCGTCGGTCAGAAAGCGCGACTCGCCCGGCGCCAGGTCCGCATCCAGGGTCACGGTGCCGATGCGTTCGCGGTGCAGCGTCACCACCCGGTTGCCCAGGGCGCCGAACATGCGCTTGACCTGGTGGTACTTGCCTTCCTGCAGCGTCAGGCGCACGGTGGTGGGGTCCAGGATCTCGAGCTGGGCGGGCAGCACCGACTCGTCCTTCAGGTCCATGCCGCCGGCGAAGATCTCGACCGCATCGATGCTGACCGGCTCGGCCAGCGTCGCCAGATAGACCTTGTCGCAGCGTTGGCGCGGCGCGATCACCCGGTGCGTCCACGGGCCATCGTCGGTGATCAGCAGCAGGCCCGTGGTGTCCACGTCCAGGCGGCCCACCGGATTCAGGCGGTCACGCTTTTCGATGTCCAGCAGCTCCAGCACGGACGGATACTGCCCCGTGCGCTGGGTGCATTCATAGCCGGGCGGCTTGTTGAGCATCAGATGCCGCAGGCCGATCGGCGTCAGCGTGTCGCCATCCCACACGACGGTGTCGCCGTCCTGCACGATGAGGCTGCCGCGCTTGACCACCTCGCCATTGACCGTGACTTCGCCGCGCAGGAGCGCGGAACGGGCCAGGGAGCGGGTGAGGTCGGTGCTTTCGCTGAGGTAACGGTCGAGGCGCATGGGTGGGGCAGGGGAATGGGCAGAGGCAGATGGTAGCGCACCTCGGCTGCGCCTCCCCATTCGGGGCGCCGCTCAGCCGTCGCCGTTCAGATGCAGGCCGGCATCCAGCGCGAGCACGCTGCCGGTGATCATCGAGGCGCCCGTGGCGAGCCAGAAGACGTCGGCCGCGACATCGGCTGGCGTGCCCACCATCTGCAGCGGCGCGCGAGCGATCTGATGGGCGGCGCGCCGCTCGAACAGGTCGGCATCCAGGCGCTGCACGAAGCCATCGGCGATCAGCGCCGGGCAGACCGCGTTGACGCGGACGCGCGGCGCGAGCACCCGCGCGAGCGACATCGTGAGCGTATTGGTGGCGCCCTTGGATGCCGCATAGGCCATCGACGAGCCGGTGCCATACACCGCGCCGTAGGACGAGACGATGACGATCGCGCCCTTGCCGGACACCGCCAGCAAGGGCGCGCAGGCGCGCGCGATCTGGAAGGGACCGGCGGTGTTGACGGCCGTGGTGGACAGGAAGTCCTCCATCGTCAGCGCATCCAGATCCGTATGCGGCACGAGTCGCGTGGTGCCGGCGCTGCTGACCAGCGCATCGATGCGCCCGAACGCCGCCTGGGCCTCGGCTGCGACGCGCCGGCAGTCCGCATCCTGGCTGACGTCGCCCTGCACGGCGATGCCCTGGCTGGCGGCCGCCAGGGCCTGCGCGGCGTCGCGCTCGCTGTCCAGGAAGTAGTTGACGACCACGCGCCAGCCGGCCTGCGTGAAGTGGCGCGCGCAGCCCGCGCCGATGCCGGACGCGCCGCCCGTGATGACGACGACCTTGGCGGAATCGGGGGTGTTCATGAGGCACTGTCCTTCGGGGTGTCTTCAAAGAGCCGGATGACCTGCGACAGGTCGCCGTGCGGATCGATGGTCCTGCCTTCGTGCATGTCGACGAAGAGGGCGGCGACCTGCCCCAGCACGGGGGTGGTCGCGCCCAGGGACATGGCCAGCGAATGGGCCAGCATGACGTCCTTTTCCATCAGCTCGACGGCACCCAGGCGTGGCGTGAAGGTGTGCGTCGCCATGCGCGGGCCGAACAGTTGCAGGGGGCGCGAGTCCGCAAAGCCGCCGGCCAGCGCGGGGGCCAGCCGCGCGGGGTCCACCCCGGCCTTGCGGGCCAGGGCGATGGCCTCGGCGATGGCCATGACGTTGCTCGCGACGATCAATTGATTGCACAATTTGGTCATCTGCCCCGCGCCCGACGGGCCCAGGTGCGTGATGTGGCTGGCCACGCCCTGCAGCAGCGGCTGGGCGGCGGCGATGGCCTCGTCCGTGCCGCCGGCCAGGATGGTCAGCGTGCCGGCCTCGGCCGCCGGCGGGCCGCCGCTCACGGGCGCATCGACCCAGAGCATGCCGTGCTGCGCGGCGGCGGCGGCCAGCGCCTGCGCGGCCTGCGGCGAGCCGGTGGAAAAGTCCACGAACACGGGCCGGCGCCCGGCGGCAGCCGCCTGGGCAAAGAGGCCGTCCTCGCCTTCGCACAGGGCCTGCACCGTCACGTGCGAGCTCAGGCACAGGCCGATCAGGTCGCACTCGCGCGCCAGGGCCGCGGGCGCGTCCACCACACGGGCCTGCGCATGCGCGTTCAGCGCCTGGCTGCGTGCCGCGGTGCGGTTCCAGACGGTGACGTCGTGGCCGCTGGCCAGCAGGTGGCGCACCATGGGCAGGCCCATGTCGCCCAATCCGATGAATCCGATCATGTCAGTGCCTCCGGCGGTACGCCGCTGTGGGTGACGGCGCCCAGGTTCGCGGGGCCGACCACGGCCGCGTATTTTTCGAGCAGCCCGCCCAGGCGGCGTGCCGCGCGGGCGCCACCCGCCAGACGCTGGGCGTGGCGCTGCGCCAGCGTGGCCTCGTCCAGTTCCACGCGCAGGCCCAGGTGGCCGGCGCGCGCATCGATGTCGACGATGTCGCCATCCTGCAGCAGGCCGATCGGGCCGTCGGCCGCGGCCTCGGGGCTGACGTAGCCGATGCACATGCCGCGCGTGGCGCCGGAAAAGCGCCCGTCGGTGATCAGCGCCACCTGTTCGCCCAGACCCTGTCCATACAATAGCGCGGTGATGCCCAGCATCTCGCGCATGCCCGGCCCGCCGCGCGGGCCTTCGTTGCGGATGACGATGACGTCGCCGGGGGCATAGGCCATGGCCTGCACCGCTTCCAGACAGTGCTCTTCGGACTCGAAGACGCGCACCGGCCCGCGATGCTGCAGGCGTTTGAGGCCCGCCACCTTCAACAGGGCGCCGTCCGGTGCCAGGTTGCCCTTGAGCACCACCACGCCGCCCGTGGGCGCGATGGCCTCGGTGGTGGGGCGCACCACCGCGCCGTCCGGCCCGGGGCTGTCGGACAGCTCTTCGGCGAGGGTGCGTCCGGTGTAGGTCAGGCAGTCGCCGTGCAGATAGCCGCCGTCCAGCAGCGCCTTCAGGATGACCGGGGCACCGCCGATGTCGTACACGTCGCGCGCGAGGAAGCGCCCGCCCGGCTTGAGATCCGCAATCAGCGGGGTGCGCGCCAGGACCTCGGCGCAGTCGTCCAGCGTGAAGCGAATGCCGGCCTCGTTGGCGATGGCCGGCAGATGCAGCGGCACGTTGGTCGAGCCGCCCGTGGCGGCCACGACCAGGCAGGCGTTTTCCAGTGCCTTGCGCGTGACGATGTCGCGCGGGCGCGGGCCATCGCCCAGGATCGCACGCATCAGGGCCCGCCCGGCGCGACGCGCGAGCGGGGCGCGAGCGGCGTACACCGCCGGCACCATGGACGAACCCAGGGGGCTCAGGCCCAGCGCTTCGCCGACCATGCCCATCGTGTTGGCCGTGTACTGGCCCGCGCACGATCCGGCCGTGGGCAGGCAGGCGCGGCTCATGTCTTCCAGCTGTTCGCCGGTGGCGGTGCCCGCGATGACCTGGCCGATCATTTCATAGGCGTCGACGATGTTCACATCGATGCCGCCCACGCGGCCCGGCAGCGCCGCGCCACCGTACAGCATGACGGCCGGCACGTTGCAGCGGACCATGCCCATCAGCAGCCCGGGCATGTTCTTGTCGCAGCCGCCCAGGGCGAAGATGCCATCCCACTGATGCCCGCGCGTCGTGGCTTCCACGCTGTCGGCGATCAGATCGCGCGAAATCAGCGAAAAGCGCATGCCCGCATGGGCCACGGACAGGCCATCGGACACCGACACCACCGGGCATTCGTGCGGTGTGCCGCCACCGGCGTATATCCCGGTCTTCGCGTGCTGCGCCTGCTCGCGCAGCGACGCGTTACAGGGACTCATCTCGCCGCCGGTGTGGATCACCCCGACGTGCGGGTTCGCGATGTCCTCGTCGTCCTGCCCCAGGGCACGCAGAAAGGCGCGGGTGGGCGCGCGCAGCTCGCCTTCGTGCATGGTGCGCGAGCGCAGCGGCAGGCGCCGTGCCGCCTCGGCGGGCTTGTCGTCGTCCGCGCCCATCATGCCTCCGCCTTGAAGCCGGTCTGCTTGACCACCGGTCCCCAGCGCTCGATGTCGCTGCGCAGCCGCTCGGCGAATTCGGCGGGCGTGGTGGGCGCAATCGTGAAGGCCATTTCGGCCATGGCAGCCTGCACGGCCGGGTTGGCGAAGGCCTGGCGCGCGCCCGCGTTCATCGCCTCGATCTCGGCGGGCGGCGTGCCGGCCGGCACGAACAGGCCGAACCACTCGTCCGACTCCAGTTCCGGAAAGCCCGCTTCGGCCACGGTGGGCACGTCCGGCAACTGCGCCAGGCGCTGCGCGCTGGTGACGGCCAGCACGCGCACCCGGCCGGCGCGGGCCAGCTGCATGGCCTCGCTGACCACGTTCACGCTGGAGGCGATCTGCCCGCCCATGACTTCCTGCAGGGCAGGGGCGCCACCCCGATAGGGCACGTGCTGGTAGTCCAGGCCCGTGGCCTGGCCGAACATGGCGCCCACGAAGTGCGGCGTCGTCCCCCCGCCGGGCGACCCGTACGAGGCCTGGCCGGGGTTGTCCTTGAGCCATTGCGCAAAGGCCTTGAGCGAGTCCACGCTGTCCGGCACCATCGGCCCGACCGAGATGCTGAAGGGCACGAAGGCCAGGGGCGTGACGGGGTCGAAGTCCTTGACCGAGTCGTAGGTCAGCGAGTCGTACACGTGGGGGTAGATCGACAGGATCGAGCCCGGCGTGATGAGCGCGGTGTGCCCGTCGGCCGGCGAGGTCCGCACGGATTCGACGGCGATGCGCCCGCCCGCGCCAGGGCGGCTTTCCACGATGATGGCGCTCACGCCATCGAGCTTGGCGTGGGCGCCGAAGTGGCGCGCGACCACGTCGGCAGAGCCGCCGGGGGCAAAGCCGATCACCACGCGCAGGGGGCGGGCGCTCTGCGCGTGGACGGGGAGGGTGGTGACCGCGGCCGTGGCGGCCCCGGTGGCGATGAATTGGCGTCGGGTGAGCATGCCCGGTCTCCTCGGGGGTGGGCGGCGCCTCGATACGGGCGCTCGCGTCTGGCGCGCGCGGGCGGATGCCCACGCGGCGGCCAGTGGACGATCATCGCCGTGGGCAGGGCGCGCCGCTATCCGGTGCTGGCAGGTGAGTGTGCCGATCCGGCAGGCGGGCGTGCGGGGCGGGGCGGCACGCCAGGCGCGCGGTGCTGCCGCGCCGTGCTGCCGCGCCGTGCAGCCGCGCCGTGCGGCCGATACGCCAGCCGGCCGCGGGCACGTGGCGTTGGAACGTGCCGGCAGCCTGGCGCCCGCGCGGGCGCGATCGCCGGCGTGGCGCTCAGCGGCGCAGCAGCGTGTACGAGGGTGACTCGCCGAAGCGGGCGCGATACACGGCGGCAAAGCGGCCCAGGGCCGTGAATCCGTTGTCCGTGGCGGCGCGCGCCACCGTCATCCCCGGCTGGCGGCTGGTCAACAGGCGGCGCGCGGCCTGCAGCCGCACTTCCTGCAGGTACTTCATGGGCGACACGCCGTGCTCGCGGCGAAAGGCGTCCGTCAGGCTGCGCACGCTCACCCCGCAGTGGCTCGCCACGTCCGCCAGGCGCAGCGGCTCATGCCGGCATTCCTGCAGGTAGTCCGTCGCGGCGCGCAGCGTGCGCTGGCTGGCGGGCGCCACGGGCGCATCCAGCACCCAGCGCTGGTCGTGGGCGAATTCCATCAGCAGGGCGAGCAGGGCGGATTCGGTGATGGCCTGGGCCTGGCGCTCCGGGACGGCACCGTCCTGCAGGCCATAGGTCATCAGGAGCCGGACGTGCGCCAGCCAGCGCTGGCCCACCTCGGCATCGGCCGGAAACGGGTCGAAGACCAGCGGCCGGGCAGGCGGGGCGCCCGTCAGACTGCACCAGGCGGCATCCAGACGCACGCGCGGGATGCGCAGGTTCACCCGACAGCTGTCCGCGGAAAAGCGCTTGGTGACGGGGTCCGGCGTCGAGTCGACCACCACGAAGCCCGAGCCTCCGCGGGCCTCGCGGCCCTGCGAGGCGATGCTGCTGTGCCCGCTGACCTGGGTCGTGACCAGCAGGTGATCGTCGGCCGTGTGGATGTCCAGCTCGACCTCCGTGCCAAAGGCCAGTGCCGAGAGCCCGACGCCGGCCAGGGGCCTGGCTTCCAGGTAATGCGCCGCAAAGCGCTCCTGGGTGCCCAGCAGGCGCAGCCAGTACGGGCTGAGCCGCCCGCTGATCTGCGCCACGGCCTCATCGCGCGACGCGGTCGCCAGGCGCAGGTGTTCGCGCCGGAATCCGGCGAGTTCCTGGGGCAGCGAGGCGGGCAGAAGGGAAGCGAGCACGGCGTCGGGGGGGCTGGGTGCGAAGGGCGAGGTCAGCGTAGCACGCAAGACGGCCCGCGGTGGGGCGGTGGGCGGTGGGCGGGGCGCGGGGATCGGGGGCTGGCGCGCCGACCCCATGCGCGTGGCCCGTCGCGCACTTGCGTGCGCTCCGGACCCGGCAGGCTGCCGTCAGCCGCGCTCGCCCGTGGGCAGCGGCTGCACCGCGCCCTCCAGCCGCCCCGTGGCGGCCAGCTCCAGGAACTCGTCTCCCAGGCGCCGGCTCTCGTCCACCGCGACGCGCCAATGCTTCACCCGCTCGGCGTCCGGCATGCGCTTGTAGTCGGCACGGCCGGGGATGCGGCCCTGGGGCATGCGTGCCAGGTACTCGGGCGAGGGCGCGATGACCAGCACGTCGTCCGTGGCGCGCACGCGCGAGCGGCGCAGCCGCTCGGGCAGCGTCTTGTCGAACCAGCTGGCCGTCAGGTGCGGCGTGAAGTGGGGGAAGAGGACGATGCCACCCGCCGCGGTGTCCAGATGGTGGTGGTGGTAGTCGATCATGCCGCCGTCGCGGTACGTCCCGGTGGGCCAGCCCTGGGGCGATGCCACGGCGTCCATGATGAAGGGAATCGAGGTGCTGGCGAGCAGGGCGTCGACCAGCGTGTCGGCGCTGAGCGGGGCGAGCAGCGCGCGGCCCAGGCGCGCCTCGCCCAGGGGCGGCACACCGCGCGGGTCGTGCAGGACGGCGCGCTGGAAGTACAGGTCGCGCAGCCGGGGCGAGAGCAGGTTCAGCAGGAAGGCGCTGCCCAGGGCGGGCGTGAGCAGCCAGGGATGTTCGCTGTTGACCAGCCCGCGCGAGCGCGCCGTCACCAGCGCCAGCCGGTAGTCCGGATGCGCCAGCATGCGATCGGCCCCGCCGCAATGCGCCAGCAGCGCCTGCGCCATGCCGCGCATGGTCGCGGTGATCTCGGGGCGGCGCGCACCCTGGCTGAACGTGAGCGCCAGATACAGCTCGGCAAAGTGCGCGAAGGTGGTGCGCGGCTCGGGGTGCAGCGCGCACAGGAAGCGCCACGTCGCGATCGAGCTGCCCACCAGCCAGCGCGGCTGCGGACCTGGCGTGAGCCATTGCCCGAACAGCGCGGCGTCCAGGCCGACCAGGGCCAGGGCCTTGGGGCCGCCGGCGCCGCCGATGATGTGTTCGACGCGATCGGCGACGAGGCCGTCACGCCGGATGGCGTCGAGCGCGCGGCGCCCGGCCAGGAGACGAATGTGCGAAGGCATGCGCGATTCTAGCGGCATTGATTCAACTTCTGCATCACCGAATGCCGCATCGGCATTGGACCGTGCGCATGACGCGGTGCTCCAATCGATCTCATCCGACCGGCTCGATCCGGCGCCATGAGAAGAGACTCGCATGACCCAGGCTTTCCCCGAACTGCGCGCATCCCTGAACGGGATCTCCGGCATTCTGGTCACCCCCTTCGACGACGAGGACCGACTGGCGCCCGCGCGCCTGCGTCCGATCGTCGACCGGGCCGTCGATGCGGGCGTTCACGTGCTCGTCGCCAACGGCAACACCAGCGAGTTCTACGGTCTGACGACCCAGGAAGCCCAGACGATGGTGCAAGCCGCTGCCGAACAGGTGGCTGGCCGCGTGCCGCTGGTGGGCGGCGTGGGCCGCAGCCTGCATGACGCCATCGCCCTGGCCCGCACCTCGCGCGATGCCGGCGCCAGCGCGCTGATGGTGCACCAGCCGCCCGACCCCTTCGTGGCCCCGCGCGGCATCGAGACCTACGTGAAGCGCATCGCCGATGCGGCCGCCGGCCTGCCGCTCGTGCTGTATCTGCGCGACGACGGCATCGGCCTGGACGCCATTGCCCGCCTGTGCGAGATCCCGCAGGTGATCGGCGTGAAGTGGGCCGCGCCCACGCCGCTGCGCCTGGCCGAGGCCATCGAGGCGACCCGGGGGCGCGACATCGCCTGGGTGGGCGGCCTGGCCGAACACTGGGCGCCGCCGTTCTACGCGGTCGGTTCGCGCGGCTTCACCTCCGGCCTCATCAACGTGCTGCCCGAGCGCTCCGTGGCCATCCACGCCGCCCTCGAGGCCGGCGACTATCCCCAGGCCATGACCCTGATCCGCAGCATGGCCGCATTCGAAGCCCTGCGCGCCCAGGAGCGCAATGGCACCAACGTCACGGTGGTCAAGCGCGCCCTGCAGCTGCTTGGCCAGGATTGCGGCGCGGTGCGGGCACCGGGGGCATGGCCCCTGTCGCCCGCAGCCGACGACACGCTGCGCGGTCTGCTGACGGAATGGCGCCTGATCTGAGCGCCAGCCGTCCAGGTGGCCGGCCGGCCCAGGTCGGTCGGCCACCGGATCCACCCGCCCGGGCGGATCGATAAGTACCCACAATCATCCTCAACGGAGACATCCATGCCCAAGTTCGCTCGTGCAGGCCTGGCCGCGCGCCTGGCCGCCGGCTTCGCCGTGGCCGGCGCCATCGCCGCCGCCCCCATCGCCCAGGCCGCCGACTATCCCAGCCAGCCCATCACCATCATCGTGCCGTATGCGCCGGGTGGCTCGTCCGATGCCATCGCGCGCCGCATTTCGCAGCCGCTGGGCGAAGCCCTGGGCACCAACGTCATCATCGACAACAAGGCCGGTGGCAACGGCGCCATCGGTGCCGCGCAGCTGGCCCGTGCCAAGGCCGATGGCCACACCATCATGGTGGGCGCGCTGGGCGTGCTGGCCATCAACGAAGGCCTGTACCCGAACCTGAGCTACCTGCCGCGGCGCGACTTCGACATGCTCACCATCGCGGTGCGCACGCCCAATGCCTTCGCGGTGACGCCCTCGCTGCCCGTCAAGGATCTGCCCGGCCTGCTCGACTACCTGAAGGAAAAGCCCGGCAGCGTGCCGATCGCCACGTCCGGCTCGGGGTCCAGCGAACACCTCACGCTCGAGCTCTTCCTGAAGAACAGCGGCACCGATGCGATCCACGTGCCCTACAAGGGCGGCGGTCCGGCCATCACCGACACCATGGCGGGCCATGCGGACGTGCTGGTCTCCAACCTGGGCGCGGTCACGCCGCACATCCAGTCTGGCCGCCTGCGGCTGGTGACCGTCACGGGCGCCGAGCGCAATGCCCTGTTCCCCGATGTGCTGGTCCCGCAAGAAGCCGGAGTGCCCGGTATGGACGTGTACTCCTGGCAAGGCATCGCAGCCCCCAAGGGCCTGCCGGAAGACGTCAAAAAGCGCCTGTCCGAAGCCCTGACCACCGTCCTGAACTCGCCGGAGTTCGGCAAGCAGATGGCCGTGCTCGGCTTCGATGTGGTCGCCGATGATCCCGAGTCCGCCACCCAGTTCCAGATCGCCGAAGCCGACCGCTGGAAGAAGGTCATCGAAGAAGGCGACATCAAGGTCGACTGAGCATGTCCCCATCGGTCAAGACGGCCGCCGGCTGCTATGCCACGGCCGAGTTTCGCGAGGCGGCGCGCCAGCGCCTGCCCAAAGGCCTATTCGAGTACGTCGACCGTGGCACGGGCGATGAAAAGGCCCGGGCCTGGACCCAGGCCAGCCTGGACCGCTGGCGCTTCGTGCCCCGCATGCTGTGCGATGTGTCCAGCCGCAGCCAGGACGTCACCTGGTTCGGGCAGTCGTATGCCGCGCCGCTGGCGATCAGTCCGACTGCCGCGGCCGGCCTGCTGTGGTTCGACGGCGAGATCGCGCTGGCGCGCGCGGCCCGCGCCGCGGGCCTGCCCTTCACCCTGTCCACCTCGTCCATCACCAGCATGGAGCGCGTGGCCGAGGCGGCCGGCCCGGGCCTGTGGTTCCAGCTCTACATGTGGCCGGATCGCCAATTGTCCTATCAATTGGTCGACCGCGTGCGCGAGGCGGGCTACGGCGCCCTCATCCTGACCGTCGACACGCCCGTGCTGCCGCTGCGCCCCTACAACCTGCGCAACGGCTTTGGCGTACCCATCCGCATGACGCCACGCAACGTGCTGGACGTGGCCTGCCATCCGCGCTGGGCGTGCGGGGTGCTGGCACCGCACGTGATGCGCCACGGCATGCCGCGCTACGAGAACTATCCCGCCGCCGCGCAAGGCAGCATGGGCGCTGCCCGCAAGGGTGCGTTCGCCAATCCCAAGAACGACAGCTGCACCTGGGACGAGCTCGATGCGCTGCGCCGCTACTGGGATGGCCCGCTGATCGTCAAGGGCATCCTCAGCCCGCAGGATGCCGCGCTGGCCCGCCAGCACGGCGCCGACGGGGTCATCCTGTCCAATCATGCCGGACGCAACCTGGACGGTCTGGCCGCGCCACTGGACATGCTGCCGCGGGTGCTGGATGCGGTGGGCCGGGATCTGACCGTCCTGGTCGACAGTGGCTTCACCCAGGGCAGCGACGTGGTCAAGGCCCTGGCCCTGGGCGCGCATGGCGCGATGCTGGGCCGTGCGCCCCTGTATGGCCTGGCCACGGGCGGTGAAGCCGGCGCGGCGCGGGTCCTGCAACTGTTCAAGGACGACATCGAGCGCACGACCGCGATGCTGGGTTGCCGTCATCCCCGCGAACTGGGCGCCGCCCACCTGCATGCCGTCTGAGCGCCAGGCGTTGGCGCCATGGCGCGCCGTCCGGGCTGACGGGCCAGCGGGGCCGGACCGCACCGCGCCGCCCGCCGCGCCGCCCGCCCTAGTCGATCATCGCGCTGTCCACGAGCAGCTGGCGCATGCGCTCCAGCGCCGGGTTGGCCATGGATTCGCGGCTGCGCCAGACCAGGTGCATCTCCGCGCGCACGTGATCGGGCAGGGGCAGGGCGCGGGTCGCCACGTTCTCCAGCCGCAGCAGCGTGGTCGAGGCCGGGATGATGGCCATGCCGATCCCCGCGTTGACCAGCGCGATCATCGAATGCGTGTGCCGCACGTACTGCACGAAGCGCGGCGCGATGTGTGCCTCGTGGAACAGCGCGTGCAGCATCTCGTGGAAGTAGCGACCATCCCCCGGCAGGTACATGACGAACGGCTCGCCATGCAGATCGTCCAGACGCAGGCGCCGGCGGCGGGTCAGCGCGTGCGCGCGCGGCATCGCCAGCATCATCGGTTCGCTCACGACACAGGCCATCTGCAGCCCCTGCAGATCGGCCGGCAGGCGGATCAGGCCAAGATCGATGCGCCCGCCGCGCAGGGCCTCGACCTGCTCCACGCTGACCATCTCGCGCAGCTCCAGGTCGATGTTGGGCAGGGCGAGCTGGGCAGCGGCCACCACCTTGGGCAGGAAGCGATAGTTCGCGCCCGCCGAATAGCCGAGCACCACGCGACCGGTTTCGCCCTGCACGGCCTTGCGGGCCGCCGTGCCCGCGGCCGAGCAGCGCTGCAGGATGTCGCGCGCCTCCGGCAGAAACGCCTGGCCCGCGGCCGTCAGCCGCACGCTGCGGCGCGTGCGCTCCAGCAGCTGCACGCCCAGTTCGTGCTCGAGCTGGCGGATCTGCCGGCTCAGCGGTGGCTGCGTCATGTTCAGGCGCTCGGCCGCCCGGCCGAAATGCAGTTCGGCCGCGACCTCCACGAAACACCGCAGTTGACTCAGTTGAAACATCGCGCAGACGGCAGCAAGGGCCAGGGGCCTGCATTATCGGCCGTCGCGCGTCCCACGTCCAAGGGCCGGTGCGCCGGCTCTTGCTGGCATATCCCAGGAGCCCCCGCATGACCATCGAGACTTCCCCAGCCATCGTCGACACCCCCGCAGCCGAGATCGACCGCCATGCCGAGGCCGCGCGCGAGGCCGCCGTCTTCTGGCGCGCCGCCGCGCCCGCACGCCGGATCGCCTTGCTCGAGGCGCTGGCCGACGCCCTGGACGCCGACCAGGCGGCGCTCGTGGCGCTGGCCGATCGCGAAACCCGGCTCGGCGCGCCGCGCCTGCAGGGGGAGCTGGCCCGCACCACCTTCCAGCTGCGCGGCTTTGCCACCGAGATTCGCGAAGGCCGCCTGGGCGCCGTCCTGGACCAGGCAGCCGTCCCGGGTGCACCGCCGGCGGGCCGTCCCGCGCTGACCTCGCAGCCCTGGCCCGTCGGGCCCGTCGCCATGTTCGCTGCCAGCAACTTCCCCTTTGCCTTCTCGGTGCTGGGCGGGGATACCGCGGCGGCCCTGGCCGCCGGCTGCCCCGTCATCGTCAAGGCCCACCCGGGCCATCCCGAGCTGTCGCGCCGCGTGGGCGAGCTGGCCTGCGCGGTCGTCCAGCGGCTGGCGCTGCCCGTGGGCACCTTCGCGCTCGTCGAGGGCGCCGCGGTCGCCACGGGGGTGCGTCTGGTGCGCCACCCGGCCATCGCCGCCGTGGCCTTCACCGGCTCCTTCAAGGGCGGCATCGCCCTGCAGGCCGAGGCGCAATCGCGCCCGCGTCCGATTCCGTTCTTCGGCGAACTGGGCTCCATCAATCCCGTGGTGGCGCTGCCCGCCGCGCTGGCCCACGACCCCGCCGACGCAGCCCGCCGGCTGGCCGACGCCATCCTGGGCGGCTGCGGCCAGTTCTGCACCAGCCCCGGCATCATCCTCGTGCTGGCGGATGACCCCAATGCGCCGACATTCGTCAGCGCCCTGGCCGATGCGCTGCAGGCCGGCCGCCCGCACGCCATGTTGAGCGCCACCATCCGCGACGGCTTCGAGCAGGGCGTTGCCCGCTTCGAGCGCCACGCCGGCGTCGCCCGCCTGACGGCGCCCATCGCGGGCGACTCCCCGGGGCCCGCGGCCTACCTGGGCGAAGCCAGCGTCGCGGCTTTCCTGGCCGACGCGGCCCTGCACGAAGAAGTGTTCGGTCCGGCTGCGCTCCTCATGCGCGTGCGCGACATCGACGAAGCCATTGCGGTGCTCGACGCCATCGGCGGCAGCCTGACCGTCACGTTGTGGGGCGCGTCCGACGACTCGGCCGATAACCGCCGACTGTCGGATGCCGCGGCCGGCATGGCCGGCCGCGTGCTGTTCGAGGGCGTGCCCACCGGCGTGGCAGTCACCGCCGCGCAGATGCACGGCGGCCCCTTCCCGGCCTCCACCCGCCCTGACACCACCTCGGTGGGCTACGCGGCGGCCAACCGCTTCCTGCGGCCGGTGGCCTGGCAGTCGGCGCCGGCATGGCGGGTGTCGCAGGGCTGAGCGCTGCGGGCGGCGCGGTGCGCACCGCCCGCCCGTCACCCACGATCAGAAGCGGTGCAGCAAGCCCACCGCCAACTGGCGCGTGCTCCAGTCGCTGGCCGACACGGTGGTGCCGTTGCTCACCGTGTCGAACCACGCGCCGTCCAGATAGGACGCGAAGCCGTAGACGTTGGTGCGCTTGCTGAGCGGATAGGTGTAGCCCACGCTGTAGACCTTCTGGTCGCGGGCCTGCTGGCCGTTGCGCACCACGCTGCCGTTGGGATCCGACAGCTGGAACTGGGCAATGAACTCGCCGGTGCCGACATTCGTGCGCAGGCCCACCGAATAGCCGTTGACCTTGCCGCCGCGAAAGGTGGCGGCCTGTCCGGCGTTGTTGCTGGGCGTGCCGTTGATGTAGGCGTCCTTGTGCTGGGCGAAACCTGCGAAGACCTTGACCGGGCCGACGTCCAGCGTGCCGCCCAGCCCGTAGCCGCGCGGCGTCACGTCGATATGCGTGCCACCGCTGGTGGTGGCGTCCCCGAGCGTGCTGCCTTCATAGAAGGCGATCACCTGCCAGCGCGCCTGCTTGTAGCGCGCGGCCGCACTGAAGACCCGGTCGCTGCGATCGCGGGTGTCCGCGGTGCCGGTGCTGTCGGTGTTCTGCGCCAGGCCGGCATTGAACGAGTAGCTCAGTTGCGCCTGCAGGCCGGCCAGATCGGGCGTGATGTATTTCAACGTGCTGTTGGCACGCGGCGTGGTGGTGGCGTTGATGGCCTGGCCACCGCCTGCCAGCTTGAAGCCGGATCCAAACGCGCTGAAGAGCGCCGTGTAGTCCGTCGCCGCCAGCGTCTGGCGTCCGGCGCGCAGCTCGCCCCAGTGGCCGGACAGGCCGGCCCAGGCCAGGCGTCCGAACAGGCGTCCGCCTTGGGACGCCTGGCCGGTCGTGATGTCAAAGCCATTTTCGAGCTGGAAGTTGACGCGTTGGCCGTTGCCCAGGTCGTGGCTGCCGCGGATGCCCCAGCGCGAGGCAGCCTGGTTGCCGCTGCTCAGACCCGAGACGGATTCTCGGCCCTTCACCTTGGTGTGCAGATAGCCGACGTCGACCAGGCCATACAGTGTCACGGTGTCCGGGCCAGGAGCCGCCGCGCTGGTGATCGAGGGCAGGGACAGGGCGGCAATGGCAAGCGCGATAGCGGAGCGGTTCATCATGGAGATCAGTGTCAATGTGTGAACAATGTTTTCGGAGCCCGCATGATGCGGGCTCATGCGGCACTGCGCCATGATCTATTTGTAGGTACCTTATATCGTGGGGTCATAGCACATGCGCACCGTGCGGGCAGGCGCAGGCCCCGGACAAGCTGGGCTTGGCCGGGGCGGCTGCCGACGCTCGCGCCTGGGTTCAGGCGGGCGTGTTGGCGGTGGTGTCCTCGAGCGGGGCGTACAGGCCTGCCTGGCGCGCCCGTCGCACCAGCAGCGCCAGGACCAGGTCCAGCGTGGGCGTGGGGATGTCCAGCAGTCGTGCGATGTCGCTCACCACGGCCAGCTGGCCGTCGATCTCCAGCGGGCGGCCGGCGTCCTGATCCTGCAGCATCGAGCAGCGGTGCTGGATGCTGCCCATGCGCTGGAGTATGGCCGGCAGGTCGGCTGTCACCGGTACGCCCAGGGCATTGGCTACCCGTTCGCCTTCTTCCACCAGGCGCGTGAAGATCTCGCGCAAGGCCGGGTCTCTTGCCACGTCGCGACCGCTCGATTCGGTCAGGCACGCCAGCGGCGAGTGCGCCAGGTTCAACAGCAGCTTGCGCCAGATGTCGGTGCGGATTTCCGTGGAGGCGCGGGCCTCGGGCACGCCCTGGCGCAGTGCCGCGAGCACGTCATCCAGGCGCGCGGATGGCCGGCCGTCGGGCTCACCCAGCGTGAAGGCATTGGTGGCCGAGCCATTGCGCACCACGCCCGGGGCGACGACCTGATTGGCGGACTGCACGACGCAGCCCAGGGTGCGGTGCACGCCGATGTCGTTCCACAGGCGCGCGCCCGGGTCCAGGCGCGGCAGTGGCCGGCCCGCAAGGGCGCCCGGGTGGCGGTGGAAGTACCACCAGGGAATGCCGTTGATGGCGTAGACCACCGTCGTGTCCGGCCCGAGCAGGGCGCGCAGGCCGTCGACCGCGCCAGGCAGGCCGTGCGCCTTGACGGTGCTGATGACCACGTCCTGCGGTCCGAGGTCAGCCGCGTCCGCACGGGCCGTCACACGCGCACTGATCTCCTTGTCCTGGATCTGCAGGCGCAGCCCGTGCGCCTGGATCGCCGCCAGCTGGGCGCCGCGCGCCACGACCGACACCTGCGCGCCGGCGGCGCCCAGCCGGGCGGCCAGGTGTCCGCCGATGGCGCCCGCGCCGAAGATCGCGATCCTCATGATTTCGCCAGCCCGAGCTTGCGCAGGATTGCGTGGTGCTTGTCGGCCGAGGCCTGGACGTACTGGCCGAACTCGTCGAGCACCAGGTTGCCGGGCTCGCCGCCCAGGCGTGCGAAGGACGCGATGATCGCGGGATCCTTCAGCACGGCCTGCACGTCGGCGGCGAGCTTCTCCACGATGGGGCGCGGCGTGTCCTTGTGCACGTACAGACCGGTCCAGACCGAGGCGTCGAAGCCCGGCACGCCCTGTTCGGCCAGCGTGGGAACGTCCGGCGCGGTGGCCGATCGCGCTTCGGTGCTCACGCCGATCAGGCGCAACTTGCCCGCATCGAGAAAGGGCCGGGCGGACGACAGCACCATGAAACCCAGCGGGACCTCGCCACCCGCCACTGCCGTGGCGGCCGGTGCGCCGCCCTTGTAGGCGATGTGCTTCAGGTGGATGCCGGACTCCTCGGCGAACAGTTCGCCCACGAGGTGGGGCGTGGAGCTCGCGCCGGAGCTGGAGAACGGAATGCCGCCCGACTTGGCGCGCGGGTCCTGACGCAGGTCATCGACCGTGCGAAAGGGCGAGTCGGCGTTGGCCACCAGCACGATGGGATTCACGGCGATCAGCGCCACCGGCGTGAAGTCGCGCGAGTGCAGGTAGGGATCGTTCTGCACGAAGGGGCGGATGGTCGGCTCGCTGCCGCCGACGAAGGCGAGCGTATGGCCATCGGGCTTGGCGCGCGCGACGGCGGTGGTGGCAATGATGCCCCCGCCACCCGCGCGATTCTCGATGATCAGGGGCTGACCCCAGCGCTCGCCCAGCTTCTGGGCCAGGGCGCGCGCGGAGATGTCGGTGACGCCACCGGGCTCCCAGCCAACGACGGTCTTCACCGGTTCGGTGGGGTAGGCGGGGGCCTGGGCGTGGGCGCCGCCGGCTGCCAGGGCGGCGGCCAGCCCGGCCAGGAAAAGGGATCGCAGACGGGTGATCATGATGGGTCGGGTATCCGGGGGTCAGACGACCAGTTCGCCGTAGCTGTGCTGGCCTTCGGTCAGGTTCCACTCGCGCATGAACGCGTAGGTGTAGTCAAAGCGCGCTTCGTCCAGCGGCTTGCTGTGCGCGTAGTGCACGAAATGGCTTTGCAGCTCGTCGGGGCGCAGGCGGTCCTTCACGGGCTCGACGACGTAGTGCTTGAAGCGGTCGAAGTCCGCGTTGATGAGATCGGCAGCGGCGTTGACGGCCGTGATGTAGGCCGCGCGCACCTCGGCAGGCAGCTCGGGGGCGATGACTTCGGCGCCACGGTAGAAGTTGGCGGCGATGATGTGCGCGCCTTCCTTCAGGGCCAGGCTGATGTAGGGCTCCATCAGGGCCACGGCCTTGAGCTTGCCGGACTTCAGGGAGGCATAGCGCTCGATGGGCGGGCCGGCGTGCACGACGCGCACGTCCTCGCGCGGCAACGCGCCACCCAGCAGTTGCAGGGCGGTGTAGTGCGAGCCGGTGCGATCGTTCACGCCGACGTCCACGCGGGCCAGGTCGCGCGGCTCCTGCAGGTCCACGTCGAAGGCGACGATGGCCTGGGCGGCCACGGCGGGGCGCAGGCCATGCACGCGGCTGCCGCGCCCGCTGCGCTCGGAGCGATCCAGGCCGGCCCATTCGCACAGGTTGTAGCCGTCTGCCTGGCCGCATTCGTACAGCGATTCCTTCTGGCGCTGGAAGGCGTCCGGCGAGGACACCGCGGCGTCGTACTTCTTGGCGAATTCCACACGGATGCCGGCCTGCTCGAACAGGCCCTGGTCGCGGGCAACGTAGATCGGCAGGTCGAACACCGGGCCGTTGGGGGCCAGCCGGATGAGGGGAAGGTCTTGCGTGGCTTGGGTCATGGCAATGTCTCTACAAAGGTGGTTGGGGTGGGGGTTCAGCGTCGATAGTCGGGAGCGTCGCGCTCGAGCTGGCGCAGCACGGCCTGCCAGTCGCGGTGGCTCTCGTCGTGGGGTGGCTTGCGTTCGATCTGCCGGGCGGCGTGCTCGGCGACGTCGTCGGGGATCAGGTCCACGTTGTCCAGGCCGGCCGACAGCGCGGCCACCTGGGCCCGGCAGGAAATCTCCAGGAAGTAGTGCTTCACGTAGGCTTCGGCAATGTTGCGCCCGCCCACCAGCACGCCGTGGTTGCGCATGATCATCAGGTAGCGATCGCCCAGGGACTCGAGCAGCACGTTGCGCCCGTCCATGTCGAACTCGAAGCCGCCGAAAGGGTGGTATGCGATCCGGTCGTGAAAGCGCACGGCGTGCTGGGTCAGGTTGAGCAGGCCGAAGCGTTGCGCGCTGATCGCCATGTTGGCGGGCGTGTGCGTATGGAAGACGGCGTTCAGATCCGGGCGCCCGCGCAGCACGCCCAGGTGGATGACCAGCCCCGCGCGGCTGATGTTGCCCTCGCCGCGCACGTGCTTGCCATCGAGGTCGTAGGTCAGCAACGAGGACGCCGTCACTTCGTCGAACTGCTGGTGTTCGCCCTTGACGAGCACGTGGCCGGAATCCGGGATGCGGGCGGACAGGTGGTTGTAGGTGAAGTCGTTGACCCCGCCCAGCGCGAGGGCGCGGTAGGCGGCGGCCAGCACGACGCGGGTGTGCCACTCCGCCGGCGTGACCTGGCTGCGCAGCGAAGGTTCGGCCTCGGCCTGCGGGCGGGTGGGGGTGAGCGTGAGGGTGGACATGGGGTCTCCGGAAGACATGGGGGATCAGGCGCTGGCTTCTTCGAGCAGCTGGTCGCGCCGCCGCCGCGCCGTGGGCAGCGTCACGAAGACCAGCAGGACCGCGCAAGCGAGGACCAGGGCGAGAGAGATCGGGCGCTGGACGAAGATGGCGAGCTGGCCATCGGACAGGGACATCGAACGCCGGAAGTTCTCCTCCAGCATCGGCCCCATCACGAAGCCGAGCAGCAAGGGCACGGCGGACACGCGCGTCTTCACCAGGAAGTAGCCCAGCACGCCGAAGGCGGCCATCTGATAGACGTCGAACGCGGCGTTCTGCAGCGAGTACACGCCGATGGCGCAGAAGGCCAGGATCGCCGGGAAGAGGTAGCGATACGGCACCTTCAGCAGGCTGACCCAGACGCCCACCAGCGGCAGGTTCAGCACCACGAGCATCAGGTTGCCGATCCACATCGATGCGATCAGGCCCCAGAACAGCGCCGGATGCTGCGTCAGGATCTGCGGGCCCGGCTGGATGTTGTGCACGACCATTGCGCCCACCAGCAGCGCCATGACGGCGCTGCCGGGAATGCCCAGGGTCAGCAGGGGGATGAAGTTGGTCTGGGCCGCCGCATTGTTGGCAGATTCCGGGCCGACCACGCCTTCGATGGCCCCGTTGCCGAACTCGTGGCGATACCGCGAGACCCGGTGTTCCAGCGTGTAGGCCGCGGTGGCGGCGATGGTCACGCCCGCGCCCGGCAGGATGCCCAGCACGGCACCCAGCGCCGTGCCGCGCAGCGTGGCCGGCGCCATGCGGCGCAGGTCGGCGCCACTGGGCCACAGCGAGCCCACCTTGGCGATGAAGGTGTCGCGGGTGGATTCGTGACGCTCCAGCGTGGCCACGATCTCGCCCAGCCCGAAGATGCCCATGGCCAGGCAGGCGAATTCCAGGCCGTCCAGCAGATAGGGCTCGCCGAACGTGTAGCGCGCCGCGCCTGAGTTGACGTCCAGGCCGACCAGCCCAAGCAGCAGTCCCAGCGCGATCATGCCCAGCGAATGCAGCAGCGAGCCGGACGCGATGGTGGCCGCGCCGATCAGCCCGAGCAGCATCAGTGCGAAGTACTCGGGCGAACCGAAGGACAGCGCGAGGCTGGCCAGGGGGGCCGCGAACGCGGCGATGAGCAGCGTGCCGACGCAGCCGGCAAAGAACGATCCGATCGCCGCGCCCGCCAGCGCCGGTCCGGCACGGCCCTGGCGGGCCATCTGGTGGCCTTCGATGAGGGTCACGGCCGAGGAGGACTCGCCCGGGATGTTGACCAGGATGGCGGTGGTCGAGCCGCCGTACTGCGAGCCGTAGTAGATGCTCGCGAGCATGATGAGCGCGCTGGTCGGCTCCAGGCCGTACGTGATGGGCAGCAGCATGGCGATGGTCACCAGCGGGCCCAGGCCGGGCAGCACGCCGATCAGCGTGCCGGTCAGGCAGCCCACGAAGGCGTACATCAGGTTGTCCCACGACAAGGCCGTGGCAAAGCCCAGCTGCAGGTTGGCGAGCATGTCCATGTCAGGCTCCCCACGCGGGCCACACGGGCAGTTGCAGTTTGAGCAGCACGACGAACAGCACGCTGCAGAAGGCGGCGATGATGGCCGAGCACAGCAGCGCTCGACGCCAGCGGAACTCATGGCTGGCCGTGCTGGCGATCAAGGTCATCACGGCGGTGGTCACGAGCAGCCCGGCGCTCTCCACCGCCAGGCCGAAGAAGACGATGGCCGCCAGGACGACCGCGAGGGGTGGCACCCGCCGGGTCGTGCGCGTGGCGGCCTGCAGGGCGCGCCAGTCGGGCCAGGTCCACGACCGTGCCAGGATGGCGACGCCGATCAGGGCCAGGATGAGGCCGAGCCAGAAGGGCAGGTAGCCCGGCCCCATGTCCGCGGCGCTGCCCAGCTCGTGGTCGCGGGCGAACGCGGCAAAAAAGCTGCCGGCGGCCAGATAGAAGCCGCCGACCGCGGCATCCTGGCCACGGGAAGGCGCATCGGGGTGGGGCGTTGACGTATCGGACATGCCAGGGTCTGCTCGGGTCGGTGCGACGCCGGCGCGGGGCGCAGAAGCCCCCGCGCCGCCCGGTCGAGCCGGGTTGCGTCAGTCAGGAAATCGGAAGTCGGGTGTCAGCGGGCGCCGGGCTCGCTGTCCAGGGCGTCCGACCGACATCGCGGCCAGTCGGGTGATGGCCACATGGGCGGGATGCCGCCGCGCAGCAGATGGGCCACGCTGGCGTCGCTGGCGATCTGCGCACCGGTCTCCAGCAAACGGGCCAGGGCGGGCAGCTCGGACTGTTCCGGCCGGTAGACCATGTTCAGGGGGGCGACCATGGGTTCGTCCACGGCCAGCGGGCGGTACAGCACCGCACCCGGCTGGAAAGTCTGCAGCGACTTGGGCACGACCGTCACGCCGATGCCGGCGGCCACCAGGTTCACCGCCGGGATCAGGCGGCGCGTCTCATCCACGATGCGCGGGCGAAAGCCGGCGGCTGCGCAGCGCGCCAGCACCATCTCGCCGATGCCGGACCAGCGCTCCTGCCGATACAGGATGAGGTTCTGCCACTGCAGTTCGGCCAGCGGAATGTCTTCGGCCTGTCCCAGGGGGTGGGCGCCCGGCAGGGCAAGGACCATCTCCTCCTCGGCCAGCCACTGCGCCGTCAGGCCGGGATGGCCCTGCGTGCCGGCCCGCACGAACACCACGTCCAGCCGGTCGGCCTGCGCCATGTCGAGCAGCTCGCGCGCCGAACCCTCTTCGATCTGCAGGTTGATGTTGGCATATTCGGCGCGCAGCCGCCGGATCACGGCCTGCGTGCGCGGATGCAGCAGCGAGGAGCTGGTGAGGCCCACGCGCAGCGTGCCGTCCAGGCCCAGGTCGAACTCGCGCACGCGACGAGCCGCGGCGTCGGCCGCCTCGAGAATGCGGCGGGCGTCCTGCAGGAACACCTTGCCTGCCGCGTTCAGGCCGATCTTGCCGGGACTGCGCCAGAAGAGCTGCACGCCCAGCTGGGCTTCCAGTGCCTGGATCTGCTGCGTGAGCGGCGGTTGCTGGATGCCGAGGCGCGCGGCCGCACGCCTGACGTGGCCTTCTTCGGCAACGGCGACGAAATAGCGGAGGTGGCGCAGTTCCATGGCGGCAATCCTGATGATGGCGGACCGGGTCGGCGGGCGAGGATGAGGAAGAGGGGTGGCCGCAACGTCGCGCCGTCATGGGCGCGGTTTGGCCGGGGGCAGGCTTCAAGCGCCTTGCCCGGTGTTTTCATTCTGCGGATGGAACCGGGCTTTGTAAAATACGGGCCCTGGTCGAACTTGATATGTCTGGGATATCGAAGCCAGGCCCTGGGGGCATGTGGCTGACGCGCTCGCACAGCGCCGTGGTCGGCGCAGCGCGAGCGCTGGTGCGGCTTTGCGGGGCGCAGGCCGGGTCCGGAGGACGGGCAGCAGCGGGCTGGGCGCGCGCGCCGGCAGGCGCCGGCATCCCGTCTTCACGGCATATGCTTGATGCGATTCTGTCTATGCGCGAGACGCAGTGCGCGGCGCGCCACGTGGCCAGGCCGAGTCGAGCCGGCCTGCGCGGCACGCAGTGAAGCGCTCATTTCGCGAACAGCGAATCCAGGCTGGCGAAGGCCTTGATCTCCACCGCATTGTTGGACGGGTCCATGAAGAACATCGTGGCCTGCTCGCCCGGTTCGCCCTTGAAGCGTACATAGGGTTCGATCACGAACCGGGTGCCGGCGGCCTTGAGCTTCTCGGCCAGGGCGTCCCACTGCGCAAGCGTGAGCACGGCGCCGAAGTGGCGCACCGGCACGTTCTTGCCGTCCACGTCGTTGGCCTGGGCCGTGCCGCACTCGTCGGGGGCCAGGTGCGCGACGATCTGGTGGCCATAGAAGTTGAAGTCCACCCATTCGTCCGAGCTGCGGCCTTCCGGACAGCCCAGCAGATCGCCATAGAACGCGCGGGCGGCGGCCAGGTCGTGCACGGGAAAGGCCAGGTGAAAGGGAGGCATCGGGGCGGCGGCGGTCATGGCGGGACTCCTGGAAGAAGGGCGCGGGCCGGATGGCCCGTCACGCCAATCAGTCTAGAAAAGTCGATTCCGAATGAAAAGCGATCATTTTTTGTATATTTGATCGAATTCGTCGATGGGTTGCCGGCATGCTCAAGGAATTGAAGACGTTTCGCGCGGTGGCCCGCTACGGCACGATCTCGCGCGCGGCCGAGCGCCTGGGCCTGACCCAGTCCGCCGTCAGCGCCCAGATCCAGCGGCTGGAGGCCACGCTCGGCTTCGCGGTGTTCGATCGGCAGGGCCGCAATGTGGTGCTCAACGCCGCAGGCGGGCAGACCCTGGCCCGGGCCGAGTCGCTGATCGCGCAGTTCGAGGCGCTGCGCCAGCCTGGCGCCGGGCAATCCGCCGCGGTGACGCTGCGGGTGGGGGCCATCGCATCCGTGCAGGCGGCAGGCCTGCCGGAAGCGGTGCTTGCGCTGCGCACCGCCTATCCCGCGCTGCGCCTGAAGGTGGTGCCGGGCGTGTCGCTGGCCTTGCTGGGCCGGGTGGACGCCGGTGAACTGGATGCCGCCGTCATGATCCGCCCGAACTTTGCCCTGCCGCCCGAGCTGGCCTGGCGACCGCTCTGGAGCGAGGCCTTCGTGCTGGCCGTGCCGGCTGGCCTGCCGGGGCGCGACTGGCGTGCGCTGCTGCGCCAGCAGCCCTTCCTGCGCTATGACCGCGCGTCCTTTGGCGGGCGTGTGGTGGCCCAGTTCCTGGAGGACGAGGGTATCGACGTCCAGGACGTGGTGGAAATGGACGAGCTGGCCGGCCTGGTGCGCATGGTCGCCCTGGGCCTGGGCGTGGCCCTGGTGCCGCGCTGTCCGCCCTACGTGCCCCTGCCCGAGGGCGCGCGCCTGGTCGCGCTGGGCGGGGCGGCGCCGCGTCGCGAGATCGGTCTGGTCGAGCGCCTGCGTCACGGCCAGACACCGCTCGTGCAGGCGTTCGCCGATGCCCTGCGCGGCAGCCGCCGGCCTGCCGGCGCGGGTGCGAGGTCGTAGAATGACGGGCTCGACGCCAGCCGGCTTGCCGGTGGCTGACCCTTACCGACGAGTCTCATGAATCTGATCGACGCCATCGCCGCGCAGGCCGACGCGCTGCGCGCCATCCGCCGCGACATCCACGCCCACCCGGAACTCGCCTTCGAGGAGACGCGCACCGCCGACCTCGTGGCCGACTGCCTGACGCGTTGGGGCATCCCCATCCACCGCGGCCTGGGCGGCACCGGCGTCGTGGGCACGATTCGCGGCACGGCCCCGGGCCCGGATCGGGCCATCGGCCTGCGCGCCGACATGGACGCCCTGCCCATGACGGAAGCCAACACCTTCCCGCATGCGAGCAAGCACCCGGGCCGCATGCACGCCTGTGGCCATGACGGCCACACGACCATGCTGCTGGGTGCGGCGCAATACCTTGCCGAGCACCGCGATTTCGCCGGCACCATCTACGTCATCTTCCAGCCTGCCGAAGAGCATGGCGGTGGCGCCCGCGTCATGATGCAGGATGGCCTTTTCGAGCAGTTCCCCATGGAGGCGGTGTTCGGCGTGCACAACATGCCGGGCATTGCGGCGGGCACGATCGCGCTGTCGCCCGGCCCGGTCCTCGCCTCGAACAACGAGTTCGCCCTGACCATCCACGGCAAGGGCGGGCATGCGGCCATGCCGAACCTGGCGATCGACCCGATCATCGTGGCCGCCCAGGTCATCCAGGCCTTCCAGAACGTGGTGAGCCGCAACATCAAGCCGCTGGACGCCGCCGTGGTGTCGGTGACCATGATCGAAGCGGGCGAAGTGCCCAACGTGATCCCGGGCACGTGCAAGCTGCGCGGCAGCGTGCGCGCCTATTCGCCCGACGTCCTGGACCTGATCGAGCGCCGCCTGGGCGAGATCGCCGAGATGACCTGCGCCGCGCACGGCGCGCGCGCCGAGTTCCACTTCCAGCGCAACTACCCGGCCACCTTCAACCACGAGGCCGAGACGGCCTTCGCGCGCGAGGTGATCGCGGGCATCGTGTCGCCCGGCGCGCTGGTCACCCAGGTGCCCATCATGGCCGCCGAAGACTTCTCGTTCATGCTGGAACAAAAGCCGGGCTGCTACGCCTTCATCGGCAATGGCGATGGCGAGCACCGCGACGCCGGCCACGGCCAGGGTCCGTGCCTGGTCCACAACACCAGCTACGACTTCAACGACGAGATCCTGCCCCTGGGCGCGACCTACTTCGTGCGCCTGGCGCAGGCCTGGCTGGCGCGCTAGCGCGCCAGCCCACCCGCATCGGGCACGCGTGGCCTGGCGCTACCAGGCCACGCAGATCTTGCCGAAGTGCTCGCCACTTTCCTGGTGGCGGAAGGCGTCGGCGAGCTCAGGCAGGGCAAAGGTCCGGTCGATCACCGGCCGGGTGCCCATGGCGTCGATGCCGCGCACCAGGTCCTGCTGGTGCGCACGGCTGCCCACGATCAGGCCTTGCAGGCGGATCTGGCGCGCCATGAGCAGCGCGGTGGGGATCTCGCCCCCGCGTCCGGTCAGCACGCCGATCAGCGCAATGTGCCCACCAATGCGGCAGGCCGCGATGGATTGCGGCAGGGTGGCCGGGCCGCCGACCTCGATGACCTGGTCGGCGCCGCGCCCGCCGGTCCAGTCGCGTACCTTGCGTCCCCAGTCCTCGTGCTGGCGATAGTTGATGGTGTGGTCGGCGCCCAGCGTGCGGGCCCGCTCGAGCTTGTCGTCCGACGAGGAAGTCACGATGACGGTGGCGCCCATGGCCTTGGCATATTGCAGGGCGAAGATCGACACGCCACCGGTGCCCAGGGCCAGGACGACGTCGCCGGCCTTCAGGCCGCCGTCCACCACCAGGGCGCGCCAGGCGGTGAGCCCCGCGGTGGTCAGCGTGGCCGCTTCTTCATGGCTGTAGCCGCGCGGCGCGCGCGTGAACCAGGTGGCGGGTGCGACGACCGCTTCACGGGCATAGCCGTCAACGCCGTCGCCCGGGACGGTGCGAAAGTCGCCCACGGCCGGCCCGCCGTCCTGCCAGCCCGGGAAAAAGCAGGACACGACCGCGTCGCCCACGGCGAACTCGGTCACGCCCTCACCCACCGCCTCGACCACGCCGGCGCCGTCCGCCATCGGAATGCGTCCGTCGTCGACCGGCGAGCCGCCCGTCACCACGATGTAATCGTGAAAGTTGAGCGAGCTGGCGTGCAGGCGCACGCGGATGGCGCCGCGCCCGGGGGCGCCGGGGTCGTCGGCGTCGATCGACTCGAGTCGGTCCAGGCCACCGGGCTTGCGCAGAATCAAGGTTTGCATGGGATGTGCTCCAGGAACATGGCGTGCGGGTGAGACGCGATCAGCGTGCCAGCCCAGTGTAGCGCCGCCCTCCAGGCGCCTGCCGAGCGCCTTGCGCTATCCTGCCGCGTGGCGACTTCCGCCGGGAATCCAAATTCATGTCGGACAATGCGCATCCCGCTTCGCCGCTCGCGAACCTGACGGCCGTGCCGGGACCCCTGTCGGCCGAGCGCGAGTCGGTGCGCCAGGCGGCGCTGGCCGAATACGGCATCGACCGGCCGTGGTCGGACCCGGGTCTGGGCCGGCTCGTGCAACTGACCGCGCGCGTCTTCAGCGCGCCCGTGGTCCTGGTGTCCCTGGTGGAGTCGCAGCGCCAGCTGTTTGCGGCGGCCATCGGGGTGTCGGTATGCGAGACGGCTCGCGGCGACTCGTTCTGTGCGCATGCCCTGGGCGCCCGCCAGCCCCTGGTCGTGCCCGACGCCCTGCAGGATCCGCGGTTCTGCGACAACGCCCTCGTCCACGGGCCGCCCTATATCCGCTTCTATGCCGGCTGTCCGCTGGTCACCCAGCAGGGCCATGTACTGGGCACCCTGTGCGTCATCGACACCAAGCCGCGCGCGGGCCTGTCGGCCCCGGAAGCGGCCAACCTGCAGGATCTGGCCGCGCTCGTCCTGGACCGGCTCGAGCTGCGCCGGCTCGATCTGGCACGCCAGGCGAGCCAGATCCGCTTCGAGCGCATGGCCGAGTACTCGCCGGACGCCATTGTCTGCGCCGACGACGCCGGCATCATCACCTACTGGAATCCGGCCGCCGAGCGCATGACGGGGCACGCCGCGCATGACATGCTGGGGCGGCACGTGGACCATCTGATGCCACCGTCCGCGCTGCAGGCGTTTCGCAGCCTTGCCCATGACGACGCTTCACTGCAAAGCGGCCCGACGCTCGAGCTCGAGATCCGTACCGCGGCCGGCGCGAGCCTGCCCTTCGAACTCTCGGCCTCGCTGTGGCGCGAGGACGGGCGGCTCGCCTACTGCGCGATCCTGCGGGATCTGTCGGAGCGCCGTCGCAACGAAGAGCGCCTGTACCGGCTCGCGCACCTGGACCCGCTCACCGAGCTGCCCAACCGCGTCCTGCTGCGCCATCGGCTCGCCGAGGTCCTGGAACAGGGCCAGCCGGCAAGCGTCCTGATGGTCGATCTGGATGGCTTCAAGGACGTCAACGACAGCCTGGGCCATGCCGGCGGGGATGCCGTGCTGACCGCCGCCGCGCGCCGCCTGGAGGCCGTCATCGGGCCGCACGACGTGGCTGCGCGCATGGGCGGCGATGAGTTCGCGATCGTGGCCGTGGGGCTGGGGGATGCGCAAAGCGCCGGCCAACTCGCCGATGAAGTCATCGATGCCCTGTCGCAGGTCATCCTGGTGGAGGGCCATCCGGTCACGATCGGCGCGAGCGTAGGCGTGGCGCTCGCCCCGCGCGACGGCATGTCCGTGCCCGATCTGCTGTCCAGCGCGGACCTTGCGCTGTACGACGCCAAGGCCCATGGCAAGCATGGCTGGCGTGCGTACGCACCGGGCCTGCGCGTGGCGGCGGCCGCCAAGCGGGCCTACCAGTCCGAGCTCGAGCGCGCGGTGCGCCTGGGCGAGTTCCTGCCGTATTACCAGCCGATCGTGCGCCTGGCCGATGGCCAGATCGTCGGCGTGGAGGCCACCCTGCGCTGGAACCATCCGGACCAGGGCGTGCTGCCGCTGGCGGACTTCGTGTCCGCCCTGTCGGCCAGCCCCTTCGCCGCCCGCGTGAGCCACGGCCTGCTGGACGCCGCCTGCCGGCAGGTCGCTCGCTGGCGCCAGCAGTTGCCGCATCTGCGTCTGAGCGTGGACGTGTTCGAGGCGCAGTTCCGTGCCGGCGACCTGTGCGCGCGCGTCCAGGCCCTGCTGCACGACGCCGCGCTGCCGCCGCACGCCCTGGAGCTCGAGGTGCCCGGCCAGATCCTGCGCGCTGCCGATCGCGACGTGCAGCGCGGCCTGCAACGCCTGCGCGAGATGGGGGTGGGGATCGCCTTCGATGACTACGGCACGGCCGACGCCTCGCTCAGCATGCTCAAGGACTTTCCCATCAGCCGGCTGAAGATCGATGCGTCCTTCGTGCAGGGCATTCCCCATGATGCCGTGGATGCCGCCCTGGTGCGCGCCATCCTGTATCTGGGCCGCAGCCTGGGGTTCGCCGTGAGCGCGCTGGGCCTGGAGAACCCGGTCCAGCAGGCGCGCCTGCATCGCAAGGGCTGCGAGGAAGGGCAGGGGCCCCTGTTCGGCCCGGCCCTGCCGGCGTGCGCGTTCGAGGCCATGGTGCTGCCGGGCTGAGCCACCGTCCCCGCCCCGCACCGGCGTCGGCCCGCACGCAGCGGGCCGGCCTCAGGCCGAGAGCTGTCGCACCGGCGCGCCGGCCCGCCAGGCCAGGATATCCTGCACCGCGTGGTCGAAGTAGGTGCGGTAGTTCTCCTGCGTGGCATAACCCACGTGGGGGCTCAGCACGGTCCGGGGCGCCTGCAGGATCGCCGCGTGCGCCGGCAGCGGCTCCGCATCGAATACATCCAGCCCCGCGCCGCCCAGCCGACCCGCCTGCAGCGCTGCCGCCAGCGCCGCCTCGTCGATCAGCGGGCCGCGCGACGTGTTGACCACGAACGCAGTGGGCTTCATGGCCGCCAGCTCGGCGGCGCCGATCAGGTGCCGCGTCGACGCACTCAGCACCATGTGGACGGAGACGACGTCGGCCTGCGCGAAGAACGCCCCTTTGTCGGCATATTCGACGCCGGCGTCCGCGCAGCGCTCGGCGGTCAGGTTGGGGCTCCAGGCGATCACCCGCATGCCGAAGGCCTTGCCAAAGCCGCCCACGACCTGCCCCAGCTTGCCCAGCCCGAGCAGCCCCAGCGTCTGGCCGCGCACCGTGCGGCCCAGGTCGGTCTGCCAGGCGCCGCGCCGGATGGCGGCATCGTTCAGCGGGATCTGCTTGTACAGCGCAAGCACCAGGGCCCAGGCCTGCTCGGCGGCCAGTTGCGGATCACCGGCCGTGCCGCACACCACCACGCCCTGTGCCTCGCAGGCCGCCAGGTCGATGGCCTGGTTGCGCATGCCGGTGGTCACCAGCAGGCGCAGGCGCGGCAGGCGGCGCAGCAGTTCCGCGGGGAACGGCGTGCGCTCGCGCATCGCGACCAGGATGTCGTAATCGGCCAGCCGCTCGGCCGCGGCAGCGCCCAGGGGCTCGTGCAGGAAGTCGACCGAGACGGCCGGGCCCAGGCGCGTCCAGTCGGTGCTGGCCCGTGCCACGTGCTGATAGTCATCGAGGACGGCGATTTTCATGGGTTCCACCGGTGTCAGGAAGGGGGGCGGTGTCAGCTGCCGGCGGCGCGCAGCGGCGCGGCCAGGTAGGCCCGGATGGGATCCAGCGCGGGTAGCGCCGGCATGCCCGCAGCCAGCACGGCGGGCTGCGTGAACGGGTAGGGCGCGGCCAGCAGCCAGTCGAACACCCCGTCGGCATCCGCGGGTGGCAGGGTGCGCATGTGCTCGATGGTGATGCGCAAGGCCTTGGCGCGGTACGGCGTGTCGTCAAAGAGCCAGTCATACGTCCCGCAGCCCACGCGCACGTTGCCGGTGGCCTTCTCGGTCATGCCGACCAGCCAGCTGCAGTGATAGGCGTCGTAGCGGGCGTTCTCATCCGGCTCGCCCAGGTAGAACGTGAAGATGTTCTCGTAGGTCTGGTTGAAACGCACGGCCAGGGTCTGGGCCACGGCATCCACGCCCATGGATTCGGCGGGAAAGTCGATCTCGCCGGTGTTCAGGACCATGGACAGGAACGCGTCGGGCGCGAAGCCCCGGCGCAGGAACAGGGCGCGATTCTCGTCCTTGGCGCGCAGATAGTCGCGCAGGATGGTGCGGGTGGTGGGAGAAGAGGTCATGGCCGCAGTGTAGCGGGCCCGTGCGAGAGGCCTGGGCAGTGTGGCACACTGCGTGTGCTTGACTGTCTGCCCCATCGAAGAACCATCGCTGTCTGCGCCGCCCAAGCGCAGCGCGAGCAACCCGCGGCCACCCCATGTCACGCCCCATGCCCTTGCAGGATGAAGCCGGTCGGCTTGCCGCGCTCGCCGAGTACGGCGTCACCGCTCCGCTGGACGACGCCGGCTTCGGGCGCCTGGTGCTGCTTGCCGCCAGCATGTTCAATGCCCCCATCGCGCTGGTGTCGCTGGTGGAAGCCGAGCGCCAGCTGTTCGCCGCCAGGGTCGGGGTGAACGTGTGCGAAACCTCGCGGGAAGCCTCGTTCTGTGCCCACGCCCTGGGCAGCGACCAGCTCCTGATCGTGCCCGATGCCCATCGGGATCCGCGCTTCCATGACAACAGCCTGGTGACCGGATCACCGTACATCCGCTTCTATGCCGGCTGTCCGCTCATGAGCCCGCTGGGCTACGTGGTGGGCACGCTGTGCATCATCGACACGGAGCCGCGCGACGGCCTGACGGCCAAGGAAGCCGGCGATCTGCGTGACCTGGCCAGCATGGTGCTGGACAAGCTGGAGAACCGGCGGCTCGCGCTGGCGTGCCGCGCCGCGCAGGAGCGCTTCGAGTCCCTGGCCGCCGACATCGAGGACGGCCTGATCTGTGTGGACGGCTCGGGGCGGATCACGCTGTGGAATGCCGCCGTGCAGGCGAAGCTGGGCATCCCGGCCGCCCAGGCGCGCGGGGCCGAACTCGACGCGGTGCTGCCCGGCCCGCTGATGCCCGCGCTGCGCGCACTGGGCGCCGACGCCACGCCGGATGAGGCCACGGCCACGCTGCGCGTGGCGCTGCCCACGGCCGATGGCGGCGTGCGCCACTGGGACGCCAGGCTCACGCGTCGACGCGAGAATGCGCGCAACGCCTATCGCGTCCTGCTGGGCCGCCCGCTCGACGATTGACCCACCCGTGCGGGCATTGGCGCCGGGGCCGACACCCCGGACATGCCCGCGCCGGATCGCCGCCATCCGGACCGCCCCGCGGTCCGGATCTAGCCCGCCCGCACGCCCAGCATCTCTTCGACGCGATGCGCCAGCGCCACCAGTCGGGGGCCGATGTCGGCAGCCCGGCGCGCGTACGCGCCATCGGCGGCGGGCACCCCGCAATTGAACACCAGCACCTGCGACTGATAGGGCCGCGCCAGCGGCACGGCGAAGCCGTAGGTATCCGGCCGCCATTCGCCGGCGTTGCCGCACCAGCCGTGGCTCGCCAGGTCCCGTCGCGCCTGGTCCAGCAACGCCTGGTGGCGGGCGTGTGCCTCGGGCTCGGCCAGGCGAAGGCGGTTCAGGGCGGCGGTGGCCTGCGCGATCGGCGTGCGGCACAGCCAGGCCTTGCCGGCCGCACTGGTGGCCAGCGGCAGCGTGGCGCCGATGTCCGGGTGCGTCAGCAGGCTTTCGGTGGCGCGTGCCGTCTCGACATACACCATGTGCTGCCGGTCGTGCACCACCAGCGACACCGCGCCGCCGGCGTGCTCGGCCAGGGCCTTCATCAGGGGACGGGCCAGCTGCCGGATGTGCATGCTGGCCAGCAGCGGATAGCCTGCGCACAGCACGCCCGCGCCCAGCCGGTAGCGGCCGCTGGCCGGATCGCGCGCCAGGTATCCCAGGGTCACCAGGGTGTGGGTGAGCCGCGCCACGGCGCTGCGTGACAGCCCGGTGGCCTGGGCCAGGTCCCGATTGGCCAGCACGGGCGCGCCGGGGCTGAAGCAGGCGAGTACGTCGATGCCATGGGCCAGCGTGCTTGCGACGGCGGCGGATTCCGGCAGGCGCGCGGGCGGGACGATCGGGCCGCCCGCCACGAGGGCCGGGTCCTGGGCGGCCAGCAGGCTGGCGATCCGGTCGCGGGTGGCGCGCAGCCGGGGGGCCACCCGGGTATGCAGGTCACGTCCGCGCAGTCGGTGCACGGGCACGCCCACGTTCAGCACCAGGGCCAGACCGGTGTCGGGCAGGCGCAGCGGCACGGCCACGGCGTGCACGTCGGGCTGCCATTCGCCCTGCGCGGCGCAGTAGCCGGCCCGCTGCAGGCGCCGGCGCTCCCGGGCCACCACGGCGCGCTGCGCGGGCGTGGCCTGCAGGGCCTGCAGGGCCGCGTCGCGGTCGGGCTCATCCGCGGCGGCCAGCCAGGCACGGCCCATCGCCGTGGTCAGCAGCGGCAGGCGCGCGCCGATGTCGGGGCGAAAGGCCGCGGCGTCGTGGCCACGACTCGTTTCCACATAGACCATGCCCAGGCGGTCGCGCAGGCCCAGCGACACCGAGCCGCCCACGGCATCGGCCAGTTCGCGCATCAGGGGGCGGGCAAGCTGGCGCACGGTGAGCTCGTGCAGCAGCGGATGACCGAGCGACAGGATGCCGGCGCCCAGGCGGTAATGCCGCAGGGCCGGGTCAAAGCGCAGCAGGCCGCGTGCAGCCAGGGTCGTGGTCAGGCGCGACACCGTGGCCTTGGACAGGCCGGTGCGCTCGGCCAGGGCCTTGTTGCTCAACGTGGGCTCGCCCATGCGAAACGCGTGCAGCACGTCCATGCCATGCGCCACGGTGGTCGCAAAGCCGGCGTCGGGATGGTGGGGTCGTGTCGCCATGATCGTTCAAGATAATGAAACGATTGTCTCAGACCTTGAGACCGCTTGATAGGCTGTCAGCACTGCCCTGACCTGTCCGTGCTGGAGCCCGCATGATCCGAGACCCCCAATCCTTCGACGCCTTCCTGACTTCGCTGCGGCGCTTCGTGCGCGACAAGCTCGTGCCGCGCGAGGACGAAGTCGCCCGCAATGACGAGGTGCCGCAGGACCTGGTGGCCGCCATGGCGGAACAGCACATGTTCGGCTATTCCATCCCCGAGGCCTATGGTGGCCTGGGGATGAGCACCGAAGAGCTGGTGCTGGCGGCGATGGAGCTGTCCCAGTGTTCCGTGGCGTTTCGCGCCCGCGTGGGCACCAACACCGGCATCGGGTCGGAAGCCCTGGTGGCCGATGGCACGCCCGAGCAGCGCGAACGCTACCTGCCGCGCCTGGCCAGCGGCGAGCTGACCGGCTCGCTGGCCATGACCGAGCCGGATGCGGGATCGGAAGCCACCGCGATGCGCACCAGCGCGCGCCGCGACGGGGACCATTACATCCTGAACGGCACCAAGTGCTTCATCACCAACGCGCCCATTGCCGATGTCTTCACGGTGCTGGCGCGTACCGATCCGGACAGCACCGGCGCGCGCGGCATCTCGGCCTTCCTCGTCGAGCGCGCGTTCCCGGGCGTGTCCACCGGCAAGCCGTACCAGAAGATGGGCCAGGCGGGCTCGCCCGTGTCGGAAGTGCATTTCCAGGATGCCCGCGTGCCCGTGTCGGCGCTCATCGGTGGCGAGGAAGGCGTGGGCTTCAAGACCGCGATGAAGGTGCTGAACAAGCAGCGCATCCACCTGGCCGCCCTGTGTACCGGACCCGCCATCCGCATGCTCGAGGACGCCATGCGCTTTGTCGCCGAGCGGCGCCAGTTCGGCAAGCCGCTGATGGATTTCCAGTTGATCCAGGCCATGATCGCCGACTGCCAGACCGAGATCCAGGCCGCGCGCGCGCTGATCCTGCAGACGGCCCGCGAACGCGACGAGGGCAAGGATGTCGCGCTGTCGGCCTCGATGTGCAAGTACTTTGCCTCCGAAATGTGCGGGCGCGTGGCCGACCGTTGCGTGCAGATGTTCGGCGGCTACGGCTACATCGCCGACTACGGCATCGAACGCTTCTATCGGGACGTGCGCCTCTTCCGTCTGTACGAAGGCACGAGCCAGATCCACCAGCTCAACATCGCCAGGCTCACCCTGACAGCGGCGGGCTACCAGCCGGGCCGCTGACGTTCACGATCGACCGCCACCGCAGCGATGGTGGCGGCACCCTTGAGGAGACACACCATGTTCCGACGCCTGATGGCCAGCGGTCTGACCGCGCTCGTGCTCGCCGCCCCCGGGCTTGCATCCGCCGAGTACCCCGAGCGGGCGATCCGCCTGATCGTGCCCTATGCGGCAGGCGGGGGCACCGACGTGGCCGCGCGCATGCTGGCGCAGCGCCTGACGCCGCGCCTGGGCCAGCCCGTGGTGGTCGAGAACCGGCCGGGCGGGGCCACGCAGATCGGCACCCAGCAAGTGGTGCGCGCCGACCCGGACGGCTATACGCTGCTGATGGGCACGGCCAACCTGGCCACCAACACGGTGCTGTACAAGACGCTGCCCTACGAGGTGTCGCGCGACCTGGTGCCCGTGATCTGGGCGACCGAAGTGCCGGTGTACGTGTTCGTGCCGGGTGGCAGCGACGTGAAGGATGTCGCCGCGCTGGTGGCGGCCGGCGCCAAGGGCGAGATGGCCTACGCCACGCCGGGGCAGGGCAGCATTCCGCACCTGGCCGGTGAAATGTTCGCCCGCCAGGCGAAGGTCAGGCTCATGCACGTGCCGTTCAAGGGCAGTTCGGAAGCCGTGACCGCGTTGGCCGGCAACCAGGTGCCGCTGAGCTTCGACAACCTGGCCCCGGTCCTGGGCCAGGTCAAGGCCGGCCGTGCCGTGCCCATCGCCATCGCCGCCGAGGAGCGCAACCCCTTGCTGCCGGATGTCCCGACATTGACCGAACTCGGCCACCCGGTGGTCGCGGCGTCCTGGTGGGGCGTCATGGCGCCGACGGGCACGCCCCCGGCGGTGCTGGAGCGCCTGAACACCGAACTATCCGCCGTGCTGGCCGACCCCGAGGTCAAGCAATACCTCGCCGAGCAGGGCATGGTCGCCAAGGGCGGCACCCCGGCCGAGTTCGCCGAGCACATCACCGAGGAAACCGGGCGCTGGCAGGCCGTCGTCGACGAGGCCGGCATCGAGGTGGCGCCATGAATCCGACCTTTCGCGCCTATCGCCTGCATGCGCCGCCCGAGGGCAGCACGACGCCGGAGGGTCGCTTCGAGACCTTGGGTGTGGATGACCTGTCGGCCGGCGACGTCCTGATCCGCGTCGCCTATGCCGGCCTGAACTACAAGGACGCCCTGGCCGGCGCGGGACGCGGGCGCATCGTGCGCCAGTATCCGCGCATCGGCGGGATCGACCTGAGCGGCAGCATCGTCGAGCCGGGCGCGACCGGCCTTGCCCCCGGCACGCCCGTCGTGGTGCACGGCTTTGGCGTCGGGGTGGAGCACGACGGCGGCTACGCCCAATATGCCCGCGTGCCCGCCGACTGGGTGATGGCCCTGCCCGAGGGCATCGACGTCTTCGCGGCCGCCGCCCTGGGCGTGGCGGGCTATACGGCGGCCCTGGCGCTGCACACCATGGAACACAACGGGCTCGTGCCGGAGGCGGGCCCGGTGCTCGTGACCGGGGCGTCCGGTGGCTCGGGCAGTATTGCCGTGGACATGCTGGCCGGGCGGGGCTATGCCGTGGAGGCGTGGTCGGGCAAGCCGGATGCGGTGGCGGCGCTGCAGGCGCTGGGCGCGCGCAGCGTCGGCCCGGCGCCCGCCGCGCCGGCCAGCGGCCCGCTGGAGAGCGCGCGCTGGGCCGGTGCCATCGACACCGTCGGTGGCGCCGTGCTCGCGCGCGTGCTGGCCCAGATGCAGCCCGAGGGCGTGGTGGGCAGCTTCGGGAACGCCGGCGGGCTGGACCTGGACACGACCGTGCTGCCCTTCATCCTGCGCGGGGTGAAGCTGCTCGGCATCAATGCCAACAGTCCCATGCCGCTGCGCCGGATCGTCTGGGGCAAGCTCGCCGGCCCGTACCGTGCGCGCCACCTGGCCGAGCTCACCCGGGTCATCGGCCTGGACGACCTGCCGGCGGCCCTGGATGACATGCTGGCGCGCCGCAGCCGGGGCCGCCTGCTGCTCGAGATGCCGTGACCGCTTCCGGATGGCCACACGCGCACACGCGCCGGTGAACAAGGCAGCCTCCGCCGTCTGCGGTGGGCGCAACGACGTGATTTTCCGCAGGAACCCTATGTCAGTACAAAATCCATCCATCACCACCGAGGCCACCCCGGGCCATGACGCCGGCCAGGCCGGGAGCACGGCCGCCCCCTTCGACCCGTCGGTGCTCGCGCCCCTGTTCGATCCGCGCAGCATCGCCATCGTCGGGGCCTCGGCCACGCCCGGCAAGATCGGCGCCATGCCCCTGTCCCTGCTGCTGCGCCACGGCTATGCGGGCGCGCTGTACCCGGTCAACCCGCGCGAAGCCGAGATCCAGGGTCTGCGCGCCTATCCCTCGCTGGATGCCATCGATGCCGAGATCGACCTGGTCATCCTGGCCGTCCCCGCGGCGCATGCCGTGGCGGCGCTCGCCAAGGCGCGCCCCGGCCAGATCCGCACGGCGGTCGTGTTCACTTCGGGCTTTGCCGAAACCGGCGCAGCCGGGGCGCACGAGCAGGCGCGCCTGCAGGACGTGGCCCACGAGCGCGGCATTCGCATGCTGGGGCCCAACTGCCTGGGCCTGATGAACCCGCGCCGTCATGTCTACGCCACGTTCTCGCCCGCGCCCATGCACGACATCGTGCGCCCGGGCGGCATCGCCATGGTGTCGCAGAGCGGCGCCTTCGGTGCCTATGCCTACACCATGGCGCGCGAGCGCGGGCTGGGGCTGTCGCACTGGATCAGCACCGGCAACGAGGGCGACATCGACACCGCGGCCTGCATCGCGTGGCTGGCCCACGATGCCGACACGCGCATCATCATGCTGTACATGGAAGGCTGCCAGGATGGCGAGCGCTTCAAGGCCGCGCTGGCGGCGGCGCGCGCCGCGGGCAAGCCCATCGTCGTGACCAAGGTCGGCCGCACGGCGTCCGGCGCCCAGGCCGCGGCCTCGCATACGGCGGCGCTGGCGGGCGACGATGCGGTCTACGATGCCTTGTTCCGACAATACGGCGTGCTGCGCGCCCAGACGATCGAGGAATTCTTCAACCTGGGCTATGCCCTGAGCGTGCTGCCGGCGCGCCCGCACAAGCGCACCCTGGGTGTGCTGACGATCTCCGGGGGCGTGGGCGCGCTGATGGCGGACGATGCGGAAGACGCCGGCCTGGCCATGCCGGCCATGCCCGAGGCCGCCCAGCAGCGCCTGCTGGCGCGCATTCCCTACGCGGGTCCCCGCAACCCGGTGGATGTCACCGGCCAGGCGGTCTCGGAGCAGGGTCTGCTCGAAGCCGCCGCGCTGGACATGCTGGCGACCGAGGAATACGGCGCACTCGCCATCTTCCTGGCCGCGGCCGGCGCATCCGCGGCGATGTGGCCCCAGTTCGAGGCCATGGCGCGCAGCCTGCGCACGCAGTACCCGGCCACGCCGCTGGTGCTGTGCTCGCTGTTTGCGCCGGCGCATCGGCAGGCGCTGGAGTCCCTGGGCTGCCTGGTCTTCACCGACCCCAGCGCCGCCGTGCGCACGGTGGCGGCGGTGATGGCGCCCCTGGAGGCCGCGCGTCCGGGGGCGTTGGCACCTGCCGCCGCGGCGTCCTCTGCCCGGGCGGCCTTGCGGCCTGGCGTGTCGTGCGCCGTGGCGCCCGCGCAAGATGCGCAGCCCCTGCCGCTGGCGGGCGAAGGCGCGCTGTCCGAGCTCCAGGCCCTGGCCGTCCTGCAACAGGCCGGCGTCCCGACCGTGGACGTCACCCTGGCCACGGACGAAGACGCGGCGGTGCGGGCCGGACTGGCCCTGGGCGGTCCGGCCGTCCTGAAGATCGTGTCACCGGACATCCTGCACAAGAGCGATATCGGCGGCGTGAAGCTCGGCGTGCAGGGCGAATCGGACCTGCGCGCGGCCTATCGCGCCATCCGCGATGCCGCCGCCACGCATGCCCCGCAGGCCCGGGTGGAGGGCGTGCTCGTCGCCCCCCTGCTCAAGGGCGGCGTGGAGTGCATCCTGGGCGTGCATCGCGATCCCATCTTCGGGCCCGTCGTCATGTTCGGCCTGGGTGGCATCTTCGTGGAGACCCTGAAGGACGTGAGCTTTCGCCTGGCGCCCTTCGGCCACGACGAGGCCCTGGCGATGATCGACGAGATCCAGGCGGCCCCCCTGTTGCGCGGCGCCCGCGGGGCGGCCGCGAGCGACCGCTCGGCCCTGGCCGCCGCGCTGGTGGCCCTGTCCCGCTTCGCCCACGCCCAGCGGGACGTCATCGAAGGCATCGACGTGAATCCGCTGCTGGTCTTCGAGGAAGGGCAGGGCGTGGCAGCGGTGGACGCCGTGATCGTGCGGCGCGCGGCCTGAATCCGGCGCCGGGCGGGTCGGTCGGATCCCGCCTGACCCCGGGGGCCGACCGCCCCAAGGGGCCGCCGCTCAGCGCGGGCTGCGCGCGGCCGTGCGCCGCGCCGCCGGGCGTGTCGGTGCGCCAGCCGGCCTGGCCGACAGCGTGGGCTCGGCATCCACCAGCCCGCGCAGCACGTCGGTGAAGGCCAGCGCCAGGCGCGAGCGGCCCACCACCGGCCGGTAGGCCGCCGAGAACTGCAGCAGCACCGACGGGCTGAACGGGCGCACCTCGACGCCGGCGGCGGCCGGCACGCGCGCTGCGAAGCGGTCCACGATGGCCAGGCCGATGCCCTGCGCGACATAGCCCGCCGCGGTAGACGAATTGGCCGTCTCCAGTCGCACATTGGGCCGCACGCCGGCCTTCAGCATGGCCGCATTGATCTGCAGGCGCAGCACGCTGTGCGTGCCAAGCGAGATCAGGTCTTCGCCATCCAGGTCGTTCACCGTCACCACGGGGCGCGCCGTCAGCCGATGGCCGGGCGGCAGCATGCACACGGCCGGGGTGGCCGGAAAGGGGTCGTGTTCCAGGGCGGTGTCGGGCGGCACCACCGCGTACACCACGTCCAGCTGGCCGTGCAGCATCTCGAGCAGGTTGGGCGAGCTGTCCTGGTGCACCGCCACGACGACGTTGGGGTGCCCGGCCAGGAAGGCGCTGACCGCCTGGGGCAGGCACGAGGCGGCCAGCGTGGGCATGGCGCCCACGTGCAGATAGCCGGCGTGCGATTCGCGCAGCGCGCGCGCCACGTCGCGGATGCGCTCGGCGCCGGCGAACTGGCGTTCCGCCTCGCGATACAGGTGCTGGGCTTCCACGGTGGGCGCGATGTTCGGGCCTTGCCGATGGAAGAGCCGCAGCTTCAGGTCGTCTTCCAGATCGCGGATGAGGCGCGTCACGGCCGGCTGCGAAATGTGCATGGCGCCTGCCGCGGCGGTCATGCTGCCAGTCAGCATCACGGCCCGGAAGGCCTCGAGCTGGCGAAAGTTCAGAGAGCGCTGCGTCGCCACGAAAGCCGTCTCCAAGAATAATATCTGCTTATGATTGCAGCCATTAATTGTATTAGAAATGATGCTGGCGCTGTCGCAGAATGCAGGGACTCACCACCACACCAGCAGCTCGCCATGCCAGATATCATCGGAGACAACATCGACCGCCTCGTGACGGTCGAGATGCGCAACCGCGCCATGAACCACAACATCATCGGGCCGATCTACGCCCACGCCCGCGCCGAGGGCGGCGGTCGGCCGATCACCACGCGCGCTGCCGAGGCCCTGCGTGACGCGATCCAGCCCGGCGACACGGTGTTCATCGTGACGGGTGCGGGCTATGCACCGGAAGCGCCCAATGGCGAGAGCGACGGCCCGCCGGGGGCGGTGGCGCTGGCGCGCGCGCTGTTCTGGGGCCTGAAGGCCGTGCCCGTCTACGTGACCGAGGAATGCCATGCGCCCCCCGTCGTGGCCGCCAGCCACGCCGCCGGCCTCATGGTGCGCGACTATCCGCTGGCCAAGCACCGCCGCATGGGCGCGAGCCTGGCAACCGCGCCGACCACGCAGGACGGCGTGGCGGCCTGGGCCGAGGAGCTGTTCGACACCTACCGGCCAAAGGCCATCGTCGCCATCGAGCGCCTGGGCCCCAACGAAGCCGGCATCCTGCACTATTCGACCGGCGTCGTGCCCGAGAACTATGTCGACGTGTCGCCGCTGTTCACCGAAGCCGCGCGCCGCGGCGTGGTGTCCATCGGCATCGGCGACAACGCCAACGAGATCGGCTTTGGCCGCATCCACGATTTCATGAAGGACTTCCACCCCTACGGCCGGCGCTGCCAGTACGAGGGCGGCGTGGGCGTGCCCACCGTGGTGCCCACCGACATCTTCCTGCCGGCCTCGATCTCCAACTGGGGCGCGTATGGCATCGCCGCCATGCTGGGCTACCTGTGCGGCAGCGTGGACCTGGTGCAGTCGCCCGAGCTCGAGAAGCGCATGGTGCAGGCCTGCCTGGACGCCGGTGGCTGGGAAATGCGCTACTGCACGACGCGCTTCATCGTGGACGGCACCGAGGGCGAAAGCTCGATGGCCATGGTGCAGCTGCTGCGCGACATGGTGCGCGTGAACCTCGCTCCCCTGGACCGCGGCCTGTCCCACGGCGTGCTGGACCGCTGAACCCATCCTTCCCGGAGATCGCCATGATCCTGCGTCGAATCCTTGCCCCCGTCCTGGCCCTGGGGCTGGCCGCCGCCGCGCCGCTCGCGGCGCTGGCGGCCGACTACCCGCGCACCCCCATCCGCATCGTCGTGCCCTATGCGCCCGGCGGGCAGGCCGACATCACCGCGCGCCTGATCGCCGACCCCTTGGGCGCCCGCCTGGGCCAGCCGGTGACGGTGGAAAACCGCCCGGGCGCGAATGGCTCGATCGGCACGGCCGTGGTGGCGCGTGCGCCGGCCGACGGCCACACCCTGGCCCTGGTCGTGAGCTCGCACGTGTTCGGCAAGGCCCTCATGCCGGGCCTGCCCTTCGATCCGGTGCAGGACTTCGCGCCGATCACCCTGACGGCACGCACGCCGCTCGTGCTGCTGGCCGCGCCGGGCGTGCCGGCCAAGGACGCCGCCGAGTTCATCGCGTATGCCCGCCAGCATCCGGGCGAGCTCAGCTTCGCGTCAGCCGGCAGCGGCAGCAACACGCACGTCTTTGGCCAGTGGTTCAACGACAAGGCCGGGCTGGACATGGCGCACATCCCCTACAAGGGCAGCACGCCCGCGCACGTGGACCTGGTCGCCGACCGGGTCCAGGTGGTCATCGATTCGCTGCCGGCCACGCAGGCCTACATCAGCAGCGGCAAGCTCAAGCTGCTCGCAGCGGCGGGTGATCAGCGCCTCAAGCAATATCCGGATGTCCCGACATTGGCCGAATCCGGCGTACCTGGCTTCGCGGCAGAATCCTGGGGCGCCCTGCTTGCCCCGGCGGGCACGCCGCCCGAGATCGTCGCGCGCCTGAACCAGGAGGTGACCGACATTCTGCGCAGCGACACCGTGCGCGCACGCCTGGAAGGCGCCGGCATGGTCGTCGTGGGCAGCACGCCCGAGGAACTGCAGCAGGTGCTGGTGGACGAGGAAGCCAAGTTCGGCACCCTGATCCGCGAGATGGGGATCCGGCTGGACTGACGGACTCGCCTCGACACGGATCCGGCGGGACACGTGCGCCGGATCCGGGGCGGCCTTGGCTGCCCATGACGAGGGGCGCCGTGACGCGCCCCTCGTCGCCTTGCGCACTACATGGGGTTGGCTTCGCCCGCCCGCACCCGCTCGATGGCCTTGTCCACGTCTTCCCAGGCCGGCTGGCCCGCCAGCTCGGTGCGCAGAAAGCCCGTCAGCTCGGCCAGTTGCGCGTCGTCGAAGTAATCCGCAAACGCCGGCATGTAGCCGATGTCGGGATGGGCGGGCTCGCGCACCCCTTCCACGATGAAGCGCAGCAGGTTGTCCGGCGTATCCAGGTACAGCGTGGAGCCCAGCCACAGCGGCTGTTGCACGCCGAAGCGCTCGCTCTGCGCACCACCCTCGTGGCAGGAAGCGCAGGTCATCGCATAGATGCGTGCGCCGGCCGAGGCCTGGCCGCCCAGGGTGTCGGCAGCGTGGGCATCGCGCGCCTCGCGCGCGGCCGTCACGGCGGCGGCATCGGCCTCGCCCGTGTGCGAGGCGATGTAGCGGGCGATTGCGCGCACATCGGACTCGGGAATGACCGAGGTGCCATGCTGGATCACCGGTGCCATCGAGGCATTGGCCGAGCCCTGGTCGGCCGTGTAGCCGTGGCGCAGGTACTGGAACAGGGACTCGTGATTCCAGGGCACCGCGGCCGGCGCCTGCGCGTTCAGGGCCGGCGCATGCCAGCCGTTGACGTCGCCACCGGCCAGGTAGTCCTTGCCGGTCTTTTCCGCACCCAGCGCGTTGCGGGGGGAATGGCAGGCCATGCAATGCGCCGCGCCTTGCGCCAGATAGGCGCCACGGTTCCATTCCGCGTCCTGGTTGGGGTCGGGCCGGTATTCCCCGGCGTCCAGGAACAGCAGGTTCCAGCCGGCCACCAGATAGCGCTGGTTGAAGGGGAAGGGCAGGTCGGTGGGCGGCGGCGCCTCGGCCACGGCGGGACGCGACATCAGGTAGGCGTATACCGCCCGCATGTCCTCGTCCGTCATGCGCGTGAACGACGTATAGGGGAAGGCGGGATACAGGTGGCTGCCATCGCGCGCCACGCCGTGTCGCATCGCGCGATCAAAGGCGGCGAACGACCACTGGCCGATGCCGTGTTCCGGATCGGGCGTGATGTTGGTCGACACGATCTCGCCGAACGGCGTCTCCATGACGTAGCCCCCGGCGTAGGGCGTGCCGCCCTTGGCCGTGTGGCATTCCATGCAGTTGCCCGCGGCGGCCACCAGGCGGCCCTGCTCGATCATCTGATCGTCCAGGTCGGCGACGGCCGGCGGCGTGATCGGCGCGATGGCCGGGCGCCAGGCATAGGCGATGGCCGCGGCCACCGCCAGCAGCAGGATCAGGCCAAGAATGCTCAGGGTCTTGCGGGTGCGGGTCATGCGGCCTCCGGGGCGCGATTGGCGCGGGCGTCCAGCCCGGCCTTGACGCGCTCGGGCAGGAAAGGCGCCTCGCGCAGGCGTACGCCGGTGGCGTCGAAAATGGCGTTGGCGATGGCCGCCGGGCCGGGAACGGAGGCCGATTCACCGGCCCCCAGCGGCGGATTGCCGTTGCCGGGCATGAGCACGGCGTCGATCTCGGGCAGTTCCGGGAAAGTCAGGATGGGATAGGCCCCCCAGCTGCGGTCCGTCACGCCGCGTGCATCGAAGTGCACGCGCTCCTTCAGGCTGCGGCTGACCGTCTGCACGACGTTGCCGTGCACCTGGTGGCGCACGCCGGCAGGGTTGACCATGGTGCCGCAGTCATGCGCCACGGTGACGCGGGTCACGCGCACGAAGCCCGTGGCCGGGTCGACCAGCACGTCCGCTACCCAGGCCGACCAGGCCGCGCCCGTGCCAGGGAACGCCCCGTGCACATACTGGTGCTGCGCAAACCCGCGGCCCGCGAGCAGGCCGTCGGCGCGCGGGGGCGCAGGATTGGGCCGTGGCCGCGCCTGCCAGCCCGCCTTCTCGGCCACGGCGCGAGTCAGTGCGATGGGGCGCTCGTCTTCCATGAAGCGCAGGCGAAATGCGATCGGGTCTTCGCCGGCCTGCAGCGCCAGCTCATCCATGAAGGACTCGTGCGCAAACACGTTGGGCAGCGCCGCCACGCCGCGCAGCCAGGAGGCGCGCACCACCGGTGCCATGTCGCGGGCGATGATGCGTTTGTCCTTCACGCGGTACTGCGGGATGGCCGTGCGGTCGCCCATCTCGAACACCATGGGCTCGGCCTTGTCCTTGCCGGTCAGCAGCGACGCCATCAGCGGTGCGCCATTGGACGGATAGCAGACCTGAAAGTCGTAGGCCAGCGTGCCGTCCGGCGTCAGGCCGCCGTGCACCTGCATCAGCTGGGCGGTGCCCTTGGGCTCCCACACGTGCTCGTCTTCGCGCATGTACTGCAGGCGCACCGGGCGGCGCACCTCGCGCGACAGGAGGGCGGCTTCGGCGGCGGCATCGTCCGCGCAATTGCGTCCGTAGCACCCCGATGCCTCCATCCGGCGCACGCGAATGCGCTCCTTGGGCAGGTCCAGCAGCCCGGTCAGGTCTTCATGCAGGTTGTGCGGATTCTGCGAGCCGGTCCACACCGTGACGGCATCGTCCTGCCAGTCGGCCACCGCGCACGAGGGCCCGATCGAGCCGTGCATCTGGTAGGGCCAGACATAGGTCGCGCGCAGGCTCACGCCATCGCTCGCCAGCGCCGCATCGACATCGCCTTCATCGGCCAGTTCGCGGCGCGTGTCGGGGTTCTCGTCCAGCACGCGCGCGAGGTCCGACATGTCCTGCAGATCCGGAATGTCGGACCATGTTGCGTCGAGCCGGCGTGCCGCCAGGATGGCGTCTTCCTCGCGCTCGGCCACGACGCCCAGCAGGTCACCCAGGCGCACGATGCGCACGCCGTCCTTCAGCTCGCCCAGGGAGTCCGCATCGAACGACTGCAGGGTGCTGCCCACGTGCGTGCCTGCATCGCGCCCCGCGTAGGGCGGGTGGATCAGGCGCGCGTGCAGCATGCCGGGCACGCGCACGTCATGGACGTAGATCAGGCCACCGCTGACCTTGGCGGGAATGTCCACCCGCGGGATGGATTGCCCCACCAGGCGGTAGGTCGACGGATCCTTGATGGGTGCCTCTTCATCCAGCGCCATCTCGAAGCGACGGTCCGCCAGCAGCTCGGCATAGGTCAGGCGTCGCCCCGACGCCGGGTCGATGACCACGCCGTCGTCCACCGTCAGGCTGGCCGCGTCCACGTTCCAGCGTCCTGCCGCTTCGCGCAGCAGAAAGCCGCGCGCCTGGGCGGCGGCCCGGCGCATGGGCACGGCCGCGGTCTGGATCGAGGCGCTGGCGATCGTCGGCCCCTGGTTGGGCGTGCTGTCCGTGTCGCCCATCACCAGGCTCACCCGGTCCATGGGCACGTCCAGCTCCTCGGCCACGATCTGCGCATAGGCCGTGCGCAGGCCGGTGCCCAGATCGACGTGGCCGTTGCTCGCGACGACCCGGCCGTCCGCCATGACCGCGATGAAGGAATCCACCTGGTCCCCCGGCACGAGCTTCACCCCCGTGTCGCCGCCCGGCCCGGCTGCCGCCAGGGCCTTGTCCGAGAAGGGCATCGGCACGGCGTAGGCCACCAGCAGGTAGCCCATGCCCTTCAGAAAGGACCGACGGCCCGGGCGGGCGGGAACGGCCACGTCAGCCTGCGCCGCAGCGCGGCCGGCACGGGTGGCGGGCGGCGCGACGGTACGGGCCTGGGGGGTGACGTCATTGGCACCCGGGTGTGCCACGCCCGCGCCCGCGGGCTGGCTGTCCATCAGGAACGTGGCGCGTGCTTCCAGGCGGGCACGCATGCGACCGGCGCTCATGCGGCCTCCGCGATCATGTCGGAGCCATCGGCAGGACGGCCGGCGGCGCGGCGCACCGCGCGCAGGATCTCGACATGGGTGCCGCACCGGCACAGCGTATGGGCCAGCGCAGCCTTGATGGCGGCGTCGTCCGGGCGCGGGTTGCGCGCCAGCAGGGCGACCGTCGTCATGATCATGCCGTTGATGCAGTAGCCGCACTGCGCGGCCTGCTCGTCGATGAAGGCCTGCTGCACCGCGTGCAGGGCATCGCCCTCGGCCAGCCCTTCCAGCGTCACGACCTCGCGCTCGGTGGCCAGCGACGTGGGCAGCGTACAGGAGCGCGCCGCCTTGCCGTCGACCAGCACCATGCAGGCACCGCACTCTCCCTGGCCACAGCCATATTTCGGACCATTCAACTGCAGGTCGTTGCGCAGGATGTACAGGAGGGGGGCATCGGGGCGGGCGTGCACGGCGTGCTCGCGGCCATTGACCGATACCGTCAACGGCGGGGTCTTCATGGGCAATCCAAGGGTCTGACGAGGGTGCAGGCGGCTTGCGCCCGCACCGAAAGGCGCGCGAGGCAGCAAGTTGCGTGCCGTCGAGCAGGGGCCGTGCCTGGCGGCTGGCGGCTGGTGGCTCGGCCGTCGCGCCTGGCGGCGCTGTAAGCATTACGTAAGGGTAGTCCCTAGTATCGATGCGTATCACCCGAAAACATAATGCAACGCACGCATCTCGATATTTTGTGGACGTTTTGTGAACGTTTCATGGATATTTCGTAGGCGGTCCGTGCTCGTGCCCGGTTGGCGAGCTCCTCACCCTGTCACGCCTGTGCTTGTACGCCGAGCCAGGCCGAAGAAAGGATAGTCCCGCATGTCCTACCCCCTGAGCGTCTTCCGACCCTCGGCGACCGCGCTTGCCGTTGCCACCCTGCTTGCCGCCTGCGGCGGTGATTCCGACTCCGATGTGGACATCGGCCCGCCCATCGAGCCCCCGACCGTTGCCTGCGCGTGGGACCGCGACGTGCCGCTCGCCTACGAGGAGCGTCGCCTCGACACCCCGTTGCCCTTCACGGGTGACAACGTCACGACCAGCAACCAGACGCCGCTGGCCGAGCGCATCGTGAAGGACACCGGCTTTGACGGCTTTGACCCCGCATTTGCCGCGCGCCTGTGCGGCGGCGATGGGCGTACCGCCATCGACAGCTTCGAAGCCGCCGTCAGCGCCGTGCAGGAGGAAGGCCATGCGCTTTGGCGCGCCGCCGTGGATCGCGTGCAGGGTCGCCGGGCGTCGCCCGAAGGCAGTGTGCTGCCCGCCAGCGAAGACCGCATGCTGTACTGGACTCGCGTCTACATGACCAAGACCCTGCGCCAGTGGGTGCCCTCGTTCGAACTGAGCGAGGCACAGGCCAACGAGCTGCAGTGGCAATTCGAGCGCGCCTCGCGCGGGCAGTACGACATCGACCTGCCGGCCGGCACGACGGCAGACGGCTCGAAGTACCGCCGCATGATCCTGAGTGGTTTCGACGTGTTCACGCTGGGCACCCCCGGCACGCCGACGGCCGGCCTGCGCAATGGCAACCCGTCCGGGGCCACCGCGCTCGAGCTGGATGGCCGCGAGTTCAAGCTGCCCGACGGCAGCACGCTGCGCGTGGAGACCTACATCCTGCCGGTGAGCTACGACCCCTTCAACCTGGGCATGCAGGAAGACACCCTGGGGCCCTTCTTCCAGCCGGGGCCGCGCCGGGTGGACGCTTCGATCACCGTCAGCCAGGGCGGTGCCAACCAGTTCTGGCTGGAAGAGTTCAATGGCCGCTTCCACGGTTCCAGCGCCGGCAACGACGGCATGATCTATTGCCCAGCCGGCAATCGTCTGCCCGCCTATGTCCTGCCCCTGGGCACCGTCACCGCGCCGGACACCGCCCCCGTCTCGCTGGCGGGCTCGGGCTGCAACATCAACCCGCCTCGGCGCTGGCTGGGCTATGAAAGCGCGGCATCCTGGATCAAGGACTTCCCGCCCCAGTTCTCCAAGGCATCGCTGCCCATCGCCACCATGATCACCGCCGACACGCGCAAGGGCATCGCCCGTCCGCCAGGCGCGACCAGCGACGGTACCGAAGGCTTCAACGTGACCTGGCACACCAATTATGGGTACTTTCCCGACTGCGCCGCGCCCGAGACCGTCACGCAACCGTCCAACAACGTGATGAATTCGCTGCCCGAGCTCACGCAGGTGGTCGAGCCCAACCCCCTGTGGTGCTCGCGCCAGGGCGGCGGGGGCGATTATCTGTCCAACGAAAGCGCGTACCGCAACACGGTGCTGCGTGACGTCTTCCGCCTGGACATTCCCGCGGGCCACATCCATGTGCCCGTCATGAACAACTACTTTGGCGGCACCCCTGCCACCGCCGGCGGCGTGCGCAACGACAACGCGATCACCGATGCCCGCTACGAGGCCTATCGAACGGCCATCGTCGCCCAGACCAAGGCCCTCGTGGTTGAAGTGGGCAACTCGCTGATCTATCGTTGAACCATTCAGACAAGGACATTCTCATGAAACGCATCGTCAGCACGTTCGCCCTCGCCCTGGCCATGACCAGCATGGCAGGCGCGCAGCCCAGCATGTACTACCAATGGAAGAACACCAGCACCGGGGCTACCCAGTGCGAGCCCGAATCCCCGGGCAAGGGCTGGGAACAGGTGGGCGGTCCGTTCTCGGACGCCAACTGCGAGATCCTGATGCCGCAGTAAGGAAAGCGATGGCCGGATCGCTTGCCCGCAGTGCAGGCGTCCGGCTCGCGGGGTCCTGCCAGGGTGCCGAGCCGCCCGCGCGCAGCCAGCGCCAGCGGGCGCAGTCGTTGCACCAAGAGCGAATTACAAAGCAACGCCTGCGAAGCGCGCATCCTGCTCGAGCGTGGCCAGTCCGGCTCCGCACGTGCCCGTCCCCCGATAGGAGCAGCCGGCGCCCTGCCGGATTTGTCCCTACCTCTATCGTTGCCGTGGGCAGCCGGCCGGCTGGTGCCCGACGCGCGTGCTGACGTGGCGCGCGGGACTGGATTCCCTGCCCAGCGGGTACGGGCGTTGCGTGACCCCAGGCACCTCCGGCTCCCGTGTTTCAGGGCGCGCCGGCAGCACGCCAACGAACGCTGCGGAGATTGGAATGACTTCCAAGACCGACCAGGTCGATATCGCGACCGATGTGCAGAAGGGCATCAAAGAAGCGAACGAGCACGACAACGACAAGCCGCAGGAAAATGCCGACAAACAGCGCGCCACGCGCTATGACGGCCATCCCGACCCGGACGGGGATTCCGAGCCGGGGCTGTTCAAGCCCCGCGATGACACGCCCATGTTCCTGGAAAAGAAGTCCGGTCCGAAGAATCCCTGACGCATTGCCACGCCAATCCTTGCTGGAGCACGCCCATGACGATCAAGACCCTGCAGGACCTCTTCATTCACGAGCTATCGGACGTCTACAGCGCCGAGAAGCAGCTGTCCAAGGCGCTGCCGCGCATGGCGCGCGCCGCCGAGAATCCTGAACTCGCCGCTGCGTTCACCACCCATCTGGAAGAAACCCGAGGTCAGATCGAGCGTATCGACCAGCTGGTCGAGGCCCACGACCTGCGGTTGAAGCGCATCAAGTGCGCGGCGATGGAAGGCCTGGTCGAGGAAAGCCGGGAAGTCATCGACGAGGTCGAGAAGGGCCCCGTGCGCGACGCGGCCCTGATCGGCGGCGCCCAGAAGGTGGAACATTACGAGATCGCGAGCTATGGCACGCTGTGCGCCATGGCCAAGAAACTGGGCTACACCGAAGGGCTGAAATTCCTGCAGGACACCCTGGCGGAAGAAAAGGCCACGGACGCGAAGCTGAGCGTGCTTGCCGAAGCCGGCGGGGGCAACGACCGCGCAGCCCAGGCGGGCAGCGCGGCCCCGGCGGGCGCGGCGCTCAAGAATGGCGCGGCGGGCAAGTCGGCCTCGGCCAGCAAGACGGCCAGCAAGAACTGACGGTTCCGTACCGGCAGACCGGCGGCCTCCGCTACGACGCGGGGGTCGCCTCTTTTTTGGTGCCTTTGGCGGCTTCCGGCTCGCCCAGGCGCGTCACCAGCACCTGATCGATCCGGTAGCTGTCCACGTCCATCACCTCGAACTTGTAGCCGCCCCAGGTGACCGAGTCGGTGCGACGGGGCACGCGACGCAGCATCACCATCAGGAAGCCGGCGAGGGTTTCGTACTCGTCCTCGTGCAGCAGGTCGTCGATGTCCAGCACGCGCTGCACATCCTGGATCGCGGCGTTGCCGTCGATCAGCCAGGAATTCTCGTCGCGGCGCACGATGGTGTCGTCGTCCCAGTCCGGCATCATGCCGCCCATCACGGTGCTCATCACATCGTTCAGGGTGATGATGCCCACGACCAGGCTGTACTCGTTCACCACGATCGCGAAATCCTGGCCGATCTGCCGGAACTGGTCCAGCACCTCGGCCAGCGTCAGGCGATCGGGCAGGACCAGGGCCTTGCGGATGAGGTCGCTGTCGCGCAGGCGGATCGGCTTGCCGTTGAGCACGCTCTGGAACAGATCGCGCGCCTCGACATAGCCCAGGACGTGATCGATGTCCTTGTCGCACACCGGGTAGGCCGCATAGGGCTCCTTGGCGATGCGCGCGCGGATCACGTCGTCGGGGTCATCCAGCAGGAAGTAGGCGATGTGCTCGCGCGCCGTCATGGAGCTGGGCACGGTGCGCGTGTCCAGCTCGAACACGTTCTCGATCACCTGCTGCTCGCGGCGGGCCAGGGCGCCGGACAGCGCGCCCGCTTCCGTCAGCGCCAGGATGTCGTCCGAGGTGATGCTTTCGTCGCGCTGCTTGGGCAGCTTGAAGATGACGAAGAGCAGGTCGGTCAGCTTGGCATACAGCCACACCAGTGGCTTGAGCACCATGACCAGCGCCAGCATCGGCGCGATGATCCGCACGGCAGCCTTTTCCGGCACAGCCATGCTGATGCGCTTGGGGACCAGGTCCGAGCCCAGGATGAAGAGGCTCGTCACCAGCAGGAAGGCGGTCAGAAAGCCCAGCGTGCCGGCCATGTCCGGGCCCAGCCACAGCGCATACAGCGGCGTGAAGTACGGGCTCAACAGGCCCTCGCCCACCACCCCGCCCAGCACGCCGATGGCATTCACGCCGATCTGGATCACGGTGAAGTAATGACCCGGCTGTTCCTGCACCCGCATGACGCGCTCGGCCCGGGTGTCGCCCTGCTCGGCCATTTGCCGCAGGCGCAGACGGCGCGACGCGGCCATCGCGATCTCGGCGAAGGAGAAAAAGGCCCCGGCGGCAACCAGGAGGGCGAGCAGGAACAGGCTTTGAGTCAGCGTCATACGGGGCACGGCAGGCCTCGGGCCGGGTGCAGCGCAGTGCCGGCGGGCTCCGTGACATGGGGGAAAGAACCCCCATTCTAGATGGACGCGGTGCGTATCGGCGTGTCACGCGCCGGCCGGGGCTTGCGTCGACCCTGTTCCCTGCGTGGGGGCCAGGATGTCCTGGTCGATCGAGGGCAGGCGGGTCAGGCCCAGCATGCCCAGGTTGCGGTCGATTTCCGCCGTCAGCAGCGCCAGCGCATGCTCCGCGCCGCGCTGCCCGGCGGCTGCCACCCCGTAGAGCGTGGCGCGCCCGACCATGACGGCGCTCGCGCCCAGGGCCATGGCCTTGATGACGTGGCTGCCACGGGTGAATCCCCCGTCCACGATCAGCGGGTAGTCCGGCCCCAGCCTGGCCCGCGCGCCTGCAAGCGCTTCCACGGCCGAGATGGCGCCTTCCAGCTGGCGCCCGCCATGGTTGGACAGCACCACGCCATCCGCACCTGCGTCCCGCGCGCGTTGGGCGTCCTCGGCATGCAACACCCCTTTGACGAGCAGGGTGCGGGGCCACAGGGCGCGAATGCGCGCCACGTCCCGCCAGGTCAGGGTTGGCCGCAGCTGCGACACCACGAAGTGCGCGCCCCCCGCGGCCGACGCCTGCCCGGGGGGCAGGTAGGGCTGCAGGTTGGCGAAGGTGGGCTTGCCGGTGCGCAGCAGGTCCAGTCCCCAGGCCGGGTGGCGGAAGCATTCCAGCGTGTGCCCGAGGGTCAGCGAGCCGGGCTTGCGATAGCAGCGCCGTTGCCGCTCGCGCAGGCTCTGCACGTTGGCATCCGTGGTCAGCACCAGCACCTCGCTGCCGGCCGCCAGGGCCCGCGCCAGCAAGGCTTCGGTGATGGCGAAGTCCTCCAGCACATACAGCTGAAACCACGGCGGCACCCCGCTGGCCGCCGCCACCGCCTCCAGCGACTGGTTGGCGAACGAACTCAGCGTGAAGGGCACGGCAAAGCGCGCCGCCGCGCACGCCAGTGCGACATCACCACCCGCGTGCGCCAGGCCGTTGAAGCCCGTGGGCGCAATGATCAGCGGCGTGGGCCGGTCCTGCCCGAAGAGCCGGATCGCGCTCGTTCGCGCCTGCGTGTCCACCAGCGTGCGCGGCACCAGGGCCAGATCCCGCAGCACATCGGCATTGCGCCGCAATGTCACCTCGTCCTCGACGCCGCTGTCGATGTACTCGAAGACGAATCGGGGGACCCGTTTGCGCGCCGCGCGGCGCAGATCCTGGATCGAATGGACGTGTTGCAGCATGCAGAAGGCTCCGGACGCGCGCAGGCCGCGCCCGGCCACTATGCCCGGCCCGCGCGGGCAGGTCGAGCGCGCGTCGGTGATCGCGATGCCATTTGCGCATCAGCAGGCAGGACGCCCGCCCCGAAAAGCCTTGCCACGGCCATCGACCACACCCGCCAGGCGAACCGGGGGCGGCGTGCAGGCCGGCTCGCGCGCGCCATAATTCGGTTCCCCGACACATCGGCAACCGCCATGGTTCAGACACCCCCGCCCGGTCCCGCCAGCCCCTCGTCGCGTGGCCTGCCTCCCGCAGGCTGGCTGCTCCTGGCCCTCCTGGGGGCGGGCTATGCCCTGGCGCTGGCCCACGGGCGGCTCGGGCCGGCCAGCGTACCGGCGTTCCTGGGCCTGCTGGCCGCGGGCCTTGCCGTGCGCCAGTCCCGGCTTGCCTGGCGCATCGCCGGCCACGCCGGCTTCATCGCGCTCGCGGCGGGCCTCGCCCTGCACCGGCTGCCCGGCTTTGACAACGCGCTGATGCCGCTGCCCCCCGCCTCGGACTGGCACAGCCTGGGCAGCTTCCACCTGAACCTGGACAAGCCGCTGATCGGCTTCTGGCTGCTGCTGGCCTGCCCCTGGGTGCTCACGCGCCACGGCGCGGGCCGGGTGGTCGGCACGACGCTGCTGGTGGGCCCCCTCACCGTCATTGCCTGCGTACTGTTCGCCCATGCACTGGGCCTGATCGCCTGGCTCCCCGGCTGGTCGCCCGGGGGCTGGCTGTGGGCGGCCAACAACCTGCTGCTGGTGTGCGTGACCGAAGAGCTGCTCTTCCGGGGGTATGTGCAGGGCGGGCTGGCACGCCTGCTGCCCGGCCGGCCCGTAGGGGTGGTGCTCGTGGCGGCGTTCGTCTTCGGGCTGGTGCACGCGCCGGCAGGGCCGGGCTGGGCATTGGCTGCGGGCCTGGCCGGCGTGGGCTATGGCTGGGCGTACCATCGCGGCGGCATCCTGGCCGCCGTGATGGTGCATTTCCTGGTGAACCTCGTGCACTTCGTCGGGTTCACCTAGCGCTTGGGTGATTGACGCCTACTGGCCTTCGCGCACGTAGACGAACTTCGGCATGTGCCAGTTGAAGCGCAGCGCCAGAAGACGCATGGTCAGGCCTACGGCCATGGCCGTGAACATCGCCACTTCGTGCTGCCATTCCACGGCCAGCGCCGCCACGTACAGGCAGCCCGTGACCACCGAGACGCTCGCATAGAGCTCGCTGCGAAACAGCAGCGGCACGCGATTGCACAGGATGTCGCGCAGCACGCCGCCCACGCAGCCCGTGATCATGCCGGCCACGATGACCACGACGGGCGGCAGCCCCATCTCGCGTGCCACGTTGCAGCCGATGACGGTGAACACCACCAGGCCGATCGCATCCAGGACCAGGAAGATCCAGCGCAACCGGTGCATGAAGCGCGCCACGGCAATCGTGCCCAGTGCGGCCACCACTGTGAGCAGCAGGTACTCCGGATGGGCCACCCACACCAGCGGGTAATGGCCCAACAGGACGTCCCGCATCGACCCACCCCCCAGCGCCGTGATGGCGCCGAGCAGGCACACACCGATCCAGTCCATGCTGCGCCGGCCGGCAGCCAGCGCCGCGGTCATGGACTCTGCGGTGATGGCGATGATGTAGAGGATGTGTAGCGCGAGCAGGCTCATGGGGGAGGGCACCGAGACCGCCGGGCGGGTGCCGGCGGCGTGGCGCCATTGTATCGGCGCGTCGGCAGGCCGGTATCAGCGGCATCCCGTGCGCCACATCGTAGGTTGTACGGAACGTTGTACAATGAATCATGCCTGTCGAATACAGGTTGGCCAGGCGGAACGAAGCGGGACGCCTGACCGGGATGATGCGAAGCGCATCGTTATCAACTGCGTTCCGGAGCGGTGCCAAAAGGGTGCCGACAGAACCATGAACATTTTGACTTTCAGCGAGGCCCGCGCCGGCTTCAAGCAGGCCATGGACGACGTCTGCCTGCATCATGAGCCCACCGTGATCACTCGCCAACGCGGCGATCACGTCGTCCTGATGTCCCTGGCGGATTACAACAGCATGGTGGAAACCGTTCACCTGCTCGGGACGGCTGCCAATGCAGCGCGTCTGTCGGAATCCGTGGCACAACTGAAAGCCGGTAAGACACGCGTGCGGCAAAGGCTTATCGATGAGCAAGCAGAAAGGGAAGAACAAGGCTGACGCGAAAGACGTCATCATTGCCTGGACAGACCACGCCTGGGAGGATTACCTGTTCTGGCAGTCGCAGGACGCTAGCAAGGTGGAGGCGATCAACACGCTGCTGCGCGAATGCGTGCGTGATCCGTTTACGGGGATCGGCAAGCCTGAGCCTCTCAAGGGCAATCTGTCCGGCTTCTGGTCGCGCCGCATCGACAAAACGAATCGGCTGGTTTACTTGGCGGAAGGCGGCGTCATCTATGTGGTGCAGTGCCGCTATCACTACTGACGGGATCGGGCGTGAGACTTGCGCCCTTTCCGCTCGCTAGCCAGGAGAACCTCATGCCCATCCAGACGCTGCTCTTTCAGCCCTCGGCGATTGCGCCAAATCACCCGCGCTGGCCGGTGATCCTGTACTCCGCGGTCATGCCCGCAGATGCCGACGCCGGGAAAGCTTTCGAAGACCGGTTTGCCACCAACGGCTGGCAGGGGGGCTGGCGGGGCGAGGTTTACGACTATGTCCACTATCACGCCCACGCACATGAGGTACTGGGTGTGGCCAGCGGCAGTGCCAGGCTGCGACTGGGCGGGGACACCGGTGAGACCGTGCAGGTGACGGTTGGTGACTGTGTCCTGCTGCCGGCGGGGACGGGGCACCAGTGCCTGGAGGCGAGCGAGGATTTCGAGGTCGTGGCAGCCTACCCGCCCGGACAGTCGCCGGACCTGCAGACCAAACCCGCCACGGAGGCGCTGCGTGGTGCTGTCCACGCGCTGCCCATTCCGCCGACCGATCCGCTGGAAGGCAAGGCCGGGCCAGTACAGCAACACTGGCGGTGACGCGCGCGCAGGGGCATGGCCCACCTGCCGACTGAACGCCAAGAGGTCCATACAGCCAGCCTGCGGATCACGCAGCGGTGCGCCCGGATCCTGCGTTGGGCGTGAGCCTCGACAGGACCCCTTAGCGCACCCGCCCCCCTACACCAACCGCAAATCCTTCGCCCCCACCCCGCCAAACACCTTTGCCAGCCGGGCCGGGTCCAGCCCGTACATCCGGCCGAACAGCCCGCCCAGCACGGCGCGATACTCGTTCAGCAAGGGATAGTCGCGGTCCTGGTGCAGGGTGTCGGCGCGCACGGCGATCTGTTCGCCGGCCAGGCGCCCGCCGCTGACCCCGCCGCCCAGCACCCAGTAGACGGTGCCGTGGCCGTGGTCGGTGCCCTTGTTGCCGTTCTCGCGGAAGGTGCGGCCGAACTCGCTGATGACGACGACGACCGTGTTCTGCCATGCCGGGCCCATGGCGTCGGCAAAGCCGTCCAGGGCGCGGCCGAGCTGGCCCAGGCGGGTGGCCAGCACGCCGGTGGAGGCGCCCTGGTTGACGTGGGTGTCCCAGCCGCCGACGTCGATGAAGCCGATGTGGAATCGGTCGCGCATCATGGCGGCCACGCGGCGGATCTGGCCTTCCAGGCCGGCCGGAGAGGGCGCGCCGCCGTCGGCTTCGGCCATTTCCTTCTCGAGGGCGACGCTGGCCTCGGCGCGCAGGGCGAAGCCTTCGCGCACGGGGTCGGCCAGCGCCGTGTCGGCGTACATGGCTTCGATCAGCGCGCGCTGGCGTTCGTCCGCGGCGCCCGGGGGGCGGGCGGGCAGGGCGAGGTTGGGCAGCTCGACCTTGCCGCGCAGGATGAGCGGCACCTGCGGCGTGAAGGCCACGGCCTGGGCGGCGTCGCCGCTCAGTTCGGCCACCAGGCGATTCAGGAAGCCGGAGCCGAAGTCCCGGCGGCCCTGCAGGGCCTGGCCGAGCTCGATGCTGTTCTGGGTGTCGAAGTGGCTGCGTGACAGGTCTTCGGTCCCCGCAAACGGGATGAAGGCAAGCTGCTTGCGCTGGTAGAGGGGCAGCAGCGAGTCCGCCATGGCCGGGTGCAGGCCCCAGCCATCCACCAGCGGCAAGGCTTCGTCGCGGGCGATCGCGATGCTGGGCCGCGATTCGTAGTAGGCCTCGCTGCCGGTGGGTACCAGCAGGCTGGCCGCGTCATAGCCGCCGCGCATGAAGACGACGAGCAGGCGGCTGCCGGCCTCGGGGGCGGCGAACAGCCGGCCGCTGCCCAGCAGCACCGGTGCGGCGGCAGCCCATTTCAACCAGTCCCGGCGATGCATCGCGTGGTTCTCCTAAGAAGCGTGGTTCGGGTCGGCTGCGGCGCGGCCATGGCAGCGCCGCCGTGCAGGACGCGAATCGGCTAACGCAGCATGAATTCGGGGGAGGACAGGAACAGCAGGTTCCAGTCCTGTGTGTTGCGCGCCTGCGCGAGCGCCTGGCGCGTGGCGGTGCCCAGGCTGGGTTCGAGCGTCGCCTGGACCCATTCGCGTGCGCCCGCCGGTGGTGGCGCACGCTTGCCATCGGGGCCGGGCTGCGCATCGGTCAGTGCCGCGGACGCGCCCGAGATGCGGCGCGCCACCTCGAAGCGGGCCGCCATCTGGCCCGAGCCCGACCATTCGGCGCGCCGCAAGGGGTAGCCGTCCGGCGTGTCGCGCTCGTACAGTGGCTGGCCCAGCAGGCTCAGCCACTGGGACAGCGGGCGCGCGTTGACGACGGGCGGGCCGTCGCCATGCAGCAGGCGCACGCTGGCCAGCACGTAGCGCAGCGGATCCTTGAAGTCGTCCTGGCTCAGTGCCGCCTGGAAGGCGTCGTGCCGGAACATCGTGCGCAGCACGGCGGCCATGTCGCCGTCCTGCTCGGCAAAGGTCTGGCTCATGGCCTGGACCATCGCAGGCGGCGGGGTGTCGGCCACGAACCATGTCGCCAGCTTGCGGCTGATGTGCGCGGCGGTGGCCGGATGCCGCGCCAGCAGTCGCACCGCGGCATCCACTTCCTCCATGCCGCCGCCGGGGATCTTCGTGCCAAGCAGGGTCTTGTCCCCGCCGTCGTGGCGCCCTGGCAGGAACTCAAAGATGCCATCATTCACGTAGGCGGCCTTCTGCGCCTCGGGCACCTCGCGCGGCGTGTCCTCGAAGCGCAGGCCCAGGCCGGTCAGGATGCGGCTCATCGCGGTCACGTCGTCCTGCGTGTAGCCTGACCCCACGCCCAGCGTGTGCAGCTCCAGCAGTTCGCGGCCGTAGTTCTCGTTGATGCGCTTGTTGGCGTTCTGGTTGTTGTCCAGGTACAGCAGCATGGCCGGGTGCCGGACGGTCGCGCCCAGCAGGTCCTCGAAGCGGCCGAGTGCGCGCGGGCGGATCACGCTGGCCTCGAAGTCCGGCAGCATGGCGCGCATGTGGCTGCTCTTGCGGATGGAGATGTTGAAGTGGTTCATCCAGAACCACGTCATCTTCTCTTGCAACTGATAGGGCGAATGCAGCATGCGCAGCAGCGACCGGTCAACGGCCTCGCGTTGCAGGTCGCGCAGGCGGGCCTGCAGGGCCTCGCGCCCCGCCTGGCGTTCGTCGCCATCCGGCAAGTCGCGGATCGCCATCTCCTGGCGCCGGATGTCGCGGACCAGCGCCACCGCCGGCGTCTTCGTCAACGCCATCGACCCGATGCGCTCGCGCACCGGCGCCGGCAGTTGCTCGGGGCCCGCCATCAGCTGATCGGCCAGCAGGCGGTCCAGGTCGAACCGGGGCGCTTCGCGGCTGGCCGGCACCACGGCTCCCCATGTCAGGCGGTCCAGGGCGGACAGGGCGACCCTGGCGTTCTCGCCGGTGTTGGTGGCTGCCCGGGCCCATGTCCACGGGGCCAGTCCGCCCAGCGTGCCCAGGCCGACCGCGCCCAGGCCGGCGGCCAGGAGGCGACGGCGGGACGGAACAGGGGCGGCGCGCAGGGGCATGGTCGGCTCGGGCCAAGGGATTACCCGAGTGTATCGACGGCTGTCGCGTCAGGTGACGCGATTACGTTACGGGGCACTACGCGGCACGGGCACGGCCAGCCGCGCATCCGGCGCCCCCTGCGGCGTTGCGCCCCGAGCATGATGCCGCGCCCATGAGCAGGCCCATCGCGGGCGGACATGGCCCGGGGCGCCACCAATCGTTCAATCCGTGTGACGACATGTGTCCCTCGCAATCCTGCAGGCGATGCGTTCCCGGTAAATGTCCCACGCAATGGTCGAGCTTGTGTGGTGCGCATTTGCGTCACGGCGCGCGCATACTGGCACTTAGGATGCAGCTGTAATCCGTCACGGATGGTTGCGTGCACGGGCGTTCACTCGGGCACGGAGACAGCATGGTCACCCCTGGCATCACCCACTCACGGCCGGCCCTGCGGCCCCGCAGGCTTACCGGCGCCACGATCCTGATGCTGGGCGCCGTCATCGCGCTCAGCGTGACCACCTATCGCTACTTCACGCCGCTGTCCGGCATCACCGGGGCGGGCGGCGCCCTGGTGGTGATGCTGGCGCAGTTCGCGCTGATCATGGCGGCTGCCGCGCTCATCGTGGCGCAAGGCCCCACGGCACGGCGCGCGCTCCTCATCCTGTCCTGGCTCGGCGTCATCCTGACACTGGTGGGCACGCTGTTCCTGCATGGCTGGATCAGCGGTGCGTTCCTGGTCCTTGCCGGTGTCGGCGTGGTGATGCAGACGTTTTCCGAACCGCGGGGGGCTTGACCATGGCGCGTTCCATCCATTGGCTGACGGGCACGCTCGTCATGATGACTCCCCTGCTTGGCCACGCAGCGCCGGCACCCTATGAAGTGCCAGCGCCGCTGCTCGCGCAGCCGGCGATGTCGGCCGAAGACGCCGCCATCGCCCGGCCCTCGGGCACGCGCTGGGACACGTTCCACGGCCAGCTCAGCGCGCAGAAATACTCGCCGCTGGAGCAGATCACGCCGCAGAACGTCGGCAAGCTGGAAAAGGTCTGGCAGTACCACACCGGGGATATGTCCGATGGCTCGGGCGACATCGTGTCCACCGTGTGGTCGGCCACGCCCATCTACGCCAACCAGACGCTGTACCTGGGCACGCCGTTCTATCGGATCATCGCGCTGGACCCGGCCACGGGCCAGGAAAAATGGTCGTATGACACGCGTTCCTCGCTCGAGGCGGTGACCCAGCCCGAGCTGAAGTCGCGCGGTGTGGCGTACTGGCAGGCGGCGGATCCGGTCGAGGGCCAGGCCTGCCAGAAGATGGTGTACCTGGGCACGATGGACGGCCACGTCTTTGCCGTGGATGCGGACACGGGCCAGCCGTGCGAAGCCTTCGGCGACAACGGCGTCGTGAACGTCAGCCAGTGGAACAACCTCAACGCCAAGTATCCCTTGTCGCAGCTGCAGCCGCCCACCGTCATTGGCGACCGGATCGTGATCGGCTGGGCGGGCAAGGACTGGGCCTACGAGAAAGCGCCGCCCGGGTCCGTCTTCGCGCTGAACGCGCGCACCGGCGCCCTCGAATGGGAGTTCCGGCCCATCCCCGACGGCGAGGCACCCAACACGGGCACCGCGAATGTCTGGACAGGCATGTCCTACGACGACAAGCTTGGCCTGGTCTACCTGCCGGTGTCGTCGCCGTCGCCCAACTTCTGGGGCGGCAACCGTACGGCGCCGATCCCGCTCGCCACCTCCACGACGGCGCTGGACATCAACACCGGCAAGGTCGTCTGGTCGCGCCAGTGGGTGCATCACGACCTGTGGGACTACGACATCAATTCCGCGCCCACCCTGATCGACATCACGGTCGAAGGCGAGCGCCGCGCCGCCCTGATCCAGGCCACCAAGATGGGGTTCCTCTTCGTGGTGGACAGGCGCACCGGCGAAGACATCTGGCCGATCGAAGAGCGGCCGGTGCCGCAAGGCTCGGTGGCAGGCGAAGTCTACTCGCCAACGCAGCCCTTTCCCACGCGGCCCGCGCCCCTGCTCGACCAGTCGGTCAAGCCCAGGATCTGGCGCGCGGCGGACATCGTGGGGCTGGGTGAATGCTCGCGCATGTGGGACGAGCTCGACTACCGGGGCATGTACACCCCGCCCGGCACGGAAAACCGGGGCGCGCTGGCCTACCCGGACAGCGCGGGCGGCGTGCAGTGGGGCGGCGTGGCGTTCGATCCGGTCAGCGAAACGGCGGTGGTCAATACCTCGCACATCGTGCAGATGATCAAGCTGTGGGCCCGCAAGGACTACGACCAGCAATCGCATGTGCATGGCAACGAGACGGGCTTCAGCCCGATGGAGGGCGCGCCCTTCGGTCTGTCGCTGACCAACGCCCTGAACTGGGCCGGCATGCCCTGCTGGGCGCCGCCGTTTGGCGAGCTGGTGGCCCTGGACATGCGCACCGGCGACGTCAAATGGCGCCGCCCGATGGGTACGACACAGCAATGGGGCTTCTACATGCCCGAGTCGATGGGCTCGCCCACGATCGGCGGGCCGGCCATCACCGCCAGCGGGCTCATCTTCATCGGCGCCTCGATGGATGCCAAGGTCCGGGCCTACTCCCTGGCCACGGGCGACGAGCTTTGGTCCGACATTGCGATGGCGCCCGTGGTGGCCAACCCCTCGGTGTTCGAGCACCAAGGCCGCCAGTACGTCGCCTTCGTGGCCGGCGGCAACTCCATCCTGCGCCCGCTGGTGGGCGACCAGGTGGTGGTGTATGCGTTGCCGCAGTGATGCCGTGCGGGCAGCTGGCCTGGCGCAGGCACTGCTGATCCGCCTGTCGGCGGGGATGGTGCTGGGTCTGGCCAGCGCCGGCGCACGGGCCGAGGAGGCCCCCCGTGCCGCGGCAGCCCTGCCCGCCGGGGGCTTCATCGCCCCCGCGGGCCCCGTGGCTGCCGCGCAGCTCGATCACTTCTGGGTGATCACCGGCATCATGCTGCTGGTCGTGGTGCCCATCTTCATCCTGGTGCCCCTGGTCGTCATGCGCTATCGCCGTGGCGGGCGCGGTGCGTATCGGCCGGACTGGGACTTCAACTGGGGCGTGGAGACGGTGATCTGGGGCATTCCGATCGCCATCATCGTCGCGCTCAGCGTGGCGCTGTGGAAGCACACCCACCAGTACGACCCGTACCAGGCGCTGGGCGAGGATCCGATGCCCATCGAGGTCGTCTCGCTCGACTGGAAGTTCGTCTTCCTGTACCCCGAACAGGGTGTGGCCACCGTGGACGAACTGGTGCTGCCGCAGAACCGCCCCGTCACCCTGACACTGACTAGCGGGACTGTCATGCAGTCCTTCATGGTGCCCCAGCTCGCGGGCCAGATCTACACGATGGCGGGCATGAAGACGCAGCTCAACCTGATCGCCGACACGCCCGGCGCCTATGTGGGCCGCAATACCCAGTACAACGGGACGGGCTTTGCGGACCAGTCGTTCCGCACCCTGGTCATGCCAGACGCCGACCTGGACGTCTGGTTTGCCAGGGCCAGGGCCTCTGACCGAACGCTGGACTGGGCCGGCTACGAGACGCTGCTGCAACCCGCGCTGGTCCCGCAGCCCATCGTCTACGGCAGCTACGAGCCGGGCCTTTTCGCTCGCATCGTCGACACCTTCGCGCCCGGCATGGGCGGACATGGCAGGGGCCACGGCGCGGGCGCCACGGCGCCGCCGCCCGCGGATCAGGGCAGCGCCGCGCACCACGGCCATGGCGCAGGCCATGCCACGCAGCAAGGGGAATCGCAGTGAATGGGGACATCCTCTTTGGCCGGCTCAGCTGGGATTCCCTGGTCTTCGCGGGCGCCCTGCGCGATCCGTCCGCCAGCGAAATGGTCGCCTTCGGCGCAGGCAGCATCGCCGTGCTGGGCGCGCTGGCCCTGGCGGTGCTGCTCACGGTCAAGGGCTGGTGGGGCCCCCTGTGGCGCGACTGGCTGACCAGCGTGGACCACAAGAAGGTCGGCATCATGTACATCGTGGTGGCGCTCGTCATGTTCGCGCGCGCCGTCATCGAGGCGGGGGTCATGCGCTCGCAGCAGCTGGCCGCCTACGATGGAGCGGGCTACCTGTCGGCCGATCACTTCGGCCAGCTCTTCAGCACGCACGGCACGATCATGATCTTCTTCGTGGCCATGCCGATCATCACGGGGCTGATGAATTACGTCATGCCGCTGCAGATCGGCGCGCGCGACGTCAGTTTTCCGCTGCTCAACGCCATTTCGCTGATGCTCACGGCCGCTGGCGCCGTGCTGGTCATGATCTCGCTGGTGGTGGGCGAATTCTCGACGGGCGGATGGTCCGCCTATCCCCCCTTTACAGGCCTGGAATTCAGTCCGGGGGAGGGGGTGGACTACTGGATATGGGCGGTCACGCTGGGCTCGATAGGATCCACGCTCACGGGCCTGAATTTCGCCGTCACGATCTTCAAGAAGCGCTGCCCGGGCATGACGCTGATGCGCATGCCGCTCTTCTGCTGGACCACGCTGTGCGCGTCCATCCTGATGATCTTCGCCATGTCGCCGCTGACCGCCTCCACACTGATGCTGGCGCTGGACCGCTATGCCGACTTCCACTTCTTCACGAACGGGGATGGCGGCAACATGATGAACTACGCCAACCTCTTCTGGCTGTTCGGCCACCCCGAGGTCTACATCCTGATCCTGCCGGCGTTTGGCGTGTGGTCGGAAGTCGTCTCGACCTATTCGGGCAAGCGCATCTACGGCTACACCTCGCTGGTCGGCGCCACGATGTGCATCGCCGTGCTGTCCTTCTGCGTGTGGCTGCACCACTTCTTCACGATGGGCCAGAGCGCCAACGTGAATGCCATCTTCGGCATCGCCACCATGATCATCGGCATCCCCACGGGGGTGAAGGTCTACGACTGGGTCCTGACGATGTACCGGGGCCGCATCCGGCTCACCACGCCGATGCTGTATCACCTCTACTTCCTGCTGACCTTCGTGCTGGGCGGGCTCACGGGCATCCTCCTCGCCAACCCGACCATCGACTTCCAGGTCCACAACTCGTTGTTCCTGGTCGCCCACTTCCACAACATGATCATCCCGGGCGTACTGTTCGGCATGTTCGCCGCCATCCAGTTCTGGTTTCCCAAAGCCTTCGGGTTCCGGCTGCACGAAGGCTGGGGCAAGGCCACGTTCTGGTGCATGGCGCCGGGTTTCCTGCTCGCCTTCTTCCCGCTGTACTGGATCGGCATGACGGGGGCGACGCGACGCACCGTCACGTGGTCCGAGCCCGCCTACCTGCCCTGGTTCGCGCTGGCGATGCTGGGCGCGGTGCTCATCCTGGCGGGTACGGCCTGCCTGCTGATCCAGATCGGGGTGTCCATCAAGCGCCGACGCGAGCTGGCCGTGCCGCTGGGTGACCCGTGGGATGGCCGCTCGCTGGAATGGTCGATCCCGTCGCCGCCGCCCGAATGGAATTTCGCCGTGCCACCGCAGGTGCTGAGCCGCGACGCCTTTGCCGAAGCCAAGAAGGCCGGCACGGCGTATCGCGCACCGCGTGCCTATGCGGACATCGAAGTGCCCGGCAACACCGCCACCGCCCCCCTGATCGGCTTTGCGTCGGGTGCCGCGGCGTTCGGTCTCATCTGGCACATCTGGTGGCTCGTCGTTGCCGCGCTCATCCTGCTGGTCGGCGTGGTCATCGCGCGCTCGTTCGCCACCCGCATCACGCGCATCGTGCCAGCGGCCGAGGTCGCGGCCGAGCACGCCGCCTTCCTGGCGGCCATGCGCGAGTCGCCCGGCATTACCCGCGATGACGAGATGAGTTCGCGCAATCGAGGCAAGGCCTTGCCGGACATGCCGGTGCACGTGACGGAACCGTCGCGCGGCGGCCTGGGCCATCCCTTGGCGGGGGGCCGCGCATGAAGGCCGCCCAGCGTCTGCATCCCGGCCTGAACCTGGGCAGCACGGATGCCCGCAGCCACGAGCGGGCCGAGGAAGTCGTCTTCGGCTTCTGGGTCTTCCTGATGAGCGACCTGGTGCTCTTCTCGGTGCTCTTTGCCACGTATGCGGCCATGAGCGTCCAGGGCATTGCCCTGGGGCCGTCACCCGCCGAGGTGTTCGAGCTGGGTTCGGCCTTTGCCGAGACGGTCGTGCTGCTGCTGTCCAGCTTCACCTTCGGGCTGGCCATGCTGGAGATGAAGTACCGGCCGCAGAACCGCGGCCGCCTGCTGGCCTGGCTGGCGGCGACCGGGCTGCTGGGGGCGCTGTTCGTCGGCCTGGAGTTGCGCGACTACGCCCAGATGATCGCCGTGCACGGCGCCACACCGCAGGTCAGCGGGTTCCTGTCGTCCTATTACCTGCTCACGGGCACCCATGCCCTGCACGTGTCGCTGGGCATCGTCTGGCTGATCGTGATGGCGGTGCAGATCGCCACCGTGGGCCTGAACACGGGCGTGAAGCTGCGCCTGATGCGCCTTGCGCTCTTCTGGCACATGCTGGACATCGTCTGGGTGGGCATCTTCACCTTCGTCTACCTCTTCGGAGTCGCGGCATGAGCACCCCCCTGGCTGAAGGGCACACACCCGCCGAAGACGAAGCCGCCGAGCGCCGCAGCTATGTGCTGGGACTGCTGCTGGCGCTGGTGCTGACCGTGGCGGCGTTCTCGGTCGTCTGGCTGGACCTCTTGTCCGGCCTGCAGGCGCTGGCCGCCCTGGGCGTGCTCGCGCTGATCCAGATCGTCGTGCACTTTCGCTGCTTCCTGCATGTGCAGGTGGCGAGGTCGCATCAGGACGATCTGCGACTCATCCTCTTCACCGGCCTGATCGTGCTGATCATCGTGGCCGGCACGGTGTGGATCCTGTGGGATCAACACGCACGGATGATGGGGTAGGGCGGGCGCGCCGTCACCGACGGCACGCGCGCCCTCAGCGCGGCCTCAGACCACGTCCTTGCCGCTCTTGCGGGCCTGGCGGTAGTCGTGGACCACCGCCACCGTCAGGATGATCAGCAGGATGGCCGTGATGGCGGGCCAGACCAGGATGTACAGCGAAAGAAAGAAGGCATTCATGGCGGTCTCCGGTCAGGCGCGCGCGGGCGCGGGTTTGGCGGTGGTCTTGGCGTCGGGCTCGATGGCGAAATCGAAGTTCGTCACACGCTGCTTGAGCAGCGCGAAGTCGAAACGCTCCTTGCTGCGCCAGCTCATGGCCGTGCAGACCATCGCGCTGACGCCGTAGGACGTGAGCGAGCCCAGCAGCACGGGGTAGTCCCGCAGCAGGCCAAAGCCCAGCGGCACCAGGGCCACGGTGGCGATCGCGCCTGCCGTCATGCCGACCAGGCGGCCGCAGAAGGCAAACACCATCAGGCCGATCACCACGCCGCCACCGACGGCGGCGCACAGCTCGAAGAACCCGGCGATGACACCGGTCATGGGCAGCAGTTCGAAGCGCACGACGGTGAACAGCGTGACGGCGGCCACCACCGCGGTCGTGAAGGCGCGGTTGGTGACGCGATCCCAGTAGCAGCTGACGATCACGGGGAAGACGATCGCACCCCACAGCGCACCGACGAACACCAGCATGACCAGGATGTCGAACTGGAAGCTCGCCAGGATCACGCCGATCATGGTCGCGATGATCATCGTCACGCGGCCCAGCCACAGCATGGTCTTGGGGTTCGGGCGGCCACGTGCCATGTTCTTGGCGTACAGGTCGGTCATGGCGATGGCCGAGAGCGCCGACAGGTCGGAGTCCGCCGTGGACGACAGCGAGCCCACGACCAGCACGAAGAACAGGCCGATCGCAAAGGGCGGCAGGTAGATCGACGCCATCTGCGGGATGATGTTGTTCATGTCGCCATCCATCGGGGTCAGACCGATGAAGGCGGCGAGCAGACCGATCATGCCCAGGCCAATCACCACGGCGGCATAGCCGATGGTCGCGGTGATGAAGGTCGGCTTGATCAGGTCTTCGCGCACGGCGAACAGGCGCTGCGCAATGGTCTGGTTGCCGATGGCGTAGGCCAGCACCGCCACGAAGTAGGGCGCACCCTGCTCCAGGAACGCGGTCATCGACCAGAACGTGGCCTGCTCATCGGTCAGGCGCGGCCATTCCAGCATCAGGGCGGGTGCGCCACCGATGTTGAAGTAGATGAGCGGAATGATGACGATGGCCGAGAGCATCATGGCCACGAGCTGGGCGAAGTCGGTCATCACCGAGGCCCGAAAGCCCGACCACAGCGTGTAGGACAGCACCCCCAGGCCCGCGATCAGCACCCCCTGGATGAAGCTCAGCGGCGAGAGCACGGACACCAGGGCGCCGGCTGCGGTGAAGTTCACCATCAGGCTGATGCCGCTGCCCACCAGGTTGGACACGGCCATGATCAGCTGGCTCGAGCGTCCGTGGCGCGCATGCATGACCTCGGCCAGCGTGTGCGCATTGGGCGCGAGCTTGCGAAAGCGCTTGCCGAAGGGGTAGATGAACAGGATCATCAGCGCCCCCCACAGCCCATAGTGGATGGGCCCGGACAGACCGTAGGTGAAGCCCGAGGTGGCACTGGCATAGAACGACGCAGCCCAGATCCACGTGGCGATCATGCTTGCGGCAGAGATGCCGAATCCGATCGCATGGTTGGAGACCATGTAGGCATCCGCGCTTTCCTTCTTCTTCCTGATGGTCAGGGTCAGGAGGAAGGTGGCGACATAGAAGCCGATTAACAGCAAGAGCGCTGTGGACGTGGAGAGTTGAAACAAGCCTGCGTCGTTCATGCTTTACATGGGTCCTGTGAAGAAAATGGGGAGCGAGTGGGTTCGTTGCGATCGCGTTGAGGTTGGACGTGCCATTCGAAGCCGGTGGGGTGGCACGTAGCCCACGAGGCGTTGACGTTTTTTGCGCGCGCAGCAGTGCGCCCGCGCTTTGGCGGCACAAAGCCAGCCAGCGCGTTTCACGCACAAATCACCGAAGAGACGGTGCAGCAACAAGCCGGTTGTAGTCCGGCCTGCGGGGGATGCGTCAGGGAGCCTGGGTCAACAGACAGGCCCATCCTGCGCGGGGATTCGCCAGCCACGGATAACTGCGGGCAATGGCGATTGCGCGAAGCAGGCAGCAGTATAACGACAAATGTTGGATTTTAGCAACAATTGATGACTCGGCGCCTTGATCGACCCGCGTCCAGGTCCCTGCGCACCCGCGCAGATCCAGGCGGCGCGCCGTGCTGGATGCCGGCATGCCGACGTCCAGGCATCGGCATGCGGCACCGTCTGAATGTTGGGTCAAATGCTCAGGTCTTGGCACGCTGGCGCGCCACGAAGGGCGCCATGTAGGTCTCGGGCTCGGCGCTCGTGAAGGCATCGCCAAAGGCATGCACGCTGCGATCGATCCCGGCCTCCACGCTGGCATCGCGCCAGTAGCGCAGCAGCGACTTCTGCGATCTGACCGCGCGCGGCCCGCTGGCGGCGATGGCCGCCACCGTGTGCTCCACCAGCGCATCCAGGCCCTCGGGCTCGCTCACGAACTGCAGAAAGCCCCAGCGCTCGGCCTGGGCCGCATCCACGTTCTCGCCCGTCAGCAACAGCCAGCGCGTCGCCCCTTCGCCGATCAGGCCGGGCAGCAGGGCCGCATGGATCACCGAAGGGATGCCCACGCGCACCTCGGGCATGCCGAACACGGCTTGCGTCGAGCCCAGGCGCACGTCGCAGGCGGCGGCCAGCTCCAGGCCGCCACCCAGGCAGAAGCCCGGGATGCGCGCCACGGTGGGCACCGGCACGTCGCCCACCGCATCGCACAGCGTGCGCAGGCGCGTGATGAACTCGCGCCCGCGTTGCGCGTCCAGTGCCGCCATCTCGTAGATGTCCGCGCCGCCCACGAACGCGCGCTCGCCCGTGCCGCGCAGCACCAGCGCCCGGGCGTCCTCCTGCCCGGCCACCCAGCGCACGGCCTCGGTCAGGCTCAGGATCACCGGGGACGACAGGATGTTCAGGCTCTTGGCGTTCTGGATCTGCAGGGTGTAGACGCCACGCGCATCGCGGCTGATGAGGGCGTGGTCGAACAGGGGCAGGGTGGTCATGGGTGTGTCTCCGGAGGGTCGGTCGATGCTACCCGCAGACCTGTCCCGCCACCAACCCGCCCATGCGCGTTTGACATGGCTTGCGTCGAAACCCGCATGACTGCGGGTGCCGCTGCGTGACTACCATGTCCTCACGACGGCCGCGTGACGGCCCATCCCACGGAGACACGCATGCGGGACACGGTGATTGCCACACTGCCTCAGGGCCGGGTGACGGGGACGCAGACGGACGGGGTATGCCGCTTCGACGCCATCCCCTATGCCGATGCCCCGGTGGGCGAGCTGCGCTTCGCACCCCCACGGCCAGCCACCTGGCAGGGCGATCGGCAGGCCAGCGAGCCCGGTCCGGTGGCGCCCCAGCTGCCCTCGCGGCTGCGCGACGCCATGGGCGACTTCACCGCGGTCCAGTCCGAAGACTGCCTGCACGTGACCGTCTGGACCCCGGGTGTGGACGCCCGGCGGCGCCCGGTCGTGCTGTGGCTGCACGGCGGGGCGTGGCAAAGCGGTGGTGGCGCGCTGCCCTGGTACGACGGCGCTGGCCTGGCCGCCCGCGGCGACGTGGTCGTCATCGCCGCCAACTACCGCCTGGCGGCGCTGGGCTGGCTGTACGTGCCGGGCCAGACGGCCAACGTCGGGCTCCTGGACATGGAGGCGGCCATTGCCTGGGCGCGCACGCATGCCCAGGCCTTTGGCGGGGATCCGGATCGGATCACCGTCATGGGGCAGTCCGCGGGCGCGGCGTCCATCTGCGCGCTGTTGACGCGCCAGCCGGCATTTTCGCGCGCCATCCTGCAGAGCGCGGCCCTGGGTCGGGGCTTTCGCACCGCCGAGCAGGCCGCCACGCTGAGCACCGCCGTGCTGCTGGCCGCCGGCGCCCATACCCTGGATGAGGCGCGATCCTTGCCCGCCGAGGCCTTCCTGCAGGCCCAGAGCGCCCCGGCCGTGCTCTCCGCGCTGCGGGCCGAAGGCGCCACCCGCTCGCTCTTCTGCCCGGTCCTGGACGGCGACGTCCTGCCGCGGGACATCGCCCCCGCCCTGGAGACGGCCAGCGCCCGCGCCGATGTGCTGGTCGCCTACACGCGCGACGAGATGGCCGCCTTCCCCGGACTGGGCGTGGATGCGGCCAGCGCCGCCCTGGGCGAGGACATCTTTGGCGCACCCTCGCGCCAGTGGGCCGAACGTGCGGTCCGCCAGGGCCGCGCCGCCTGGACCGCGCGCGTTGACCTCGCCCCCACGGACCGCTTTGGCGCCTGCCACTGCATCGAACTGCCCTTCGTCTTCGGCACGCTGACGGCCTTTGCCGACGCCCCCATGCTGGACGGCCTGCCGCCCGCGCAGGCCCAGGCCCTGGTCGATGCCACCCAGACGGCCTGGCTCGCCTTCATCCACGGTCGCGAGCCCGGCTGGCCCCCCGCGCCCCACCTGCACCGCCTGTCCTGACGGCTTGCCCGCCGCCGCGCCCTTCCTGGTTGGAACCATCATGCTCAAACGTCTCATCCTCGCCTTGTGCACCGCGCTCGCCGCCCCCGTGGCGCTGGCTGCGTTTCCGGAAAAGCCGGTCAAGATCATCGTCGCCAACCCGCCCGGCGGGCCGGTCGACGTCATGCTGCGCGTGGTCGCCGCCAAGCTCGGGGAGACCTGGCAGCAACCCGTGGTGGTGGAAAACCGCCCCGGCGCGTCCGGCATCCTCAGCACCAATGCGCTCGTCAAGGCGCCTGCGGACGGCTACACGCTGGGCATGATCGTGGCCTCGGCGCTCACCATCGTGCCCTTCGCCGTCGACAGCACCCCCTACGACGCCGACCGCGACCTGCAGCCCATCTCGCTCGTGGCGCGCACGCCCTTCATCTTCATCGTCAGCGCCGAAAGTCCCTACAAAACCTGGCAGGACTTCGTCGCCGGCGCCAAGGGCAAGCAGCTCAGCGTGGGCTCCTTCAGCATCGGCACCGCCTTCCACCTGGTGTGGGAGCAGACCGCGCGGCGCGCCGGCATCGAAGCCCTGTATGTGCCCTCATCCTCGTCCGGCAAGACGCAGACGGACCTGGTCGGCGGCATCCTGGATGCGGCCGTGGATGCGCCTTCCAGCGCCAAGGGCCTGATCGACAGCGGGCGCGTGCGCGCCCTGGCCATCACCAGCCCCAAGCGCTTTGCCGGCCTGCCGGATACGCCGACCCTGGACGAGTCCGGCATGACGGGCTATTCGTCGCAACCCTGGATCGGCCTGATGGCGCCCGCGGGCGTGCCCGCCGATCGCATCGCCGAGATCAACCGTGCCCTGGTGGCGGCGCTGCAGGACCCGGGCGTGGCGGCGCAGATGCAGACCCTGGGCATGATCCCCGTCGGCAGCACGCCGCAAGTCCTGGCCGAGACCATCGCCAAGGACCGCGCCGAGATGGCGCCCCTGGTGAAGGACCTGGGCATCCGCCTGCAGTGAGTCGCGTTGCCACGGGGCCGGGCGCGGGGAATAATCGACCGCATCCACCCCCTGGCCCCGCATGACGCCCTTCAAAGGAAAGCTTCGCATCCGGCACCTGGAGATCGTGCTCACCGTCGCCGACATGGGCAACCTCTCCCGCGCCGCCGCGCAGCTCAACAGCACGCAGTCCGCCCTGTCGCGGGCCATCGCCGAGATCGAAGAGCTCGTCGGTGCGCGCCTGTTCGAGCGCACGGTTAAGGGCACCACTCCCACACCCCTGGGCCTGGCCATGTGCCGCCACGCCCGCCAGCTGCTCAGCGAGTTCCGCAAGGCCGAGGTTGACCTCGCGGCCATGTCGCGCGGCGAGGCGGGCTCGCTGACCGTCGGCGCCTTTGCGCTGTTCGCCGGCTGGCCCGTCGCGCCGGCCGCCGCGGCGTTTCGCCGAGAGCACCCGCGCATCACCCTGACCGTCGAAGTCGGCACGCACGAGCGTCTGTGCAATGACCTGGACGCTGGCGCCCTGGATGTGCTGATCAGCCGCTTTCCCGCCACCATGGATCCGCAGCGCTACCGCACCGTCACCCTGCTGACCGATGACGTCGTGCTGGCCTGCGCCCCCGGCCACCCCCTGGCCCAACGCGTTCACACCACCCTGCGCGATTATGTCGATTACCCGTGGATATCCGCCTTGCCCGGCAGCCGCATCCGGCGCGAGATGGACGTCACGCTCAACACCCAGGGCCTGCCCGTGCCGCCCATGATCGGCGCCCTGACCCTGGAATTCGGCAGCGAGCTGCTGCGCGGCAACGACGAATATCTGTGGATGCTGCCCGGCAGCGTCGCCGCGGTCAAAGCCGCGCGGGGCGAAGTCATCGTCCTGCCCGGTGCGCTGGGCCTGCGCCGATCGCCACTGAGCGCCATCTGGCGCCGGGATCGGCCCAGCAACCGCCAGATGCGGGCCTTTGCGAGTGCGGTGGCGGGGGTGATCCGGGAGGCGGGGCAGGGGGTGGCGAACGCGTAATGCCCGATTGCCACGGCCAAGCCGCCGTGCCTATCATGCCAGCACGTCCCCACAGAGGGGCGGTCCACCGAGGAGACACCCATGATCCGCTCCCTTCGCGGCCGCGCGCCGCTGGCCGTGCTCGGCCTGGCCGCCCTGGCTGCCTGCGGCGGCAATGACGACGACAGTGGTAGCCCGTCCCAGCTGACCTACGACGCCGAGATCCGGCGCACCGCCATGGGCGTGCCGCACATCAAGGCCGACACCTGGGCGGGCCTGGGTTACGGCTATGGCTATGCCCAGGCCGAAGACAACCTGTGCACGATGGCAGATTCGTTCCTGACCTATCGCGGCGAGCGCTCCCGCCACTTCGGCGCGCAGGCTACCTTGAAGGCCGATGGCACCGTGGGCATGCCAGTCAACCTGGAATCCGACTTCTTCCACCGCCACGTCATCACCGACGCGCGCGTGCAGGCCATGACGGACGCCCAGCCCACCGAACTGCGCGACCTGGTCACCGGATTCGTGGCCGGCTACAACCGCCATCTGCGCGATTACCAGGCCAAGCCCGGCAACGCCCATGCCGAATGCCGCGGTGCCGCGTGGCTGACGCCGATCCAGGAATCGGACATCTACCGGCGCCTGTACCAGACCAACCTGGCGGGCGGCTACAGCAACTTCCTCGCCAACATCACCAGCGCGGCACCCCCTGCCAGTGGCACGGCCAGCGCCATGCGCCAGGGCGTGCTGCGCATGGCGGCCCTGGGCAACCTGGCGCCGCCAGCCAAGGCCGGCCTGCCGGCGGGCGTTGTCGCCACGGCTGCCGCTGGCGACCGGGCCGGTGTCGCCCCAATCGCACCCGCTGACCGCCTCGTTGCCAATGCCATCACCCTGAACGTCGGCGGCGACTCCGGCGTGGGCAGCAACATGTTCGGCTTTGGCACCGCCGCCACTGGCACCGACAGCCCGCTGCTGTTCGGCAACCCGCACTGGTACTGGCGTGGCCCCGACCGCTTCTACCAGGCCCAGCTCACCATCCCCGGCACGTTGAACGTGGGCGGTACGTCCTTCCTGGGCGTCCCCGTCATCCTCATCGGCTACAACGACAACATCGCCTGGAGCCACACCGTCTCCACGGCACGGCGCTTTGGCTTCTACGAGCTGAACCTCGTCCCCGGCCAGCCCACGCAATACCTGCGCGACGGCAAGGCCGTGCCCATGACGGCCAACACCATTGCCGTGGACGTGCGCCAGGCCGACGGATCCGTGAGCCCGGTCACCCGCACCCTGTACAGCTCGGAATACGGTCCCCTGGTCAACCTGGGCCCGCTGAACCCCGCGCTGGCCTGGACCGGCGCCACCGCCTTTGCCATCCGCGACATCAACGCCGACAACTACCGCACCTTCCGCAACTGGATGCGCTGGAACCGCGCCGGGTCGCTGGAAGAGTTCAAGGCCATCCAGCGCCAGGAAGCGGCCATCCCCTGGGTCAACACCGTGGCCGTCGGCCGTGGCAGTGCCCAGGCCTGGTACGCCGACATCGGCGCCGTCCCCAACGTCAGCGACGACCAGTTGGCCAACTGCACCACCCCGCGCGGCAAGGCCGTGGCCGCCGCGCTGCCTCGCGTCCCCTTCCTGGACGGATCGCGCAGCGCCTGCGACTGGCAGACCGACCCGGACTCCGCCCAGACCGGCGCCATCGGCTCGGGCCGCCTGCCCACCCTCGAGCGGCGCGACTACGTCGCCAACATGAACGACAGCTACTGGCTGTCCAACCCGGCAGCGCCCCTGACCGGCTTTCCGGCCATCATGGGCCCCGCCGGCACCGAAGCCGTGTCCCTGCGCACCCGCCTGGGCCACAAGATCGCCCAGGACCGCCTGGCGGGCGCTGACGGCCAGGCCGGCCGCACCGCGTCCGTGGACACCATCCAGACCGTCGTCCTGAACAACCGCGTCCTGTCCGCCGAACTCTTCAAGGACCAGGCCCTGGGCATCGTCTGCACCAACCCCGCCCAGGCCGCCGCCGTCCAGGCCTGCGCCGCTTTGCGCGCCTGGGACAACACCGGCGAAGCCACCGCCCGCGGCGCCCACCTCTGGGACGCCTTCTGGACCCGCGCCAGCGCCCTGGGCGCAGCCAACCTCTACAACATCCCCTTCAGCCCCGCCGACCCCGTCAACACCCCGCGCGACCTGAAAGCCAGCGCCGCACCCGCCCTGACCCAGGCCTTCGCCGCCGCCGTCCAGGCCATCGGCACCAGCGGCTACGCCTTCGACGCCCCGCGCGGCGACTACCTGTACGCCACCCGAGGTGACCGCATCCCCCTGTACGGCGGCTGCGGCAGTGTCGGGTACTTCACCATCGCCTGCCCCGAAGTCCCGGTGGGCGACCCGACCTACCAGGGCATGGACGGCAACCCCAACGGCAACAGCTACATGCAGATCGTCACCTTCCCCGCGAGCGGCGTGCAGGCCCGCACCTTCCTGACCTTCTCGCAGTCGGACGACCCCGCGTCACCGCACTACGGCGACTACACCCGCGCGTATGGCCGCAAGCAATGGGTGCGGGTGCCGTTCACAGAAGGCGAGATCACGGGGGATGCGGGGTATCGGACCGTGCGGGTGGGGGAGTAGGGCCAGGGCGGCGCAGGGCGCCGTCCCATCCTGCCCGCCCGCCGCGACGCAGCGACGGGCAAGACAAAGGCCCAGGCATCCGACGGATGCACTGGGCCTTGAGCCGGCAACTCGACCGGGCCGGGCGCCAGCGTGCGCCTCGCCCAGCCCGCGTCCTGAAACGCCTTACAGCCCGATGGCCGCAATCCCCGCACGGGCGATCTCGGCGTCTTCGTTCGACTTCACGCCCGACACGCCCACTGCGCCGATCACATGGCCTTCCGCGATGATCGGCACACCGCCTTCCAGCAGACCTTCCATGTCCGGCGCGGACAGGAAGGCGTAGCGGCCGGCGTTGATCATGTCCTCGAAGCCCTTGGACTCGCGCCGCCCGATGGCCGACGTGCGCGCCTTGGCGGGACCCATTTGCGAGGACATCGGCGAAGCACCGTCCAGGCGCACCATGCCCAGCAGATAGCCGCCGTCGTCAGCCACGGCGATCGTGACCGCCCATTGCTTGGCAAGGGCATGCGCCTCGGCGGCCTGCAGAATCTTCTTCACGTCGTCTGCGGTGAGCATGGGCTTGGACTTCATGGGAGTACTCCTTTCTGGATGCGGGGGAACAGGCGATAGGGCGGGCGCGGCATGACGTCGCCACGCCCTTCGCGCGATCTGCGATGGTAACGCCGTATGGGATCTGGATCATCCTCGCCTAGACTACGCAGGTTCTGCATAGCCAAAGCCCGAGGAGACCATGGACAAGAGCGCCGACAAGCGCCAGACGGACGGCGACTTCCCCACCTTCCAGACCTCCGACTTCGCAGGCGAAGGCAGCTTTCATTTCGACCTGGTCCCCCTGGAGGCGCGCGACGACATCCCGCGCGGCTTTCCGCACCGCCACGACTATTACCACCTGCTCTGGATGAGCCGCGCGCAGGGGCGGCACATGCTCGACTTCGAGCATTACGAGGTGCGCGACCACTCGGTGTTCTTCCTCGTGCCCGGGCAGTTGCACGCATGGCGCTCGAGCGTGCCGCCCGAGGGCTACGTGATGAACATCAGCACGGACTTCTTCGCGCAGATGCTGCCGCGCACGGAGGACATCATGCGGCTGCCCTTCTTCCATCTGACGGCCGGTGTGCCGGTCATGTACCTGAGCGCTGACGAGCACGACGCCTTGCTGCCGCTGCTGCAGGACATGGAGCGCGAGATGTGCGCCCGACAGATCGGGCGGTTCGACGTCGTGCGCTCGTATCTGCTGATCCTGCTCACGCGCCTGCGCCGGCTGTCGGTGCAGCAGACGCGACCCGAAACGGGCACGTCCGGCCTGGCGTTGGCGCGCCGGTTTGCGCGGGTCCTGGAGGACAGGTATCTGCAGTACAGCGCCATTGGCGACTACGCCCGCGAATTGAACGTCAGCGAGCGCCAGCTGAACGAAGCGGTGAAGAAGGCCACCGGCAACACGGTCAGCAAATGCGTGCAGGCGCGCATCACCCTGGAGGCCAAGCGCCTGCTGACCAACACCGACATCCACATCGGCGAGATCGCCTACCGCCTGAACTTCGAGGACCCGGCGTACTTCTCGCGCTTTTTCAAGAAGCATGTCGGCCACACGCCGCTGACCTTCCGGGCCGAGCAATCGCGCCTGCTGGACTGACGCCGCCCCACCCGCAAATTCGTCCAATCCATCTACCAATCTGTCCTAACGCTGTAGCCGTTGCCGTCCGTACAGTGGCATCGCATGACAGACAGATCTGCCAACGGCAGACAACAGGTGGGTGCGATGCAAGCCAGCAAGACAATGACGGGTGGACAATTGGTGGCCCGGGGCCTGATGGAGCAGGGTGTCGACACCGTGTTCTGCGTGCCAGGGGAAAGCTTCCTGGACGTTCTGGACGCCTTTTACGCCCGGGATGACATGCGGGTGGTGGCCTGCCGCCACGAAGGCGCTGCGGGCTTCATGACCGAGGCTCACGGCAAGCTGACCGGCACGCCCGGCGTGTGCCTGGTCACCCGCGGCCCCGGCGCCACGAACGTGAGCATCGCCGTCCATACCGCCTTCCAGGACTCCACCCCCATGATCGTGCTGGTCGGCCAGGTCGGCAACGACATGGTCGAGCGTGAAGCCTTCCAGGAAATCGATTACCGCCGCATGTTCGGGACATTCACCAAATGGGTGGCCCAGATCGACGACGCTGCCCGCGTCCCGGAATACCTGGCACGTGCCTTCAGTGTGGCCCTGTCCGGCCGGCCTGGCCCGGTGGTGCTGGCACTGCCGGAAGACATGCTGTCCCAGCGAGTCCCTGTCGAAGCCGTGCCTGGCCCCATGGCGCGCATCGCTCCCACGCCAGCCTACCCATCCCCCGTGGCTCTGGCCGACATGGCGGCGCTGCTGGGGCAGGCCCGGCGACCCCTGATGATCGTGGGCGGGACAGGCTGGACGGCAGAAGGCCTGGACGCCTTGACGCGCTTTGCCCACAGCCATCGGCTACCCGTGGCGTGCTCGTTCCGCCGCCAGGACCTGTATGACAACCACGACGACCTGTATGTCGGCGAGGTCGGCATCGGCGTCAATCCGGAACTGGCCGAAGCCATCCGACAGTCAGACCTCATTCTGGCCGTGGGCGCCCGGCTCGGCGAGATGGTCACCGGCGGGTACACGTTGCTGCAAGTCCCCAACCCGACGCAGCGCCTGGTGCATGTCCTGCCATCCGCCGAAGAACTGGGGCGTGTCTATCAACCCGTGGTGCGCATCCAGAGCGACCTGAACGCTTTTGCCCAACAAGCGACGACGCTGGCCCCCGCTGCGGGCGGCGCCAGCGCCGACTGGCTGAACACCCTGCGCGCCAACTATCTGCGCTACATCGAGCCCAAGGGCATCGACGCAGCGCTGGACCCTGCCAACGTCATCCTTGCGATGCGTGACCAGCTGGATCCCGCTGCCGTCATCACCAATGGCGCCGGCAACTACAGCGCCTGGGCCCACCGGTACTACCGCTTTCGCCAGGCGCGCACACAATTGGCGCCCACCAGCGGCGCCATGGGCTACGGCGTACCGGCAGCCATTGCCGCCGCGCTCCATGGCGTCAAGCAGGTCGTCTGCCTGGCCGGCGACGGATGTTTCCTGATGACATCCCAGGAACTGGCGACCGTGCGCGCCCACCAGCTGCGCATCGTCTTCATCGTCTTCAACAACGGCATGTACGGCACCATCCGCATGCACCAGGAGAACCGCTTTCCTGGCCGCACCGTGGGCACCGACCTCTGCAACCCCGATTTCGTCATGTACGCGCAGTCGTTCGGCCTGCACGCCGAACGTGTCGACCACGACGCCCAGTTCGCCCCTGCGCTGGCACGCGCCCTGGCCGCCGAAGGCTCCAGCCTCATCGAACTTGTCATCGACCCCGAAACGCTGACCCCACGCGCCACCCTGAGCGCGCTGCGTGACAAGGCCCTGCAGGCTGCCACTGCCTGAACACCGCAGTACGACAAAACAAAACCAACCCGAGGAGACAACTCATGTACGCACTTTCCCGCCTGGGATTGCGGCTGGCGGCTGCCAGCGCCATTACCCTGGCCGCCACCGCCGCGGCCCACGCCGACTTTCCCAACCAGCCCCTGAAAGTCATCGTGCCCTTTGGTGCAGGCGGCGCCACCGACGTCATCGCGCGCACCGTGGCAGACCAGATGTCCAACAAACTGGGCCAGACCGTCATCGTCGAAAACCGCGCCGGTGCCAACGGCAACATCGGCGCCAGCCTGGCAGCCCGCGCCACGCCCGATGGCCACACCATCCTGATGGCCACCTCCAGCCACGCCATCAATTCCACCCTGTACCAGAACCTTGACTACAGCCTCACCCAAGACTTTGCCGGTCTGTCCAACCTTGCGTCCGTACCCCTGGTCCTGGTCGTCAACCCGGACATCCCCGCCAACAACGTCGACGAGCTTGCCACCTACGTCAAGGCACAAGGCAACAAGCTGAGCTACGCTTCCGGCGGCACCGGCACAGCCGCCCACCTGACCGGCGTCCAGTTCAACAACCTGGTGGAGGGCGACATGGTCCACGTCCCCTACAAGGGTGGCGCGCAGGCCATCAACGACCTGATCGGGGGACAAGTCCAGCTGATGTTCGCCAACCTGCCTGAAGTCCTGCAGCAAGTGAATGGCGGCCGCCTGCGCGCCCTGGCCATCACCGGCGACAACCGCCACACTGCACTGCCCGATGTACCGGCCCTGGCCGAAACCCCAGCCTATGCCGACATGAAAGCGCGATCCTGGTTCGGCCTCTTCGTCCCTGCCAAAACGCCAGACGACGTCGTCCAGCAGCTATCCCAGGTCATCGCAGCCAGCATCGCAGAACCAACCGTCCAACAGCGCCTGAAGGCCGTCGGCGCCGACCCCATCGGCAATGACCATCAGGCATTCCAGAAATACGTCGCCGAAGACGTGCCGCGCTGGGAAGTCCTAGTGCGCGAATCCGGCGCCTCCGTTGAATAAGTCCTTGAACAGGAAGTTAGAACATGCTCTACGACGTCCGCACCTACACCTGCCGCCCTGGCACCATCAAGAAGCACCTGGCGCTGTACGCCGAGCACGGCTTCGCCGTCCAGCAACGGCATCTGGGAACGCCTCTCGCCTACATGCAGGTCGAAACGGGAGCTGTAAACAGCTACATGCACATCTGGGTGTATGAAAGCGCCGCGGACCGGGAGGCCAAGCGCGCTGCGCTGCAGAAGGATCCGGACTGGGGGGTGTATCTGGCGAGGAGTGCCGAGGGTGGGTACTTGGTCAGCCAGACGAATACGCAGATGGTGGATGTGCCGTTTTTTCGGCGGTGAAGGTGGGCAGCAGAAGACCCAACTAAAAAGAAAGTGCTTCGCTCGACGATATAACTGCCACCTCGACTTCTTCTCTGAAATCTTTAAGAAGAACGTCTTCTGGAGCGAGTGTAAATCCGTTGGGAGCAGTGCACGGTAGCGTTCACATCCACAGAAAGTCGAGGCATCGACGGTATAAGAAATCATAGTGTCGCTTAATGTAAGACATCAACATATCAAAAATAATTATCGTAACTAAACGTATGGAATTGATACCGTAGAGCCGTTGGTAGATGCCTATCATGTGACACCGCTTAGTTTCACGGTTAGAATGAAGCGCCGCCTCACCTGCCATCCGCATCGTAATGTGTGCGGCGTTGCTACTGGGTTGTCGGGTTGTCAAACTTTTGGGCGCTGCATTCATCGTTTGCGTGCCATTTGGTTACACCGTCGATATGGATATCAAGGACTACAAGTGAGCGCGATTACCCGAGCTAAAGGTGCCATGGCTAGGAAGGCCACAGTCAAATCCCCTAAGCGAACAACCTATGGTTTTGTTCGGGACCACCTGCAAGCTCTTTATCTGTTTGAAGATGGTGCTGAAGGGCAAACTTTGAGCGGTCACGTTCGAGATTATTCTGGAAACGCTTTACACGGAAAGCTGAGGGAAGGATGGGCACGTCCGACGGTTCGGAGCTTCGGAATTGAAGGTGCGGACGGAGGAATAGTGGTCGACACTCCCTTAAAGTTCGAACAATGCGGATCTATCGTGTTATCCGCGCAGCTACCTACGTATGAGCCGCAGGGTTCCCGCTATCCTTGGCTAATCGGGCATTCAGAGGATGCGCCGTTGACTCCACTCACTGCAGCCGTGGGTAGAAACTCGGGACGTGCTTTTGTGAATACTCTAATAGATAAGTCTAATCCCGGTCACGGAGGTTTCGGAATTTTCCGCTCTGGCGGTACTCCAGGCCCGAGCAATCCTTCCAGATCTTCGTTAGAGGGTACGGGTTCGGTCATATTCACGCCGTGGGTATTGGGTATACGATGGGATTCTACATCCGGATATTACGAGCTCGTGACCGGAGATATGAGGGCCTATCGTGAAACTAGTTGCGAACATTTTTCTCTGGGCGCCTCGATCACCTTCGGAGTAGCAAATTGGGTTGCTGATATAGCTCCCGGGGAGATTCCGGCTGGGGCACAGATATTTGGTGCTGCGTTCTACTCGGATTCGAGCGCATTGACCTTGGCTACAGCAATGCGTGCGATGGCGAAGCGAGTGTCCGGCAGAGGCGTCGTATTTGGCTAAAATGTCTCGCTGAATCACGGATTTTCTCTAACTGTGGTTCGCATTTCAAGGGTCAATGAGAACCTACTGTTGCGCTTGGTGGATGATCAACTGCCACGTGCATAAATGTTAAGTGGGAGTGTCTAGGTTCCTCATGACACTGCTAATAATCGCTTGATCATTGGTCGACACAATGGTGTCAGCAAACGCATTGCGTTCTTGTCAGACTAAACTTCCCTCTTATCTGTCAGATGCTAGAAAAGATTTTTGAAAACTCCCAAGTGGAGATTTATAGGTCTGGCGGCGAAGGGGCAGCTTGTGTCGTAACTTTTTCTTCGTTACGTGAGCGCACTAAGTGTTTCGCTGCGGGGCTGTTTCAAGCTGAGAAGGTTCCTGGGTTCTATTTCATTCCGAAGAGTGATCATTGGTGGCAGCCTCTAGAAATACTTGATGGAGTTGCTGCGGTACGCAATGCTATTGCAGCCGGCCTGTTCCGTAAAGTTCTTACTTACGGGACATCTATGGGCGCATACGGGGCTGCTACCTACTCCAAGGCCTTAGGTGCGAGTGCATGCTTACTGGTAGCGCCTCAATGGAGCGCGAACCCCGACTCACCACCTCACGAAAAGCGTTGGCAGAATGAGGCTTCGAGCATCATCTTCGACAGGGATGATATGGGAAATCAGATCGATGAGGGTGCCATAAAGTGGGTGATATACGATCCGCATAATGAGGACAGGTTTCATGCGGAGAAGTTTGGTCAGGTGAAGCGTACGGAACTCATACCGTTGCCGTATGCTACCCATTCGGTTCCAGCATTTCTACTACAGACTGGCGTCCTGAAAAAGCTAGCTTTATCGGCCTTGTCAGGTGAGCTGAGCCGGAGTGGCCTAGCGGAGTGGACTAGGCCAGTGAGAAAGAAATCATCGGCCTATTGGCTCGGCTTGAGCGACGTGGTGGCTGTTCGCCATCGGCGTTGGTTGTCGGGGACTCTTGCGAGAGCAGTAGAGTGCAATCCGACAGATGTGGCCGCCCGTGTGAGGCTTGCGTATGCTTTGATTGATATCGGAAAGCCGTTGGATGCGTTATACATTCTGAATGTAGCGCACGACATGGCGCCTAAAAACGCAAAAGTTCTTCGTGGTCTGTGCAGAGCGAACTTGAAGCTTGGTCGCGCTGTGCAAGCGGTTGACTCGATAAGAAAGGCATTAGTATTAAATCCGAAGTCAGCAGACTTTCATTTTATGCTTGGCGTAGCTCTTTCCGCGGACGGGAAACTCAGTGACGCGATAAGGGCGTATGATAATTCTCTAACGATTTCTCCTGGATATCTGGTAGCTATTGATGCACGAGACAGACTTCTAAAGAAGATCTAGTCGTAAATTCGAGGTGCTCGCCAAATTTAGTATTAAGGCTTGGCAACTCTGGGTTTTCTAGCTGGAAACACGGCGAACGTCCAAATTGCCTACAGAGCGAACTATTTGGACGTGTCCCTGTGTACTAAGGTTAATCGCTTCCAAAGAGATCGCGTGTATATACTTTTTCAAGAACATCACTAATCTCATCAGACCGTCGATTCGCGACAATCACGTCAGAGAGCTGCTTGAAATCATCTAAATTTCGCTCGACTCTTGAATTAAAAAAATATTCGTCTTTCAAGGTAGGTTCGTAAACTATTACATTAACGCCCTTTGCTTTTAGACGTTTCATTACACCTTGAATAGAAGATGTTCGAAAGTTGTCTGAGCCAGACTTCATTATCAACCGATAGATTCCTACGGTTTTTGGGCGCCGGCGAAGTATCGAACTAGCGATAAAATCCTTCCGGGTTGTATTCGCGTCCACGATAGCTTTAATGATGTTATTCGGAACTGCCTCGTAGTTTGCGAGTAGCTGCCTGGTATCTTTCGGTAGACAGTATCCACCGTAGCCAAACGATGGATTATGGTAGTGCGTGCCAATTCTAGGATCCAATCCTACGCCCTGAATGATCTGGTAGGAATCGAGGCCGTGAACTTCAGCATACGTGTCCAACTCATTGAAGTAAGCTACACGCATCGCTAAATAAGTATTCGAGAATAGCTTGATCGCTTCCGCTTCGGTTGAGTCTGTAAGCAGGACAGCCGCATTCTTCTTCTCTGCCGCCTCTAAAAACAAATTTGCAACTTGTTGCCCTCGTGATGTTCGATCACCTACAACTATGCGCGATGGATGTAAGTTGTCGTAAAGGGCACGCCCTTCACGAAGAAACTCTGGCGAGAATATAATCCTATCCGTACCGAATTTCTGCTTTAACTGATCTGTGTAGCCAACGGGTACGGTGGACTTGATCAGAATGACAGCAGAATCGTTGTGTTGAATCACGTCACGGATTACGGATTCCACGGAGCTAGTGTCGAACTGATTTGTTACCGTATCGTAGTTAGTCGGAGTCGCTACGACAATTAAATCAGCATCTCGGTAAGCAATTTCTGCACTTAGTGTTGCCCGGAGATTGAGCGTTCTGGTAGAGAGAAAATCTTGAAGCTCTGTGTCAACCACGGTGGATATTCTCGAATTGACTTTGTCCACTCGCTCAGGTATGAGATCGATCGCTACTACCTCGTTGAGCTGCGACAACAACACAGCGTTGGACAATCCTACGTATCCGGTACCTGCAACTGCAATCTTCATATTCAATCCTGATTTCGGTCTTGCAGATCTAATCCAAATCACCTGCGCCCGTATACATCTTCCAGACGGACAATGTCGTCTTCGCCTGTATACTCGCCACTTTGCACCTCGATCAAAACCAGTGGCAACTTGCCCGGGTTGGACAACCGATGCTGGCAGCCTGCCGGGATATAGGTCGACTGGTTGGGTCCCAGGCTGATCGTGTTGTCGCCATTGACGATACTGGCCATGCCACTGACCACGATCCAGTGCTCGCTGCGGTGATGATGCATCTGCAGCGATAGGCTTTGGCCAGGTGTGACGACGATGCGCTTGATCTTGAAACGATCGCCTTCTTCCAGCGTGGTGTACGTGCCCCAGGGGCGGTGTACAGTGCGATGCAGCTTGTGCGCGTCATGGTCGTCCGCCCGCAGCCGATCAACGATGTGTTTGACCTCCTGCACTCGGTCCTTGTCGGCCACGAGCAAAGCATCGGGCGTGTCGACGATGACCAGGCCATGTACGCCAACCGCACTGACCAAGCGGTCGTGGCTGCGCACGTAGCAGTTGCTGCTGTCATGGAGCATGGCATCGCCATCGACCCGGTTCCCGCCTTCGTCCGGTTCGATCAGGTCACCGATGGCGTTCCAAGATCCGACGTCGCTCCAGCCGATCGAGCAGGGCACGACGGCCGCACGCAGGGTTTTCTCCATCAGCGCGTAGTCGATCGATAGATCGGGCGCTGCGCTGAAGGTACTTGGGTCAAGTTCGATCTGAAAGCGATGCTTGCCGGAGGTCTCCGTCGACGCGTCCAGTGTCGTGCGGGCCGCGGCGAGGACTTCAGGTGCGTGGGTTTCGAGTTCGGCCACCGCCGTGCCGACGGTCAGGCAGAACATTCCTGAGTTCCACAGGAAGCGCCCGCTGTCAATGTAGCCCTGCGCGGTTTCCAGATCGGGCTTCTCGACGAACCGCAGCACATCGTTGCCTCGGGCTTCGATATAGCCATAACCCGTCTCCGGATGGTCCGGCTGGATGCCGAACGTCACCACACGCCCCTGCTGCGCAAGTTCGCCTGCCTGGGCGACCGCGGCGGTAAAGGCCGGCAAGTCGGCAATCAGGTGATCGGCGGTCAGCACAAGTAGGACGGTGTCATCGCCACTGCGCCGACCAACGGCAAGCGCCGCCGCCGCGATGGCGGGCGCCGTGTTGCGGCCTTCGCTCTCCAACAGAAAGCCCAGGCCCACACCCGCCCGGTTCACCTCGGCGTACTCATCAGCCGTCTTAAAGTACAGATCGCGGTTGGTTACGGTGACGACCTGCGAGACGCCCGGCAACGAGGCTGCCCGCACGAAGGCTCTCTGCAGAAGGCTTTTGCCGTCTGCCAGTCGGATGAAGGGCTTGGGATGCAGTTCGCGGGAGACGGGCCAAAGACGCGCGCCCCGACCGCCGGAGAGAATGACTGGGACTACAGAGTAATGGAAAGCTCGATCATTCATTCGATACGAATCGGTAGTCATGTTTATCGCGAGTTCGGTAGTGTTCTCTGGCCGTTAAGGATCTTCAGTCAGTCTCGAGCACAAAGTCGTTCTTGTTCACGCCTTTGTAGGGTACGCCGCCGAGCATACTCAAATTGCTTGCGACAAAGCCATTCGTTCGCAGACGCATAAACTGCAGCAAGGCGTAGATAAGATTTTGATCAATGTTGTACTTCTCTACTCGTTGAGTTTCGAAGTTTGATCGAGCGAGGGCTGTGAGAGCCCGGGAAAAGTAAGTTCCTGCGGCGTTGTTAGCAATCAAAAGAAACGAAGCGGTCAGCGCGAACCAGGGAATACACTGCGTGACCTTTCGCTTTCCGTAGAACGAAGTATGATGGCCTGCGTTTATGCAGCCTAGATACAGAACGTCGGGGTTCGCCGTGTAGGCGATGTCTATGTCGGTGATAACGATAGGGCTACAATGCATATCTACAACTTGCTGAAGATAAAAGTACCTGAGCATCGTAAAGTAGGCGTTGTCCGCCGTCTCCGGAACCAAGCTAGTTGTCAGAGCAACGCGCGGGTCACTCATGTAATGCTGCAAAGCGGAAATGCATGCGTCAAGCTCCGATTCATGACGCAATCCAAGGTGAATGTGGACAATCGCTTCGGTACCGACCTTGTGAAGCGAATCTAGCAACTGAGGCGCGAATCTTCGAAGATATGTCGAATCGACTGCGGAGTAATGTACATAAGATCCCTTTGCAGAGGGGGTCTTCACTACGTTCCAAGCTAGCTCGGGTGGCGCAGACAGATTCGTCTGGCCGATCTCGGTCGGAGAGATTACGTTGAATGCACCGCGAAAGTCGGGAATTAAGTGAGTGCGAATATTCAGCTTTTCATATAAAAATGAGTCGCTAGCAAGTCTAAACATCTTGACAGACTCTTCAAGTTCCCCAGCAGCAAACTTGACAATTCCGTTGGCACAATAGCTATAGAAATCCTCAGTACAACCGCTATCGTGATAAGCAAGAACCAGATCCTGACACCGACTTATCGCACTTTGATCAACAATGTAAGCCCCTGACAACGCCGTCCAGTCTTCCTCAATCGACAGTTCGCCTAGAATGAGGGCGAGCAGTGACAGGCTGGAAGTAAAGCTATTTGATGAGTAAGAGAAAGCCGCTCTTTCAAGTACGCCTTTTGTCGGCAGATCCTGATCTAGGTCCACGCGCCCCTGAATAAGGGCGCGGACAACAGGGAGGAAAGCGTTTCGCAGCTGTGCACGCTGCTGATCGATTACGTGCTGCTCTCTGGCCGGAGTGCCGGTCACATCCTGAAGTACCGTAACAAGGACCTTCTTATGGTCTTCAATTGATTTCATAAATTTCCACTCTAATTATCATCAATGCGATAGCTAGGAAACGATCGCTTTGATCCAGCCAACCTTTACCTTTGTTCTAGCACCGGCTTTGTTAGGGATCGATGTTGTGAGGAGTACAGTCAAATTCCGAGTTGGTGCATCAGGTCCAAAAGCGCGCACGCGTAGGGGTGCATCAGTGATTCTAAACATACGCTGCTCTCCTCCATTAACTTCGATCGTTAACATGCATTGCCGGCGTGACTCATCTGGAGAAGTCCAGACGTAAAGCTCGGCACCATCAGCAGGTTCGGTCGAGCTAATTCTCAACGCGGCTCTGCTGTTGGCTGTCCAGCTCCCGCGAGCTTGGGCGATTTCAAATCCATACAACACTGTCGGATGCTTAGTATGCTCGGAACCTAAGTAGAGAGGAGTCCCAACAGCAACCGCCCCGTCAATTCGGTCAGCAATCTCCTGTCCGAACGCCTCCCACGACCAGTCGCCTGTGACAGATGAGACGTCGAAGGACGTTTGGCTCATTGCGAGATCCAACAATGAAGCGATCTCCTCTGCTGGGGCGTCAATCGGGAAAACATATCCGAGTTCGTCACGGGTCACCACATCCCGTGCGAACCCTGTATCGCTAACGACCGGAATGACGTTGCTCATCATCGCTTCAATTAGCGGGATTGGTCCGCCTTCCAACGATGAAGTGGAACAATATACGTCAAACTTTTCATACCAGCTCGGGAAATCTTCGTAGGCCGCTTCTACGTATTGGAAATTTGGACAAGCAAGCAAATCCCCAAAACCAGTCCAGCTGTGCCAAAGCAAGTTATGGTTCTCTACGTCTTGTGATCGCGGGCCGACCAAGATAAATCGACGGTGAGGTAGGTGTTGAACTATCTGCAAGATTTTTTCAGGTTGCTTGCGAGCATAATATGCTCCAACGAATCCTATCGCCCCGTCTCCAGTCCTCGGCTTGGGTCTAAAGTCTTCAGGGTTTGCACCACCAATTGGAACGGACACTCTTTCGGGCTCAAGTCCCCAATCTAATAGCATCTGGCGGTTATGGGAGCACGGAGTGAAGACATGCGTCGCCAGGTTCAGACCTGTGGCGATTTCTTCCTGCGTCAGTCCCTTATTGAAGTCCGGATGAGTGAACCACACATAATTTCGCGAGGCAGCGACTTGCTCGTAATTCCGCAAAAAAAAGCAATACAACGAGTAATGCGCGAAAAAATAAGACTTTGCTCGTGGCAAGGGACCATTGAATCTCTCATTACGCTCCGAGAAAATGAACGTGATCGTACGGTCTGAAAATGCAGAAGCTATCACCTTGCATATTTTCTCCAGAATCCAACCTTTCGAATTAATGTTCAATACAAAGCAGATGTCGAAGTACGAGAATACGCTAGGAGACTTGCGCATCATTGGTCCTCTTGCGCTTTAATGGCTTGATTAGGATTAGCGATATACTCGAGAACCTTAATTTGCCTTGCTTCCCAGGAATAATCCAAGGAAAGCTTTCTGTTAAGTTCGTATCCATCAGCCATCCATGGAAACTTCGATTGAGTCATTCGCACGGCATCGACTAGAGTTGCTGGATCGCGGGGATCATAGGTAGCTATTGCACATCCTGGACTCGACGCTAAGCGTGCAACTGCAGGGATGTTAGCCGCGACAACGGGAGTGCCGGACGCTAGATACTCAAAGAATTTAAGCGGTGAGGTGATAGCCGCTCGCTCATCGTGTTTACGGGTGGCAAGGACAACATCAGCGGATTGCTGAATCAAATTTGCATCTGCCTGGGGCATGTACCCAGCGACTACCACGTTACTCAGCCCTTTTCCGATGGCACTCTGGCCGACGAAAAGTTGGTCTGCCTCCGTACCTCCCAACAGAATGAACAAAGTGTCGGGGAGCGCTTCCGCCGCAAGCACAATATGCTCTACACCTCTTTCGATCTGCAGGCCTCCTGTGTACGCAACAATAGACTTGAATCCTCTGGCTAAAAGCCCAGACCTTGTGGTCTCGATTTGCTTGATGTTTCGCGAAAGTGACTTTGAGTTAAACCCGCTGTCAAGAACCAAAATCTTGTTCTTGGGTATCTTCTGCGAGACTAAACGCTCTCTAACACCATTGGCAATCGCCACTATCCTCAGCTTATCCCCTGCCGATTTCTGCAACTCGGGCAATTTCTTGAAATTCTTGTTGTGGTCTTCATCGTGGTCTTCGTACACCACTGTGAGCCCACTTGATGTTGCTCTCGATGCAACTTTCGGATCGCGAGTATGCAGTATGCCCGTATGCGGATAGACGGCTCGAGGAAGGTCGTAGTTTAGCGCCCATTCACCAGGACCGAGGGGTCCATATTTGGACGGGACGTCAAACAGTCCTATGAGATCAAAATCTGCGTCAACGTTATATAGGTAGTCAAGAGCCCGCCGAACTGCAGGTACCCCGTTGGCTGACTCAAACTTCACGGGCACTCCGTCAACAGAAGCTGCTAGCGCCGCTCTCAAGCCCAGCCGCTGCGTCGCTTGTGCAGTATTAGAGGCCCAAATCAATCGCGCGCGCGCTGGACGAACAAACGGGTCAGTGGGCGTCGTCAGGACCGTATACGACTTGCGACCTAAAAGTGAGGCGATGCGAGACTGGATCAACGTCGGCACGGACCACGGTGCAGTGATCCGACTGTACGTCGCGTGGTTGCGATCAGTATCGCTCGTTGCGGTGTTTTTCATGGTGATGCCAGCATTGAGAGAATCAATTGACAGTCGGATCCAGTCACAGAAGATGCTTATGACCTTGAAACCAAGTGACCAATTTAGGAATGCCGACATCGATTGTCGTGGCAGGTGAATAGCCTAACCTTGAAGCCGCAGAGCTTATGTCCGCATATGTCGTTGGAACGTCCCCATCCTGCATTCCAAGCATAGTCAGCTCGGCCTTTCTTCCAACTGCTTCCTCAATAGTTCGGATGAAGTCCAGCAGCTGGACAGGCTTGTTATTTCCCAGATTATAGACTGTATGAAAATTGCCTTCTTCAATACCTGTCGCTAATGTGCTTTCGAAAGTCGCTGCTATAACTCCCTGCACGATGTCATCTATGTAGGTAAAGTCACGGGACATCTTGCCGTGGTTGAATACTTTAATCGGACGACCCTCGGTTATGGCTTTCGCAAAAATTATCGGTGCCATGTCTGGCCGTCCCCACGGCCCGTAAACTGTGAAGAAACGCAGACCAGTCGCTTTAATGCTGTATAGATTGCAATATGCCTCGACAACAAGTTCTGTAGCCTTTTTCGTAGCAGCATAGAGAGAAACAGGCTGATCAGTCCTATCAGCTACAGAAAATGGAATTTTGGTATTTTTGCCATATACCGAAGAACTGGAAGCGTAAACAAACCTCTTTAGCTCGTTCGACCTACTAAATTCTTGCAGAAGACGAACAGTGCCCATGACATTCGAGTTCACGTACGTGAAGGGCTCTTCGATGGAATAGCGTACACCAGCCTGCGCTGCAAGATGAATGACATGGCTAATCTTAGCAACATAGGGCTTAATCAGTTCAATGCCCCCTTCCGACGATATGTCAGCCGTCAAGAAGTAGAATGAAGGCTCTGACTTAAGCAGTGCCAGTCTTGCATTCTTCAAATCGACAGAGTAGTAGCCGTTCAGGTTGTCCACCCCGACCACGCTATGTCCCGCTCTCAAAAGCTCTGAAACGACGGCAGAGCCGATGAAGCCCGCGGCACCAGTAACTAGAATCATGGTATTCAATATATGAAGGTTATGTTGAGATAAAGCGGACGGCCCTATCAGCCAGCATGGCTGAACAATTTTCATCCCAAGTTCGGTAAAGAAAATTCACATCTCGAACTTCATTATCTGAACTTTTGTAGGGCCACCAAGGCTTCTTCTGTCCGGTAAAGTGGAGGAAGCGAATGCTGCTTAAATCACGATTGTATTGGTCTTCACCAAATGCAGCGTAGAACGGCCTTTCAACATTAAACCATGGCAGTAGACTGCCGAAAGAGTAACCGCCATCAGCGAGGTACTTGTTCAAGATTGGCTGGTCACCGGTGAAACATCCGCTCTGTGCTGTACTGATGATCCGCTGGACCGATGCAGCACCGATCAACGTTTTGTTTGCAACGAAAACACCAGAGTTAAAGTTTGGTCGGACCATATGATTGTTGAAGTGTGACTTATGAAAATCATTCAGATCATCTGAAGATTTGAGCTCACCACTAGCTTCGAATATCATTGACTTCAAGAGTGCCGGCGCAGCATAGAAGTCCTCCTTGCCACACTCGTCCAGCAGCTGGTCAGCATTATTCAAGTTAATCAGATCGCTATCGAGAAAGATATTGCGTTCAAAGCCGAAATCGCTGAACGCGTAAAGTTTCTGGAAAGTCTTGCGCCGATTCGTTATAAAACGCGTCTTGTTTTCCAATACCCTGGGAAGTGGTCGATCAAAACTGAGCTCGATATTATCTAAAGCATCAAGTTGGACTTCAGATAGAACGTGGATAGCCACATCACTTACCGAAGAGAATTCGTTCGCAACTAAAATTGAGTCGGTAATAATAACTTTAGGAAGTTTCGATAACCTAGGGCTTCGTTTCAGCGTATATAAAAGGACTTTAAGGCCTTCTATATACGACTCATCACAGTGGAATACCAGACATGCAGAGTTCATCGACTGTCGTGTAGATTTAGCGTCTTAGGGGACGAGCTTGCGATTCTCGGACTTTCCATGCAACAACCAGTGTTGTCTGCCGGACTGAAAGACTCCGCTAGTTACGGCTGCATGTACGTCGGGGTTAGCGCGCAAATATGCATCTTCCGAGTAGGCTTGTGGCGTATTTGCGTGACGTGAGGCACCTAAGCTCGCCCATACACTATCAGTGGTTTCCCTTAAATCACTCTTTACAAAGGAGAGATTTGAATTCGGCGTCACCCAAACATCTAACGCTCCGCTCGCGATCTCCAGCATGTCAAGAAAGTCATTGCGAAGATATACCTCAAGCGCGTGAAAGTTTGGGATTGACGCTTGGTTTGCGAAGTCAACAGCGAGGAAGTGTCCAGAGCTTGAAGTTAAATGGACAGCCTGTCCATTCACTTTAGATTGCACTAAGTCTTTCCATTCTTCGGGCCACGTGAGAAATTCGTCTCCACGACGAATGCAAAGGTAGATGTACGCGCTGTCGGACCTTTCGAATGCGGTGTAGAAACGACTTTGAAATGTTGTCCAGTTACTTATACGAGATTCTGCGCCCTCGAGCTTTCTGCAGAGTGCAGCGGGACAAAACGTGTCCCGAAGGCCAGTCGCTTGATGGATGGCGAAGAAATTCGGCACCGTGACCCGCGGACCGGCTGAGCCTGAAGCTACCTCCAGTCCAATCAGACCGACTGTGGCGGTCGGCTGTGGCTCTGTTGATACTTCGTCAAGACTAGCATCGCGTATATGCAACGCCAACCGCATCGATGCGCCTATCTGGAGATGAGAAATATCAACGCTGTACAGATTCTGCGCACTGATAGGCTGAGAAATCCAGTTGTGACCGTTGATCGAGACGCGAAGACTTGTAGGGCGCGCTTCTTTTGGCACGATACGGACGTAGAGCCGCAGGAAATCTGTATTTGCTAACTCGTCTAGTAAATGAAGTTCAAATTTCAGTTCAGAATTGAATGCTTGAACCCCTGAAAATGGATCGACGATCTCGTTCGTGCTGAACAAAGTTCTATACTTAGCATGCCTGTAGAAATCGACATACTCGCCTGGCTCGACAATCAACGCATTTGTTAGAAGCGAAGTTGATTCCCACCCGACAAGGTCTTTCGGCACAAGCTGCATTCTCCTAATTGCGAATCCCACTTCGCGCATATCGGTCGAATTTGGCTTAAACGATTGAATGCTAACCAGATGCTCAATCGAGAACTCGACTATGGTTTCACTCGAACGAAGAAGCTCCGGCGCAATATGGGCAATATACGGGGTGCGCCCACTCGGATCCACGCTCCAGACTGCTATTTGAACGCCATTAATGCTAACTTTCGTGCGTAGGCCCTTCCTAGCTTCGGCGAATGAACTCAACTCAGCTACAAGTACTGCCGGAGCCAGCATTGCGGAGGCTGTGCGCAGGCGTATCGTGCATATCGTGCTTGAGGACCACATGCCCCATGATTCCGGTCCATGCCAACCTTGTCCAGCAAACGAAGCAAAGTGACGGACGTCGCTGAAACTCAGAATTTCGCCGAAATACTTCGTCGATAGACGGTCTTGATTGGCGAGATGCGATATCTCGCTCAAAAGGCCGCCTGCTGACGATGTCCAAGACTGAGCATGAAACTTGTTACATATCTGCTGTTTCCGTTCTACAAGAATTTCTGGATATCGAAGGTATGTCGTAATGCGAGCAACCCAGGCACTTGAGTCGTGAGCAGGTAGCAGATCAGTCAGTTCGGGCGAGACTTCTCGCATAGCACTTGCGTCTGTCGCCAAGCACGGCTTCCCGTAGGAGAGACTTTCTGCAATAGGCAGTCCCCAACCCTCATAGAGCGAAGGGTAAATTGTGAACGCGCAGTTGCCATACAGACTTTCTAGTTCGGAATCACTAACGTCTTCTAGAAGCAGAATGTGATCTGTCAAACGAGGGTCTTCTAGGAGAACTGCTGCAATGTCGTCGGATCCTCGGGCAATTCCGCCAACGAGGACGAGCATGGGTGTGAGGTCTCCCACCCGCGCAACCAATTCAATCCAGATGTCTCGTAGTAACACCGGGTTCTTTCTGGCGTGAATGGCTCCGACTGACAGCACAAACTTGCGGGTAACTGGGTAGCGCTTGCGAGAATTCTTCGCGGGCTCGGACACCTTCTTCACGTCGGAGCCTTCATGTAAGCGGCCAATGAGCAAAGTCGTATCAGATAGTGCGCCATAGTGGCGAGTCAACTCGAGCTTCGTCTGTTGCGAAACTGCAATTGCGCCGTGAGCCGCGGAGAGCAACGCGTTCAGATTGCGTTCGAATACTGCACTGTATCCATCAGAAAACCATCGCGGTCTTGCTATAGGAATGAGATCGTGGATAACAGGAAACAACCGGAGCTCTTTCCGCTTCGCGAACGAAATCAATGAGACGACGTAACGCTCATTCTGCATCCACGCGCTGCCAGAAACCACAAACGGTTGACGTGGGTAAAAGGTTGCGTCCGGCGGGCTAAGCAATGCCGATCCTAGCGCACTCTGCACCGCCTCCGGGTCGAATGCGGCTGGACGAATTGGCACGAACTGCCGCGACTCTGCATGCCAGGCTACAAAGATAATATCTAATTGAGTCCCGGTAGCCTGATCGTACAGCCCCTGCGCAAGTTGACTCTCTACTCTGGCTATACCAGTCCACCTGCCCTTGTGGTTGAGAAGTGTGGTCAGGTCAAATACGATCGATTCAATATTATGCTGTTGAGAGGCTTGCGCTAAGCTTGCCTGTCTGGCCTGCGGAATTTCTAAAGGTACTTGCGAGTGCTGTGGTGAGGTCTTTGCATTCAAGTAGGCAACTAGCGTCTGATCGATATGCGACTTCCAGCTGAACGTCTCAGCGACAAGTTTCCTAATTTGATCCCGCCGTGTCGCTCTGGCACCTTCTGTTACTGACATGGCTTGAAAAACTGCGTGCCTGATTGATTCTGGACTTCCTGGATCGCAATATAGAGCTGCGTCCCCGAAATACTCTCGTTCCGAAGATCTATCGCTTAGGACTAGCTGAGCTCCAGCTGCAGCCGCCTCTAGAGCGACCAATGGAGCGCCCTCTGACCAGCTTGGCAGTATCACGACGCTGGCCGCTGCATAAGCGGAAGCTAGCAACTCTGAGTCTGACGGAATCCGATCGATATGGGTTGCTGTAGGGCAGTCTTCTACTGAGGCTTTGAATGCTTCTGTATATTTGCCCGGAGGAGCATGTCCGATAAAAACAACTGGCAGGTTCGTAGATCTCAGTGCATGTACAATTAGCAGTTGGTTTTTGCGCGGCTCTATTCTAGCCACGCACAAGACAAAGCGTCGCAATCCGAAGGCTTCAATAAAGAGCTCAGGGTCGGCTGATGAGAACCTCTCGCTGTCCACAGGGTTCTGAACCACGGTGTACTGGAAAGATGTTTCCGTCGAAAGTGACTCTTTAAGTTTGTTTCGCTCGTGCTCGCTGAGGAACACAACATGGTCAGACAGGCTCAACATCTCTTCGAGCTTCGCGGTATAGCCAGGTTCCACTTCGTGGGGAGAAACCTTCTCCGTGCGCCAAACTTTGAGGTCTAGGGCCGCTCTCTCAAGAGCGGCATCTCGAGCGTTGGGGTCATCGGTATAAAGAATCTGGGGAAGCAAGTCGTCCCAATACCATCTCTCGCGAAGATCGAGAAAGATAGGGGAGAATACCGTCTTCGCTTTGATCGACGATGATCTCCTAAGAGAACTGAGTGCGGAGTCGGGACTCCAAGCATTAAAGACATGGCATACGTCGTGAGACGCATCGTTCGAACTAATCTGCAACAATCGAGCATCCGTGCCGCGGGCGCGAAGAAGTTCCGCGGTGCGGGGCACGCGGACTGATGGTCCACCCTTACTTGACGCTTCATTCCCATGAAGGACCAGCGCGATAGAACCTACCGGATCTTGTTCACGATCTGCATTTCTTCTCTTCTGTGTAACCCCTGTCGATATCACCTTCGGGAGGTACTGAGAAAATAGTATGTCATGTTGTGAGGCCCAAGAATTCCAGCTGTAGCTCAAGGCAGCTTCCGCGCGACTGCGTTTAATCTTCAGCAGCTCTTGAATCACTCTCCGAAGGTCGCTGACGTCCCCGTTCTTAAAAGGTATATGTGGGAAAGATTGCGCCCATCCGACATCGGAGCTAATTACCGGTGTCCCGCATGCAACTGCTTCTGGTATGCACATAGGGCCGCCCTCGTAATGCGAAGGTACGACGATATAGTCCATGCTGCGGTAGAACAGTGGCATTTCGTTAGGGAGTAGGTTTAGCGCGGGTCCAGGCCACCCCGATCCCGTAAAGTGCCATTCGACATCCTTAAGATGCATTAGCTGTCTTACTAGATCCTCACCCTTCCGGCCAGTGTGATATGCCCTGCCAACTACTCCCAGTCTCAATTTTGGACGATACAGCGCCAAGTCTATGCCCGGAGCAATCACGGTCACTTTTCCAGACACCTGGGCCGAAATGAGATTTGCGTATTTCTCAGACTGACTTACGCAATGGTCAACTTTACTAGCGCAGGTAAAAAACTTATGTTTGGCCTCGGTTTGCTCTTCAAGATGCGTGAAGTATGCGAGCTCGATCTGAGATACCCGTTCCTTATAAGTCGAGTATGTTAGGTAGTACTGGATTGACGCCGAACTGCAGGACCTCAAGTCGTATTGAACATAGGTCAATCTAGCGCTCAACTCGGCTGCCATTCTCTCGATGATCCAACCTTTGTCGGATATAACGATGTGTACTGACACTCTATGCTCTCTTGCTTAGAATCGCACCGAGCTCTTCGATGTAAGCTCTTGCCACGTTGGAAAGGCCGTAAAACCTGGAAATTGTCTTACTAGCCTCTTTAGCTAATGCACAGCCCTTGTCCCGGCTATGCCTAACGTGCATCATCATGTCGGCAGCCACGGATATGTTCGGCGCTGCCCAATTCTGATAGTCGCCATACCGATAGCCATCTAATGTGACCGGAACTTGGACGCACGGCACCAGCATTGAATTAGCAGAGGTTGTGAAATCACAGTTTCCTGAAAAATTAGTCGCTATGACCGGTTTTTCTAGCGCCATTGCCTCTGCGATAATTCGACCAAAGCCCTCTGATCTGTGGAGCGACACAAAGCAATCGCAACATTCAAGCAAGCCTAAAAAGGTCGTGCGGTCGTAGTCTGCATCTATCCAAACTACGCGGTTATCGCTCCTAACCCTCGATTCAATCTCTTTCCATTTCCCTGAATCTTGCTTGGCTCTAAGTGACTTAATGACTAAGCTCACTGAACGGTCGTCGGGAAACGCAGTTTGGAAAGCGTCTATGACCGCAAGCGGGTTTTTGCGTTCGATAGACGAAAGTCCGTCGAACGCGCACATAAAGATGAACTTACTTTCGGGTAATCGGAATGCCGCGCGAGTGAGCTGTGTAGAAGCTTCTATTCCTACGTGCATCGGTACATGTTTTACTTCCAGGTTTGGAGCCGCCTCTCTGAAGGCGCTTGCGACAAATGAGCTGGGCGCCCAGACCTCGTTTACATATTCAAACGAGTGCCGCCATTCCGCAGGCCACGCTGGTAGCTCCCATGGCCAAGCTCCGATGATGTAGGTACTTCGAAAGCCATCAAGTTCGCCTCGAGCAACACTCACACTGGTGTCCATACCCGTAGAGAAAACTAGACTGACTGCGTAGATCGGCTTTTCCGTGCAATTCCTGTAATTTGGATTGGGGCATGCCGCGTCACCAGCAACGTCGTAACTGCTCGCTAGCGCGTAACGTTCGAATGGGATTCCGGCGTATTCCAAAGCCAAGGCAGCCGCGCGTACATCCTCGCCGATTCCCGAGTGAAGATTGAAGTATCCGACGAGATTTACCCCTGCTGGCTTTGTTCCGGGCTCGATTAACGAGGCGTCAGAAGGTGAGGGGCCCGGCTGCGCCACTGCGACATTGTGCATCCGTCGAAGTAGGGGAACACACGTTGTCTCGTCCAAGGTGGCCAACGAGGAGAGTTCGAGATCCAGAGGCGACTCCGAGGTGTGGTTACACCCGAATGCGTGTTTAGCGACGAAGTAAGCTGCTGCAGAGTCCGCGCCTCGTGTCCAAAGCGCAGTGATCTCATCGGCCGACAAGAGATTCTCTAGACGGTATGTTTCGATGGCCACACCATAGAACCAAGCGCGAAAGTTAGCTATGTCTACGCCGTTGCTCAAGTGCGGAAACGCTCTGTTAGCTTCGCCACTTATATTTCGAAGTCGCCCCATCAGCTTGGTAATGCCGGGAACCGTGGAGTCTGGAAGACTGTAATGCTTTGAAAGGTACGGCTCAGGAAGATCCAGTAAGCCAAGTTCATGACGCCCAGTGAAGCAATACCAGTCAGCGAAGGCGCCTCTACCTGCTCTCGAGTTGATCGCGAAAGCTTCTTGTAAATCTTCTCTCATTGCCCAGATTTTTTGCATCATCTGGGTGATGGGCTGCATCTCCGAGCAGCCAGAATCGACATAGGGTTTGCTCATCAATGGATATAGTAAGCGCTGACGATGCGCCTTTATTGAGGGGTACTCCACTTGTCCTTCCGTCGCCAGCCATAGCGCCAGTTGCTCGTCATTGTTCCGATGACGCGCAACTAGGTCAGCCCGTGTATTTTGGACTGTTGCAAGTATGCCCTCTAGAGATACATACATTAGCTTTGCCGCTTGATAGCCACAGTCCAAATGTCGAAGGCGCGACCTTTCCGCGTCCTTACGTCGTCAAATTTGGCGTCGATTAATGCTTGAGTCAAGCTGCCAGCCGTGAAGCCAGTACGGTGTGCCATAAAACTACTTCCGTTCTTCAACGAACGTTGGTGGCCGAAAAGCATGTCCAACGGACGTATGCCCCCGGCTGGGGATTCATAAACGACGTCCATTAGCTTGCCTTGCATGACAAAGCGTGCAATTGCGTCAAGATCAGGAAGGGTAATTAGAGCAAAGCCGCCACACGTCAGAACACGTCGAAACTCAGATAGACATGTTTGGACTTGGTACCCATCTACATGTTCCAAGTTGTGCGAGGACCAGATTGCATCAACGGATCCGCTAGCTACCGCCGAGAGATCTTTGATGTCGGCGACTATGTCCGGTAGAACACTGGCATCGATATCCACACGCACTTCAGTCCAGTCAGACCGTCGGAAGCATTTAGGGAGGCGCGCTTTCGGTGCACTGCCGCAGCCCACATGCAGCAAAGTCTTTTGTCTAACTTCTCCGAGAACCGGAGCAACGTGCAACAATTCTTCAATGTCAATAATCATATTATTCTTAGTTGTTGCTACAGTTGCAACCCAGAGTACGGCATTGAAGCCGAGTCGCGGTTTAGCCAGGGATGATAAGAGCAGTCAGTTTGCTGGCGTGTGCTATGAGCTTGAATGAAGTACTGCTGCTCACGCTGAGCCCGCGCTATTTTCTCGATGGTGCGATCTTTTCCTCTGGTGGCTGATTCGGCGTGGGTCAAGACCGCTATATGGCTCCATACAGCGGTTTTCCACTTGCTAAGCCGAAGACACATGTCCACGTCGTTGAAGCTTATCGGAAACCTTACTTCGTCAAACCCCTTGCTATGAATGAAGTCTTGCTTGCGCAATATCAAACATGCGGCGGTGACAGCCAACTGCTTACGAGTTAGGTGGTTGAATCCTAAATAGCCAGCGTCATCGGAGTACCATCCGTTTCCTATATGCGCAGCTAAACCATTGACGCCGGTCACCACCCCTGCATGTTGCACCATCTTGTTGGGCCAGAGCAGTTTCGCCCCAACGATGCCCACCCCATCCTGAATCAGCTGGGCGACCATAGCCTTCAACCATTGACTATCGGAGATCTCGACGTCATTGTTGAGCAGGCATAGCACGTCTCCGCTGGCGTGCCCCACTGCGTAGTTGTTGATGGCCGAGTAGTTGAAGCCGTGGGGATAGGGCAGCACGGTGACTCCTCGCTCACGGAGGCCGGAGAGATATTCCAGCGCCAGCGGGCAAGCCGAGTCATTGTCGACCACGATGATTTCAATATTCGGGTAGTCCGTTTTTTTGAGCAGACCTTCCACGCAGGTCCTGAGCAGCTCGACTTGGTCGCGTGTGGGCACGATCACCGACACCTTCGGCAGATGCGGCTCTTCAGGTAGCCGCCAGTATGTTTGCAGCAGGCCAGGCCACAACGGATTCGGTTGTGACGTCGCTCCAGGCGATAGTTCATTCGCCAGCCATTGCATGGCAGATTGCCTGCCGGGCGATGCGACGCGAACCGACGCATTTGGCTCGGCATGACTGTGATAAAGCACCTCCGGCACGTGTCCAACGACTGCCCTGGACCGAACCGTGCACAGAACGAGTGCCGCTGCGATGTCGTCTATGTTTCCTGCAGGAGGATGCGTGTCGAGCGCGAACACCTGTCGCAGTATTGACGCACTCCAGATGGCCCCGAAAGTCACAAGGTCGCTGCCCAGGAACAGGTCCAGATCCCACGCCGGTTTGAGGCAGGGCGCGATTCGACGGCCCTGTTCAGTCAGGTGGTCGTTGTCCGCGTACAGCCAGGCGGGGTCTGCCGTAGCAGCCGTGTCGCCATTCTCAGGCCCCGTCCCGCGGGAATACTCAAGACGCATGCCAAGCTGCTCGCGCGTGTCTGCATTGCCCGCCAGCGCATCAATCAAAATATCGATGGCATGCAGTGGCAACGTGTCGCCGGCTCGAATCGGAATGATGGCGTCGGCGCCTTCAGCCAGAAGCCGGTGTATGGCCTGCGGCAGCCGGTTGTCTTCTGCATGCACGACGGCGTGCGCGGGATGCCGTTGCCTTGTCAGGGAGTCGGTTGTGCGAGATGCAGCCGGGTCGGTTCCGTGGATCAGAATGCCGGCCTTCCACTGTCGTGCTGGGCCGTCTCGCAGCGCGGGCGCTGGTCCTCGCGCATCCTGCCATTCGGCGTAGTGTTCGAAGCCCAGCGTCTTGGGTGCGCGCAGAGCCTGGGCAGCGGCCAATCGGCGTAGCAGCACCAGCTTGGGGTCGTCACTGGCACCAGGCCAATGCTTGGTCAGCAGCCTTTCCAGGCCTTCGGTTTCCGTGCAGACGGCGATGGGGCTGCCCAGCAGGGGCTTGCCCGCGTCATCCAGGATGTCGATGACATGAGCGTTGCCGTCGGCGAGCTCCCAAGGTAGCGACAACTCGAAGCCATGCTTGGCATTGTCCTGAGCGATCAGGGCAGGGTGGGGTCGGTCAGCGGTGGCGTTGGCAACGACCTTTCCGTTCTCCTGAGCAGTGATGTTCACGCAGCGTTGTGCGTCCGAGGGGTCCCAGATCCAACCCGTCACCAGAAGGCCACCCGTGTACCAGACTTGCGATTGCTGCGTGACGTCAGCCTTCTTATCGCTTTCTCCGATCGGCCGTGCACCTTGCAGCCAGGGGCCATGGTTGGCGATGCGCGCCGTGATCTGACTGGCGCCTTCCAGCCACTGGGGTCGCAGGTCAACGACGAAGGCATGGAAACCGTCGTCTTTGTCGGCGACGGCGTCGCCAAAGCGTGGCTGATCTGCGCGAGCCAGACTGACGAATGTGCCGTCAATGTAGATCTCGACGGCCACACGGATGTCTGGCTGGTCGAGGTCCATCGCCCAGCCGTATAGCAGGGTTCCGGTCAGGCCTTGCAGTGCGCCGCAGGTTCCGGCAACGGGGGTCAGTTTGTGCAGCATGACAGTCACCGACCGTTCTTGTAAGAGATAATGGCTATGGCGGTCATGCCGCCACTGGCGTGTGTTTGAGCGCCATCAGTGCGTCCACGGCATGGGCGCCAAGGCTCCAGGCGCGACCTGATGGCGGGGCATGCAACGGGACAGCTGCCTGACGGGCAAGGGAGGGCGCCAGCCATGCCAGGCTGGGATCGTCGTCCAGGCTCAGGGCCGCGCAGCATCCACTCAGAGTCAACGCTCCCGCCAAGGTCAGCCCTTCCACGACGGGCAGTGCTGCGGCGCCGCCCGTGGCTGCCAGAAGAGGCCACCAGGCGGACTTCACGGGCAGCAGGAGCTTGGTGGTCTTGCGGGTACTCCATTCCCTGGCACAGGTAAGCCAGCGGTCGGCAAGGTCTGCGCGTCCAGGCACATCGGTGATCAGAATGGCCCCTTCGGAAAGCGCGCTTCCGCTTGGAAGGCTCTGCGGCTGGTGAATTGGCTGATCCTGTAGGCGCAACCGATCAACGATCTGCTGTAATCCGGCCGGGGCCTGGGACAACTGATCATGGCTGACCGTCTGAATCGGTAGATGACGTAGGTCCTGGTCAAGTCGCTGGGCGTCGCTGGGCAGCCGGTACTCCAGCACCATCGACAGGCCGGATGTGGGGACCTGCAGCGAGGCGGTCATGCCAGCGTGGCCGCCATATGACCACGTCAGCGTCAGCGCAGTATTGTCGTCAGGCAACTGAAAGAGCTTGGTGCGTGGATCGACCAAGGTCAGACAACGTTGGAACGATGGGTCCAGTCGGAGTCTGCCTGCGACACCCTTGAGTCGGGCGCGCTGAAGCGCCTGCCGAGACTGTCCCAAAGGATCGGCTTCGACGAATGCGTTGAATCGCGCCTCGGCATCTGGATACCTTCTTCGAAGGATGGCGTTGTTGTGCTGTACCCGGAGCGGCTTCTCATCGCCGAAGGACACGCCACCCCGATGGGCTACGAAGACGTTTGTGGCGGCCACATGGGCCCAGCCTTCGTGCCGCGCCCGCAGGCACCAGTCCGTCTCTTCCCCATAGCCGCGCTCCAGCTCGACCTCATCCAGCAGGCCGACAGCTTCCAGCGCGACGCGCTTGATGAAGAAGCAGAAGCCGCAGCCCACCTCGATCTCAACCGGCTTAGCAGGAAGTTTGGACGCGAGCTGATCGAGCTCGGCCAGTTCGGCTTCATTCGGCATCGCCGCAGACTCGAGCATGTTGGGAAAACTCAGCAGCTCGCCGTTGTTGGAGAACGGCGTAGCGGTCGCTGTGTCACGCTTGGCATAGGCTGCTGCACGCAGGCGATCCAGCCAGTTGCCGTGTACCCGCGTGTCCGCATTGAGCCAGACCACATCGTGCGACGGGTTGATCCGCATCCCGTAGTTCACATTGCGAATGAACCCGAGGTTCACCGGCTGGCGGACCAGATCGATATGCCCTTCGCGGGCAAGCCGACGCAGAGCGTTGGCCAGGCCCGGATCCGGACTGGCGTCGTCGAGCACGATGACGCGGTGCGGCGTGCGGTTGGCTTTTGCGTGTCGCAGCACGGTGTTCAGGCAAGCTGCGACCTCGTCGGCGCCGCCATAGACAGGCACCAGGACGTCGACGATGCGGGCGGTGGAGGCAGGCGTCGCAGCATGCTTGGAGCCTTTTCGCTTTGCGCTGACTGCTGCCACACGAGCGCGCATGTGATCAATGGGACGCTGGGTCGCGACGCCCGCAGTCAGCGGCCGGCCCGTGTGGAAATACGATTCGGGCTCCACTGATGCAGTGGTCTCTATGTGCGGCGCCTGCGCCGCCGCTTGCGGAAGGGGCAGCTTGGCCCGCTGCAGCTGGCTGCTGACATAGCCACGTTCGTCCGTCGACATGTACGACCAGGCAGCCTGCGCCTGTCGCAGTGTCTGTTCGGCGGGTTGCGAGGCAAAGCGCGCCGTCCATTGAATGGCGCGGATGGAAGCGTTGCCGGGATGGCGCTGCCAGGCGCGATCCAGGATGCGCAACGCCAAGTCGGGCCGTTGCTGGTCCATTGCGGCGCGTGCCATCAGTGCGGGCAGGCTGGCCTCCTGGGGCAGGCGTTGGGCGGCCTCGGCAAAGGCGAGGAAAGCTGATTGAGGTTGCCCGGCTTTCAGGGCTGCGATGCCGACATCCACCAAGGTGCGGCCGCGAAGCCTGGGGATGCGCAAAGCCATCGCCTGAAGCGCTTCCGCGGAGGCCTCGGTATCTTTTGGACACAAGCTTGGTAAAGGGTCGGACGAGCCGTCCATAGCGAAAATCAGCCGGACTGCCCAGGGACCAGAGACTTTCGCGGCGGGCAGGACACGGCGAAAGCAGCAGAGCGCAGAAAGCGCACTGAGCGAAAAGGGCCGGCACAACTTGGCCCAGCATTTGGAAAGGGGCAAAAAGCCCCTTTCCAAATACCCCCGGACCCTCTCGGGTCCGGGGATCGACTAGCTCATGGTTTACACGAGGCCGTCGATGAACTTCACGTTGACGATTTCGTCTTGGCCTTCAGCCGAGTTCGCGATGGCGACGATGACGTCAGCGCGGGTAGCGCCTTGATCAAGGTCGTTGGTCCAGTAAGCGAGTTCAGCGTCGGAACCGTCGCGGCCCAGAGCATTCTGGTACAGCTCGGCAACGAAGTCGGCATTACCCAGATCGTTGAGAGCGGAACCTTCAGCCGTGAACAGGAACGCGTTGGCGATGTCGTTCGACGTGTAGCCTTCTTCCAGGTCGTTCAGCCAGTACTGAGCGCCTTCCAGGTCGGCGGAGCGGCCCAGGGTGGCTTGGTACAGACGCAGCGTCTCGGCTTCTTCCAGGGTGTAGCCCACGGTGATGGACGTGTTGTCGCCCAGTTGGAAGAAGTTGACGTTGGTGGCGGTAACGCTGTCGGACGTATCGCCCACGCGGGTCAGCACGATCTGGCCGTCTTGGACGACGATTTCGTAGTCTTCGAAGCCGCCTTCCAGCGTGACGACGTCGTAGCCTTGACCCGCGATGACGGTGTCAGCACCGGCACCGACGTCGACGAAGTTGTTGCCGCCCAGCAGCGTGACGTGGTCGTCACCGGCCGAGGTGGTGATGGTGTCGTTGCCGCCACCGGACACGACGGTGGTGTTTTCGTCGCCATTCACGGTCAGCGAATTGTCGCCGTTGCCCAGCACCACGACACGTTCGATGCCGGTGTTGTAGGTCAGGTCCAGATTGGCGTTGGTATCCCAGACGTTGACCGCAGCCTGTTCCACGCTAGCGGGCAGGGCGTCAAAGAAGATCGGGTCATTGCCTTCCGGCGTGATGACGACGAGCTCAGGAGCAACGCCCGTGGGGGCTTCAACTTCGGTGCCGTTCGAGCCGTTCCAGCCGCCGACGGCGACTTCGGAAGAGGAATCGATGTTCAGCAGCGAGTTGATGGCGGCCAGCGTGGCGTCGTTGATACGCTCGTTGGCGGCCAAGTTTTCGTTCAGGACGTCGCCCGATACGGGTTGATCGTATTGCATGTGTATTAGCTCCGGTAAGGCGTCAGGAGATCAACCCTGGGCCTTGTAGATTTGCGTAATGGCCGGGTCTTCCCAAGGAGACTGATAGCGGGGGGCGTTTGCCTCGGACTTGGGGACGATGGCCAAAGAGATGGCGACAAGCGGGTCCAGTCCCGTGGGACTGGCGATTTCATGGCCGTTCAGGATGGTTTGCGGGGGAGCACCCGAGAAGACCACCTGACCGTCCAGCTGAAACTGTTTCTGGTTGGGGCCGATAAGCCCGAACGTGATAGCGGTGATGCCCATGGCCTTCTGGCGCGTGCCGGCATAGCGGCCCGACAGCGCAGCAGGCTGTTTACCCTGGTTCTGGATGCGGACGCTGTAGGCCAGGTCGACGCCTTCGGGCTTGTTGGGCCAGTGAATGGCAAAGCCTTCCAAGCGGGCATTGCCCTGGGGGTTGCCCAGCCAGCCGTTGTCCACGCGCACATCGCCGCGACGCTCGATGTGGCCTTCGAACACGAGGGGTGCCGCCAACGGGGACATCGGTTGGGGCGCCGCGCGTACGGGTTCGAGGATGGGCTGGGGGGCGAGGGCAGGGGTCGGGGCACGCACAGGTGCGGGTGGTGCAGGGCGCGAGGGCGCGGGCGCAGCCGCGGGACGTTGGGGCAAGCCAGGAATAGCCGCTGCAGGCGTCTGATCTGCGAGCGTCCGCTCCACCAGATCCGCCGACGTGTCGATCCGATCCACGCGCAGATTGACTTCGCGCTGCTTGCGCCCTGCCATGTGGTATTCCGTGACCAACAGTGCGCCGGTATCGCCCTTCACACGGATGATCACGCAGTCACCAACGCGTGACAACGTGTTACGGCTCACGCCTTCAGCCGGAAACAGATCCACCGAGCCTTTGCCCAGCGGTGCCTGTTGCAGGGTGATGGCGACCTCTTCACCTTCCGGCAGCTGGCTGGCGTACCGGACGATGTACATGCCCACTTCCAGGGCCAAGACCCGGGAATTGAGGCGAAGATTCGCGTAAACGTTGTCAGGGTGGGGAATGGAGGACATACCTTGCTCACTGGGGACTGGGGACAGAGCGGGACATTGCTGCGCTGCGGTATCCCAGAACTGCGTCCGATCTTAGCCCAGTGCGTCGGCCAGTAACAAGACAACCTGCACGCAATCTATCGTGAGCTATCTATCGAATTTTGATAGATAGAAGCTACTACCCTAACATTCAGTAACATTACGTCGTGTTTAGACCCGTATTTAAGGGTTTTTGCCTAGTTCAGATGCTCTACAGCATGTGATATGTGATGACGGTCACACAACAGGGCGTTGCATACGCTTACGTTTTTCTGGGAACTAGGCGTGTAAGTCTTTATGCCTTTGCGGCGAACGCAACGTATGGTGGCGTCGATGCGATAGTCACACGCGTGTCGTGATCCCGTGCTCCATGGGCTGGCGCCCGCCGTGGGCGCTGCGGCAATGCGCTACCATCCCCAGTCCCCCGCTAGGCCCCGTCCCGCATGGATATCCTCTTCGTCCACCAGAACTTTCCTGGCCAGTTTCGCTTCATCGCGCCCTATCTGGCTGCGCGCGGGCATCGGGTCATCGGCCTGGGCATGAACCGCAAGACCGAGTCGCTGCCCGGGGTGCAGATCCTGTCCTATGGGGTCAAGCGCGGCAATGGCACGGATGTGCACCCGCTGGCGCGGGAGTTCGAATCCAAGGTGTTGCGCGGAGAAGCGTGCGCGTTGGCAGCCGTTCAGATGCGCGCGCAGGGCTTCATGCCGCAGGTGATCGTGTGTCACCCGGGCTGGGGCGAGGCTTTGTATCTGAAGGCGGTGTGGCCGGACGCGCGGCTGGTGTGCCTGATGGAGTACTTCTACCGGGTGCGCGGGCAGGAAATGGGGTTCGATCCCGAGTTTCCGGCACCGTCGTTCGAGGACGAAGCTCGACTGCAGGGCAAGAACGCCAATCTGTTGTTGGCCATGGAGGCAATGGACCTGGGCGTTGCCGCCACGCCCTGGCAGGCGAGTCGCCTGCCCGGCTGGGCGCAGGCGAAGACGCGGGTGATGCACGAGGGCATCGATACAGTGGAAGTCGCGCCGGATGCGGCTGCCCAGGTGCAGATGCCGGATCGCGGGTTGACGTTGCGCCCGGGCGACGAGGTGGTCACCTTCGTGGCGCGCAATCTGGAGCCGGTGCGCGGGTATCACGTGTTCATGCGGGCGCTGCCGCGCATCCTGCGCGAGCGGCCCAACGCGCGGGTGCTGATCATCGGCGGGGATGGCGTGAGCTATGGCGCCCGGCCCGAGGAGGGCGGCTTTCGCCAGCGTTATCTGGCCGAGGTGGCCAAGGATCTGGACCCGTCGCGGGTGCATTTCGTGGGCCAGGTGTCGCGCCAGGTGTTCGTGCGCATGATGCAGGTGTCGGCCTGCCACGTGTATCTGACCTATCCCTTCGTGCTGTCGTGGTCGATGCTGGAGGCGATGAGTGCGGGTGCGGCCCTGGTGGCCTCGCGCACGGCGCCGGTGCTGGACGTGGTGGAGCACGGGGTGAACGGGCGGCTAGTGGATTTCTTCGACGGGGATGGCCTGGCTGACGCGGTGGTGGACGTGCTGGCGCGCCCGCACGTGTATGCCGACATGCGGGCGCGCGCCCGCGCAACCATCGTGGAGAAGTACGATCTGCAGTCGGTCTGTCTGCCGGCCTATGCGCGGCTGATCGAGCAGGCCTGACGGAGCGCCTGAGCGGTACACCGATTGCTATGAACCGAGGCTGCACGCTGCGTGGCGGCCTGATTCCAGAGAATGTCCATGACTAGCACGCCACCTTCCCCGGAGCTGCCGCTCGATCCCGAAGAAAAGTTGACGCTGATCCAGAGTCGGCTTGGTTTCCCCGTGGTCGGGCTGGGTGGCTCCGCAGGCGGGCTGGGGGCGGTACGGCGCTTTCTGCAGGAATGCCCGGACGACACGGGCATGGCCTTCGTGGTGATCCTGCATCTGTCGCCCACGCATGTCAGCGAGCTCGAACACATCCTGCAGTCCCTGACGGCGATGACGGTGCGCCAGGTGACGCAGCCGATGCTGCTCGAGCCCAATCACGTCTATGTGATCCCGCCCAACAAGATGCTGTCGATGAACGACGGCTATCTGCGCCTGTCGCCGCTCGCGCGCGCCCATGGCGAGCGTCATGCCAGCGTGGACCTGTTCTTCCGGACGCTGGGTACGGTGCATCGCGAGCGTGCGATTGCGGTGGTGCTGTCGGGCACGGGTGCGGACGGCTCGGTGGGCCTGGCGCGGGTGAAGGAGCAGGGCGGGGTGGTGCTGGTGCAGGATCCGTCGCAAGCCGAGCATCCGGGCATGCCCAAGGCGGCCCTGGATACGGAGATGGTGGACTTCGTGCTGCCGGTCGAGCAGATCCCGGCCAAGCTGATGGACATCTGGCGCAATGCGGACCGCATCCAGCTGCCGCCGGCGCCGGAAGACCCGATGGAGTATCCGGACGCCGAGCCCACGGAGCAGACGCTGCAGGCGGAAGCCGCGCTGGAAGAGATCCTGGAGCTGTTGTTTCGCGAGACGCGCAACGATTTCAGGCACTACAAGCGGGCCACGGTGCTGCGCCGCATCGAGCGGCGCATGCAGGTGACGCACACGGCGGATCTGCCGGCGTATCGCGAGTACCTGGCGGCGCACAGTGCCGAGGCCCAGCCGCTGCTGCAGGACATGCTGATCAGCGTGACCAATTTCTTTCGGGATCGCGAGGCCTTCGACGCCATCGAGCGCGATGTGATCGTGCCCCTGATGCGCAATGCCACGGCGGAGGACACGCTGCGGGTGTGGGTGCCGGGCTGCGCGACGGGCGAAGAAGCCTATTCGCTGACGATGATGCTGTGCGAGCAGGCGGACCGCCATCCGCGCCCGCCGACGATCCAGGTGTTTGGTACCGACATTGACGAGCGCGCGATCGCCGCGGCGCGCACGGGGCTGTATCCGGAAGCCATCGTGACGGACGTGCCGCCCGGGCGCCTGAGCCGGTTCTTCATGCGCGAGGACGAGGGCTACAAGGTGCGCAAGGGCGTGCGCGACAAGGTGTTGTTCGCCACGCACAACATCCTGCGCGATGCGCCGTTCTCGCGGCTGGACATCGTGAGCTGCCGCAATCTGCTGATCTATCTCGAGCGGGATGTGCAGCGGGAAATCCTGGAGACGCTGCACTTCGCGTTGCGCCCGGGCGGCCACCTGATCCTGGGCACGTCCGAGTCCGCGGATGCCGCGCCGCATCGCTTCACGCTGGTGGACCGCAAGAACCGCATCTATCGGGCGTTGAAGTCGCCCGCGACGGTGCGCTCGGCGCCGGCCATGCGGCTGGGTCCTTCGCAGATGGCCGAGCGCGGGCCCAAGCCGTCGGGGGCGGCCGCACGTCGGCCGTCGTATGCCGACCTGCACATCATGGCGCAGCAGCAGACCGCCGCGCCCAGTGTGCTGGTCGACGAGAACCAGAACGTGGTGCACACCTCGCGCGGTGCGGGCCGCTTCCTGCGCCTGGCCGGTGGCGAGCCCACGCACGACCTGTTGAAGCTGGTGCTCGAGCCTTTGCGGGCGGCCGTGCGCGGCGTACTGTTCCAGGCCGCGCGCACCCAGCAACGGGCGCAGGCGCCGTCGCTGTTGCTGGACGTGGAGGGTGTGCAGCGCTGCGTGGCGACCTGGGCGCAGCCGTACCGGGACGACACGTCCGGGCTGACCTTCCTGCTGGTGACGTTCGAGGAGTGCGATCCGCCACCGCCGGACGTGGAGGAAGACGCCGACGGCCGCGATGTGGTTCTGGCCCAGCTGGAAGAAGAGCTGCAGCGCACGCGCCTGCAACTGCAGGAAACGCTGGAGCGCTCGGAGACCTTCCACGAGGAGACGCGTGCCTCGAACGAAGAGCTGCAGTCGGCCAACGAGGAACTGCGCAGTGCGTCCGAAGAGCTGGAGACCAGCAAGGAAGAGCTGCAGTCCCTCAATGAGGAGCTGGTCACCGTCAACCACGAGATGAAGACCAAGGTGGAGGAGATCAGCAAGATCAATGACGATCTGCAGAACCTGATCGCCTCGACCGAGATCCCCACGGTCTTCGTGGACAAGGCCTTGTGCATCAAGCGCTTCACGCCGCGTCTGACGGACTGGTTCAACATCCTGCCGCAGGACGTGGGGCGGCCCCTGCTGGACCTGACGCACCGACTGAAGTACGACACGCTGGCGGCCGACGTGACCGACGCGGTGTCCGGCCTGCGCGTGGTCGAGCGCGAGATCACGACCACCAACGGGCGCTGCCTGCTGGTGCGGACCTTGCCCTACCGCACCACCGAGAATTCGGTGGAGGGCGCGGTGATGACCTTCATCGACGTGACGGAGAACCGCTCGGCGCAGGCCAGCGTGCAGCGCAGCGAAAAGCTGCTGCGCGCGGTGATCGACAGCGCGCGCTCCTACGCCATCATCACGCTGGACGACGCGGGCATCATCACGGGCTGGAATGCCGGGGCGGTGAACGTGTACGGCTGGCGCGAGGACGAGGCGCTGGGCATGTCGCACGAGGCCTTGTTCGCCGGCAACGAGCGCGACGCCGGCCGCCCGCAGCAGGAGCTGGCCAATGTGCGGGTCAAGGGTCGGGTCGAGGCGGAATACGCCAGTGTGCGCAAGGATGGCGTGGGCTTCTGGGCGTCGGTGACCACCACGCGCCTGGAAACCGACGATACGGCGGGCTTTGCGAAGATCTGCCAGGACGCCACGCAGGCGCGCCAGGCCGAGGCCGCGCGCGAGGCCATGCTGCGCCACGAGCAGAGCGTGCGCCACGCGGCCGAAGCCGCGCGCGACCTGAAGGACGAGTTCCTGGCGGTGATGTCGCACGAGTTGAAGCACCCGCTGAACCTGATCCACGTGAATGCCGAGCTGCTGCGCCGCCTGCCGGAGGCGCGCGCGCTGCCGGCGGTGGTGCGCGCCGCGGACACGATCTGCCAGACGGTGGCGGGCCAGGCCAAGATCATCGATGACCTGCTGGACCTGTCGCGCATGCAGACGGGCAAGTTTTCCTTGCATCCGCGCCGGGTCGGCCTGGCGCGGCTGCTGCTGCCGATCGCGCAGGCGGCGCAGGCCGAGGCCTTGCAGCGTGGCGTGGCATTGTCGGCACATATCGAGACGGGTGATCTCGAGGTGTACTGCGATCCGGTGCGCATCGAGCAGATCGCCTGGAACCTGCTCAGCAACGCGCTCAAGTTCACGTCCGAGGGCACGGTGGTGTTCTCGGTGCTGACGGAAGGCCGCTATTGCCTGCTGCGCGTGAGCGACACCGGCCAGGGGATTTCCCCCGAGTTCCTGCCGCGCGTGTTCGACATGTTCCGCCAGGCCGATTCGCGCACGACGCGGCGCACGGGGGGCCTGGGGATTGGCCTCGCGCTGGTGCGCCAGGTGGCCGAGGCGCATGGCGGTTGGGTGCAGGCGGCCTCCGACGGCATGGGCAAGGGCGCGACCTTCACGGTGTGGCTGCCCATCCATTCGGGACCGGACCTGCCCGTGCCCTCGACCGACCCGGCGATCGAGCCGGTTGGCCTGGAAGGCTTGCGCCTGCTGCTGGTGGAGGACACGCTGGAGACCCGCGAGGCCTTTGCCGAGCTGCTGTCGGCCGAAGGCGCGCAGGTGGTGCAGGCCGATTCCGGCGTGACGGGCCTGGCGACGGCCGAGCAGCAGGACTTCGACGTCATTCTGTCGGACATCGGCATGCCGGGCATGGATGGCCTGGAGATGATGCAGCGCGTGCGCGAGCTGCCGCGCCATGCGCGCACGCCCGCGGTGGCGCTGACGGGCTATGGCCGCCCGAGCGACGCGGAACGGGCGTTCGATGCGGGCTTCGATGGCCACGTCAGCAAGCCCGTCGCGCTGGACGCGTTGCTGGAGGCGGTGGCGCGGGCGCGCAGCGGGCGCACGGGCTGAGCGCGCGTTGCACGGCGGTGCGGCACGCGGGGATTTGCGCAGGCGCCCGCCGGGGGCTTGGTACGTCATCGCCGTGCGGCGGCCCGCTGGGTCAGTCGTCAGTGCTCGGCAGGCGGTGCCGGGGGGCCGGTCAGCAGCGCCGCGGGCAGCGCGCGCTGGATGACCCGGCGCAGCGTCAGCGCCTGCACCAGGATGCTGAAGATCACCACGCCATAGGTGGCGGCGATGATGAGTTCGCTGTCCAGGCGATTGGACAGGCTCAGGGCCAGGGCGATCGACACGCCACCGCGCAGCCCACCCCAGGTCATCACCATGGAAATCCCCTTGCCGTACTCGCGCAGGCGCGGCGAGGCGAGGATGGGCAGGGACACGCTCAGGTAGCGGGCGATCAACACCACGGGAATGGCCAGCAGCGCGACGACGAATTCCTCGCGGCCCGGCGCCAGCGTGATGACCTCCAGGCCGATCAGGCCGAAGAGCATCAGGTTGAGCAGTTCATCCATGACTTCCCAGAAGCCGAAGAGCCGCGTCTGGGTATGTGCCGACATGATGCCGCCGCGCCCGCGCATGCCCACCATCAGGCCCATCAGCACCACCGCGATAGGGGCGGACACGCCCAGGGCTTCGGCGGCGGCATAGCCGCCCGTGGCCAGTGCCAGGGTGATCAGCGTTTCCAGGGCATATGAATCGATGGTGCGGATCAGGAAGACGCCGGCCAGGCCCGCGGCGATGCCGAAGACCACGCCGCCACCGATTTCCTTGACCAGCAGCCAGGCCACGTCACCCGCGCTGGGGGGCGGGCCGCCCAGCGCGATGCCCAGCAGGGTGAGGAAGATGACCACGCCCGTGCCGTCGTTGAAGAGGCTCTCGCCCGTGATGCGCGCCTCCAGACTGGCGGGCACGCCCACGCGGCGCAGGATGCCGAGCACGGCAATGGGGTCGGTGGGGGAGATCAGCGCCCCGAAGAGCATGCAGTACAGCAGGGGCTGCGGATGGCCGATGACGTAGGTGACGGCCCAGAAGCCCAGGCCGACCAGCACGGTGGAGATCAGCACGCCCACCGTGGACAGGAAGATGACCAGCCATTTCTCGGCGTTGATCTGCGCCACGCTGGCGTGCAGGGCGCCCGCGAACAGCAGCATGCCCAGGATGCCGTGCAGCAGGAAGTCGGCGAAGTCCAGGCCACCGAACAAGGCCTGCGCGGCCGCGAGGACCGGCGTGCCCTGGCCCAGCGCACCGATGAGCAGGGATGCCACGAGCCCGATGGCCGCGATGCCGGTGGTATCGGGCAGGCCGATGAAGCGGTGATTGACGTAACCCAGGACGGACACGAGGGTGATCAGGCTACCGACGAGGGCGAGCAGGGACATGATGGGCACAATGGCAGCGGACCGGTCGATTCTACGCCCCGGCAGCGGGGGCCCTGCCGGGCGGGGCAGGGTGGTGCGGTCTCGGATATCGGGGCGGGTTTGCCGGCCCGAGCCGCCAGGCATGGGGGTTGCTCGGACAGACGGACTCGATACGAATCTGACTGGAGGTATCCCATGCCCGTGTTGCAAACCGCCCAACGTCTGACCGTGGCCACCTTCGCCACCCTGGTCTTCGGCCTGGGGGCCGCCCACGCCGCCACGCCCACGGCGACCGACCCGAGCCAGAATTCCGCCGCCACGCCCGCGCAGGCCGATCAGCCGCGCCTGCCGACGGCCGACGATACCCATCGCACGGGTCCCGCCCAATCCCAGGCGGGCAGTGGCGCCGTGCCGGCCGTGCCGGAGACGCTGCAGAACACGCCCAGCAAGGATGAGCTGGGTGCGTCGTCCGCCGACCGCATGGAAGCCGGCAAGGAAACGCGCGAGAACGGCGGCGCGGCCGCGCGCTGACCGCCCGACCCGATGAACCGTTGATACCAGGCCGCACGGACCCTTCCGATGCGGCCTTTTTTCCGGGGCGCGTGCTGTGCCCTTGAGCCTGTCGGCACCTGCCGGCACATCCTTCAGGAGGCGATGCATGAATCAGAAGACGAACGGTGCAGGAATGCGACTCAAGCTGGCGTTTGCCTGCCTCGTGGCCGGTGGGCTGGTCGGGGGGATGGCTGTTGCCGCCTCGGGCGCCGCCAATGACGGGACCGGGAATTCCGGTGCCGGGCCTGTCGCGCCGGTGGGCAAGGCGTCGGGCACGTCCGCGGCGGGCGGCAAGGAGTCGGACTCGGGTGCCGGCATGGGCGAGGCCGCCGGACGCCACGCGCGGCCGGCGGAGCAGGGCAGCGGCTCGGCCCCGCGCGGGGACGGCGCAGACTCGAGCCGGGCTGGCAATTCGGCCGGTACGGCTGGAGGCAAGGCGCACTCGACGTCGAGCGGCGTGGGTGCGTCAGGCTCAGGGTCCGGCAATTCGCTGGGCAGCGGCACGCCCCAGGGCGGGGCGACCCGCTGAGCCTGTGGCGGCCTGGGTCGGCATCAGGCCGTCCGAATCCGGGCCCGTGACAGAGGGCGGAGCGTTCGCACGAACGCCCCCGCCCGACCCTCAGTCGAAGAAAGTGGACACGTCACGCGGCGCGCGGCCCAGCAGCGCCGTGATCGGGCCGGGGTCGCCCGTGGTACCACGCTTGAGCATGCCCCACGTGTCCTTGTCGAGCAGTACGCCCGGGATGTGCGATCCGGCGCTGGCGCTGGCCGAGATCAGGGCTTCGGGTATTGACACGAAGCGCGCCGCGCTGCGCTTGCCCGTGGCCTTGCGCAGTTGCGCGTAGTACTCGCGCAGCGTCATCGGGCGCGGCCCCACGAAGGGAATGCGATGGTCGTTGGCCGTGACGGGCGGACCTTGCAGCAGGGCCATGACGCCGGCTGTCAGGTCCTCGCGGTGGATGGGTTGCACACCCTGATCGCCACGCCCGGGCAGGGGAATGAGGGGCAGGCCCGCGATGAAGGTGAACATCTTCGCGCTGGCGCCACCCGGCGAGAACACGAGCGAAGGCTGCACGATGGCGGCATCCACGCCGAGGCCCGTCAGGCAGTCGTCCGCTGCTTTCTTGCTCAAGTGGTAGGCGCTTTCGGCCTGGCCATCGGCGCCCAGCGCCGAGATCTGGATGATGCGGCGCACGCTGGCGTCCCTGGCGGCATGGAACAGCGCGCACGGCGCCAGGTAATGCAGGGTGTCGAACTTCTGGCTGCCACGCTCCTGCAGGATGCCCACGGCATTGATGACGACCTCGACGCCTTGCACGGCGCTGGCCCAGGCCGAGGCCTGGGTGGCCTTGGCGAAATCCAGGTCGATGAGCCGGATGTTGGGCGCGTGCGCCTGGCGCTTGTTGCCGCGGCGCACCGGGCACACGACGTCATGCCCAGCCTCGGTGAGGGCACGCAACAGACGGGATCCGATGAATCCGGTCGAGCCGGTCAGAAGGACTTTCATGATGTTCCGATCGCGCCGCTTGCCGGGCGACGCCGTGAGGGGGGACAGGGAAACGGCCCCGAAGGGCCGTTTGAATCATGCCTCAACGCTTGTCCGATTTCTTGTCGTCGATGGCCTGGCCCGCAGGGTTTTCGCCCTTGAAGCCGCCGTAGCTGCTCTGACCGGGGTCGGCGCTGCGGCTTTCGACCTTCTCGCTGCCCTCGGCGTTGTGCGCGCCGGCATGCTGACCTTCCTGTTGCTGCTGACCGGAGGCTTGCTGGCCGGCGCCCGGTTGCTGGGACTTGTTGCCCTGGGCGTTCTGCTGCTGATTCTGCTGGCCCGTGGCAGGCTGCCCGCCACCCGACTGCTGGGCCTTTCCGCCCTGGGTGGTGTTCTGCTGCTGCGGCTGCTGGCCGGTGGGGTTCTGCGGATTCTGGCGGTCTTGCGGATTGTTGGCAGTCATCGCGATTCTCCTGAGAGTGCGTGGCGACATCAGGTCGCCGCGGTGGATCGAATACCGCAATCCCTGTGCCTACCGGGCTTGTGCCGAAGCCGGGTGCGCGAGCGTGGGCGTGGTCTTGCGCGACCGCGCGCAGCCTGCCGAGGCGCCCGTTGCGCGGCGCCTTTGCGCCTGTCCGGGCACACGGGATAATGCCGCATGCGACTCTTTCCCTTGTTTGCGGACCTCGATGGCCGCTTGGTACTGGTGGTAGGCGGCGGCGCGGTGGCGGCGCGCAAGACGGCAGCGCTGCTGGAGGCCGGCGCGCGCGTCACCGTGGGCGCGCCCGCGTTCGAACCCGGCCTGCAGGCCATGGCCGACGCGGGCCGGGTCACGCTGCGCCTGGGTCGATTCGAGCCGAACTGGCTCGACGAGGCCTGGCTGGTGGTGGCGGCCACCGATGACCGCACCGTGAACGGCGCCGTGCGCGATGCCGCCCTGGCGCAGCGCCTGTGGGTCAACGTGGTGGACGATCCGGAGCTGTCGGCGTTTCAGGTGCCGGCCGTGGTCGACCGCGCGCCGCTGGTGATCGCGATCTCGTCGGGGGGCGCGGCCCCCGTGCTGGCTCGCCGCATCCGCGAGCGCATCGAGTCCCTGTTCGATCCGGCGACGGGCACCCTGGCGGCGCTGGCGGGCCAGTACCGCGAGGGGATCCGGCAGTCCTTTCCGGACATGCCTGCGCGCCGCGCCTTCTATGACTGGCTGTGGGAGGGCGATGTCGCGGCGCTGCTGCGGCAGGGCCAGCCTGCCGAGGCCGAGGCAGCGCTGCGCCGGGCGCTGGACGGCACGCCGCCCGCGCGGCGCGGGCGCCTGGTGCTGCTGGGCACAGGCCCGGGCAGCCCGGGGCAGCTGACGCTGGACGGGCTGCGTGTGCTGAACGAGGCCGACGTGCTGGTCCATGCCCCGGACGTGCCGCTGGAGTTGCTGGCGCTGGCCCGGCGCGACGCCGAGCGCGAAGCGCACGACGACGCGGCCATGCCCACCCCGGCGCACTGGCAGGCCTGGGCGGCGCAGACGGCGGGTGGCGCCTGTGTCGTGGTGGCTGCCTTGGGCGCAGGCCCGCAACTGCCGGCGGGCGGGGTGGCGGCGTTGCAGGGGCTGGT
>JAAIGF010020711.1_pt1 | contig 185823 bp, 164 predicted proteins | sample 6487441 | NCBI WGS metagenome assembly JAAIGF01 (sample SAMN13974129, study PRJNA590717) | phyllosphere metagenome | biome: pepper field; feature: multiple bacterial spot infested pepper fields; material: pepper leaves; isolation source: leaves from pepper fields | host: Capsicum annuum ... | reverse complement strand
CGGTGCGTCATTGACCGGCGTGATACTGACCGCCACGGTCGCGGTGGCGGTGCCGCCGTGGCCGTCGCTGACGGTATAGCTGATGGTGTCGCTGCCGTTGTAGTTGGCGGCCGGCGTGTAGGTCAGCGTGCCGTTGGCATTGATCACCACCGTACCGTGACCGGCCGTCGCCGTCGTCACCGTCAGCGTGTCGCCGTCCACATCGCTGTCGTTCGCCAGCACGTTGACGGTCACCGGCGTGTCTTCCAGCGTGGTGGCCGTATCATTGACCGCCACCGGTGCGTCATTGACCGGCGTGATACTGACCGTCACGGTCGCGGTGGCGGTGCCGCCGTGGCCGTCGCTGACGGTATAGCTGATGGTATCGCTGCCGTTATAGTTGGCCGCCGGCGTGTAGGTCAGCGTGCCGTTGGCATTGATCACCACCGTACCGTGGCCGGCCGTCGCTGTCGTCACCGTCAGCGTGTCGCCGTCCACATCGCTGTCGTTCGCCAGCACATTCACCGTCACCGGGGTGTCTTCCAGCGTGGTCGCCGTATCATTCACCGCCACCGGCGCGTCATTGACCGGCGTGATACTGACCGTCACGGTGGCGGTGGCGGTGCCGCCGTGGCCGTCGCTGACGGTATAGCTGATGGTATCGCTGCCGTTATAGTTGGCCGCCGGGGTGTAGGTCAGCGTGCCGTTGGCGTTGATCACCACCGTGCCGTGCCCCGCCGTCGCTGTCGTCACCGTCAGCGTGTCGCCGTCCACATCGCTGTCGTTCGCCAGCACGTTGACGGTCACCGGGGTGTCTTCCAGCGTGGTCGCCGTATCATTGACCGCCACCGGCGCGTCATTGACCGGCGTGATGGTCACCGTCACCGTACCCGTCGCGCTGGCTCCCAGTCCGTCACTGATCTTATAGGTAATGGTGTCGGTGCCATTGTAGTTGGCCGCCGGGGTGTAGGTCAGCGTGCCGTTGGCGTTGATCACCACCGTGCCGTGCCCGGCGCTGGCCGACGTCACGGTCAGGGTATTGCCGTCCGCGTCGGTATCGTTCGCCAGCACGTTGACGGTAACCGACGTATCCTCCGGCGTGGTGGCGGCATCCGGATTGGCGACCGGCGGCGTATTAATATGGATGGTGACAGTGGTGGTTTCCGTGGTGCCATTACTGGTAACGGTATAAGTAAACGAGTCATTACCCAGATAACCGCTATTGGGGGTGTAGACCGCATTGCCGGTGCTATCAATCACTACCGTACCGTGTGATGGCGTGCTGTAAGACGTCACTCTGGCGTTGATGTTTTCAAAGGTATCGTTCGCCATCACGTTGAAGCTGACCGGCGAGCTGACGTTGGTGATGACGGAATCGCTGACAATATCCGCCACCGGCGCAATGCCGATTGGCAACGAAGTGGTAATCGGTATCGCCAACAAGGTGTCGGTTAACCCGATCGTAATGGTCACCGGGCCGTTATAGTCCGCATCCGGGGTATAGATCAGGCCATTCAGCGCGGCATTGATATCAACAATGCTACCCTGCATGGTGATGTTGCTGTCGTTGATGCCGTCGCCCTGGCTAAACGACAGATTGGCGGTCTGGGATAGCGTCAGCGACCCCATCGGTACCGACAACGATATCTTGGCGATGCTGCCGTCAAGGTCGCCGATACTGATTTTGGTGCCCAGAACATCGGCGAAGACTATCGGCGTATCTTCATTGAACAGGTTGACGAGCACCGGCAACGACAATGTCGGCAAGCTATTGACCGTTACGGCTACCGTACCCGGCAGCAACGCCGACAGCCCTTTACTGTCAGCAATGGTATAAGTAATGGTATCAACGCCAAAGTAGCCAGTATTGGGTTTATAAGTCAGCGTGTTGTCAGCATTGATCGTAACCTTGCCAAATAGTGCGCTGGCCCCGGTTACCTTGATGGCATCGCCTTCCAGATCGATATCGTTCGCGGTCACATTAATGATGGTCGAGCCATTTTGGCTCACCAGCGCCACATCGGCCACGGCGGTAGGCGCAGTGTTTATTCCCAGCAATAGGTTGGCATGCCAGCCTGCCGGATTGATGGATTCGGTTTCGATACTGCCGACATGGCTTTCCAGCACCCAGTTGCCGTCAATACCGGTAATATCGGATGACGCCGCCACGTCCGAGTCCAGCGACGACGACAGCGCGCTCAATAACTGTTGTCCGGCGGCGTCCCCAACATTACAGCCATAAATTAAAACATCGGCAGAACTGTTTAGAGATAGATTTATTTGCTCCAATATAGTTTGGTAGCTATCGATATTTTCCGCCGAGATTAAGGCATTACCTAATTCAATTTGTCCACTATCACCGTGGGAAATAATATGAATCGCATCGACGTTTTTATAATTAGAAAGAATATCAGCGATTTGATTAAGCCCATCCTGATTACTATCCAGAATATAAACCGAAGCATCGGCCGGTAATTGCGAGACCAGCGCGTCTTTATTTGGCAATGTGCCGTCAATAAAGAAAACCTCAACGCGGGCGGGCGGCGTCTCAATCTGGCTAATTGCCTGAATTAAATCGGTATTGGTATGCTCCTGCGCGGCCGAATCGCCACTGCCGTCATGGCTGGCATGGCTGGCGCCGTCTGGCTGGTCATTAGCGACCTGATCCGCCGTGGCGACAGCCGCGGCATCAAACATTAAACGGCGCTCAAGCACCATGCGGGTCGCGTTATACAGAGTTCGTTGCTGAGCCATAAGCATCACCGATATCGACAGGTTTGAAAAACAGGCAGCCGCCCCTGCGCCAACCGGCAGGATATCCATGGCAAGAATCTGTTATTAATTTAAAAAATCAAACCTGGTGTAAAATCGATAACGCTAAAATAGAAAAAATGCGAAAGCATTAACTTAAAATTAAACACAGCTTTCTGGTTTTATCAACAATAAAACCGGTAGAAATCATTAGGCTGTGATCATTCACTAACGTGTGAAAAGCGCTAACTGCAGGCGGGAATCCGGCATGGTTCCCGCCGCATTTCAGGCAGAGGTTTTCCGCGATCGCGTCGTCCCCGACTCGCGCCAGTGATCAGCGATGCGCGGCATGCTGTCCTCAATCCAGTCAACCAACACCCGCACCTTCTCCGCGGCTTCTTTCCCCAGCGGGGTCAGGCTATATTCCACGTGCGGCGGCACCACGTCATAGGCCACCCGGTTGATCAGGCCGTCGCCTTCCAGACACTGTAAGGTCTGGGCCAGCATACGTTCGCTGACGCCATTGATCAGGCGGCGCAGTTCGCTGAAGCGGAGCGTTTTCGATTCCAGCACAATCAGAATCAGGATGCCCCAACGGCTGGTAATGTGCTGTAGCACTTCGCGTGATGGGCAAGCTGCCGCCAGTAAGTCGCCGCGCTGAAATTTTTCGATTGTCCGCATACCTTACCCTTTGCCGTTCACTTATTGCCGCTCACTGAATCGCATTGCGCCTGAACTTTCAGGGTAAGGAGGCTCCCCTAAATAAGCAATCGCTTTATAAGCACTCGCTTTCGCGCACCAGTCTCTTCGGCCGTATCAGGCATCGACAGGCCATATCAGCATAAAAGAATCTGATGGAATAACGGTTGATTGAATGACGCCGAATACCATCGAGGAAAAAACATTGAAAGAATCCGGATCGCCGCAAAATGAATATTCGCGTTATCTGATGAGGGCTATGGTTTAAAAATAGACATAACCCCCTCAGCAATTCAAGAAATTCATTCACTCAAATAAGCCAAATTAAACCCCTTTATTCACTCAATCAATAAATGCAATAAATTCAATCCGCTAGGAAATCATTATGCCTGTGCATGCCTGAAACCGGGTGAAGGGCTATCGCCGCCAGAAATGAAAATGCTAGGCTGTGCCACTATTGTCGCAAGACACGCCGAAACGCAGTCTCAGTTTGACGTGAGATATTCATTCCTTTCAACCAAGGTATGTTTTTGCTCAGCCTGCATAAGGGTGTCCTTGGGTTTTATTTATTTTAGTTACCGCGTTTGTACCCTAAATAATTCGAATTGCAGGAAGGCGGCAACGCAGCGAATCGCCAGTAGCTTACTCAAGTAAGTGACTGGGGTGAGCGAGGAAAGCCAACGCACCTGCAATTTTGAAGTATGACGGGTAAATATTTATAAAAAACTACGAGCACACAGCAAAAAGGAATTTTTTCCTCAATACCTTCGTTGATAAAGGAATGCTCGTATGCATAAAAAATCACTTGTCCGCGCCATGACGGTAGCGGGTCTGTTTTCTCCTGCCGTGACTCTTGCCGCCGGAACCTGGTCTGATGCCAGGAACGACGCTATGGGCGGAACCGGGGTCGCTTCATCGCACTACGGCTCCGCCGCGCTGACCAACCCGGCGCTGCTGACCAAAGCGCAGGCCAGCGACAACGTTAGCCTGATTCTGCCTTCGGTAGGCGCTGTGGTATCCGACCCCAACAAAGTGGAAGATAAGTTCGACCGCATCAAAAGCAGTTGGGATAGCATCAAAGACCTGCTGAACTCCAGCAGCGGCATCACTAACCCGCTGTTGCGGCGGCTGGCGCTGCAACAAGGCATCTCCTCCTTCCAGTCGCTGAGAAGCGATTTGCACAGCATCAATGGCGACCGCGCTTACGGCGATGCCGCCGCCGCTACCGTGGTGGCGGTTCCTAACGAAACGCTGCCTTTCGCCGTCGTCGTCAAAGGCTGGGGCGTGGCGAATGCCAAAGCCGTGGTGACCGACCGCGATCTGACCTATCTGGATAGCGTGGCGGCGGGCACCACCATTCCCACCTCGGCCGACCTGAACAGTTTCACCTCCCGGGCCGAAGGCGCGGGCGCGCTGGTGACCGAATACGGCGTCGCGATGGCGAAATCGTTCAGCATCGCCGGTCAGCCGGTTTCCGTGGGTATCACCCCCAAACTGCAACGGATCGACACCTATAACTATATTGCGTCGATCAATAACTACAGCACGTCTGATTTCCGCAATTCGGAATTCAAGAAATCCAGCTCCGGCGCCAACCTGGATCTCGGTTTCAGTACCGACCTGACATCGCGCTGGAGCGCCGGGCTGGTGGCGCAGAACCTGATTGGCCGCCGCATCGACACCAAAGAGGTGCAAGGTATACAGAGAACCTTTAACCTTCGGCCGCAGGTCACCGCCGGAACGGCCTGGAACACCGACAAGCTGACGCTGGCGACCGATATCGACCTGACGCCCGCCAGCGGTTTTGACTCGGAGAAGAAAAACCAGTACGCCGGCGTCGGCGCGGAATATCGCGTACTGTCCTGGGCGCAGTTGCGCGTCGGTTACCGCGCCAATATGCGCGACAGCGATAAGAATCTGGTCACCGCCGGTCTTGGCCTGTCGCCGTTCGGCGTGCATCTTGATCTGACCGGCATGGTCGGCACCGAAAGCAAGCACACCTACGGCGCCGCCGCCAAACTGAGCTTTACCTTCTGATCCCGCGCCCCCGGCATCGTGACGGATGTCGGGGCGCCGTTCGGCGATTCATCCCCTCACCCGCTTTACCCCTGCGCTTTGGCGCGCGTTTCCCATTGCATCACCAGACTGATCGCCGCCGGCAGCACCGTCAGCGTCAGCAGCGTGGCGACGATCAACCCGCCGATGATGGCGTAGGCCATCGGCCCCCAAAACACCTGGGTGGCGATCGGGATCATCCCCAAAATCGCCGCCAGCGCGGTCAACAGAATCGGCCGGGAACGGTGACGGGCAGCATGGATAATCGCCTCGTCGGCAGGCATGCCCGCCGCCGTGTTGGTGTCCACTTCGCTGATCAGTATCACCGCGTTACGGATGATCATTCCCGCCAGCGCGATCACTCCCAGTAAGGCGACGAAGCCCATCGGCGTACCGGTCGGCAACATCGCCGCCACCACGCCAATCAGCCCGAACGGCGCCATCAGCAGCGCCAGCATCATGCGCGAGAAGCGCTGCAACTGCACCATCAGCAAAATCAGCATCACCAGTAGCGTCACCGGCAACACCTGATACACCGAGTTGTTGCCCTTGTTGGATTCCGCCACCGAGCCGCCTTCCTCAATGTGATAACCGGCCGGCAACGCCGCCTGATAGGCCGCCACCTGCGGCGCCAGCGTTGTCGATAAGGTCTGGGCGCGCACGCCCGGCGCCAGGTCGGTCTGCACGGTGATAAACGGCAAACGCTGGCGACGCCAGATGATCGGCTCATCCACGCCGTACCCGACGGACGCTATCTGCCCCAGCGGCACCCGCTGACCGTTAGCGGCGCGCAGTTGCAGGCTGGCGACGGTATCCAGATTCTGGCGCTCCTCATCCCGGGCGCGCACCACCACCCCCACCATTCGATTGCGATCGCGCACGCTGGTGACGACCGAACCGGAGAAAATGGTCGCCAGCGCGCTGGCCACATCCTGCGAGCTGATGCCCACCGCCCGCGCCTCGGTCTGGTTGACATCGATGCGGATGGCGCGCTCCGGCTCGCCGGCGGTCAGGTTCACTTCGCGCGCGTCGGGGTTGTTGCCGATCAACGTCGCCAGTCCGGTGGCGTACTCGCGCACCTTGTCGATATCCGGCCCGGTTACCCGGTACTTAAGCGGCCAGCCGACCGGCGGCCCCAGTTCCAGCGGCGACACGCGGGTCACCAGGTGGCTGAAATCCTGCTGCAAACGTTTTTCCAGCCGGGCGCGCAGCGCATCGCGTTCTTTTAATCCTTTCGCCACCACCACCAGTTGCGCGATGTTTTCATTCTGCAACAGCACATCCATCGGCAAATAAAAACGCACCGCGCCGGACCCGACATAGGTGGAGAAATGATCCAGATCTGGATCGTTTTTCAGCGACTGCTCCAGCCGCGCCACTTCCCGCTCGGTGGCCTCCTGCGAGGCATTGCGCGGCAGCGTCAGGCTGACCAGCAGTTCCGGTCGGTCCGACGCCGGAAAAAACTCGCCCTCCAGCCGACCGGCGGCCACGACCGCCAGCACCAGCAACGCCACCGATAGCAACAGCGTGCGGCCGCGATAGCGTAGCGCCGCCGACAGCAGGCGGGCATACGCCCGCGACAGACGACCGGCGTTGTGATCATGAGCTTTCATCGTCTTCGGCAACAGCCAGACGCCGATCAACGGCGAGAACAGCACCGCCACCACCCAGGAGCTGAGCAGCGAAATCAGCACCACAATAAACAGCGAGTAGCAGTACTCGCCGGCGCTGGAAGCGGCAAACCCGACCGGAATAAAACCCGCCACCATCACCAGCGTACCGGTCAGCATCGGAAACGCAGTGGTTTCGTAAGCGCGGGTGGCGGCCTGTTCGCGGGCTTCGCCCTTCTCCAGGCTGGACACCATCGCCTCTACCGTGATCATGGCGTCGTCCACCAACAGCCCGAGCGCGATGATCAACGCGCCCAGCGAAATGCGCTGCAAACCGATACCGGCTATCTCCATGCCGGTGAACGTCATCGCCAGCACAATCGGAATCGACGCGGCCACCACCAGCCCGGCGCGGCTGCCCAGCGACACGAACGACACCGCCAGCACGATCACCACCGCTTCCAGCAGCACCTTGACGAAGCCGTTAACCGAGGATTTCACCACCGATGACTGGTCCGCCACGTTGACGACCTCGATACCGTGCGGCAGCGATGCGCTAATCGCCGCCATTTTACTGCGCAATGCCTGACCGAAATCCAGCATGTTGCCGGTCGGCGCCATCGAGATCGCCAGCCCGATGGCGGGTTGGCCGTTGACGCGAAACGTCGGCGCCGGGGGTTCCGCCGCCTGACGATGAACCGTCGCGATATCGGTCAGCGGGATAAAGCGCCCGCCGATGCGCAGCGTTACCTGACGCAGGCTCTGTTCGGAAACAAACGCGCCGCTGACGCGCAACGCCACCTTGTCGTTATCGGTCCGAATGGTGCCGGTCGGGCTGACGGCATTCTGCGCCTGCAGCGCCGCCGTTACCTGTTGCAAGTCCAGCCCCATGCCGGCCAGTTGCCGCGGGGAAAACGCCACCACAATCTGCTCTTCCTGCACGCCCAGCACATCGATTTTGCCGACATCCGGCGTGGCGAGCAGTTCGGTACGGATATCATCCACCTTGTCGCGCAGCTCGCGCGGCGAGTAGCCTTCGGCGGTAAAGCCATAAATGGTGCCGAAGGTATCGTCGAACTCGTCGTTGACCGCCGGCTCGCTCACCCCGTCAGGCAAGGTGGGGGTAATATCCTTCATTTTTTTGCGCAGGGTGTACCAAATGCCCTTTACCTCGGACGGCGGCGTACTGTCGCGCAGGTTGACGAAAATCACCGCTTCGCCGGGGCGGCTGTAACTTTCGATAAAATCAAGGTAAGGGGTTTCCTGCAGTTTCTTTTCCAGCACATCGGTCACGAAACTGACGGTGTCCTGCACCGTGGCGCCCGGCCAACTGGCGGACACCACCGCGGTTTTGATGGTAAAGGCCGGGTCTTCGTTGCGCGGCAGACGTTCGTAGCTCATGACGCCCGCCGCCACAATCACCAGCATAAAAAAGGCCACCAGTTGCTGATGAGCCAGCGCCCAGGCGGAGAGGTTCCACTTCTGTTTGAATGCGGATGACATTACTTCGCCTCCGTCAACATAACCTTCTCGCCCGCCCGCAGCTTGCTGACGCCGGCGGTGACCACCTTGTCGCCGGCGACCAGACCGTCGTCGACAACGATCTGCGAGTCGCTGTAATTACGCAGGGTGATCGGTTGCAGCCGCAGCGTCTGCGTTTGCGGGTCGACGACAAACACCGCCGGGCGATCGCCCTGACGGGTCAGCGCCGACGCCGGCAGCTCGATGGCATTGCCGCCCGGCAGCGTGACCTCGCCCTGTACGGTCGCGCCCAGCACCATTTCTTGCGGCGGTTCGACGAGTGAAACCCGCACCCGCCAGGTGCGGGTTTCGCTATCAGCCAGCGGACTGACGTCACGCACATGCCCTTGCGTTTTGACAGCCGGGTTGGATAACAACGAAACCGTCACCAGCGGATCCTTCAGGCCGCTGGTGATAAGACGCTCGGAGATATTGAACACCGCGTCGCGGCCGGCGAAGGTCGCCAGCCGCACCACTTCCTGACCCGCGTTCACCACCTGACCGGGGTTGGCGCTGACCGCGGTGATCACCCCGGCGACCGGCGCAGACAAGCGGGTATAGCTCAGACGATCCTGCGCGCTTTTGACGCTGGCCTGCGCGCTTTCACGCACGGAAACCGCCGAGGCCCAGTTCGACTGCGCCTCATCCAATTGCGAACGGGAAATGGCGCCGTTGGGCGCCAGCTGTTTCATCCGGTTAAGGTTCTGCTCCGCCAGCCGTTCCGAGGCCACCGCGCGGGTCAGGTCCGCTTTGGCGCTCTGCAGCTGGTTTTCGCTGTCGCGGGCATCCAGCGTGGCGATCACATCGCCTTGCTTCACGATGGCGCCCACATCCACCACACGCGAAACCACCCGCCCATCCAGACGGAAACCCAGTGCGGTCTCTTCGGCCGGGCGGATCTCCCCGATCTGCGACAACACCTCACCGGTGGCGGACGGCGCGACGGTGACGGTACGAACCGGGCGCGGCGGCGCGGGGGCCGGCTCGCTGCCGGCGTCGTTACAGCCGGACAACAGGCTCGCGGCCAGCAGCAAGGCTCCCAACCCACCGACGCGAAAAAGAGTGTTGCCTCCGCGACAGGCTACGTGATGAAGGGCGCAAAAGGTGGACTCTGTATTCGTCATGATGGGCTTCCTGTTACCGATTAGTAACTATTACACCGTACACATTTCCAGATTGTTTCCACACTTCATCAAGAAACCATCAAGAGCGCTGAAAAATCGGTTTTATCCCAACCGCCACGCCCTGAACGCGGTCATACCGCCGGCAGTTCAAGAGTAAAACACATGCCGCCCTCCAGGTGATTTTCCGCCGTCAGGCTGCCGCCGAGCGCTTCGCAAATCGCCAGCGCGATCGACAGCCCCAGCCCGCTGCCGCCTGAATGGCGCGCCCGCGAAGTATCGGCGCGGGAAAAGCGCTCGAAAATATACGGCAGGAATGCCTCGCTCACGCCGGGGCCGTAGTCACGAAAACGGATCAACCAGCGATTATCGCGCCGCGCCACATCAATACGCTGCGCCTTACCTTCCACCGCGTAGCGCAGCGCGTTATCCATCAGGATGGTGAATACCTGCCCCAGCCGGAGCGGATCCGCCAGGCAATATCCCTCCTCGTCGGCATGCAGCGTGATGGTAAAACCGGCCGCTTCGGCATTCGGCTTCATCCAGACGATACGGTCGCGCAACAGCTCCACCGGGTTCAGCCGGGTCTTATCGATAGCTAACTGACCAGCGCTAACCATCGACAACAAATGCAGATCCTCAATCAGGCGGTTGAGGTTGAGCATCTGGTTCATCACCATCTGCAACTGCCGATCGTCAGGAGAAAAAACGCCGTCCAGCATGCCCTGCAATCGCCCCATCGCGGCGGTCAACGGCGAACGCAGCTCGTGCGCCATCGCCACATGCGAAGCGTGCAGTTCGCGCTCATAACGCTCCAACTGGGAGGTCATGGCATTGAAATCGCGGGTAAGCAGCGTCAGCTCCGCCGGCGCGCCCGGCACCATACGTGCGCGGGTGGTGAACTGCCCGCGCGCCACCGCGCGCGCCGACATCGCCAGTTGGCTAAACTGTACCGACAGCGGTCGCGCAGCCCACAACCCCAACATCACAATCAGCGGAATGGCGACCAGCACCAGCACCCAAAGGATCAGCCAGTCTTCAGAGGCGATGGACAGGTCGAAAGACTTAGGGCCGTACCAGGTATCCAGAATCTCGTAGTAACGGGCGCGGTTCAGATTGGGGTTGCTCTGTAATGTGGTGAACTCATGACGCACCGCTTCCGGCATTCGATGGATAACCCACAGATTCCAGATGGCAAACCGCAGCCACATACAGGTGGCAATTAACACTATCGAGCCAATCGCCAGCGACAAAATGCGGATACAAAGCCAGCGCCACAGCGAAAGATGAGGCATGTTATTCATGGCTAACGGAACCTGTAACCAAACGCGCGCACCGTCAGCAGCACCCCGCCAATGCCGACCGCTTCCAGCTTTTTGCGCAGATTATAAATATGGGTATCCACCACCCGCTCCAGCGCGTCGCTGTCCGGCAGACACGCCTCCAGCAACTCCTGGCGGGAAAACGCGCGGGTCTGGGCGCGCAGCAGGGTCGCCAGCAGGCTAAACTCCGTCGGCGTCAAGTCCAGCGGCTGGCGCTCGCCCTGCGCATCGGTCACGGAGGCGACCATCGCATCCTGATCCACCTCCAGCGTACCGAAGGTCAACAAACGCCCGGCCGTCATCGCGCCGCAGGTACGCCGCAATACCGCCTGCACGCGGGCTACTACTTCGCCGGGATGATAGGGTTTGGTCACGTAATCGTCCGCGCCGTACCGCAGCGCGCCGATCTTATCGGTGTCGTCCCCCATGGCGGTGACCATAATCACCGGCACATCTTTTTTGCGACGCAGGGCGGCCAGCACTTCGGTGCCGTTCATTCCCGGCAGCATCACATCCAGCAAGATCAGATCCGGTTTCAGGCGCTGTGCCATATCCAGCCCGCTCAACCCATCTCCCGCCAGCAAAACCTGAAAATTGTCACGTTTCAGATAGGCTTCCAGCACGCTGGCAGCATCCGTGTCATCTTCGATTATCAGAATGCGTTTCGGACTCATCGTGGTTCTCTTGATAATTTCTTCATGATTTGCTGACAGTACATTGACGCTGATGCGTATACTAACCAGCTCTCGTACAGGGATGCACGAAAACGCCTGTTGCAGGCAACACATTTACCCGTCTAAGGAGTCAGTCAGGATGATAGTGCGACATATTCCCTTTTATATAGCTACTCTTTTCTTCGCCGGCAGCAACATCAGTTGGGCCGACGATGCCGCCCCCGGTCAACAGGATGGCGTCACCCTCGGCCTTGCCGCCCACAATGCGCCGCGCTACAGCGGCTCGGATGAACGCCGTTGGGATATGCTGCCGGTGATTCAGGCTCGTCAGGGCGCCTTCTTTTTCGACACCGCCAAAGGCGCGGGTTATGACCTGCAGTTCGGCCAGTTCTATCTTGAACACACGCTGGGTTATTCCATCGGTCGCACCGACAAGAAATCCTCTTTCCGCTCCGGCTCCGACAAACTGCGCGGCATGGGCGACATTGACGGCGTGTTGAACACCGCCGTGGCGCTGGGCTGGCAATTTACCGACCAGTTGTCGGTGGAAGCGAAGGCGATTCTGCCGCTGACCGACAGCCAGGGCGTGCAATACCAGACATCGCTGACCAGCATTCTGTTCCAGGACAAATCGGACACGCTGGGCGCTCAGGGCACGTTGCTGTTCGGCGACGCGCGCTATAACAACCTGTTTTACGGCGTCAACCAGCAGCAGAGCCAGAACTCCGGCTACCGCGTCTATCAAGCCGGAAGCGGTCTGTACGGTCAGTCCGTCTCGCTGTTCTGGACCCATCAGTTTGATCCGCACTGGGCCGCCACGCTCAGCGGCAGCTATACCCGCCTGAACGATAAAGCTTCGAACAGCCCCATCGTGTTTCGCGCCGATCAGGGCGAGGGGACGTTTGCCGTCACCTATACGTTCTAATCCAGTTCCTGTCGTCGCCGGTATCCGTGCGTGCAACGCTCCGGCGGCGATAGGCTATTGCGTTCTCTTCTTCTCACCGCCTTCGCACCTCCGCTTACCCGAAATGGCCGCCGCCGATGACCGGCGCGCAGAAACCGACGACACTCTCCCCCAGACATTGACACTCACGCCAGGTTTAATAATTTATCGATTGATTTCTTAATGCATATATAAATAATTGTAACAATGGTCAGGGACATTAATTAAAAAATAATGAAAAAGCTAAACGGAACGACAACAAGATAAGAAAAGCCAGCCGGGAAATTGAAAACCGAAAACCCACTGAAATAGAATGTCGCCGCTGTATCTGAGCGCGATTCAGACGGCACCTCCCTATTACATAAAAATGGTATTAACATCATGAAAACAATACTCATCACCGGAGCAACAGGCTTCCTGGGCGGTGCTGTGATGGAAAAAGCGCTACAGGACGAGCGAATTGAAAATTTGTTTATGTTGGTCAGAGCCGAAAATAAACAGGACGGACTTAAACGAATCCTAAATAACTTGCGTAAATTTGATATTTCGGAATCATCATTATCTCGGTTGACGGAAGACAATATTATTGTCGGCGACTTGGCTGAACCTGAATCTTTTCTTCAACATCCGGCGCTGGACAGCGTCACCCATGTTATCAACAGCGCGGCAATCGCCTCATTTGGCAACAATCCGCTGATCTGGAAAGTGAACGTGGAAGGCACGCTGGCCTTTGCCAGACGCATGAGCCAGGTTAAATCGCTGCAAAAATTCATTCAGATCGGCACCGCGATGTCCTGCGTACCGGATCAGGACGAAGTGGTGGAGGAATCAGACCTGCTGGATACGGAAAAATCGCACATCGTCGAATACACCCTGTCCAAAGCCACCATCGAAAACCTGATGCGTGAGCACTGCCCGGCCATGCCGCTGCTGATTGTGCGCCCGTCGATCATCGTCGGCCATTCCCGTCTGGGCTGTAAGCCGTCCAGCAGCATCTACTGGGTGTTTGAGATGGCGATGAAGCTACAGAGATTCATGTGCTCGCTTGACGATAAAATCGATGTTATCCCGGTGGACTTCTGCGCCGAAGCTATCCTGATGCTGCTGCACGCCGAGCAGGCGGTCGACGATATCTACCATATTTCCGCCGGCGAAGCCTCCAGCGTGAGTTTCAGCGAAGTGGATCTGGCGATGGCGCAGGCGGCGTCGCGCCCGCCGATGGGGGAGGCCTACCGCCAGGTGAGTTACCACGACCTGATCAAACTGCGCAGCAGCTTCAGCGAACTGTACGGCCCCTGCAACGAGCGCCTGATGCTGCGCGCCATGCGTCTGTACGGCTCGTTCGCCCAGTTGAATGTCAAGTTCAGCAACCGCAAGCTGTTGCAACTGGGCATGAAAACTCCGCCGCGCTTTACCGAATATGTAGGCAAGTGCGTTGAAACCACTCGTCAATTCAGCGTACCTGAACTGATGACGGTGGATTTTAAATAACATCGTTCACCATTTTGCCCCGTTATCACTACCGTAGATAGCACCACCGAAGATAGCGGGGCAAACAAACATGATGTCGAACCCTATCCTTACGTTTTACTGCCCATCACCGGTTTTATTGTCGGTTAATAAAGAAATGCCCTCCCGATAATAATTGGCACTGCGCCGATTCATCATATAAGAACATCGTTAATATAAAAAACAAATCAGCGTAACGAACGATGTTAACCAAAAAAGTTTCAATTATTTAATTTTAAAATAGATAACACGCTGCTTATAAAGCAGTTATTAAAAAAATCCGCAAAACAGAAATAACGTTTCAATGCATTCTCTTTTTAGCAAAAAATAAAAAAACGCCCCGCAATTTTCGGGGCGTCAATCGATATTATCAGGCGGCGTTATTTCATGCATCGCCGATAGGCTGGCGTGAGCCGGGGCAAACCAGCTGCCGGCTCTTGATATGGTACATCTCCAGATTGGGCCGTAGGAAAAACGCCATTTCCCACGGGTTCTTATTGATGAACGCGTGGCGGACATCTTCAAACAGCGGCGTTGCCGGGTCGATCAGGTAAGCATCGCCTTCAATCAGGGTGTAGTTCCATTCGATGGAACGTTCAAAGGTGTAGTGCGAACGCTCATCCATGGCGAAAAAGCAGTGCGGGTTACGTTTGAGCAGTTTGGATTTAAACGTTTCCGGGAAGGTAATCAGGAAAATATCGTCTTCCACCGAGGAGAGGAACGCCAGCACCGTGGTGTGCGGCTGCTCTTCCGCCATCGTCACTAATACGCCGACCTTATTGGTAAAGTCTTTGCGTTCGGTATCCGGCAGCGCGGCCATCGGGGTAAACGGCACCGGTCGTTCCGGCCGGAGATCGGTCGGGAACACATAGCCCGGCTCGCGGACATCCACCACCGGCGTAAAACCATGTAATAGCTGGCACTCGCGCGGCGCCAGAATCACCCAGTCGTCATCCACGCCGACCACCCGCCCCTTGTATGAGGCGCGGTACACCGAGATATTGGCGTCAAACTCATCGACGCCGGTGCGATTGTCGAGATGCACCGTCGCCAGATCCCCCACCGCCAGATCATGCCCCTTGGGGAAAAACACCCGCAGGCTGTTGTCGGCGCGTGGATAAACACCACAGATATGAATTACCACATTTCCTTGTTGGTAACAGGCCAGCACCCCCAGCACCTGTTTGCCAAGATACGTCGTCAGACTCATGTTGCAGCACCTTGTTTATTATTCTCGTTACCGGATACGTCAGGCTGTGTGTAAAACCGCCACTGGCGTCGGCCGGCCGGATTTCGCCCGTCCGCCGCGCCTGCCGTTTCCACCCTATGCGAGTGGAAGATTGACTGTCAAGGCGTTTGCGGCCGTTGTCTCCGCATCGATAGATCTGTGAATTTAACTCACATATTCGTGATTTTTTCGTCAGAGATATTCACCCATCACACAGGTATGCTCGCCTCAGAAAAACCAATCCACACAGCGAGGTCACCAGTGAGTTATATCCTGATTCTTCTTCTCGGCCTGTTCGCCGGCAGCGTCAGCGGCATCGTCGGCACCGGCGGCTCCATCATTCTGCTGCCCGCGCTGGCGTGGGCGTTCGGCCCGCAGGCGGCGGTACCGATCATGGCGATCGCCGCCACCATGAGCAACATTTCCAAAGTTATCCTGTGGCGCAATGCCATCAACCTGCGGGCGCTGGGCTGCTACTGTCTGCCCGGCATCCCGGCGTCGATAATCGGCGCCAGCCTGCTGTGGGCAATGCCGGTGCGCCTGTCCAGCCTGTGCATCGGTCTGTTTTTCCTGCTGCTGATCCCACTGCGCCATCTGGCCCGGCAACGCGCCTTCAGCCTGAACGATAGCCAGCTGGCGGTGGCGGGCGGCGTGGTAGGCTTCCTCACCGGCGTGGTGTTTTCCACCGGTCCGCTGACGTTGCCGCTGTTTGCCGGTTACGGCCTGCTGAAAGGCGCGTTGCTGGCGACCGAATCAGCCGCGTCGCTGGTGATATACCTGACCAAAGCCTCCACCTTCGGCGTGGTCGGCGCGCTGCCGCTGACGGTGTTGTGGGCCGGGCTGATGGTCGGGCTGACGCAGGTGGCCGGAGTGTACATCGGCAAGCGCTTCGTACTGCGCCTGTCCGACACCCTGTTCAACCGACTGGTGGACGGCATGATGCTGATCGCCGGTCTGTCGCTGCTGTGGGAAACGCTGCCTGCGCACTAACGCGGCAATGATGGCAATAACGGCAAAGACAGAAAATAATCAAGGTATTCGCGGTACTCATCGCCCAGCGGCGGCAATGCCTGAAGATCAAAGAAACGCACATCCCGCGATTCGGTTTTATCCACCACGATATCGCCCTGCCAGCTATGAGAAACATACAGGGCGGTAATCACGTAGATCTGATCCTGATTAGGCAAAGTAAAAAAGTGATCGGGACCGGAGAACACCTTCAGAAAATCAAGCGCGTGCAGTTGCAGCCCGGTTTCTTCACGCACTTCCCGAATCGCCGCCTCTTCCAGCGACTCGCCCAGTTCCAGCAGACCGCCGGGCAATCCCCAGACGCCCTCCAGCCGATGCTGCAGCAACACCTGTCGGCGCGCATTAAGCATAATCACGTTAGACCCGGCCAGCAGCAGCGGGCGATGCCCGATCAACTGACGCATTTCCTGCACATAATTCATAGTTACCGCCTCCTTAATTCAGTCATTTCGCCCCACGGTAACGCTGATGCATGACAGTTATGTGAGCCAGACATCAGCGTGGTCAGGCATCAGTGCCAGTCAGACACCGTCCGGTTTCGCCGCTTCTTCCAGCAGCCAGTGCTCAAAACGGTAATGCAGCCGGGTTTTCGCCAGCCCGGCCGGCGTCAGCAAATAGTAGGTACGCTCGGCGATGCGCAGATCCGGCAAGGGCGCCGCCAGCCGGCCTAGCGCCACATCGCGCGCCAGTAGCGGCAGCGGCCCCGGCCCGACGCCCAACCCGTCAATCAACGCGGCATACGTGACGTAGAAGTGATCAAAACGCAGCCAGTTGAGCGTGCCGGGATCGACCATCCCGCCCAGATCGAACAACTGCGGCCAGAAGCCAGGGCGGGTTTCGGTGTCGAGCAGCGTGTGGTTCGCCACCGCCGCCAGAGTGGCTATCGGCTGATGGGCCAGCAGCGACGGCGCGGCCAGCAAGGTGTAATGCTCCTGCATGAACGGCAGCGCACTAAAACGATCGCTGTTGAACACGCCAAGACGAATCACCAGATCAAAACCGCTGGTCATCGCCAGTTGCTGGGTGGTCGCGGTGTGAATCTGAATCAGCGTGCCGGGATTGGCCTGATAAAACGCCGGCAGTCGCGGCGCCAGCCAGCGCATGGTGAAGGTGGCGGGCGCGCTGATGCGCAGCACCTGAGTGGCTTCGCCGCGCCCGTAACGGCGGGCAGCTTCGTCCATCACCGCCAGCACGTCGTTCATCTCCTTGGCGAACGCCTGCGCATGCAGCGTCGGCACCATGCACTGACCGGCGCGCACAAACAGCGTCTGTCCCAGCCAGCTTTCCAGAATACGAATCTGGCGGCTGATGGCGCCGTGGGTGACATTCAGTTCTTCGGCGGCGGCGGTATAACTGCCCGCCCGGCAGGCGGCCAGAAAAGCCCGCAACGCCGGCAGAGGAGGAAGTCGGTGCATGGTTCATCGTCTCCGTGGGTCGCTCACAGCACGACTGTATCACAGGGCGGCAGCGCCGCAGTTGCCCGATATAACACATATCCGATTGGCATAAGGGCCAACTGGTCTGTCCCGAAGCGGACTTGTATGATGGCAAATAAATAACAGGCTATCTATCTGGAATGCTATGACAATCAGGCGCTATCCACACCTGGCCCACTGGGGCGCATTCACCGCGGTCGTCGAAGACGGCCGGCTTATCCGCTGCGAGCCGTTTGCGGGCGATCCGGATCCGTCGCCGATGCTCGACTCCATCGTGCCGCTGGTTTATTCCGACAAGCGTATCCGCAAACCGGCGGTGCGCCGTTCCTGGCTGGAGAAACGCGAAAACAGCGACCGCACGCTGCGCGGCAAGGAACCGTTCGTCGAGGTGGAGTGGGATCACGCGCTGGATCTGGTGGCGGAAGAAAACCGCCGCGTGCGCGACCGCTACGGCGCCGACGGCCTGTTCGCCGGCTCGTACGGCTGGTCGTCCGCCGGGCGTTTTCATCATGCCCGCTCGCAGGTGCGGCGTTTCTATTTCTCCGGCGGCGGCGCGGTGGACCAGACCGGCAACTACAGCTGGGGCGCGGCGCAATTCTTCCTGCCGTATGTGATCGGCACCTTCCATCCGCTGACCGGCAAAGTCACCGAGTGGCGCAGCGTGGCGGATCACTGCGAACTGTTCCTCGCTTTCGGCGGGCTGGCGCTGAAAAATGCGCAAGTGGCCTCCGGCGGCGCCGGGCATCACACGCTGAAACCGGCGCTGGAAAAACTGGTGGCGCGCGGCATCCCGGTGATCAACATCAGCCCGATGCGCGACGACTGCCCGGCGTTCGTCAACGCCGAGTGGATCCCGATTCGCCCCAATACCGACGTGGCGCTGATGCTGGCGCTGGGCTACCAGATCCAGCGGCTGGGCGCGGAGGATCACGATTTTCTCGATCGCCACTGCGTCGGTTACCCGCAGTTGCGCGACTACCTAAACGGCCGTACCGACGGCATCGCCAAGACCCCGGCCTGGGCCAGCGCCATCACCGGCATCCCGGCGGCGCGCATCGAAAAGCTGGCTCAGCAACTGATCGGCGTGCGCAGCTTTATTACCTGTTCCTATTCGGTGCAACGCGCACATCGCGGCGAGCAACCCTACTGGATGATGATCGCCCTTGCGTCGATGCTCGGCCAGGTCGGGCTGCCGGGCGGTGGTTTTTCCTTCGGCCACGGATCGATGAACAGCGTCGGCAATGAACGCATGACGTCCCCTGCCCCCGCTTCGCCGTCGGTCCCCAATCCCGGTCAGTCGATACCGGTGGCGCGCATCGCCGACATGCTGCTGCACCCCGGCGAACCGTACACCTTCTGCGGCGAGAACCGCACCTATCCCGATATCCACCTGATTCACTGGGCGGGCGGCAACCCGTTCCACCATCACCAGCAGCTCAACCGGCTGGTGGAGGGCTGGCGGCGGCCGGATACCGTCATCGTGCAGGACATCGTCTGGACCGCGGCGGCGCAGATGGCGGATATCGTGCTGCCCGCCACCACATCGCTGGAAAGAAACGATGTGGGCGGCTCTTCGCGTGACCGGTTTGTGTTCGCCATGCATCAGGCGGTCGCGCCGCAGCATCAGGCTCGTAACGACTACGATATCTTCAGCGAACTGGCCCAGCGCCTGGGTTACGGCGACGCATTCACCCACGGCGGCCGTACCGAGCGGCAGTGGCTGGAGTCGATGTACCTCGCCTGCCGGGAGCGTCAGAGGGCGGCGGGCGAGCCGTGGCCCGATTTTGACCGTTTCTGGCAACAGGGATATGTCGACGTTCCGATGGACGACCAGCCGTTCGTGTTTTTCGAAGAATTCCGCCGCGACCCGGCGCGTCATCCGCTGAACACGCCCAGCGGCAGGATCGAGCTATTCAGCAGCACTATCGCCGACTATCGCTACCCGGATTTCGCTCCCCATCCGCAATGGCAACCGCCGGTGGAATGGCTGGGCGCGACGGAGACGCAGCGCTGGCCGCTGCATTTTATCTCCATCCAGCCGGCCGATCGGCTGCACAGCCAACTCGGTTGCACGCCGCAGGTGGCCGCCAACAAAACCGCCGGTCACGAAACGCTGTACATGCATTCGCAAGACGCGGCCGCGCGCGGCATCCGCCACGGCGACCGGGTGGAAGTACGCAACGAGCGCGGGCGCATTTACGCCGGGGTGGACGTGACTGACGGCGTCACGCCGGGCGTGGTGGTCATGGCGACCGGCGCCTGGTTTGATCCGGGCTTCGGGCAGGCGCAATGGCACCCGGTGGAGCAATCCGGCAACGCCAACGTGCTGACCCGCGACATGGGCACCTCGCCGTTGACGCAGGGCCCCAACGCCATGAGCTGTCTGGTGGACGTGCTCGCTCTCTGACTTCTCCACGCCTGACGGGCGAAAAAAAACGCCCCCGGCGGTCGGCCGGGGGCGTCGTTCACATCAGCAACGTAGGCTGTTATCAATGCTTATGGTTATCAATGCTTATGGTGAGATTTAATGCTTATCATGAGCCTTGTCGGCGCCGTGATGAGTATGATGTTCGTGGCGGGACAGCCAGTCCAGATAGCCCATCACAAAAGCGGACAGCACGAAAGTCAGGTGGATGATCACATACCACATCAGTTTGTTGTCCGGCACGTTCTTGGCATCCATAAACACCCGCAGCAGGTGGATGGATGAAATCGCCACGATCGATGCCGCCACTTTATTTTTCAGCGAGCTGGCGTCCATTTTGCCCAGCCAGTTCAGCTTCTCCTTGTGTTCGTCAATATCCAGCGCCGACACAAAGTTTTCATAGCCGGAAAACATCACCATCACCAGCAACCCACCCACCAGCGTCATGTCCACCAGCGACAGCAAGGTCAAAATCAGGTCAGATTCGGCAATAGTAAAAATGTTCGGCAATACATGCCAGATCTCTTCAAAGAACTTGATGGCCAACGCCAGTAATCCCAGCGACAGCCCCAGATAAACCGGAGCCAACAGCCACCGTGCAGCGTACATCGTATTTTCCAGAAAACGTTCCATAGCGCCCATCAGGTACAGGTTTGAGAGAAATGCATAATAGCGAAAAACCGCATCGGGGTGTTATTCAATTGTTTATCAATATAGTGTATTGATTTTTAAAAAAATTAACTCAGTTTCACCGAATTATGCCGTCAATAGCCCGAGTGCGACCCCGCCGCATCAGAAATCGACAAATATGATCCCGATCGCGCCGATCTTCACGCCGCTGCCACCTTCGGCCCGGAGATGACCATCCGACAAAGGAGCGGCGTTCACCGCCGCGCTAGGCTGTGTCCAGCAGGACACCCTATCAACACGACGATGACAACGGACGGCACACATGAATAAACCTCTGCAGATATGGCGTACCCCGCTACTGGCGCTGGCACTCGTGCTGCCGCTGACGGCGACGGGCGCGGTGAAACTGACGCTCGACGGCATGAACAGCACGCTGGATAACGGGCTGCTGAAAGTCCGCTTTGGCGCGGACGGCAGCGCCAAAGAAGTGTGGAAAGGCGGCACCAACCTGATTTCCCGTCTCTCCGGCGCGGCGCGCGATCCGGATAAAAACCGCAGCTTTTACCTCGACTACTACTCCGGCGGCGTCAACGAATTCGTGCCGGAACGGCTGGAGGTCATCAAACAGACGCCGGATCAGGTGCACCTGGCCTACATCGACGACCAGAACGGCAAACTGCGGCTGGAATATCACCTGATCATGACCAGCGACGTCAGCGGCCTTTACAGCTATGTGGTGGCCGCCAACACCGGCTCAGCGCCGGTGACGGTCAGCGAGCTGCGTAACGTTTACCGTTTTGACGCCACCCGGCTGAACGCGCTGTTCAACAGCATCCAGCGCGGTACGCCGTTGCTGTACGATGAACTGGAACAGTTGCCGAAGGTGCAGGATGAAACCTGGCGACTGCCGGACGGCAGCGTCTACTCTAAATACGATTTCGCCGGTTATCAGCGTGAAAGCCGCTACTGGGGCGTGATGGGCAACGGTTACGGCGCCTGGATGGTGCCCGCCAGCGGCGAATATTACTCGGGCGACGCGCTGAAGCAGGAACTGCTGGTGCATCAGGACGCGATTATCCTGAACTACCTTACCGGCTCGCATTTCGGCACCCCGGATATGGTGGCGCAGCCGGGTTTTGAAAAACTCTACGGTCCGTGGTTGCTGTACATCAATCAGGGTAGCGATCGGGAACTGGTGGCGGACGTCAGCCGCCGGGCCGAACATGAACGCGCCAGTTGGCCTTACCGCTGGCTGGACGATGCCCGCTATCCGCGCCAGCGCGCTACCGTCAGCGGTCGCCTGCGCACCGATGCGCCTCACGCCACGGTGGTGCTGAGCAGCAGCACGGAAAACTTCGACATTCAGACCACCGGTTACCTGTTCACCGCCCGTACCAATCGGGACGGCCGTTTCAGCCTGCGCAATGTGCCGCCGGGCGAATACCGGCTGTCGGCCTACGCCGATGGCGGCACGCAAATCGGCCTGCTGGCGCAGCAGACCGTGAAGGTGGAAGGCAAGAAAACCCGGCTCGGTCAAATTGACGCCGCGCGTCCCGCGCCGCTGGCGTGGGCTATCGGTCAGGCCGACCGCCGGGCCGACGAGTTCCGCTTCGGCGATCACCCGCGCCTTTATCGCTGGCAAACCGAGGTGCCGGCCAACCTGACCTTCGAGATCGGCAAAAGCCGTGAACGCAAGGACTGGTACTACGCCCAGACCCAGCCCGGCAGTTGGCACATTCTGTTCAACACCCGCACACCCGAGCAGCCTTACACCCTGAATATCGCCATCGCCGCCGCCAGCAACAGCGGGATGACCACGCCGGCCAGTTCGCCGCAGCTGGCGGTGAAACTCAACGGTCAGTTGCTGACGACGCTGAAGTACGACAACGACAAGGCCATTTATAGGGGCGCGATGCAAAGCGGCCGCTACCATGAAGCGCATATTCCGCTGCCCGCGGGCGCGCTGCAGCCGGGCGGCAACCGCATCACGCTGGAGCTGCTGGGCGGCATGGTGATGTACGACGCCATCACACTGACGGAAACGCCACAATAACCGCCCAACGATAATCACGCCTCGTTCCGCGCCGGCATCAGGTCGGCGCGGAATTTCCCGTTGTTCTTTATGCCGATATACCGAATGCCGCTATTCATACCAAGAGCGGAGTGCCGAATCGGGCTGGTCGGGTTATGCGGTGGTCATCAAGGGGGAGAAATAGCCAGCGCCATTGCCGGGCGGCAGTTGGATAAAGCCGGTCACAACCCACTACAGCCAGCGAGGTGACCGGAAGTACGATTGATTTGGCTGGAAGCTAACGGCCTCAGAAACGCCAACGCTGCGTCAAAGCGCAGCGTCGTCGGCGTGTGTCATCGATAATGACGCTCCCTTATTTTCTCACCTCTCTGCTAAGCGTCCGTTCTGGGTTCCCTGGTGTCGGATAGATGGCAGTCTGCGTCAGCGACGTCAGAAACAACCAATTAGTTTGTTAACTATATCTTATGTTTATAGTAAATTATCTGTATCACTCAGATTAATTAATTTTTCTAAACGTTATAGCAATAAAAACAGTCAAGTCAACAGATTAATGGACATTTTATGATCTTTAGTGTCTATTTTTAATGGCGCTATTACAACAACCACCAATTAATTGAATAAGTTCACACTATCCTGCCCGTTTTTTCCGTCGTAAATGCCCGCTACGCGCCGTGGTTGCCGATTTTTTTCTTTTCGGCGGGATAGGTGAACGTAAGGCTTTATCGTAAGATGAACCTGTCTGAGAACTGACCTGAGAAGGGATGACCATGAAAACAACGAATGCTCAGCGCAAAACTAATATCATTAAAAATATTGAATATCTGATGCGTACCCGAGGCGAAACCAAAGCCTCTTTTTCTAACCGTACCGGGGTAACGCGTACCACTATCTACAAAATTCTTGAAGGTAGGGTAAACAAGGTTCAGCAATCCACCATCAATCGCATTTCCGATTTCTTCGGCGTGTCCTGTGAGGAAATCGAAGATTACGATCTGGAAAAGGTCGAGCGCCTGAACAATACCGTTTCTTTTGAAGGCAACAAAAACCCGGCGGCGATTCCCATCATTCCGCAGTCGCAACTGTTGTTGGCACGGCAGCACAAGATTGGTCAGTTATCGGTTCAGTATCCGTTGACCTATTTCTTCGGAGAAGAAGCCAACATGGTGGCGGTACAGATCGAGTCGCCGATTGGCGACGCCTTCTCCCCCGGCGCGCTGCTCATCATCCGACGGCCGCCTGCGCTGGTGCCGAATACGCCGATACTCTGTCACTCTCCTGCTACGGGATTTTTTGTCGACATCCCGGATTCGCCGGACATGGCGGACAGAAAACGCCCCGAGGACTCAGTCCTGCTGGGATATATCATAGAGGAAAGGATATAAATGGATGCAAACAGGAAATTCAAGCTGCTGGGGTTCAACCACAGCGGCGAATTATCAGCTAATATCATGGTGTTATCGACCGGCAAGATGATCCACATGGATCTCAAGGAACTGGTCGACAGTGAAATCTCCGATGATCTGAGCCGGCACGAACTCAATGCTCTGTACAAAAAACTCTATTCCGGCAAAGACATCACCACCGCCTACGACATCAGCGACAGAAACGAACGATCCTGGCTGGCGTACCTCATCATTACCGCCGCGCTTTGCGTCATCTATATTTTTTCCACCGTCAGCGGCGTCAAACCGATCTTCATTCCGGCGCTGAATCTGGTGGTACCGCCTGCCGTTTTCGTCTACCCGCTGACCTTTATTCTGGTGGATATCCTGAATGAATTTTATGGGCTGCGGCTGGCGCGCCGCACCATCCTCATCGCATTTTTCTTCCATCTGGCGTTTGTGCTCGGGCTGTGGGTCACCAGCCTGATCCCCGGCCTGCCGGAATGGGAATACGGCAAGACCTACAGCGGCATTGTGGAAAGCATGATGGCGGTGCTGGTGGCCTCATCGCTGGCCTACCTGATCTCCGAAAACATCAACGCCTGGGTGCTGCACAAAATCAAGATCCTGACCAAGTCCCGCTACCTGTTTATCCGCGTGATCACCAGCACGGTCACCGCCTCCGCCGTCGACAGTGTGATTTTCTGCACCATCGCGTTTTATAATGTGCTGAGTTTTGACGTGATCCGCACCATGATCCTGTCGCAATTTCTGATCAAAGTGGTCTATGCGGTGTTGGGCGTCGGCCCTATTTACGGTACCCGCAGGCTGTTCAGAAAATACATTCATGCCGTACCCGTACCAGCAAGGAACTGAGCGATATGCATATTACAGAAAACGATAGCATTACCCATCTGGGGGTGCGCTCCAGCTACCCGGACAAATACGACCCGGCGCTGCTGGAAGCGCTGCCGCGCGCTCGTGGGCGCGATCTGGTCGGTCTGACCGGGCCGGACCTGCCGTTTGACGGCTACGATCTGTGGACCGCCTTCGAGCTGTCGTGGCTCAATCACAAGGGAAAGCCGCTGGTGGGCATCGCCGAATTCATCATCCCGGCCAGTTCGGAAAACCTGATCGAATCCAAATCGTTCAAGCTGTACCTTAACAGCTTCAACCAGACCCGCTTTCGCGATATCGGCGAAGTGCACGCCACCTTGATCAAGGATCTGTCCGCCGCCGCCAACGGCGACGTCAAGGTTACCCTGTATCCGGGCCTGACCGGTTATCCGGCACAGATCGATACCCTGCCCGGCATCAACATTGACGAGCTGGACATCGAAGTGAACGATTACGGCTTCAACCCAGATTATCTGCAACACGCAGTGCGCGACAACGCGCCTTTGGTTGCGGAAACCCTGTGCTCTAACCTGTTGAAATCCAACTGTCTGGTCACTTACCAGCCGGACTGGGGTAGTGTGGTCATCAAATATGAAGGGCGTCAGATTGATCGGGAAGCGCTGCTGCGTTACCTGATTTCGTTCCGCCAGCACAACGAATTCCATGAACAGTGTGTTGAGCGCATTTTTAATGACCTCAAACGCTACTGTCAGCCGGAAAAACTGACCGTATTCGCCCGCTATACCCGCCGTGGCGGTCTGGACATCAACCCGTTCCGCAGCGATTTCGAAACCGAAGCTGCTACCGGCCGTCTGGTACGCCAGTAATTCCTGTCGCCTCCCCGCCGGGGAGGCGCTAGCGGTTTCCCGCTTCCCCTTGTGACAGTTGCTGCTTCAGCCAGGCGATAAACGCCGAAATGCGCGCTGGCACATGCCGCCGCTGCTGATAGACCGCGTAAATATCCGCTTCCGGCATAATATAGTCCGGCAACAGCGCCACTAATTCACCACTGGCAAGCCACGGGCGCACATCCCACAGCGAACGCAGGATAATGCCGTGCCCGTCCAGCGCGTAGCGCATGATCACCTCGCCGTCGTTGGCGGAAAGATTGCCGAAAGCGCGATGGGTAAACTCGCGTCCATCGCGGTAGAAACGCCATAGGCCGTAATCACTCTCATACTGACGCAACACCAGGCAGTTGTGCCCGGCCAGGTCTGCTACCGTCTGTGGCGTACCGCAGCGCGCCAGGTACGCCGGTGATGCGCACAACAGGCGCGGATTTGCCATCAACCGATGCGCCACCAGCCGGGAATCCGGCGGTGCGCCAAAGCGAATATCAATATCCACACCGGCGTCCAGCATGTTGAGCGGTTGACTGGTGAGCTGTAGCTGCACTTCCAGCTCGCCGTGCTGGCGGGCGAAAGCGGAAATCAGCGGCGCGATATGGCGACGGCCGAAACCGAACGACGCGTTGACGGTCAACCGCCCACGTAGCGTGAGCTGGTTGCGGCGTACCTGGCTTTCCAGTTCCTCAATTTCATGCAGAATCGGCACTGCGCCGTCGGCGTACAACTGCCCTTCCGGCGTCAAATCCAACCGCCGGGTGGTACGCCTGATCAACTGTACGCCCAGCCGTTGTTCCAGTTGTGTCAGGCGTTTGCTGACCGCTGGTAGCGACAGGCCGCTTTCGCGCGCCACCGCTGTCAGGCTGCCGAGCGCGGCGATGCGGCTGAAAAACAGCAAATCGTCGATTGCACTCATTCATTCTTCTCTTTTATTCAACAATGCCTTTACCGGAAGCTAAATTGTTTACATCGAACAGAGTAAATACACTCTCTGTTACCCAAGTGCAATCGATCAGAAAAACCGTTCAGGAGTTGCCATGTCTCAACCGCGTTACCGCATTGCCGTCATCCCCGGCGACGGCATCGGCAAAGAAGTGATGCCGGAAGGGGTACGGGTGATCGCCCGCGCCGCCGAACTGTTTGATATCCAACTGGAGTGGGAATGGTTTGATTTCGCCAGCGCCGATTACTACCGCCAGCACGGCAAGATGATGCCGGACAACTGGTTCTCACTGCTGAAGGGCTTCGACGCGATTTACTTCGGCGCGGTCGGCTGGCCGGACATCGTGCCGGATCACGTGTCGCTGTGGCAATCGCTGCTGCTGTTCCGCCGTGAATTCGACCAATACGTCAACCTGCGCCCCTGCCGCCTGATGCCGGGTGTGAAAGCGCCGCTGGCCGGGCGTCAACCCGGTGATATCGACTTCTATATCGTGCGCGAAAACACCGAAGGCGAGTATTCCAGCGTGGGCGGCGCCATGTTCGCCGGCACCGAGCGCGAAGTGGTGATTCAGGAAACGGTGATGACCCGCGTCGGCGTCGATCGCATCCTTAAATTCGCCTACGAGCTGGCGATGAAACGCCCGAAAAAGCATCTGACCTCAGCCACCAAATCCAACGGCATCGCCATCACCATGCCGTACTGGGACAGCCGCGTCGCTGAAATGGGCACGCGCTATCCGGAGGTGAAGGTGGACAAATATCACATCGATATTCTTACCGCCAACTTCGTGCTGCACCCGGACTGGTTTGACGTGGTGGTCGCCAGCAACCTGTTCGGCGATATTCTGTCCGACCTCGGCCCGGCCTGTACCGGTACCATCGGCATCGCGCCGTCGGCCAACATCAATCCGGATCGCACCTTCCCCAGTCTGTTTGAACCGGTACACGGCTCAGCGCCGGATATCGCCGGCAAAGGCATCGCCAACCCGATCGGCCAAATCTGGTGCGGGGCGATGATGCTGGAGCACCTCGGCCATGACGACGCCGGCGCGGCGGTGCTCAGCGCCATTGAACGCGTACTGGAACAGGGACCGGAAAAGGCGCCGCTGACGCGGGATCTCGGCGGCAGCGGCAATACAACGGCACTGGGCGAAGCGATAGCGCAGGCGCTGAGTCGTTAAGGCTATGATTTGTTAATACTATGATTTGTTAATACTATGATTCGTTCGGGCTATGATTCGCGAAAACGATGAGTCGTTACACACGTGAGTTGAAATAAAACCAACGAAGCAAAAAACGAGGACATGAAAAAGGCCGCTGTCATAGCGGCCTTGAGACTACCACAAGGTAGACGCTGCAAGTTTTTGCGCAGGTTGAAGTTGCATCAGACTGCTGATTCATCTCGTTTGCGTTCAGCCACCAGCACTACCCCTTTCCGTGATTCATTTGGAGCAAGACTCCAGATATCACTCTCTGGGATGCTACGGCCGTCGTATCGGATCCGTTCACCGTCATACGGCCAGAAAGCACGTTGTTCTGAGTCGAATACAAACACATCAATACCAATCTCTTTACGTGCCATACGCGCCCACAGTGCTTTCCCTCCAGGGAATTGAAGGTTATCACTAACCAGCACAATGCCGTCGTTAATGAGCGCCTTATACATGGCGCTGGCGACATTGGCGTTTCGTTCACGCTTAGTGACAATCACGCCTTCAACCTGGGCAGGATGGGTATTCACCGGTTGCAGATTCTCGTAATAACCGATGACAGCCAAAATAGTTTCGGTTTCGTCGTCGCTGTTACGGGATTTCAGGTCAATCTTTGCTACCACAACATGCCGTAAATCACCATCAACGTCATCTGGTTCGCCATATATAGCCACGGCATGGTGCCGATCACTGTGAATATAAATATCCACGGCACGACCGTTCACACTCGTTTCGCCAATTTTCCGGTATTCCCGCGCCACAGTGGCAGGGCTATATGACATTGGAAGAATCGCCATATCAAAACTCCCGCTATCGTTGAGGACTGGTGACATTGTAAGCATAGCCTGTTGTACTTTGTTGGGATTGATAATATCAAGAATCATGTGTATTTATTAGCCAATTCAAACAATAGTACCCGGTTTAAAACAAATAGTACCCGGTTTAAACAATAGTACCCGGTTTAAACAATAGTACCCGGCCTATCATTGCCGTCGCTGACTCTACGCGGTTGAACTCCTCTTCCAGCCCTAACGGAGGGAATAACCCAAGAAATTACACCCCGCCAAGTATGTTCATACCTGACGAAAAACAAGAAGGCCGCTGTTATAGCGGCCTTCTTATTAATTTTGATCTGCTCAGGGCAATTAATGCATGGCACCCGGCGGGATGTCTTTGTAAGCATTGATGTAAGCGACCAGAAGTTTTTTCAGGAATTTACGCACGTCGATCACCTTGGTTAATGAATGATTTGTGAACTTTCTGGTAAAAGATTGTACGTTTTGTTGAATTCGGACGCAATACTTTTGTGATTCAAATCACAAAAAATTCAGAATAGCGTTTTGCTTTCCCAATCCAGCCGGATAACACGCCCCGTTCAACTGGCTGAATTAACATCATTTCCTTGCAACCAAAAACACCTCAATGACCGGGGTTGGATTATTCTTTGATATATAAAATTATTTCCCGGCTAAGACAAAAGCGGCCATACTAGCGATGTCGCGTAATTCAGCGTGGCACTGGCGCGGGAGCGACCCGGCCTTTCACTGACGACGTAAAAACCTGCCCTATGGAAACCTGGAAACTCAACCTTTTCTCCGCCTGGCTGGGATGTTTTTTTACCGGCATGGCCATGAGCCAGATACTGCCGTTCCTGCCGCTCTACATCGAACATCTGGGCGTGAGCGATCACACCGCGCTCAATCTCTGGTCCGGGCTGGTATTCAGCTCCTCGTTTCTGATTTCGGCGATTGTCGCGCCGCTGTGGGGCAGCCTGGCCGACCGCAAAGGCCGTAAGTTGATGCTGCTGCGCGCCGCGCTCGGCATGTCGCTGGTCATGGGGCTGCAGGGCATGGCCACCAACGTCTGGCAACTGTTTATTCTGCGCGCGCTGATGGGGCTGACCTCCGGCTACATTCCCAACGCCATGGCGCTGATTGCCTCGCAAGTGCCGCGCAGCCGCAGCGGCTGGGCGCTCGGTACGCTGTCCACCGGGCAGGTGGCGGGGGTGCTGATCGGTCCGCTGCTCGGCGGCTTCATGGCCGATACCATCGGTCTGCGCATGGTGTTTTTCGTCACCTCCGCCATGCTGTTTATCTGCTTTCTCATTACGTTGTTCGCCATCCGTGAAAACGCCATTACCGTCAGCAAAAAAGCGCAGCTCAGCGGCCGGGCGGTGTTCGCCTCGCTGCCTTATCCGCTGCTGATTGTCAGCCTGTGCTTCACCACCATGATGATCCAGATGGCGAACGGTTCCATCAGCCCGATACTGACGCTGTTTATCCGCGACCTCTCTCCCGACATCGAAAACATCGCGTTTATCAGCGGCGTCATCGCCGCCGTGCCCGGCGTCTCTGCGCTGTTGTCCGCGCCGCGCCTCGGACGCCTCGGCGATCGCATCGGCTCTCAGAGAGTGCTGATCGTGGCGCTGTTTCTGTGCGCGCTGCTGTTCTTCCTGATGTCGGCGGTGCAAAGTTCGGTCCAGCTCGGCATCCTGCGCTTCGCGCTGGGTTTCGCCGACGGCGCGCTGATGCCGGCGGTGCAGGCGCTGCTGGTGAAATACAGCAGCCAGCAGGTGACCGGGCGCATTTTTGGTTATAACCAATCCTGCATGTATCTCGGCAACGTGGTCGGGCCGCTGCTCGGCTCCACCGTTTCCGCCACACTGGGTTACCGCTGGGTGTTCCTGGTCACCGCGCTGCTGGTACTGATTAACGGCATCCAGTTGATGGTGAGCTTTGCCCGCATGCCGAAGAAAGGCTGACATCATCACGGAAGCCGGTATCCGGCTTCCGGTTGTCACCCCGCATCTTGGATTGTTCATCCTGCCTTCATGTTTCTGTCATCCTCGTCGCCAAAGATAGCGCCTGTGCAAACGTATGCACTCCTGACAAAAGGCGCTCACTATGTTTGGCAAAAACACGTTTAGCCAAAAACCGTTTGGCAACACCACTCTGACAGCAAAATCGCACAGCAAGAAAACCCTTTCCCGCCTGCTGCTCGCCGCCGGTCTGGCGTGCAGCATGGCGTCGCAGGCCGCCGATCTGGTGATCGCCGGGCGCGATGACGTTTACGGCAAAGCGCTCGACAGCACGCTGGCCCGTTTTCAGCAACAACATCCCGGCAAGCAGATCGAACTGCTGAAGCTGCCTTACGCCAACCTGTATGAAAAACTGGTGATTTCCCTGCGGGAAAACGCCTCGGCCTACGACTTGATGTTGATGGACGACAGCTGGAGCCCGGAATTCGCCGGTAACGGCTGGATCCAGCCGCTGCCGGATAGCCTGCAAAGCAGCGACTTCATTCCGGCGGTGCTGAACGTTTCGCGCGTGCCGGAAAACGGCGGTCCGGTCTATAGCCTGCCGGTGGTCGGCAACGTGGCGATGTTCGCCTACCGTCAGGACCTGTTCGACAAGCACCAGCTCAAGGCGCCCGCCAGTTGGGATGCGGTGCTGAGCGATGCCAAAACCCTGCAACAGCAGGAACCAGGCGTCTCCGGCGTGGTGTTCCGCGGCATGAAGGGCAACCCGATTGTTTCCGGCTTTATGCCGATGCTGTGGGCCTACGGCGGCAACGTGATCACTAACGGCAAAGCGTCGCTGGATTCTCCGCAGGCGTTGCAGGCGCTCAACACCCTCAAGGCGCTGAAGGCATTCGCCCCCACCGGGGTAGAGGTGTACAACGCCGCCGACGTGCGTCAGGCGATGGAACAGGGTAAAGCGGCGATGGCGATCGAAGTGTGGCCGGCCTGGGCGTCCACGCTGGACGACGCCGCCAAATCCAAAGTGGTCGGCAACATGACGCTGCAACCGGCGCCGGGGCAGAACGCCGGTCCGTCGCCGATGCTCGGCATCTGGCAAATGGCAGTCGCCAAAAACAGCCAGCACAGCGAACTGGCGCAGCAATTCCTGAGCTACCTGACCAGCGCCGAAAACCAGAAAGCGCTGGCGCTGGAACTGGGTCTGCCGCCGACGCGCCGCAGCGTGTATCAGGATGCGCAGGTAGTGCAGAAGTACCGCTGGTACCCGGCGCAACTGGCCGCGCTGGAAGCCGGCAAAGCGCGTCCGCGCATCCGCAACTGGCAGGAAGTGGAAAGCATTCTCGGCGACTACCTGCAACTGGCGCTGATGGATCAGATGCCGGCGCAGGTAGCGTTGCAGCAGGCCAATCAGAAGATCGCGCAGGTACTGAAGTAACCAGTATTACATTAGAACCTTCCCAATAGGCGTCATTGGCGCAGCCAGTTTGGACACGGGAAGCGCGCAGAACCCAGAGCGTACACGCAGTACGTGAGGCGTTCGAGCACTGCCCGGGTTCAAAATGGCAAGTAAAATAGCCCTATTGGGATAGGTTCTTAACCGCTGTCGGGCGGGCCACGGCCCGCTCATTCAAGGACATCCCATGCATTTTGACTCCCGCTGGCAACGCTGGCTGCTGCTGATGCCCGCCGCCGCGCTGCTGTTGCTGCTGACGCTCTATCCCATCGGCCAGATGCTGCTTTACTCCTTCAGCAAGGTGGATTACGCCGCCGCCAGCCGCAGTTGGGTCGGGCTGGAAAACTACCGTCAGTTGTTCGCCGACTGGTTCTTCACCACCAGCCTGAAAAACACCCTGCTGTTCTCGTTCGGCAGTTCGCTGTTACAGGTGCTGCTGGGGCTGGCGCTGGCGTTGTTGCTGTATCGCCATTTTCCCGGCCGCCAGTGGGTGCTGAGCCTGCTCATCTACCCGATGATGATTTCCACGCTGGTGTGCTCGGCTATCTGGCGCGTCTGGTTTCATTACGATTTCGGCCTGCTCAACAACTGCCTGACCGCGCTGGGCCTGATGCCGCAGCCGTGGCTGTCCAGCCCGCATCTGGCGTTGTGGTCGTTGATGCTGGTGGATATCTGGCAGTGGACGCCGATGGCCTGCCTAATCATCCTTGCCGGGTTGCAGGCGATTCCCAAAGACGTGCTGGAAGCCGCGCAAAGCGACGGCGCCAACGGCTGGAAACGGCTGTGGTACGTCACGCTGCCGCTGATCCGCCAGCCTGTCATGCTGGCGCTGCTGCTGCGTTCCATCGACACCTTCAAGCTGTTCGACAAAGTGTACGCCCTGACCGGCGGCGGCCCCGGTTACGCCACCGAAACCCTGTCGCTCTATATCTATCAGCAGGGCTTCAAGTTCTTCAATCTGGGACTCGCCAGCGCCGGCGCGGTGATCATGCTGCTGTTCGCCGCGGCAATGAGTCTGGTCTACGCCTGGCAACTGATGCGCGGAGGGAAAACCGCATGAGACTCCCCTACTGGCTGATGGCGCTGCGTGCGCTGGCGCTGACCGTCGCGCTGCTGTTTTTTACCCTGCCGATCCTGTGGATGGTGGCGGCGGCGTTTAAGTCCACCGCTGAATTCTCAAGCCTGAGCAGCCCGTTCTGGCCGCAACAGTGGACGTTCACTCACCTGAAAAGCCTGCTGAATAACGGCGTCGGCGAGCGGCTGTTTAATACCTTGTGGGTGGCCGCCGGCGCTACCGCGTTATCGCTGCTGACCGGGTTTCTGGCCGCCTACACGCTGGCGCGCCACCGCTTTCCGGCGCGGCTCGACAGCCTGTTCCTGCTGCTGGTGCTGCTGATCAAGATGATGCCGCCGATGGTGGTGGCGATCCCGCTCTATTCGCTGCTCAAATCGCTGCACCTGCTCAACAGCCTGACTGGGCTGATGCTGGCTTATCAGGTTTACACCTTGCCGTTCTGCATCTGGATGCTGCTCAGTTTTATCCGCGACGTGCCGCTGTCGCTGGAAGAGGCCGCGGCGATGGACGGCGCCGGGCTATGGCGGCGGCTGCGCTACATCGTGCTGCCGGTGTGCGCCCCCGGTCTGGTCGCCACGGCGATCTTCACCCTGATCATGGCGTGGAACGAATTTCTGTTCGCTCTGCTGTACCTGCAAACCCCGCAGCAGTTCACGCTGCCGCTGTTTATCGCCAACTTCATGACCGAAAACCAGATCTACTGGGGAGAACTGATGAGCATCGGGCTGCTGTCTTCGCTGCCGGTGCTGCTGGTGGCGGGCTTTGTTCAACGTTATTTGCTGCGCGGCTTTGCCGTCAGCCAGAAATAGGACTCGCAGATGAGTGAATTACGGTTACATCAGGTCGCCAAGCGTTACGGTCGTCAGCCGGTGCTGCACGGCATCGATCTGCATATCCGGCAGGGAGAACTGGTGGTGTTCGTCGGCCCGTCCGGCTGCGGTAAATCAACCCTGCTGCGTACCATCGCCGGGCTGGAACAGCAGGACAGCGGCCAGATCCTGCTGGGCGATGAGGACATTTCGTGCCAGCCGCCGGGCCAGCGGGAAATGGCGATGGTGTTTCAGTCCTACGCGCTCTACCCGCACATGACCGTGGCGGAAAACATGGGTTTCGCGCTGAAAATGGCCGGCGAACGGCGTCAGGCGATTGAAGAGAAAGTGGCGCAGGTGGCGGAGATGCTGCAACTGACGCCGTTGCTGCACCGTAAACCCGGCGCGCTCTCCGGCGGCCAGCGTCAGCGGGTGGCGATTGGCCGCGCTATCGTGCGTAAACCGCGCCTGTTTCTGTTTGACGAACCGCTGTCCAATCTGGACGCCAAACTCCGCACTCACACCCGGGTGCAACTGAAAGCGTTGCATCAGCAACTGGCCGCCACCATGATTTACGTCACCCACGACCAGGTGGAAGCGATGACGCTGGCCGACCGCATCGTGGTGCTGCATGAGGGCCGCATTGCCCAGGTGGGGACGCCGGAGGAGCTGTACCACCAGCCCGCCACTACCTTCGTCGCCGGGTTTATCGGCACGCCGGAAATGAACTTTTTCCCGTTGCCGCCAAGTCAAATGCCGTCGCACGATCAAATACCGTCGTCTGATCAAATGCTGTCGCCGTGGCTGCAACGGCTGACGCGTGATGAACGCGCCGCCACCCTCGGCATTCGCCCGGACGCCTTTGAAGTCACCGAAGGCATCCCGACCTTTAAGGTCGATTTGGTGGAAAATCTGGGCGCGCAGTATCACCTGCACGGCCACTTCATCCACGAACCCTGTCTGACGCTGGTGGTGGAAGGCCGCCACCCGGCGCGCATCGGCCAGGAGCTGGCGTTGCAGGTTGCGCCGGAACGTTGTCACTGGTTTGACGCGGCCGGTCAGCGTTTGCCGCAGCCCCCGCTTCCCGTCGGGCAGGAGAGCCAGCATGGAGCTTGAGATTCTCGGCAGCGGCGAAGCCTATGACAGCCAACGGGTCAACGCCGCGATACGGGTCAGCGAAGACGGATTCCAGTTGCTGGTGGATTGCGGCCCGACCGTACCGCAGGCGCTGTGGCAGCGCCAAACCGCGCCGGACGACATTCACGCCATCTACATTACCCATGCTCATCCCGACCACGCGCTCGGCCTGACCACCTGGCTTAACTGGTGTGAATCCTGCGGGCGTACCGCGCCGCTGACGATTATCGCGCCGCGTCAGCAACTGCCGCAGTTGCAGCGTCTGGCGGATTTCGCCTTCTGGCCCGCCGGCCGGCCGCTGTTTACCCTGAACTGGCAGAACGGCGAAGACCTGATCGAACTGGGGCCGTGGCGCTGCCAGACCGCGCCGACCCGCCACTCGGTGCCCAACCGTTCCTTGTGGCTCGACGGCGAACAGGGGTCGCTGTTTTACAGCGGCGACGGTCAGTTGACGCCCGCGGGCGCCGCGTTACTGGCACGCTCGGATCTGGCGCTGGTGGAGTGTTTTTCGCCGCAGGCGGCGGACAATGCCTACCACGGCAACTGGCCGCAGGTGCAGACGCTGGCGCGTAAGCCGGGCGCGCCGTTGGGTCTGTACCACGTGCAGCAGTCGCAAAAAGCGGCACTGCAACAAGTTATCGCCGCCTCGCCCGGCGTGTTTTTGCCGGAGCAGGGCGACCGTGCGCAATGCCGCAACGGGCGCTGGCACGTCATCAGGGGAGCAGAGCATGAATAAGAAACGCATCACCTCGATTGATGTCGCCCGCTGCGCCGGCGTTTCGCCATCAGCGGTATCACGCACCTATTCCGCCCCGGGCAAGGTCAGCCAGGCGACCCGCTCACGAGTGCTGGCGGCGGCGAATGAACTGGGCTATCGCCCCAATGCGCTGGCGCGGGCGCTGGTCAACTCTGGACGGCAGGGCTCCGGCATCGTGGCGGTGGTGATGGGCGAATTCGACAACCCGTTCCAGCCCTGGCTGTTCGGCCTGCTGACGCAGGCGTTGCAACAACACGGACTGGTGCCGATGCTGGTCAGCGTCACCGAACAGTGCGACATCCGCGCCCGGCTGCAGCAGGCGCAGTCGTGGCAGGTGGAAGCGGCGATCATCTCCGCCGGCAGCCTGTCGCGGGAAGCCACCGGACGCTGTCTGGAACTGTCGCTGCCGATGGTATTGATGGGCCGGGAGGACCAGCGTGAAACCGTCACCGCGGTACTGTCCGATAACCGGCTGGCGGGCGAGCTGGCGGCGGACCACTTGATCTCGCTGGGGTTGACCCGGCTGGCTTATATCGGCGGCCGTCAGGACGGGCAGGCGTCGCTGGAGCGGCTGGCGGGTTTTCGCCAGCGGTTGGCCCATCACGGCTTGCCGGAGCCTGTCGTGACGGATAACCCGGATTACGCCTACCACAGCGGCTATCACGCCATGTGTCGGTTGCGGCAACAGCATCCGCTGGTCGAAGGCGTGTTCTGCGCCTGCGATGCGCTGGCCTTCGGCGCCCTTGACGCCCTGCGCCTGACCGACGGCCCGGCGTGCAAGGTAGTGGGTTGCGACGATACCCCGCAGGCAGCCTGGGAAGGATACCGCCTGACCACCGTCCGCCAGCCGGTGGAGCTGTTGGTGGAGCAGGTCATGCGCCACCTGCAACGGGTGCTGAGCGGCGAAGCGCAGAAAGGAGAAACCGTCCGCATTACACCGACGCTGATCGTTCGTTAACCGTATGTAGCCAAATCACGGGTGTTACTTCCCCAGGTTATTAGGCTGAGTCAGGATAGAGAAATGATGCATAAACCGGCCGTCGCTCTGGCCCGCACGGCCAGCAGGCTGTTATCGGGCGATTGTTGTCGCCCGATCGCTGTTTTCCTTTTCCATAAGCCGTTATCCACGCGGCATCGGATCACGCGACACCGGATCACGCAACGTTGGATCACGCAACATCGGATGATGCCGTTCCATAAAATCCAGAAAGCGGCGCACCATCGGAATGCCGGCGCTGCGTTTAAGATAACTCACCGCAAACGTGCGGGTGATCGGCGTCGCCACCGGACGAATCGCGATATCGTATCCCTTCAGGCTGCCCGCCACCGAGGTGCACAGAAACACCACCCCGCCGTGATGCATCACCAGATCCATAATGATGTCGAGATTGCTGCATTCCCGAAAGCAGGTATCTTCCAGCCCGGCGCGGCTGAACGCCGTCGACACCGCCGCATGCTCGCCGGTGCCTTTCTGCGGCACGATCGGCCGCTCCTGCGCCAGTTGATGGAGCGTCAGGCTCGGTTGAGCCGCCAGCGGATGGTCGGTCGCCATCACCGCCACCAGATTGTCATCCAGAAAAATGGTATGGCTGAACAACGGGTCCTGCAGATAGTCGTCAAACGGCGTAGAGAGCGACACGTGGATCTCGGCGTTTCTCACCTTTTCCAGCAGGTCGCTGCTGACGCCGTCGATAAAAGACAGCTCGATATTCGGGTGCTGTTTCTGAAACAGCGTGAAGACATCGTAATATTTCAGCCGGTTGAAAATCGGAATCACCCCCACCATTAGGGCACCGTCCTGACTATCTTCGTACGACTGCACAAATTGTTCGACGTCATAATATTCCCGGATCAGCGGTTTGATTTTGTCATCAAACGCTTCGCCGAATGGCGTCAGCGCGAATTGCCGGGTGGTGCGATTAATCAGTTTTCTTTCCAGTTCCTGTTCCAGCCGGGATATTTCCTGGGAAAGAAACGCCTGTGAGATATTGAGTGATTTGGCTGCGCGGGTAAAACTCCCTTTGCGCACCAGCTCATGGTAATAAAGTGCTCGCTTTATACTTATCATGATTATATTTATTTATAACCTTAACGAATATTAATTATATTAAATTACGAAAATACTAATGTGAGATTAAGCACATTTGTATTAATCCCAGACGTGATAGCCTGCATCCTGATTTTTTCCTTCCTGTATTGATAAGACAAGCATCAGTTACATAATAATCCTAAGGAATATTCCATGCGTACCCTCCCGCTAAAAATGATATTGTTGTCCGCTGTTACCATTACCGGAGCCGCGCAGGCGACAAGCGCCATGGCCGCAGACAACATTCATGAATTAACCCTGACGCCCCGTCAGCCAGTGGTTAAACTGATTTCCGACGTGGTTTACTCCCAGGTGCCGATGCGTGGTTATGCCAATGTGGCCTTGAAAATGGACATCCTGCAGCCGGAAGCGAAATCACCGCAGCCCGCCGTACTGTTCATCACCGGCGGCGGCTTCATCAACGCCAATAAAGACAGCTACATCCAGCAGCGGCTGAAGCTGGCGGAAGCCGGCTACGTGGTCGCCAGTATGGAGTACCGCGTGGCGCCGACCGTGCTGTTCCCGGCGCCGCTGGAAGACGTCAAATCCGCCATTCGCTATCTGCGCGCCAACGCGAATAAATTCGGCATCGATGCCTCGCACGTGGCGGTATTCGGCGCTTCCGCCGGCGGCTATCTGGCGGCGTTTGCCGGCACCACCAACGGCAACAAGCAGTTTGACCGCGGCGAACACCTCGACCAGAGCAGCCAGGTACAGGCGGTGATCGATTTCTACGGCCTGTCGGACCTGACCCGCGTCGGCGAAGGTTTCCCGGACGAGGTGGTGCAGAAACACGCCTCGCCGTCCTCCACCGAAGCTATCTGGGTCAACGGCACCTCGGTGTTCAATGAGGGCGGTCCGATTACCCGCTTCCCGGAGAAAACCGCCGCCGCCAACCCCATCACCTACATCGGCCAGCATACCCCGCCGTTTTTGATCATGCACGGCAGCGCCGATACGCTGGTTTCACCGCGTCAGACCGAAATCCTGCACCGGGCGCTGATAGCCCACGGCATCGACAGCACCTACTACGTGGTGAAAGGCGCCGAGCATGGCGGCGTTTACTGGCTGCAGCCAGAGATCATGCAGAAAGTGATCCAGTTCCTGGATAGTCATTTGAAACCATAATGGCTGATGGTCATGGCTGCTAACAGACAGCCGAGCACAGTTTTTAACGCTGGAAAAAACCTTCGTATTGTATTTAAAGAATTTGCCAGCCATCTGAAACGCCTCGCTGGAGGCGTTTTTATTTTCTGCACTTTTATGTTTCGGAAAAATAATTTGCCGAAAATGTTAATTCTTGCGCCAAATCATTTTTATTTATTCCCACCAAAATAGACTTTCCTTGCGCAAGTCAAAAAAGACATTTCAATAACAACGTGAAACAATAAAATAACAGCAAGAATAAAAAATCAGACAATAATAACATCACCACGCCAGTTATCGTATTTTGCAATTATTTTTATCCGGATATACAAAAAATTAAATGTGAAGCGTGCCACATATCCCGCCAGGTACGCATGTTCCAATTATTCGCACCAACATGTTTTATTTCCCGACACATGGGCTTTGTCGTTATTTATCGCACTCACTGAATACAGATGAGTAAGAAAATAAAAAATTGATTTATTGCTGAGCAGATATCGGTTGAGCCAGACCAGATGTCTACCTCTGAAAGGTTATTTTATGGAAAATTACACCCGACGCCGTTTTATTGCCATCATGGGCAGCGCGCTGGCTGTTTCCGGCAGCGGTTTGCCGGCGGTCGCGCAGGAAACGGTAACGCCCACCGGCCCGCGTCCCGTCAAATACGGCATACTGCATAACGAGCTACGCTGTATCGGCTGCAAAGCCTGCATGACCGCCTGCCGTAAAACCAATCAGGTGCCGGAGGGCGTCACCCGGCTGGACATTCTGCAAACCGTCGATATCCCCGCCACCGACAGCAGTAAACCGATCAAACAGTTCTTCCGCCAGTCCTGCCAGCACTGCGATAACCCGCCCTGCGTATCGGTCTGCCCGACCGGCGCGTCGTTCAAGGACGCGCTGACCGGCATTGTCGATGTCAACGACAAGCGTTGCGTCGGCTGCCGCTACTGTATCGCCGCCTGCCCGTACCACGTGCGTTTCATCAATCCACAGACCCACACCGCGGATAAGTGCAACTTCTGCCGGGAAACCAATCTGGCGGCAGGCAAAAGACCGGCCTGCGTCGAGATCTGCCCGACCAAAGCGCTGGTGTTCGGCGATCTCAACGATCCGGATAGCGAGATCTCGAAAATGATCAAAAACAATCCGATCTACCGCAGCAAAGTCTATCTGGGCACCGGCCCCAACCTCTACCGCATCCCCGGTAAATACGGAGAGAGCGACCATGCATGACGCTTTTCACTTTCACTCGCTGGTGTGGGACTGGCCGATTGCGGTGTACCTGCTGCTGGTGGGAATCTCATCCGGAATGATGACGCTCACCCTGCTGTTTCGCCGCTATGTGCCGCAGGAATACCATCACGCCAATCCGCTGGTCGTCGCCACCGCTATCGTGGCGCCGCTGTCGGTCATGCTGGGATTGCTGATTCTGATTTTCCATCTGGCCCGGCCGCTGACCTTCTGGTATCTGCTGCTGTTCTACAACCCGACTTCCATCATGTCGCTGGGTGTCATGCTGTTTCAGGTGTATTTGCTGGTGATGCTGCTGTGGCTGTTCGCGCTGTATCGCCAGCCATTGCTGGGCGGGTGCGAAAACCGCCTGTCCGCTGGCCTGCATCAGAAGTTCGCCAGCCTGCTGAACGTCCTCGTGCGCCGTATCCGCCTGCTGGAAAATCTGCTGCTGGCGCTGGCGCTGCTGCTGGGCTGTTATACCGGCTTTCTGCTCTCGGCGCTGAAGTCGTTCCCACTGCTGAATAACCCGCTGCTGCCGGTGCTGTTTCTGGTATCCGGCGTGACCTCCGGCATCGCCGTGATGCTGTTGGTGGCATCATCGTCGCGCTGGCGCGACGCCTGCCCGCAAACGCTGCACTTTTTGCACCAGTTGGAAAAACCGGTGGCGATCATCGAACTGTGTTTGCTGTTCGCCTTTTTCATCGGCCTGCTGCTGGGCGGCGGACAAAAAACCGTAGCGGCGCAGGCGGCGTTGAGCGGCTTCTGGGGAGCGGTGTTCTGGCTGGGGATTCTGGGAGCCGGCATTCTCGCTCCGATGGCGGCCGGCGCCGTGCCGGCATGGCGTCACGCCGGCGGCCGACTGACGCTGACCACGGCCACACTTAGCCTGCTCGGCGTATTTTTACTGCGACTGTTCGTGCTGTACGCCGGACAGATGACGGTAGCCTGATCATGGCCGGCTCACGCGCGCTGTTCTGGCTGGCGTCGGTGGCGTTCTTCATGCAATCGCTGGATACCACCATGCTGTATGTCGCCATTCCGGCGATAGCGCGCACGCTGCACCAGCCGGTACTGCGCATGGAGCCGGTCGTGATGGCTTACCTCGTCGCCGTGGTGGCGTTCACCCCGCTCAACAGCTGGCTGAGCCAGCGGCTGGGAGAACGGCGCACCTGCCAGCTGGCGCTGCTGACGTTCATCGCCGGCGCGCTGTTGTGCAGCCAGGCCACATCGGCCGCCGCACTGGCGCTCTGCCGCTGCCTGCAAGGCGCCGGCGGGGCGTTGCTGCTGCCGGTGCTCCGCACTCAGGCGCTACGCGCCACTACGCCCGAGCAAAAACTGCCTTTTCTTAACCGCATGACGCTGCTCGGCCTGCTTGGCACCCTGACCGGTCCGCTGGCGGGCAGCCTGCTGACCGATGCCTTCGGTTGGCGCGCTATTTTCCTCGCGCCGATCCCGCTGTCGCTGTTGTGCCTGTGGCTGACCGGATACGCCATTCCGGATGGCGTCACGCCGTCGTCGCGCCGTATTCCGCTACGTAGCCTGCTGCTGCTGACCGCCGCGCTGTCGCTGTTCACATTACTGCTGGTCGCCGCCCCCAAAAATCTGCTGCCGCTGCCGGCGTTGACGCTGATTGCGCTGGCGGGTTGCGGCTGCGGCTGGCTGTATCTGCGCGGCGATCGCCATGCGCGCGAAGCGCTGCTGCCCGCCTCGCTGTTCGGCATTCGCACCTTCTATGTCGGCGTGTGGGGCGGCGTGCTGACCCGGCTGCTGCTGGCGTCGATACCGGTGCTGATTTCGCTGGTGACCCAGACCACGCTGGGTCTGACGCCGGCGACCGCCGGGATCATCATGCTGCTGTTTTCCGCCGGCGCCCTGCTCGCCAAGCTGCTGTTTGAACCGCTGGTGCGCCGTGCTGGTTATCGCCAGTTGCTGATCGCCGCCACACTGCTGGCGGCGATCGCGGTGCTGGCGCTCGGCGCCGCCATCCAGCAGCGGTCGCTGCCGTGCATCGGCGCGCTGTCCGGCCTGCTCGGCGTACTGACGGCGCTGCTGCACTCGGCGGAAAGCACGCTCGCCTGCTGCCATCTGGAAAACGACGCCTGCAACAGCGGCAACAACATCCTGCTGCTGAGCCAACTGCTGGCGGTGATGCTGAGCATGGCGCTGACCTTTCCGGCGCTGCGGGCGCTATCGCGCCTGTCGCCGTGGCTGCACATCAGCCCGTTCAGCCTGCTGTTCGCGCTGCTTGGGGCCGGGCTGGCGCTGAGCTGCCTGCTGTTTCGCCATCTCGGCCATGAGGACGGAAACGTATTGCTGTCGCCCTCTTCCTGAGCGGGCGGCCCGTTTTTTTCATTAATCAACATGTCGTTAATCAACAGAGTGAAATCACGTATGAAGAGAAGTTCAATCACATTACTCATCAGCCTGCTTTGCGCCGCCAGTACCACCGCCGTGGCGGAAAGCGGTCAATTTAAAGCCGGCTCTTACTCCTCCACCAAACAGGGCATCGGCGGCGACGTGACCGTCACCCTGGACGTGGACGCGAGCGGTACGGTCAACAAAGCCAGCATCGACGCCCCGTCGGAAACGCCGGAAGTGGGCGGCGAGGCGGCCAAAGAGCTGGCGAAAACCATGACCGAGAAAAAGACCATCAATGTCGATGGCGTTTCCGGCGCCACCATGACCAGCGGCGCCGTGCATGACGCCGCGCAGGAGGCGTACGAAAAAGCCCGCCAGCACTAATTCATGACGGCCGGGCGCTGCCCGGTTTGCCATGTGTTATTTCGTGAGAACGATATTTGTGAAAGCAATATTTGTGAGAACAATAAAAGGAAAACAAGATGGCTCAATACCGAAGAACAATCCTTGCCGCCCTGTGCCTGTCGATGCTGGGGATGGCCTCCGCCAATGCGGAGCAGGCAGCGCCGCAACCCGCCGCCAACGCGGAACCGGCCAAACCGGCGGCGATCCCCAAAAGCGCTGACGTGGTGATCATCGGCGCGGGAGCGGCCGGCACCGCCGCCACCATGGCGGCGGCAGAGAAAGGCGCCAGCGTAGTGTTGCTGGAAAAACAGGGCGTGGTCGGCGGCACCGGCAACTTTGCCGAGGGAATTTTCGCCGCCAACAGCGCCATGCAGAAACGTCAGGGCATCGTGGTGACGCCGGATATGGCGTTCAAAACCATCATGGAATACAGCCACTGGATGGCGAACCCGTTTGTGGTGCGCGCCTTCGTCAACCGCTCCGCCGACACCATCGAGTGGGTCAAATCCAAAGGCATCAAGTTTGAATACATCGGCCCCGGCGGGCCGGGCGGGATGTTGACCTGGCACGTGATCGACGGCCCCGGCCACGGTCGCCACCTGATCAAAACCTTCCATGAACAGTTCAAAACCATGCCGGTCACCACGCTGGTGAAAACCGCCGGTAAAGATCTGGTGATGAAGGACGGCAAAGTCGCCGGGGTGATCGCCGAAGGCAGCGACGGCAAACCATTCCAGATCGACGCCAAAGCGGTGATCATCGCCACCGGCGGCTACGCCAACAACAAAGAGATGCTGCAGAAATACGTGGCGGTACCGGACACCATCATGGTGGGCAACATCGGCAAAGACGGCGACGGCATCAAAATGGCGTGGAAAGCCGGGGCCAAAGAAGAAGGGATGGGCGTAGTACAGTCCTACCGTCCTGGCCTGCCGGACTATGCGCCCAACTCCCAGTTGCTGGCCGCCGCCCGTCAGCCTTATCTGTGGGTGGATCAACACGGCCGCCGTTTCACCGACGAATCCATCGTCATTATCTGGCCGCACGCCGGCAACGCGCTGGCCAAAGCCGGCGGGGTGATGTATTCGGTGTTTGATGAAGACGCCCGCAAGCACTTCGTCAACGACGGCATCGACGTGCCGATCGGCGAATGGGTGATCGCCAACACCAAGCTGGTGAAATTCGATGACGAGTTCACCAAAGAGAGCCAGAAAAACCGGGGCTTTGTGTTCAAGGCCGCAACGCTGGACGAGCTGGCGAAACAGATGGGCGTCGACGCCACCGTGTTGAAACATACCGTTGACGAAAACAACCGCTTCGCCGCACAGAAACGGGACGAGGTGTTCAACAAGAACATGGATTACCTGCGCCCGATGAAGACCGGTCCGTTCTACGCGGTGAAAATGCTGCCGGCCGCGCTCGGCACGCTGGGCGGCGTGAAGATCAACGAGAAGATGGAAGCGATATCGCCGACAGGCAATGCGGTGCCGGGGCTGTACGTCACCGGTAACGATGCGGCGGGTATGTACGGCGACACCTACGACCTGCTGCTGGGCGGCGGCACCTTTGGCTTTGCGCTCAACTCAGGTCGCATGGCGGCAGAAAACGCTCTCGATTACCTCCACTTCACCAAAAAGTAATGCCTTTCGTCCCCCACGGCGTGGGGGACTTTCACACTTTACGAAAGGTGAGATTGAAACGAACTTCATCCGACATTCCCGCCGGCAACGGGCCGTTCCTGAGCGGCAAAATGGCATGGTAATGCAGCCGCGAAGGACCGCCCCACACCACCACATCGCCATGCATCAGCGCCAGCCGCTGACACGGATCGCCGCGTTTTTCCCCGCCAAACAGAAACACCGCGCTTAACCCCAGCGAGACGGAGACGATCGGCTGGCGCAGGTCCTGTTCGTCCCTGTCCTGATGCAGCGACAGTTTGGCCCCCACGGCGTAGCGGTTGATCAGGCAGGCATCCGGCGCAAAATCGTGATACCCGGCGGCGCTGGCCGCCGCCTGCGACAGTTGCCAAAAACAGGCCGGCATAGCGGGCCACGGCCGGCCGGTCAGCGGATCCTGAGCGCTGTAGCGATACCCCCGTTCATCGCTCACCCAGCCCAGCGGCCCGCAGTTACTCATCGCCACCGACATGGTATGCCCGCCCGGCGTCACCATGTGACGAAACGACGACTGCTGCGTCACCTGTTGCAGCGCGGCCAGCAATGCTCCGGCCTGTTGCCAGGCGAAGCCGCGCAGCAGCATCGCGCCGGGCGCCAGCGTTTCATTCCGGCGCTCCGGCGGCTCATCGGCAAACAGTTCGAAATTCATGCAGACCTCTGTCTAAATAACCAGTATTATTTAGTGTACGCGGTCCATGAACAAGTTGCCCGCCTTGTTTTAGGCGACACGATAATTATCTGAAACAGAACAAGAAGGATGCCACCGGATGACGCCATCGCCGCTCCCGTTCGACGAACCCCAGGCTCTCGCCCATCTTGCCGCCATTGACGCGCACTGGGCGCGGCTGATCGACGGCGTCGGGCATATTCGTTTTGAAAGCCGCCCGGCGCGGGAACCTTACGACGCGCTGATTCGGGCGGTCGCCAGCCAGCAACTCAGCAACCGCGCCGCCGCGGCCATCATCGGTAAATTGCAGTTGCGCTTCGAGGTCGGTGAAGGCGGCTTTCCCTCCGCCGGGCAACTGACGGCATGCGAACCGGAGGTCTTGCGCCAGTGCGGTTTTTCCGCCCGCAAAATCGACACGGTCAAAGGAATTGCTCAGGGGGTACTGAGCGGGCTGGTGCCAGGACGGGCGGAGGCGGAACATCTGGATGACGAAACCTTGATCGAGCGGCTTTGCACGCTGAAAGGCATCGGCCGCTGGACGGTGGAAATGCTGCTGATCTCCACGCTGGAGCGGATGGACATCATGCCGGTGGACGATCTCGGCATCAAACAGGGGTTTCGTTATCTGTACCGCCTGTCGCAGGACCCGACGCGCAAAGCGATGCTGGAGATGAGCGAACCCTGCCGCCCTTACCGCACGCTGGCCGCCTGGTATCTGTGGCGTATTCCCCATATGCCGGATTACGCCGAATACCGGGCGTCGCTGCGTCAGTAACGCAAACGGCCAATGCCAGGAGAGAGACGACGCCGCCTCTCTCCTTTGCCGTGCGGCTAGCGCCCTTGTACCGCGGTCGCCAACAGCCGCTCGCGCAGCAGATCGTACAGCCAGTTGTAGGCCATGGTATACGGCAGGAAGAACAGGAAGAAACCAATCTCCACCATCAGCGCCTGCCACAGGGTGATATCCAGCATCCACGCCGCCAGCGGCAAACCAATAAGGATAAAGCCGCCTTCGAAACCCAGCGCGTGCCCCATACGCACCCACAGGCCGCGTCTGATTCGGCTGACCGGCCATAGGCGATCAAACAGGCTGTTGTACGCCACGTTCCAGACCATCGCCACGCTGGACAGCATTATCGACAGCGCGCCAACCTGCAGGATCGAGCGCCCGAGCACCCAGGCGCCGATCGGGGCGCAAATCAGTAACGCCATCACCTCGAAACCGACGGCATGCGCCATCCGCTCACGGAGTGTTTTGTGTTCATGGCGCGCGCTGCGCTGGACTTGCTGTTGCATGTTTTTCTCCTTCGGCCTGCATGACTGCGATTGCGGGTTGCCATTCTCATCGAAATAACCAATAGTGTTAAATTAGTTTCCATCTAAAAAAGCGATAGAGTCGGCGATGCGTTATTCTCCTGAATCCCTGCTGGCGTTTATCGCCACCGTGAATACCGGTTCTTTTTCCGCGGCGGCCCGTCATCTGCAAAAAAGCCAGTCCACCGTCAGTACCGCGGTGGCGAATCTGGAAGCGGATCTGGGCCTGACGCTGTTCGACAGGCGCGGTCATCAGCCGGTGCTGACCGATGAAGGACGCAAGGTACTCAGCCACGTCAAAGCGATTTTGTCCGCCAGCGAAGCGCTGGACGAACTGGCGATCCGGCTGGCGGACAAGGTGGAGCCGCGGCTGACCTTTGTGCTGTCGGACACCTGGCAGTGCCGCCACTACTACCCGGTATTGCAGCGTTTCGCCGAGCGTTTTCCTGATGTGGAGTTCGAGTGCCTGATTGCGGAAGACGAGGACGTCGTGGACCTGCTGCAGTCGCAGCGCGCCCATGTCGGCGTGTTGCAGGCGCAGGCGCATTACCCCATCGACATTGCGGTATCCCGGCTGCAGGTGACAACCGAAATGGCGATCTACGCGGCCCACAGCCACCCGTTGGCGCAGCACGCGCCGGTGACGCAGGAACAGCTCGCCACGGCGCGTCAGTTGTGCCTTCACACCTACAGCCAGCGGGAGCGGCCGCAGTCCGAAGGCGCTACCTGGTCGACGCCGTCGTACCTGATGCTGCTGGAAATGGCGGAACAGGGGTTTGGCTGGAGTATCCTGCCGCGCTGGCTGGTGAACGAGTACGCGCACAACCGGCTGGTGGAACTGGCGCTGCCCGGCTGGCCGCGGAAAATTGAGGTGGACATCGCCTGGTCGCGCCCTTTTCCACCCGGCCCGGCCGGCCTGTGGCTGATCGATACCCTGCTGGAACAGCGTGAATGAATATCCGCTCGTAAGGCCTGATGCCCTATTCAATTGGGTAATCAATAAACCTTATTTATTTAATGGATATTGCGTTGTCGCACGCCGCACTTAATTAATTTAAATAAATGACTTAATATGGCGCGCCCAGCGGTCATTTTTGCCGGCAACCTCGTCACGTTTCGGTCTGAGATATATTTTCAACGAAAACATGACAGAGATAAAAATAATGTGACTTGTTGGCGTGGTACTCCCTGTCATAAAGCCATAGTATGTGAGGCGGTATCCCTCAAGGGGCGCGGTACTGGCGCAAGTTAAGGAATATCACCCGACGTTTATTGCTTTTGTCGTCGTGCCCGAGGCGATTGACACAACAATAAGACCGGCACAAAAGCCCTAGACGGAAAATAAGACCCGATGAATCACTCAATTATGCGGCTGCAAGTGAGAAGAATATGTCGAATAAACCGTTCTATTACCAAGATCCGTTTCCATTAGCGAAGGATAAAACCGAATATCGCTTAATCAGCAGCGATTTTGTTTCCGTTAGCCAGTTTGAAGGCCAGGATATTCTCAAAGTCGACCCGCAGGGGCTGACGCTGTTGGCCCAGCAGGCATTCCACGATGCCTCTTTCCTGCTGCGTCCTTCCCACCAGCAACAGGTCGCCGACATCCTGCTCGACCCGGAAGCCAGCGAAAACGACCGTTATGTCGCCCTGCAGTTCCTGCGTAACTCCGAAATCGCCGCCAAAGGCATCCTGCCTACCTGTCAGGATACCGGCACCGCCATTATCGTCGGCAAGAAAGGCCAGCGCGTATGGACCGGCGGCAACGACGCCGAAGCGCTGTCGCGCGGGGTGTACAACACCTTTATCGAAGACAACCTGCGTTACTCCCAGAACGCGGCGCTGGACATGTACCAAGAGGTCAACACCGGCACCAACCTGCCGGCGCAGATCGACCTCTACAGCACCGAAGGCGATGAGTACAAATTCCTGTTCGTCACCAAAGGCGGCGGTTCCGCCAACAAGACCTATCTGTATCAGGAAACCAAAGCGTTGCTGTCGCCGGGCAAGCTGACAAACTACCTGGTGGAAAAAATGCGTACGCTGGGTACCGCGGCCTGCCCGCCGTACCACATTGCCTTCGTCATCGGCGGCACGTCGGCGGAAACCAACCTGAAAACCGTCAAACTGGCCTCCACCCGCTACTATGACGAACTGCCGACCGAAGGCAACGAGCACGGTCAGGCGTTCCGCGATGTGGCGCTGGAACAGGAACTGCTGGAAGAAGCCCGTAATCTGGGGCTCGGCGCCCAGTTCGGCGGCAAATACTTCGCCCACGATGTGCGCGTGATTCGCCTGCCGCGTCATGGCGCCTCCTGCCCGGTCGGCATGGGCGTGTCCTGCTCGGCGGACCGCAACATCAAAGCCAAGATCAACCGTCAGGGTATCTGGCTGGAGCAGTTGGAAACCAACCCCGGCAAATACATTCCGGACCACCTGCGTCAGGCCGGCGAAGGCGAAGTGGTGCGCATCGACCTGAATCGTCCGATGGCCGACATTCTCAAGACGCTGTCGCAGTACCCGGTGTCCACCCGCCTGTCGCTCAACGGCACCATCATCGTGGCGCGCGACATTGCGCACGCCAAGCTGAAAGAGCTGCTGGACAACGGCGGCGAACTGCCGCAATACGTGAAAGATCACCCGATCTATTACGCCGGGCCGGCCAAAACGCCGGAAGGCTATGCCTCCGGCTCGCTCGGCCCCACCACCGCCGGCCGCATGGACTCCTACGTTGATCTGCTGCAATCCCACGGCGGCAGCATGATCATGCTGGCCAAGGGCAACCGCAGCCAGCAGGTGACCGACGCCTGTAATAAACACGGCGGTTTCTACCTCGGCAGCATCGGCGGCCCGGCGGCGATTCTGGCGCAAAACAGCATCAAGAGCCTGGAGTGCGTGGAATACCCCGAACTGGGTATGGAAGCTATCTGGAAAATCGAAGTAGAAGACTTCCCGGCCTTCATTCTGGTAGATGACAAGGGCAACGACTTCTTCCAGGTGATTCAGTCGCAGAAATGCACCCGCTGCGGTTGATTATCCGTTAGCTTGTCCTTCAAACCCTGGCGCATGCCGGGGTTTGTTATTTTATTCCCAACCGTTTTGCCATTCGGTGCAGGTTGCCGCTATCCACCGCCAGTTCGCGGGCGCAGGACGACCAGTTACCCTGATGTCGCGCCAGCGTGTCGCTAATCACCTGCCGCTGATAATGCTCCGTCGCGTCCCGCAGGCTGATGCCGCGCCACGGCGGCACGGTATCGACGGCGGCCGGGCGAGGCGCGTCAGGCAAAACGCCGTCCAGATTCAAATGTTCCGGACGCAATGTCAGATCGCCGGTCGCCCCACCGGCCCGCGCCACAATGGTCGCCCGGTAGATCACATGTTCCAGCTCGCGCACATTCCCCGGCCACGGATAACACGTCAGCAAATGGGTCGCTTCCGGCGACAACGCCAGACGCTGCAACCCCAGCCGGGCCCGGCTGCGTTCGCAGAAAAACCCGGCCAGCAAGGCAATATCCTGACCTCGCGCCCGCAGCGGCGGCACCGACAGCGGAAACACGCTCAGGCGATGGAACAGATCGGCGCGAAAAGCGCCTTCCTGCACCGACTGTTTTAAATCCCGGTTGGTGGCCGCCAGCACGCGCACATCCACTTTCAGGCTACTGTCGTCGCCTACGCGCTGCAAATCGCCGTACTGCAATACCCGCAGCAGCTTGGCCTGTAACGTCAGCGACAACTCGCCAATTTCATCCAGAAACAGCGTACCGTTGTCCGCCAGTTCGAACTTGCCGGTACGATGGTGGATCGCGCCGGTAAACGCCCCTTTCACGTGACCAAACAGCTCGCTTTCCGCCACCGACTCCGGCAGCGCGGCACAGTTCAGATACACCAGCGGACGGTCCGCACGCCGCGACCCCTGATGGATGGCCCGCGCCACCAGCTCCTTGCCGACCCCGGTTTCCCCCATGATCAGCACGTTAAGATCGCTGTCGGCCACGATAGCCACTTCTTTTTTCAACTGCTGCATGGGCGCAGACAATCCCACCATCTCGTCAGCATTCGCCTCCGTCATGGGAGCGGCGTCTGGCAGCGGCGCCAGCGTTTGTCGTTCCAGTTGCTCCATCAGCAACGCATTGCTCAAGGCAACGGACGCCATCGCGCCAATCAGCCGCAGTTCTTCATCGCTAAAATGATCGAACTGGTGGGGATCCATACCATCAATGGTCAGCACGCCGATCAAGGTGTGGTGAGCAAACAGCGGCAGACCAACGCAGGCATGGACCTTCAACGCTTCCTGACCGGGAATCAGGCCATCGTAAGGATCCGGAAGCTGGCTGTCCGCCGGGAAACGCACCACGTCGCCTGCCCGGGCTATCGCCTCCAGCCGGGGATGCTCGGATAACCGGAAACGTCGCCCCAGCACGTCCGGCGCCAGTCCATCGGTCGCCAGCGGACGCAACAGCTGGCTTTCATAACGCAGCAACGCTGCCGCATCGCAGCATAACAGCTGGCGCAAGCCGTTGAGCAGGCGCTGAAAACGGTCCCGGGTTGAAAGCCCTTGTTGCAGTTCAATGGCAATGTGCGCAAAGGAATCTATCGATAGCGGCATGGTGTGTCTTTTTCACAAATAAGTGTCAAAAAGACATTACTCAGTCATTGTCATAATGACAATGTTTATTTTTAAAGTACTTAAAAATCAAATAAATAAAATCTGGCACGGCTCATGCAATCACATCGTATCCACCTTTAATACGCTAATGGAGTGTTACGATGTCTATTCATGTTAAGAATAATATTCACTGGGTCGGGCAACGGGATTGGGAAGTGCGCGACTTCCACGGAACCGAATACAAAACGCTGAAAGGCAGCAGCTATAACAGCTACCTGATCCGGGAAGAAAAAACGGTGCTGATCGACACCGTTGACCACAAGTTCAGCCGTGATTTCGTCCAGAACCTGATGGCGGAGATCGATCTGGCGCAGATCGACTACATCGTCATCAACCATGCCGAAGAAGATCACGCCGGGGCGCTGAGCGAACTGATGTCCCACATCCCCGATACGCCGATCTACTGCACCCATAACGCCATCGACTCCATTACCGGCCATCACCATCACCCGGAATGGCATTTCCACACCGTCAAAACCGGCGATTCGCTGGATATCGGCAATGGCAAGCAGCTGGTATTCATCGAAACCCCGATGCTGCACTGGCCGGACAGCATGATGACCTACCTGAGCGGCGACGCAGTCCTGTTCAGCAATGACGCTTTCGGCCAGCATTACTGCGATGAGCATCTGTTCAACGATGAGGTCGATCAGGGTGAACTGTTTGAACAATGCCAGCGTTATTTCGCCAATATCCTGACGCCGTTCAGCCGTCTGGTCACCGCCAAGATCAACGAAGTGCTGGGGTTTAACCTGCCGCTGTCGATGATCGCCACCTCCCACGGTGTGGTGTGGCGCGACGACCCGGCGCAGATTATTCATCACTATTTGCGGTGGGCCGACAGCTATCAGGAAGATCGCATCACGCTGTTCTACGACACCATGTCCAACAACACCCGCATGATGGCTGACGCCATCGCGCAAGGCATCCACGATGTCGATCCGGGTGTCGCCGTAAAAATCTACAATGTGGCCCGCCACGATAAAAACGAAATTCTGACGCAGGTCTTCCGCTCCAAAGGCGTGCTGGTCGGTTCTTCCACCATGAATAACGTAATGATGCCAAAAGTAGCCGCCATGCTGGAGGAAATCACCGGTCTGCGTTTCCAGAATAAGAAAGCCTCCGCCTTTGGCAGTTACGGCTGGAACGGCGGCGCGGTTGACCGTATCCAGACCCGGCTGATGGATGCCGGCTTTGAGACCACGCTGTCGCTGAAAACCAAGTGGCGTCCGGACGGGTCTGCGCTGGCAATCTGCCGGGAACATGGCCGTGAAATTGCCCGGCAGTGGGCCTTGCATCCGTTAACCGTATCGCCCGCCGCCGCTATCGAAGCCCCCCAAACGGCTGAGATGGCGGAAACACCGGCGCTCATGGCGGCGGCATCGACCTGCGCCTGCAACGGCACGTCAGCAGCGCAAGATAGCAACCGGATGCAGTGCAGCGTATGCCAGTGGATTTACGACCCCGCCATCGGCGAACCCATGCAGGACGTCACGCCGGGCACGCCCTGGTCTGATGTGCCCGACAGCTTCCTGTGCCCCGAATGCGGCTTAGGCAAAGACGTGTTTAATCCTATCCATATTTAATCCTATCCATTAATAAGGAACGGCCATGTCTGACGAAATCATTGTTATCGGGGCGGGTTTCGCCGCCCGGCAGCTGATTAAAAACCTGCGTAAGCAGGATGCCCAACGCCCGATTCGCCTGATCACCGCCGACAGCGGCGACGAGTACAACAAGCCGGAACTGAGCCATGTGCTCAGTCAGCATCGCCGCGCCGACGATCTGACGCGCATGAGCGCGGCGCAATTTGCCGAAGAACAGCAGATTACGCTGTTGGCGCACACCCCCGTCACCGGCATTGATGCCGAGCGGCGGCAGGTCATGTGCGATACCCGGCGCTACGATTACCACACGCTGGTGCTGGCGACGGGCGCCAGCGCCGTGATCCCGCCGATTCCCGGCCATCAGTGGATGCTGACGCTCAACAGTCAGCAGGAGTATCGCCGGGCGGAAGCGCGCCTGACGCAGGCAACCCGCATTCTGATACTGGGAGCGGGTTTGATCGGCAGCGAACTGGCGATGGATATGGCACTGGCCGGTAAGCAGATCACCCTGGTGGATCGGGCATCACACCTGCTTTCTGCGTTGCTGCCCGTCGAAATCAGCGCCCGACTGCAAGCCGCCCTGCTGCAACAAGGCGTGGAGCTGATGCTCAATACCGGACTTCAGCAGCTGGAAAAAACCGATGCCGGCCTGAAGGTCACGTTGATGTCCGGGCGTACGCTGGAAGTCGACGAAGTGATCTCCGCCATCGGATTGCGCGCCAATACCTCGCTGGCCGCTGCCGCCGGACTGGCGGTTAATCAAGGTATCGTGACCGACAGCCGGCTGCGTAGCTCTGATCCGCATATTTACGCCCTGGGAGACTGCGCTGAAATCAACGACAAGCTGCTGCCCTTTTTACAACCGATTCAGTTGACCGCCAGTATCGCAGCCAACAGCATTATCGCAGCCAGCACCGGTAATAGCGCGGTCAAGCATGTGCCGGAAGGGAACGGTTCCCTCACCCTGCCCACGATGCTGATTAAAGTGAAAACCCCGTTGTTTCCATTACAGCTGGCTGGCGAAACGCAGAACCCGGAACTGGTCTGGCACCTCGTCGCGGATCATGGCGGGATGGTGGCAAAAGGTATGGCGGGAGAGCAGTTGCGGGGGTTCGTCGTGGGGGGCGATCGCATGAAAGAAGCCTTTCCGCTGTTACGGCAATTGTCATCATGAGCTGCATCATGTCGATGGCAACAGCCGCCATGCAGGCAGCAGCGTCATTTCATGCATTTATAATACATATTTCTGGTCACACCATTGCGTGATTAATAGAATGTCCCCCAAACAATTCGAGTTGCAGAAAGGCAGCGACTGGGTGAGTGGCAAATCGGCTTACGCCGGTTTGAACGCCGCCAACGCATCTGCAACGTGAAGTATGACGGATATAGCGGGATACGCGGACGCACGAGGTCTTTATGCAAGAACTGATTTGCTATAAACACATGCCGGTATGGAACAGCAGCACGCTGCCAGCGGCATTCCAGGAAAAACACAACACCAAAGAAGGCACCTGGGCAAAGCTACATATTTTAAAAGGCGAGCTGACTTTCGACCTGCTGACAGAACAGGGCGACACCAAAGAACGCTTCCACTTCTCGCCACAACAGCAGCCGCCCTACATTGAACCGCAGTGCTGGCATCGCATCGTCTCGTTTTCAGACGATCTGGAATGCCAGTTGGGGTTTTACTGCACGGCAGAAGACTATTACCACAAAAAATATGAGCTGACGCGCACCCACTCGGAAGTGATCAACGCTGTGCGTCATGTGCAGCCGGGAAAAGCGCTGGATCTGGGCTGTGGCGGCGGGCGCAACGCGCTCTACCTGAACCTGAAAGGGTTTGACGTCACCGCCTGCGACAAGAACGTCATGAGCATTGATAAGCTCAATAGCATCATCGCTGATGAGCCGCTCAGCCGGATTGAGGCGTTCGTCCACGACATCAATCAGGCCGATATTCGTCACCAGTACGATTTCATCCTGTCGACAGTGGTGTTCATGTTTCTGGAACGAGCGCGCATCCCGGCGATTATCAGCAATATGCAGGAGCACACCGTCGCCGGAGGCTATAACCTGATCGTCGCCGCCATGTCCACCGACGATTTCCCCTGCCCGATGCCGTTCTCGTTCACCTTCGGGCACAACGAGTTGCACGACTATTACCGTGACTGGGAAATCGTGAAATACAACGAGGATGTGGGAGAACTGCACAAAACCGACGCCAACGGTAACCGCATCAAACTGCGCTTTGCCACACTGCTGGCGCGGAAACCAGCCTGAACCTGACGCCTGAAAAAATCAGGGCCGGAAAACCGGCCCTGCAGGAAGAAGAGTCGACGGCGCGCCGTCTGATAATCAGCTGGCTTTACGCTCAGCCGCCTGACGGTAAGCCACCAAATCCTCGATGGTCAGTACCGGCATATCGTGCTGTTTCGCAAATGCGATCACTTCCGGCGCGCGGGCCATAGAGCCATCGTCATTGGTCAGTTCGCACAGTACGCCGAACGGTTTGAACCCAGCCAGACGCATCAAATCCACAGTGGCTTCGGTATGACCGCCGCGCGCCAGCACGCCGCCCGGCTGCGCACGCAACGGGAACACATGACCGGGACGGTTCAGGTCGCTCGGGCGGGCATCATCGGCAGTCGCCGCGCGAACCGTGGTCAGACGGTCAGCGGCGGATACGCCGGTGGTAACGCCTTCGGCGGCTTCAATCGTGACGGTGAACGCAGTTTGATAATGGCTGGAGTTGTGTTCCACCATCATCGGCAGCTCCAGCTTTTGACGGCGTTCTTCGGTGAGGCACAGGCACACGATGCCGCTGCCGTGACGAATGGTCAGCGCCATCTGTTCAACGGTCATGGTTTCGGCCGGGAAAATCATGTCACCTTCGTTTTCCCTGTCTTCATCGTCCAACACCATCACGCCACGGCCGTGACGCAACGCATCCAACGCACGTTCAACACGTTCAGCGGGAGTACCAAATTCGGAAAGTAAAGTCTGATTCATGGTAAAAAAACCTCATTATTAATATGGATTACCAGAATCAGGGCGAACTTGAGGAGTCGTTTTTGCACTGAAAAACAGCGGCAAAAACGCAAAAATAACGCGTGCAGGCGCAAACCTGTCAGAAACCGTTACTCTCTCCCATCCGGACTATTACCGTCGGCCCCGGAATTACACCGGATCTGCTGACCTCAAACGATATCATCTGAGCGCTCGCGGGCTTCCAGCCGGCCTGATGGCGCAAACTGGTTTACCGCCGGTGGGGAATTACGCCCCGCCCTGAGAATAAGCAGAGTTACTATAGCGCTAACTGGAGGGACGGGCAATCTCTAACCCCGCTTATGGATCGCAAAATTCATCGTATGAAAATCACTTTTTGTTTATACAACGCTAGTCTGGCATTACACTTGGGTTATATTCGCCATTCGTCAAACAGTTCAGGAAAGCGTCATGATTGACCCGAAAAAGTTAGAGCAGATTGCCCGTCAGGTGCAGGAATCCATGCCGAAAGGCATCCGGGAATTTGGCGAGGATGTAGAGAAGAAAATCCGTCAGATTCTGCAATCACAGCTGGGCAAGCTGGATTTGGTCAGCCGCGAAGAGTTTGACGTGCAAACCCAGGTATTGCTGCGAACCCGCGAGAAACTGGCACTGCTGGAACAGCGTCTGAGCGCGCTGGAAGCAAAAGCCGCCGGCAACGAACCGGCGCAGCAGCCGCCAGCCGATCCGCAATAATTCCCGCCGGCGTGACGCCAGACAGGGCTTGCCGCCCTGTCTGCTTTCAGTCAGCCGTCACCGCCTCCCGTCTGGCCGGCAGCATCAGCCATAACGCCGCCAGCATCCCCAACGCATACAACGACTTCCAGCCGAGCGTCAGCAACAGCGCCGCGCACAGGACGCTGCCGATGATCGCCATTACGCGGGAACGCCCGCGCAACAGACGCCAGCCCGCCAGCATGCACAGCAGATAAATCAAAATGAAAATGCCGTTGGCGTAAACAATCAGTTCGGACAGCGGCAGGTTCAGCCAGTAAATGATCAGACAGCAGATCAAACAGCAAGCCACCACCAGCGACAACGCATTCACCGGCGTACGCGATGCCGATAGCTGGGCCAGACGGCTTTCTTCAGGCGCCTGCGACCACACCAGCCGGGCAAAACCCTGAGTATAGATATTCACACTGGCGAAACAGGCGAGATAACCCACGATGCAGGCCAGCCACAAGGCATGATCGCCGAACAAACGCACCACAATACCGGGCAAAGATGCGGTAGCCGCCTGATGAGGGCCATAAGCCCCGAAATGCAGCACCGCGACAGTACATCCCCAGTAAACGGCGCCCGCCAGCAGCATGCCGATCAGCAACGCTCGAGGAAAATCCCGCTCGGGCGATTTGAACTCCGTCGCCAGATGGGCAAAGGCTTCCAGCCCGACGAAGCACCAGAACATCACCGCCAGCGCATCCAGCATCTTCGCTCCGTTAATGTCCGCCAGCGCAGGCCACGAAATCTGGGACGGCGTAATCCGGCCCTGCCACCAGATCGCCGCCACCAGCAAGACCACCAGCAGCGCAATCAGCGTCTGTACCGTGGCGCTGGAGCCGGCGCTGCGCATTCCCAGCAGCCAAATCACGGCCAGCGTCAGCAATTGCACCAGCAGCAAACCGCCGGCATTGAGGCCAAAGGCCGCCTGCCAGAAACCGGCCGCGATTTGCATCGCCGCAGGCAAACCGACCGGGATGACGGACAAGAACAACCAACCGGTGACCCTGGCCAGACGGGGGCCAAACGCCAGCCGAACAAAGTGCGCCGCGCCGCCGGCATTCGGAAAGTGCCGGCCAAGCGACGCAAAAGCGATGGCAATCGGAAACACCAGCGCAATCAGCAGCGGCCAGGCCCACAGGCTATCGCCCCGCGCCTGCTCCGCCACCAGTGCGGGTACGGCAAACACGCCGGTCCCCAGCAACGAGGTCGACAACAACCCGATGCCCTGAACCAGCCCCAATTCCTGTTTTAACGTATTACTGCCGCCCACTGTCTGCACCTTGTCGCCGGCCGACGCGCATCTCGCCCTGCGCCGACACACTGAGCGTGAACGCCACCAGGACGATCACGATGAAAGTAAAAAGCCCCCGCGGACGGAGGCTTCTGAAAAGTATAAGAATTAACAACACATTCGCCGTTATTCGCCCTGAACGTTATTCGCCATTAGCCTTGAGTACCGCACGAATACGAGCTTTATAGGCTTCCACTTTCTGCGGCGTCACCAGACGACGCTCGTCGTCCAGCACCACGCCGCCCACGTCATCGGCGATACGCTGAGCCGACTGCAGCATCAGCTTGAAATTCTGGCTGGCGTCGCCGTAAGACGGCACCATCATAAAAATCGACACGCCCGGCGTGGTGAACTCGGACATCGCTTCCACATTGAAAGAACCGGGTTTGACCATGTTGGCCAGGCTGAACAGCACCGGGCCGCTGCCTGCCGGGTTGACGTGACGATGGAAAATGTTCATTTCGCCGAACTGGAAACCGGACTGCAATACGCTTTGCAACAACAATTCGCCGCCGATCACGCCGCCCTGATGAGCCGCCACATGCAGCACCAGCACGGCCTCCTGCTGCGGTTCATGTTGTGCGGCCGCAGGCGCTTCAGGCGCCGCCGGCTCGGGTTGCCGGTCATACGTTTCCGGCGGGGTTTCGTCGACAATGCGCGCCGCCGATTCGGATACCGGCTGCGGTTGCTGATACTGGGGAGCGGGCTGAGGCTCGGCGCGCGGCGCCACAGGCTGAACGGGTTGACGCAACGGCGCTTGCGGCTCGACGTCATCCAGCAATGGATCATAGGCCGCCGGTTCCTGCCCGAAGGACGGCGCTGAACGCTCGCCCGAAGGCGCATAGTTGCCGGACGAAGGATTCTGCTGGCCGCGGGAATGCGTTACCCGCACCTCGCCGACCCCTTCGTCAAGCTCTTCCAGCGGGGCGTCATCACGCTTTGGCTTCAGGCGTTTTACCGGACGATCGCGGAAAAGGGACGAGCGTTCCTTACGGCTTGTCCAAAGACCGTGCAGTAACAGTGCTATAATTGCGATCGCGCCAACAACAATCAAGATCAGACGCAGGTCCTGCATCATTGCTATCCCAGTTATTCCAATACGTTGCCACTACGGCAAATACACATACCTCTAACTGTATTTGCCTGTGTACCCAAGTGCAAGTCTGGGCGCTAGTTTATGATAATAAAGATCGACAGCGGGCATTTTTTTGCCGTTTTTTCATGCAAATCGCAACTAGCCAGCTGAAAATCATCCCGATATGATGCCGTAACCTGCATATCATAGGGTGAGAACAGCACCATGTCTTATACGCAACACCTTGATCCCAAACACAGCGGCCTGCATTACTTTCTGAAAGGCTGGCAACTTCTCTCACTGCCCGGCATCCGCCGTTTTGTCATTCTTCCCATGCTGGTTAATATCCTGCTGATGGGCGGCGCCTTCTGGTGGTTGTTCCGCCAACTCGGCACCTGGATACCGCAATTGATGACCCATGTGCCGGATTGGCTGCAGTGGCTGAGCTACCTGCTCTGGCCGCTGGTGACCCTCTCCGTGCTGCTGGTGTTCAGCTATTTCTTCAGCACTATCACCAACCTGATTGCCGCGCCGTTCAACGGCCTGCTGGCGGAACAGCTGGAAGCACGGCTGACCGGTCAGCCGCTGCCGGCCAGCGGCATCCTCGATATCGCCAAAGACGTTCCCCGCATCATGCGGCGCGAAATTCAAAAACTGGCCTATTATTTACCGCGGCTGCTGGTGTTGCTGTTGCTGTATTTCGTGCCCGGCATCGGCCAGACGGTGGTGCCGGTGGTGTGGTTCCTGTTTGGCGCCTGGATGCTGGCGATTCAGTATTGCGATTACCCGTTCGACAACCACAAAGTCGGTTTTTCAGCCATGCGCCAGGCGCTGCGGCAGAACAAGCTGACCAATCTGCAGTTTGGCGCGCTGGTCAGCCTGTGCACCATGGTGCCCTTGTTGAATATGTTGATCATGCCGGTAGCCGTCTGCGGCGCTACGGCCTTGTGGGTGGATCGTTACCGTCATCTTTCCGCTACGCTGCATCGGTCCTGATCAAGACGGCGGCAGTAACCTGTTCTATAACTGGATATTGATGAAAATATATTTCTTCAGAACATATCGATATAGCGATTCTTTACTTCACTGGCTGTCCCGAACGAGTATTCTCTCTAAGGTTCGCAAAAATTTCATACAGTTATTAAGGACGGGCTATGAGTAAGATCTACGAAGACAATTCTTTCACTATCGGCCATACGCCGCTGGTTCGTCTGAATCGCATCGGCAATGGGCGTATTCTGGCTAAGGTGGAGTCACGTAACCCGAGCTTCAGCGTAAAATGCCGCATCGGCGCCAACCTGATTTGGGATGCCGAAAAGCGTGGCGTGCTGAAACCCGGCATCGAACTCGTAGAACCGACCAGCGGTAATACCGGTATTGCACTGGCGTATGTGGCGGCGGCGCGTGGTTATAAACTGACGCTGACCATGCCGGAAACCATGAGTATCGAACGTCGCAAGCTGCTCAAGGCGCTGGGCGCCAATCTGGTGCTGACCGAAGGCGCCAAAGGCATGAAAGGCGCGATTGCCAAAGCCGAAGAAATCGTGGCCAGCGACCCGCAACGCTACCTGCTGCTGCAGCAGTTCAGTAACCCGGCCAACCCGGAAATTCACGAAAAAACCACCGGCCCGGAAATCTGGGAAGACACCGACGGCGAAGTCGACGTCTTTATTGCCGGCGTGGGCACCGGCGGCACGCTGACCGGCGTTAGCCGTTACCTCAAGAACACCAAGGGTAAAGCCATCATCTCTGTTGCCGTTGAGCCAACCGACTCTCCGGTCATCACCCAGGCGCTGGCCGGCGAAGAAATCAAACCCGGCCCGCACAAGATCCAGGGGATCGGCGCCGGTTTCATTCCCGCCAACCTGGATCTGAAGCTGGTCGATCGCGTTGAGCGCGTCACCAACGAAGACGCTATCCACACCGCGCGTCGTCTGATGGAAGAAGAAGGCATTCTGGCGGGTATCTCTTCGGGCGCAGCGGTAGCGGCCGCCCTGAACCTGCTGAAGGAGGAGGAATTCGCCAACAAAACCATCGTGGTGATCCTGCCCTCTTCCGGCGAACGTTACCTCAGTACGGCGTTGTTTGCCGATCTGTTCACCGAACAGGAACTGCAGCAGTAAGTTTCTCCTAGTCGAATAAGTTTCCCCTGGTCGCAAATGTGATTTAAAAGTTAAAAAAGCACCCTGCGGGGTGCTTTTTTGTGGCCGAGTTCAAACTTTCTGTTACTTACACATTGCTTTTCACGGTCAGGTTTAGTATTTAACCGAACAATTATTTTGATGCGTGAAATTAATATCCGTCGAGGCCCCCACATACGGATATCATTCCAGCGACATGGAGCAGCACGGCCGGACGCTTCATCAATCGCAGGATCAACAACACGGGGCCATGTCGACGTTAACCAGGGGTAAGCGCACACCGTTTTCCTCAACCGCATCCCGGCCTGTCCTGAACCATTCAGGGCAACCAAACAGGCTAAAGTTCAGTACATACACTAAACTTTAGTTCCACAACATGAACCTAATCCAACAAGTTGGGGAAAACAGAATGTTCCAGCAAGAAGTAACGATTACCGCGCCAAATGGCCTGCACACTCGTCCCGCCGCACAGTTCGTGAAAGAAGCCAAAGGGTTCACCTCTGAAATCACCGTTACCTCCAACGGCAAAAGCGCCAGCGCCAAGAGCCTGTTCAAACTGCAGACCCTCGGTCTGACCCAGGGTACCGTGGTCACCATTTCCGCCGAAGGTGAAGACGAGCAGCAAGCCGTTGAACATCTGGTTAAACTGATGGCTGAGCTTGAGTAAACGGCCCACTCTCTTTAGTGAACATCAGAATCAAGTAAGGTAGGGTTATGATTTCAGGCATATTAGTATCACCGGGAATTGCTTTTGGTAAGGCGCTGCTACTGAAAGATGACGAGATTGTCGTCAACCGGAAAAAAATCTCTGCAGACCAGGTCGATCAGGAAATCGAACTCTTCCTGACGGGTCGCGCCAAAGCCTCAAAACAGCTGGAAGCGATCAAGCAAAAAGCGGCTGAAACGCTGGGGCCAGAGAAAGAAGCCATCTTCGAAGGGCATATCATGCTGCTGGAAGATGAGGAATTCGAGCAGGAAATCATCTCCCTGATTAAAGACGACCACGCGTCCGCGGACGCGGCGGCGTTTTCCGTCATCGAGACCCAGGCGAAAGCGCTGGAAGAACTGGATGACGAATACCTGAAAGAGCGCGCCGCAGACATGCGCGACATCGGCAAGCGCCTGCTGAAAAACATTCTGGGCCTGCACATCGTCGACCTGGGCGACATCCAGGACGAAGTGATTCTGATTGCCAAGGATCTGACCCCGTCCGAAACCGCGCAGTTGAACCTGAACAAGGTGCTGGGTTTCATTACCGATATCGGTGGACGTACCTCCCATACCTCGATCATGGCGCGCTCGCTGGAGCTGCCGGCCATCGTGGGCACCACCGACGCCACCCAGAAAATCAAGAACGGCGATTTCATCATTCTGGACGGGGTAAACAACAAGATTTACCAGAATCCTGATCAGGCCACCATTGACCAGCTCAAGGCCGTTCAGGAGCAGTACAACACCGAGAAATACGAACTCGCCAAACTGAAAGATCTGCCGGCCATCTCGCTGGACGGTCATCAGGTGGAAGTGTGCGCCAACATCGGCACCGTGCGCGACGTCGCCGGCGCTGAGCGTAACGGCGCGGAAGGCGTGGGCCTGTATCGCACCGAATTCCTGTTCATGGACCGCGATGCCCTGCCGACCGAAGAAGAGCAGTTCCAGGCTTACAAAGCCGTCGCGGAAGCGATGGGCGCTCAGGCGGTGATCGTGCGTACTATGGACATCGGCGGCGACAAAGACCTGCCGTACATGGATCTGCCGAAGGAAGAGAACCCGTTCCTTGGCTGGCGCGCGATTCGTATCTGCCTTGATCGCAAGGAAATTCTGCATTCGCAGCTGCGCGCTATTCTGCGTGCGTCCGCGTTTGGCAAACTGCGCATTATGTTCCCGATGATCATTTCGGTGGAAGAAGTGCGTACGCTGAAAGCCGAACTGGAGATGCTCAAAGGCCAGTTGCGTGCGGAAGGCAAGGTGTTCGACGAAACAATCGAAGTCGGCGTGATGGTGGAAACCCCGGCCGCGGCAGCCATCGCCCACCATCTGGCGAAGGAAGTCGACTTCTTTAGTATTGGGACAAATGACTTAACCCAGTATACTCTGGCGGTAGATCGCGGGAACGAGCTGATTTCTCATCTCTATAACCCGATGTCTCCGGCCGTGTTGACCCTGATCAAGCAGGTGATCGACGCGTCGCATGCCGAAGGCAAGTGGACAGGCATGTGCGGTGAACTCGCGGGCGACGAACGTGCTACACTACTGCTGCTGGGGATGGGTCTGGATGAATTCAGCATGAGTGCCATCTCGATTCCTCGCATCAAGAAAATTATTCGCAATGCCAACTACGAAGATGCGAAAGCGCTGGCGGAGCAGGCATTAGCCCAGCCGACAGCTGAAGAGTTAAGCAGTCTGGTAAGCCGGTTCATTAAAGAAAAGACGCTTTGCTGATACCGCTGTGCTGACCCAATATTAATGCTTAGGAGAAAATCATGGGTTTGTTCGATAAACTGAAATCTCTGGTTTCTGATGACAAAAAAGAAACCGGCAGCATCGAAATCATTGCCCCGTTATCCGGTGAAATCGTCAACATCGAAGACGTGCCTGATGTGGTATTCGCAGAGAAAATCGTCGGCGATGGCATCGCTATCAAACCTAGCGGTAACAAAATGGTCGCGCCGGTGGACGGCACCATTGGTAAAATCTTCGAAACCAACCATGCTTTTTCCATCGAATCAGACAATGGCATCGAGCTCTTCGTTCACTTCGGTATTGATACCGTTGAACTGAAAGGCGAAGGCTTTAAACGTATCGCGGAAGAAGGGCAGCGCGTCAAAAAAGGCGACGTGGTGATCGAGTTTGATCTGCCGTTGCTGGAAGAGAAAGCCAAGTCTACCCTGACCCCGGTCGTGATCTCCAATATGGACGAGATCAAAGAGCTGACCAAACTGAGCGGCACCGTTGTCGTTGGGGAAACCCCGGTTATTCGCATCAAGAAGTAAGCGACTTTCCGTCATGAAAAACGGCACCTTCGGGTGCCGTTTTTGTTTCTTCGCGCCACGTAATCATCATCAGCCCTGATGCAAGCCGCCGGGACCACGCGAGACTGTCTCCAGCAAAACCATGCCAACAAGGCTATTGCCAGCGAGGGATGCAAATACGGATCTGCAACCCGCCCTGCTCCCGGTTCTCCGCTTCGATGCGGCCGCCGTGCGCCACCACCGCCTTGCGGGCGATGGCCAGCCCCAACCCGTACCCTTTGCCCGACTGCGGCGAATCGATGCGCATGAAAGGATCGAAAATACTGGAGAGTTTGCTTTCTTCCACGCCCGGCCCGCGGTCCGCTACGCCGACGCACCACTCTTTCTCATCCCGTGACAGCGTGACCAGCACCTGCTGACCGCGCGAAGAGAAACGCAGCGCATTGCGAATGATGTTATCCAGCGCATGCCGCATCAGCTCCGCCGAGCCTTTGACGGTGTAATCATCGTAATCGCTAATATTGAGTGCAATGTCCACGCCCGGCACCTGCGCTTCATAACGCGCATCGTTGACTACCGCATTCACCAGCCCGAGCAGATCGAAATACTCTTCGGTGTTGACCGCGTTGTTTTCCGCGCGGGACAGCGTCAGCACTTCGCCGATCATCTTGTCCATCCGTTCCGCTTCACGCTCGATGCGCTGCAAGGCGTTTTCCACGTTGTCAGGGTTCTGACGCGCCAGCCCGATCGCCAGTTGCAGTCGAGCCAGCGGCGATCGCAATTCGTGGGAGACGTCGTGCAGCAGTTGCTCGCGCGCACCTACCAATACCGACAGGCGACCAACCATAGCGTCAAAGTCGCGCGCCACATCGCCGATCTCATCATGGCGGCGGCGCATCGACGGATAAAGCCGTACCGACAGGTCGCCCTGCGCGACACGCTCGAAGCTGGCCCGCAACCGGCCCAGCGGACGCGCCAGGTTCCACGCCAGCATACCGCTGAACAGCAACCCGCCCAGCGCGCCAATCCAGATCATCGGCGGCGGCAAATGCAGGAAAAACGGCATCGGCGCCGGACCGTTCTCCGGCATCAAATCCTGCCGCCAGCGAGCGGTATTGAAACTCACCCGGTATCGCTGCCCGTCAGGGCCTTCCACTACCTGTAACGACGCGGCGTCCGGCCGTTCCGGCATTCCGCCCGGCCCAGGTATTGGCCCCGGTCCGAACCCCGGCCCCGGGCGTCCGGGCGGTTCGCCCAGCATCCCCATTTCCGGCGGCGGTTCGGCACCTATCCCGGCCACGTCCTCGTTGTCGCCGATAATCGAGACATTGATGTAACCACGTTCGCTCTTCGGCCAGTCGGCCAGCGTGCGCCCCAGTTCAGCCATGCCGCCCTGACGCAACGCCTGCGTCGCCAGCGCCATTTGCAACGACATGGTGTGTCTTCCCAGACGAACCTCCGGCGGCTCGTTACGCCCGCCGTAAAACGAGAAGCCTACCCACAGCAGCTGTGAAATGACGAAAAACGTCAGCCACAAACCGAGCAGGATCTTCCAGAACAGCCTTCCATGCATGATTAACGGATCCGGTATCCGACGCTGCGCACCGTCTCGATGGTCAGGTTACACCCATCCAGCGCCGCCAGCTTTTGACGAATATTGCTAATATGTACATCCACGCTGCGGTCATAGGCCTCCCGGCGGCGTCCCAGGCATTTCTCCGACAGCTCATCCTTGGTCACCACCCGCTCGGACGAGCGCATCAGCAGCTCCAGCAGGTTGAATTCCGAAGCGGTAAGATCAAACGCCTTGCCGCGCCACTCGCTGCTGCGGGTAGAAGGGCAGATCGCCAGCTCGCCGTAGTTCACCGTCCCGGTGTCCTCGCTTTTTTCCGCCTTGTCTTCATAACGGCGCAGCACCGCACGCAGACGCGCCACCAGCTCGCGCGGATAGCAGGGCTTCGGCACATAATCATCCGCGCCCATTTCCAGCCCGATCACGCGATCGATGTTATCGCCCTTGGCCGTCAACATAATGATGGGAATCGAGCGGTTGCGACGTACTTGCCGCAGTACGTCAATTCCGCTCATATCCGGCAGCATGATGTCCAAAATCATCGCGGTATACTGATCGGACATGGCGCCGTCCACTCCTTCCTTGCCGGTCATCACCTGTGAAGTGCTGAACCCTTCCGCCGTGAGGTATTCACACAGCATGTGCCCCAGTTCAGCGTCATCGTCTACCAGTAAAATTTTCATACTTTCATTCCCATGCATTGTTACCGCTCCTATTGTCAGGGCTGGTTGCAATCTGCGCAGCACCATTTACGGAATCCTTACCTTTCACTGTTCGAAACATAACGCATTCGAAGCGGGATGACGGGTAAATTATACGCAGCCCGTGTTCCCTGATTCAGGGATACGTCGCGTATTTTGTCCCGGTTCTTCGTTTCGGCGTTTTACTTAGCCAAGGATGCTTTTGTTTTGATGAGATTCCGACCCAGCTCCAGCCGTTTCTGGTGGCTTTTGGCCGGCCTTGCCGCCATTACCCTGTTCGTCGTCTTTCGCCTGTCCCGGCCGGCCCCCCCGCCGAATTATATTACGGCCACGGTGGATGTCCGCGATCTGCAACAGACTGTGCTGGCCGACGGTACCGTCAACGCGCGTAAATTGGTTAGCGTCGGCGCGCAGGTTTCCGGGCAAATCAAAGCATTGCATGTATCGCTAGGCGACAAGGTGAAACAGGGGCAGTTGCTGGCCGAAATCGACGATTTAACCCAGCAGAACGCGCTGCGGGACAGCAAGGCGGCGCTGGATAACATTCAGGCGCAACGCGCCTCCAGGCAGGCCACGCTGCGTAATAACCAGCTCAGTTGGCAACGCCAGCAAAATCTGATGCAAAAAGGCGTCGGCGTGCGGGCGGATTACGACAACGCCAAAGCTACGCTGGAAGCCACGCAGGCCGATATCGACGCGCTGGACGCCCAGATTGTACGGGCGAAAATCGCCGTCAACACCGCGCAGGTCAATCTGGGTTACACCAAGATCGTCTCGCCGATGAACGGCACCGTGGTGGCGCTGCCGGTGGAACAGGGGCAAACCGTCAACGCGGTACAGAGCGCGCCGACTATCGCCAAGGTCGCCAACCTCGACACCATGACGATCGAAGCCAAAATCTCGGAAGCGGACGTTATCAACGTCAGGACCGGCATGCCGGTGTGGTTCACCATTCTCGGCAACCCGAACAAACGCTATCAGGCGGTGCTGCGCGCCATCGAACCGGCGCCGGAATCCATCAGCAGCGAAAGCAGCAGCACCAGTGGCAGCGGCACCACCAGCAACAGCACCAGCAGCAGTTCCTCCAGCTCCGCCATCTACTACAACGGCCTGTTCGATGTCGACAACCCGGACGAAACCCTGCGTATTTCCATGACTGCGCAGGTCTATATTCTGTTGTCGGAAGCGAAACGCGCCATCGTGGCGCCGGTCAGCGCGCTGATTAACCGTCAGGGAAAACTGTTTGTTCAGGTGACCCAGCCGCAAGGCCGGCCGGCGCTGCGCGAAGTGACCACCGGCATCAGCGACAACGCCTATATCCAGCTGATTTCCGGCGTGCTGCCCGGCGAGGAAGTGGTGATCAGCCAGCAGACGGCAAGCGACGGCAGCGGCGCGTCGTCCCCGCCACCGCCGCCGATGGGATTTTAAGCCATGAGCGCGCCTCTGTTAGCGCTGCGCCAGGTCCACCGCAGTTTTATCAACGGTGAACAACGCGTCGATGTGCTGAAAAACATCAACCTGACGATTCATGCCGGTGAAATGGTGGCGATTGTCGGCGCGTCCGGCTCCGGCAAGTCCACACTGATGAATATCCTCGGCTGTCTGGATAAACCGACTCAGGGGGATTATCAGGTAGCCGGCGTCTCCACCCTGACCCTGAATGACGACCAGCTTGCCGCGTTACGCCGCGAGCACTTCGGGTTCATCTTTCAGCGTTATCACCTACTTAATGACCTGAACGTGGGCGATAACGTAGAAATGCCGGCGGTGTATGCCGGTCAGGCACGCCACGAACGCCGCCAGCGCGCTGCCGCCCTACTGGCGAGGTTAGGTCTTGCCGGTCGTCTGCAGGACTCGCCCAACCAACTGTCGGGCGGGCAGCAGCAGCGCGTCAGCATCGCCCGCGCGTTGATTAACGGCGGCCAGGTGATTCTGGCGGACGAACCTACCGGCGCGCTCGACAGCGCCAGCGGCGAGGAAGTGCTGTCGATTCTTCATGAGTTGCATCAGCAAGGGCACACCATTGTGCTGGTCACCCACGATATGCGCATCGCCCAAATGGCCGGCCGCATCATCGAGATTCACGACGGTGAAATCGTGGCCGACCGCAACACGGCCGACGATATGACGCCGGCAACGCCGACTCCCCCGGCGCCGCTACCGGCCAAAACGCTGACCAGCGGGTACGACCGGCTGCAGAATGCCTTCAGGATGGCGCTGCGCGCCATGAACGCCCAGCGGATGCGTACCTTCCTGACCATGTTGGGGATTATTATCGGCATCGCCTCGGTGGTGTCGGTGGTAGCGCTCGGCAAAGGCTCGCAGCAACAGGTGCTGGAACACATCAACGCTATGGGCACCAGCACGCTGGAGATCTTTCCCGGCAAGGATTTCGGCGACATGCGCTCCGCCGCCATTCAGACGCTGCGCGTCAACGACCTGCGCCCGCTGGAACAGCAACCCTACATCCACAGCGTCACCCCCACCGTCTCGACATCGGTGACGCTGCGTTACGCCAATAAAGCGGTATCGGTCAGCGTCAGCGGCGTGGGCGAGCAGTTCTTCACCGTGCGCGGCTATGTCCTGTCGGAAGGCAATGGGTTCTCGCCGCTTAGCGTTGAACGTCTGACGCAGGAGGCGGTCATCGATCAGAACACCCGCAATAAGCTGTTCCCCAACGGCGAAAACCCGCTGGGACAGGTGATTTTTCTCGGCACCCTGCCTTGTCGCATCATCGGCGTCGCCACCCGCAAACAGTCCGGCTTCGGCAGCGATGAAAACCTGAATATCTGGGTGCCCTATACCACCGTGATGCGCCGCATGGTCGGTCAGTCATACCTGCGCAGCATTACCGTGCGCGTTAAAGACAATATCGACCTGAGCGTAGCGCAACAGGGCATCACCCAGATTCTGACGCGCCAGCACGGCAACAAGGATTTCTTCGTCATGAACACCGACAGCATCCGTCAAACCATCCGGCAGACCACCGCCACCATGACGCTGCTGGTGTCCGCCATCGCGCTGATTTCGTTGATTGTGGGCGGTATCGGCGTTATGAACATCATGCTGGTGTCGGTGACCGAACGCACGCGGGAGATCGGCGTCCGCATGGCGGTCGGCGCGCGCACCGGCGACATCATGCAGCAATTTTTGATTGAGGCGGTGTTGGTGTGTCTGTGCGGCGGAGTATTGGGCGTGATGCTGTCGCTGCTGGCAGGCGCGATCGCCAGCCATGTCAGCGGCGTGACATTCCTTTATTCCGCCGCCTCGATGGTGGCGGCGTTTCTCTGCTCCAGCCTGATTGGCGTGATTTTCGGCTTCTTCCCGGCGCGGCGCGCGGCCCGTCTGCAACCGATCCACGCGCTGGAGCGGGAATAAGCACGGGCGTGGCGCTTAGCCAAACACGCCGGTGGAAAGATAGCGATCGCCGCGATCGCACACCACGGTGACGATCAGGCTGCCGGGCTGTTCGGCGGCGATGCGCAGCGCACCCGCCACTGCGCCGCCGGAGCTGACGCCGCAGAATACCCCTTCCACCCGCGCCAGTTGCTGCATGGTGGTTTCCGCCTCCTGCTGCGACATATCCATAATCCGGTCCACCAACTGCGGCCGAAAGATACCCGGCATATAGTCCGGCGACCAGCGACGGATCCCTGGGATCTGGCTACCGTCCTGCGGCTGCAGGCCGACGGTGCAAACCGTCTCACTCTGGCTTTTCAGGTAGCGGCTAACGCCGGTGATGGTGCCGGTGGTACCCATGCAGGAAACGAAATGGGTCAGGCGGCCCCGCGTCTGCCGCCAGATTTCCGGGCCGGTGGTGGTGAAGTGCGCCAGCGGATTGTCCGGATTGTTGAACTGGTCGAGCAGCTTGCCTTCGCCCGCCTGCGCCATCTGCCGGGCCAGATCGCGCGCGCCTTCCATTCCCTGCTGTCGGCTGACCAGCAGCAGTTCCGCCCCGTAGGCGCGCATCGCGGCCTGCCGTTCCAGGCTCATGTTTTCCGGCATCAGCAGACGCAGTCGGTAACCTTTCATCGCCGCCACCATCGCCAGCGCGATGCCGGTGTTGCCGCTGGTAGCCTCAATCAGCGTGTCGCCCGGCGCAATCTCGCCCCGGCGTTCCGCCTGCTGGATCATCGACAGCGCGGCCCGGTCCTTCACCGAGCCGGCCGGATTGTTGCCCTCCAGCTTCAGCCAGATTTCGCTGCCGGTATGCTGGGCCAGACGTTGTAATTTAATCAGCGGCGTATTGCCGACGCAGTGCTCAAGCGTGGTCACATTCTCTCTCCGGGTCGTCAGAGGACGCCAAAAAAACAGGCACCGCGATGCAGTGCCTGCCTGTAGCAAAACCGGATTCTGTTATAGCGATAACAAACGATCAAGCGAAGGGGCAAAGAAGTAACTGCCGCTGACCGCGCGGGTAAAGCGCAGCATATCGTCGCGTTTGCCGTCACGGTCGCCAAACATGCTCAGCAGTTGCTGTTCAATGTTGTAGAGACGGGCGCAGTAGGCGGTGAAATACAGGCCGTGCTTGCCGCTGGCGGTGCCGTAAGGCAGGCTCTGACGCAGGATTTTCAACCCCTTGCCGTCTTCCTTGAGGTCGACGCGGCTCAGGTGCGAAGTCACTGGCCGCGACTCGGACGACAATTCTTCGTTATCTTGTTTGGTGCGGCCGATCATCTGTTCCTGCTGTTCCACGCTCATGCGATTCAACTGGCGCAGATTATGCTCCCAGCGTTGGACAAACACATAGCTGCCGCCTTCGCCCGCCTGCCCGTCCGGCACGATGGCGACGTCACGCCGGGCGTCGCCCTGCGGGTTTTCGGTGCCATCGACAAAACCGCTCAGATCGCGGTCTTCCACCCAGCGAAAGCCGTGGGTTTCTTCTTCGATGTTGATGGTGTTGCCGAACGCCGCCAGCACCGCCTGCGCCAGCGAAAAGTTGACGTCATGACGCAGCGACTGGATGTGAATCAGCATGTCGCGCTGAGTGGCAGGCGCCAGCCCGTTGCCCAGCGGCGTGAAGGGTTTGAGTTCCTGCGCGCTGTTGTCGCAATCCAGCTCGCGCCAGACGTCGTAGCCAAAGGCGATTACCGCGCCAAGACCCGCGTCGGGGAAACGTTGCTGCAACTCGGCCAGCGCCTGACAGAACTTCTTACACCCCTGGCGGATGGCATCAAATTCTCCCTGTACCATAGCCTCCATGAAAATGGCAAAACGGCGATGCTCCAGCAAAATACCGCTTTGAATTTGTGTCATCTGTTGCTTCCTCACATTACTCAGTGCAGTTTCTCTCGCGCCGGCAAGCCATGCCGGGCTGCTATCTCAATGCTGCTCTATCAATAAGGGCATGAGGCGTGACCGCCACGCCCCAATTCTGATCACATGATATCAGACGATGTTGACGATAACAGGATAACCTTACCGATAACGATGGAAAGCATAGGTGACTGTTTTCGCAAGAATGATCAACCAAGAGGCCGCAACCCACCTCGGATGGATTTCACTGTCGGTAGCGTCACCTTGATTAACCAGTACAGCAAACTGGCCGCCAGCAGCGAATTAAGCGCCGGAATACCCCATTCGGTGAACAACCCGACGACGCTCCCCGCCAGACTGGCGATAATCGCCGACCAACCGACGTATGGCGTGCTGCCTGCATCCGGCAGTTCGCCATGCCGACGGCTCTCGTCCAGCAACTTCCTGCTGGTGCGCAGAATATAGTAATCCACCAGCATCACCCCGATAACCGGCGGGAAGAACACCCCCAGCAATGTCAGGAAATCCACAAACCGATCCAGAATGCCGATAACCGACAGAAAAGTGCCGATAAAACCAATCAGCAATGTGATGGACTTGTAGCTCAGCTTTCTGCCGGTGATGCCTTCCACCGCATTGGCGATGCCCAACGACGATGAATACAGATTGATGTCGTTGATGCGCAAGGTAGAGAAAATCACGGTAATCAGCCCGATACCACCTGCCGTCTGCGACATGATCGTCACGATGTCGGCGGTATTGAGCGCGCGGGCAATCAGGATCGCCAGCCCATTGACGACAAATTCACCGATCATGATCGACAGCATCGTGATCCAGAAAACATGCCGCCCGCGGCGAGAATAACGCGTCATGTCAGGAGTAATCAGACTTGCCACAATACAACCGCCGACCACCATGGTCGCACCGGCGCTCACCGAAATAGCCTCGCCGGATACGCTCTTTTGCAGCAACTCGGTAATATTGTGCCCGGTCAGCGTCATGGTCGAAATATAGCCGACCACCATAATAAACAGCGGCACCGCAATTCTGGCGGTGTAGCGTAATGCACTGAAACCGAAGGTGACCAGTAGCGTCAGCGCGCTGCCGGAAAGCGCCGCCGACCAGCCAAATCCCAGCCGATCGCCCAACGCAAAATTAAGCGATTTGGCAAACACCGCGTTTTGTACACCAAACCAGCCCAACAGGCTGACGGCGATAATCGCGCCGATAAACACCGCGCCCATCCGGCCAAACCCGCACCAGCGCGCCAACAGACTGCCGGACAATCCTTCCTTCATGCCCGCGTAACCCAACCCCAGCGTGACGACGCCGAAAATCGCGCTGCCGATGGCTATCGCCAGAAAAGCCTCGCCGAGCGTCATCGAATGACCCAGCACCGCCCCCAACATAAACTGGTCCAGTGCGGTGAGCATGCCAATATGAACCAAAGCCACATTGAAAAATGGCAGCCGCACCGACGTCGGAACCCGGCTCACCGGATAATCATCAATGTTTTCCATTGCACCCATCCTTGCTTAAATAAATAAAATACCTTTCGCAATCAACGAATGAGGTATAAAATTTTCCAGTCCACTATCCCGGCAATATTCTTCGAATTGGTTCAAAGAATGAACGCCTGCTTTTTGATACATGTTATAAATTCTGTTTTCGATTGTTTTATGAGAAACGTTAAATTTTCTGGCGATCTCTTTACTGGAGAATCTACGCAACATTAAAAAAATCACATCGAGCTCAGACTTAGTAAATACGTCGATATTAGCCGTCGTTTTCAATACCGACGGTTTTTTCTGATCGATATAGATTAATGGCGATAACGTACTGAGTGGCTTGGCATTCCACATCACTCCGATGCATTTTTTATCCCTATCAAAAATAGGAATCTTTTCGCTGACAAATGGCGTTAGCTCATTTCGGCCATACCAGTAATCGGTTTCGATAACCGAGACACGCTGCTCACTATTTTCCGTACGTTTATCATGCTCGATGAAATCGTCGGACAATTCGGCCCAGCTGGCGGGAAACTCCTCATCCAGCCGGCCTTCAATGCCGAACCGTTCAGGCGTAACAGTGTAAAGACGGGCAGCACGATTCATATATATATGGCGCGATGCCAAATCTTTTATCCCCCAAGGTTCGTTCAATCCTTCCAGCAGAGTAATAAGATTACCAATATACTCATTCGCCGCTGATAAAGATAAATTCATCCTGTTATCTCTATGTTTTCATCATGATCGTCTGACTGACATCAGGCGATAGATTTCGCCAGATAATGCCGGGTATATTTGTGCGCGTAATCAGGCAATGAACCATACTCCTGATACCCCAGTTTTTCGTAGAATCCTTTAGCCTGAAAGCTAAATGTATCAACATAAGCCATATGACAACCGCGCGCCGACGCTTCTTTTTCCGCCTGCTTCATCAGTTTGCTGCCTAGTCCAGTACTGCGGTGTTTATCATTGACCCAGAGATACTGTACTTCCAACCCGCCCCACCAGGTTCTGGCGACCAACCCCGCTACAATCTGACCGTCATTATCGGTAAAATTCAAAAACAGCGGGTGAATATCTACATGCTCATAGTTTTCATTATGCCGCCATAAATTTTCGATGACATATTCCTGATCCTGATTATCAGGTTTGTCAGTTACATTCAATTTCACGCTATTCTCCTTAAAGCGACACAAACGCCCAACTCGCCACGCGGGCAAAAATCTCAAAATACAACCGAATGCAAGGGTATTTTTTACCCGTTAAAAATAAACTCACCTGCGTTATCCTACAACTGATGCAACAATAAAAACATTTTCTTGCAAACTTTATAAAATAAATTATTACATCAGGGAAATTATTATTAATAAATATCATAGGTTTTTCAGTCATGCAATACATCACAATCAAACAAATACTGCTGTGACTTTACTGCCATATTCAATCGCCAACACCATTTTTATTACCTTAAATGCATAGATGAATTATGAAATTAATAACAAGAAAACTATTTCATAAATCATATTTATTTATGCTTTATACCATCATTGATGAGAATTAATGCCTCTCAATCTGTTACACCGCCGGAGAATGGCTGATCGCCAACGCATTAGGCGTTAAATATGAAGAAATATGGCCTAACCGCTATTATTTCCCTCAAACTAATGTTCCGTCTTACCCACACGTGAAAAAAACCACCGCGCGGATGGCGGTGGTTTTGCCGTCAATATCAGTTACTCAAGAAGATCAGTCAATCAAAGCCAACCGCACACACTGGCAAGCGCTTACCCGATCGCCCCCACTTCTTCCGCGATCGCCTCCAGCGCATGATGACGCGCGCAGTCCGCCTGTACCCAACGCGCCCGCTGGGTATAACCGGGTTGATCGAGGATGCGCATCACCGCCTCGGCAATCTGCTGCTCGCCCGGCGTGCTGGTGCCGAGATTCAACCCGCAGCCGGCAAACACCACTCTCGCTGCGGTTTCCAGTTTGTCTTCTCCCGTTCCGGCCACAATCAACGGCACGCCGTGAGACAACGCTGCGTTGAGCGAACCGTACCCCCCGTTGGTAATCAGCAGCGCCGCCTTCGGCAACCAGTGTTCCAGCGAGACAAAGCGGCATACCCGCGCGTTTTCCGGCGCCGAGGCGGCCAGTTCTTCCACCGGTCGGCCGCCGGTGGTCGCCAGCATCCGAACGGGCAGATTAGCCAGCGCGCGTAACGTCGGGCCAATCAATTGCTGCAAATCCACATTCGCCAGCGTTCCCTGCGACACAATCACCAGCGGCCGGGTGTCCTGTGGATCCCACAGCGCGTGTTCCGCGTCCTGTTCCGCCACCTTCAACGGTAACGGCCCCACAAAGCGTACGCACGACGGCAAATCATCGCGGTGATATTCCAGTTCGGTGGTGGACAATTGCAGGAAGCGGTCGCAACCGCTGATCAGCGCGTCGGTAAAGGGTGCGGATAGCGGCAGCTGTCCCGACTGCACCATCACCGTATCGAACGCCTCCTTCACGCCGGCGATCAGCCCGCGGGTCTCTTCGTCGATCAGTTGCTCGCGGGTCAAATCCGGCGGCAACAGCGCAGGCGGAATACGCGGCCCGTAAAAGATCGAATCGCGGGAAGAGAAAGACAGCGGCGTCACGCCGATGCCGATCACCGGCGGGCGATCCTCGCTGGCCAGCAGCGGCAGAATGCCGTAGAAACAGTTTTCCGCCATCACTACGTCCGGCTGAGTTTGCGCCAGCACCGCGCGCAATTGTCGGTCGATCAACGGGATAGGCGCGGAAAAGAATTCGCGCAGCGCCAGCGCCATCTGCGCGTTGCCGGGCGGCAGAGTGGCGCGTTTGGGAAAATGGCGTTCCAGGTAGCGGTAGTCAAAATCGATCTGTTCGTCGAACGCGACAAATCCAACGCCGGCGGCCTGCGCCTGCTCACGAAACAACGCGCCGCTGAACAGGGTTACCCGGTGCCCTTTGGTCAGCAGATGACGGGCAATGGTCAGCATAGGATAAACATGCCCCGGCGTTGCCACCGCGGCCATCAGGATGTGGGACATCAAAACTCCTTATTGATCATTATCGGTGTGCGGATCCAGACGCGATGCGAATGCGCACATCAGACTTCCTGTACAGGTGATATCCGCAGCCAACGGTACCGCTGTCGGCTGCCGGCCGTACACAGCGCCTCATGTCGGCAATCTGTATGCAGATTTATATGTTAGCGTCAGGCCGGCGCAGATACAGCACCGGATGCGATCCGGATCATATTCAGAAGAAATGACAAACCAGTGGAACAAGAAGTGGAGGGAACGATGATGAAAGGTAATAAAAGTAGTGAGTCATCAGGAGATTTTTCAGTAATTCAGCATAGAATAAGCGCCAAATTCTTTAACAAACTTCAACAATAAATCTGATAAAAATTGCATTACAGCGCCAAACGCGGCGGCGGCATGAACCGGGACAACCTCATCCCGGCCCATGCGTTCATAAATAATTCTGATGAATTATTCTCGTTCCTGCGCATGCCAGACGATTTTGCTGACCTTCCAGTTTTTGAGAATATCATCGGACGGCATCAGCCCTTCCGGGCCGCTCCAGTCGCCGGAGAACAGGTAGCTGACGTGTTTACCCTGCGGCGCCACGCATTCAACGCTGCGGGCATCCGCGCCTTGTCCCGGCTGGCAGAGGCCAAACGCCTTGCTGTAAAGCGAACTGAATTCATCGCCGATTTTCACGCCCCACTCGCTGGCGATCGCCTTGTCCATCACCGCCACCTGTTTGACCTGGCCTTTCGGCGCGCCGCTGATTTCCAGCCTGACGCTGTCATCCTTGAGCGCTTCATAGATCGATACCAGCTTGCCGTTGCGGGTTTCCATACCGCCGCGCAGGCGATAGTCACCGTTCAGCGCGTCGTTCAACGCTGACTCCAGCATCGGCGTTTTGGCATTAATGTCCCCGACGCCGGCGTCCGATACCGTCAAACGATGGCCGAACCAGTTGAACGGCGACAAACTGGACCAGGAAAAACTGGAAAGGGTGCTGCACCCCGCCAGCAATAACGGGAAAGCCAGAAACAACGGACGCACTTTTGTCACTCTCGACTCCTCAACATAAAACGGCGCCGACTCAACGAGCCGGCCCTGCCATAGCGCTGGCTCTTTGAGTGCGCCGCCGGCAGAAAGTGCCGTGAAAATTCGCGCCGGTTAATCCATGGCGCGTACATGCCGTCAAGATTACCATTGTTCAGACGGGCCGGGGAAACGTTCATCCCGAGAAAAACGTCACCCCGGCCGAAGGGAGAAGGGTTAGCGGAAAGCAGCCAGATCGATGTGAGAATGGAACAGATCGGCCAATTCCTGCTGGTGAGTTACCGCGATCACGGTGCAATCCGGCAATGCCTGTCGGATCACCCCCAGCAGGTGCCGGGCCGCATGCTGGTCGAGATGGCTGGTGGCCTCGTCCAGATACAGGTGATCCGGACGGTTGACCAGCGCCCGCGCCAGCGCCAGCCGCTGCCGTTCGCCGCCGGAGAACACCCGATCCCAGTTCATCTGCTGCTGTAATCGGTCGCCCCAGTCGCCCAGACCAACCTGATCCAACACCCGACGCAACGCCGCTTCATCGTCCAGCGGCGCCCGCGGATAACAAATTACCTCCGCCAGCGCTCCCTGCCCCAGATAGCTTTGTTGCGGCAACAGCAACGAATGGCCGCGCCCGGCCTGCCAGGCGCCGTGGTAATAGGGCCACAACCCGGCCAGCGTGCGCAGCAGGGTCGATTTCCCCAGCCCGCTGTGGCCGGAAAGCCGGTTCCAACTGCCGGGCGCGCACTGGAACGTCACGTTGCGCAGCAGCGGTTGTCCCTGCGGGGTGGAGAAACTGAGCCGCTCCACCTGCAGTTGCTCACCTTGTACGACAGGTATCGCCGTATCCTGATGCGCCTCGATTTCCCGCCGGAACTGATCCAGACGCGTCATGCTGGCGGAGAGTTCCACCAGTGAGTAATACACCCGAATAAACCAGCTCAGCGCGCTGTGCACCTGCCCGAACGCGCTGCGAATCTGCATCAGCCCGCCGAGCGTGACGGTCTTGCTGAGAAACGCGGGCAGCGCGGCGAATACCGGCACAATCAGGCTGACGCGGGTATAGCCGACGGTAAACAGGCCCAGGTTGCGCTCGGCATTCATCAGTGAACGCCAGTTGCTGACGATCGACGAAAAATAACCGCCCAGTTGGCGCTTTTCCTGCCGCTCGCCGCCGTACAGCGCAATCTGCTCCGCGCTGTCGTGTTTGCGCAGCAGCGAGGCGCGGAAATCCGCTTCCGCCTGCTGTTTATGGTAGTTGATGCCATGCAGCCGTTTGCCGATCCACTGGGTAATCAGGCTGCCCAGCAAGGTATAGATCACCGCTACCCATACCAGATAACCGCTGACGGTCACGCTGTGCCCCCACAGCGTGAACTGCTGCACGCCGGAAAGATCCCACAGGATCAGCAGGAACGAGAACAGCTGGGCGAAGGTGATGATAAACGACACCAACAGCCGCACCGTTTGGGTGACGAACAGGTCGACATCCTGCGCGATGCGCTGGTCCGGGTTATCCACCCGGCCGCTCAGCGACAGGCGATAAAAGGCGCGCTTCGCCAGCCAGCTGTCGATAAACGCCGCCGTCATCTGTTCGCGCCAGCGAATAATCAGCAGTTTGGTCAGCCATTCCTGATACACGAAGACGCCGATATAAATCAGGATATAGAGGCAATATTCCTTGATCAGGCGGTAAAGCAGGCCGCTGTCGAATGCCCCCAGCGCATCATAAAAGGTTTTGCTCCAGTCATTGATGCGGACGTTGAGGTAAACAATGCTGCCGCCCATCGCCACGATAGCAGCCAGCAGCATCCAGCTTTGCCAGTAACGCCGGTTAAGCCAGAACGGACGGCACAACAGGGCAAAAGCCTGCAGGAACGGTTTCACGATTTTTTCTCCTGCGGCAACGTGATATACAGCACCTGATTCTGCGGATGCCACAGCCGGGACGCCGCATCGCGCACTGCTTCAAACGTAATCGCCGGCGCCAGACTATCCAGTTGGGTCAGATAGCGGGGATCATGATAGTTCCGGTAACTCAGCATCAGCCGCGACATCAGGGTGGTGCTGTCCTGCTGGCGAGCGCGCTCGCCGTGGATAAACTGCTTGCGCTCCTGCTCCACATCCTGCGGCGTGATGCGCGCCGCCAGCGTTTCCAGCACCTGCTGCGCGTTGCGTCTCAATTCCTGCGCCCGCTGCGGCGAGGTGGTAAAACGCAGCGACGTTTCAATACGCTGACTTTTATCATTCAGACGGCTTTCCATCCTCAGGTTATAAATTCCCTGCGCGTCATCCCGCAGGCTGGCCTTGAGATAGCGGGCCGCCAGCCGGGAGGCGATATTCACCTGCACCGCCTGCTGCGGCGTCCATGTCTGCGGCGAGAAGCTCCACAGGTAGATATCCGCCTTCGGTTCCAGATTGATGGCGGAGACACGCTCGCGTTTCCCCGCCAGCGCCAGATGCTGTGGGCTTTCCGCGCCAGCCTGACGCGGCAGCGAAGCCAGATAGCGCTCCACCAGCGGACGCAACTGCTCCGCCGGCAGGTCCGCCAGCAGGTAATAGGTCACCGGCGCCGCCACGGTCTGCCGCCACTGATCCGCCAACTGTTCGGTGGTGACGGTATCCAGCTGTGTCGGCGTCGGGAAAGGCGTCGGCGCGTTGCCGAACTGCAGCTCGGCGCTCTCCCGCTCCCGTCGGAAGCCAACGCTCTGCTCGCGGGTAACCTGTTGCCGCTTCAGTACCGACAGGCTGTCGCGCATATCGTTTTCATCAATAGCGGCCGACCGATTCATCGCATGATAGAGATGCAACAGCGCGTCCAGCTTGTCCGGGCTGACGCTGCCGCTCCAGCGCAGTTCGTCCGGCTGATAATCCAGACTGAGCGATAGCCGCCGCTCTTTTTTCCAGTCGTTCAGATCCCGGCCTTTCCAGCCAGCCGGCCCGCTTTGGCTGATCAACTGACCAGCCAGTTGGGACAGCCACGGCTCGCGTCCCGGCGTCATAAAACCGGCCGGCGACTGCACGGCCAGCGACACTGATTTGCCGGCCTGAGCGCTGCGCAGCCATACCAGCCGATCGCCGTTGCTCAGTTGCCACTCTTCCACCTTCTGCTCAGGGAACGCTCGCACGCCGGTGACCTCGCCACGGCCTTCAGCCGCAGGCAACGCCGGCGCTACCCGCACAACAGGCTTTTGTAGCGGCGCCAGCTCGCTGCGAGCCGCCTGCTGACGCTGTTGCTCAATATCGGCCGCCGACGGCGGCGTGAACGGCAGAGTGCCGGGAACACTGAACTGCACCAGTTGATCGGGCGATGACAGCCAGCGCTGCAGGCAGGCATTGATATCCGCTGCGGTAATGGTTTTCAGCACCGCCAGAACCTGCTGCCCCAGCTGTTGTTTGCCGGTATAAGGACGCTCCTGCTGCCAGGACACCACCAGTTGCTGCACCCAGTCGGAAAACTCGCGCTGTTCCGGCGTCGCCGCCATCTTCTCCGCCGACTGGCGGATCTCATCTTTGACGGCCGCGATATCGGATTCGTAGAGCGGGTAATGGCGCAGGCGCGCAATCTCCTGCAACAGCACGGTCACCCCCTGCGGGTGGCCGTCCGGCAGCACCGAGGCGAACAGCCCCAGCGCCACCGTGGTACGCCCGATGTCGGACTTGCGCACCACCAGACTGCTAACCGCCGTTGCCGGAGCGATCGGTTGACGCTGCACCTGCCGGCTCAGGGTGTCCAGCGCGATCTGGTTGATCAAACGGTGGCGCAGCCCCTGCTCGTCTGTCGCTCTGGCCGCCGCGTCATCAAAACGGAACACGAACGACACCTGGCTGACACTGCTCTGGCTGTCCTGCAGGCGCACCACATGCAGTTGCGGGCGCAATGCGGGTTCATACCGATCCCGCTGCGGTATTTTACCGTCCGGCAGCGTGCCCATCGCCTGCGTAATCGCCTGTTTCACCTGTTCGGGCTGCAGGTCGCCGATCACGATCAGGCGCATATTCCGCGGGTGATACCAGCGGGCGTAAAAATTGCGCAGCACCGTCACCGGCGTGGTCTGGATCGCGCTTTCGGAACCGATGACCGGGCGATCGGGATAGCGGGAGTCATGCCGGATAGCGGCCACCCGCTGTTGATTCATGCGTTCCGCCACACCGAGCTTGCCGCGCCACTCCTCCAGAATCACCTGGCGCTCGCGCTGCCAGTCCTCCGGCTCGAAGCGCGCCTGCCCGGCTATCTGCGCCAGCACGTTCAACGCCAGCCCCAGAGACGGCTTGCCGGCAGGCGGGCTCAGCATGTAAACCGTGCGCTCGTAATTGGTCATCGCATTGTAATGCTGACCGCGAACCCAGCCCTGCTGGCCCAACGTCTGCGCCAGACCGGCCGGATAATCCCGCGTGGCGCGAAACACCATGTGCTCCACCATATGCGCTACGCCGGACTCGTCATCCTGCTCGTCCAGCGAACCGGATTCAACGCTCAGCCGGATGTCCAGCCGTTGCTGCTGCCCGGCCAGCGGCACAATGGTGTAACGCAGGCCATTGTCCAGTTGCCCTTCGGTGATCACCGGCAACGGGCTGGTGACGGTTTGCGCTGAGGCCAGCGCGCTGAACAGACAGAACGCTATCGTACCTATCCAGCGGGAAGTCATTTTTCTCATTAATCGCTCAATCATGGGTATGTAAAACCGACGGGATATCTCAGGCAATCACTGTGTTATCGCCGGGAACGGGACGCACCCGCTCCCGGCGTCAGACCATTACCAGTTGTAAGCCACACCCAGCCAGAACTGACGACCCAGCTTGTAGGTCACCGTATTGCCGGAAGTCTCCTGCGAGGTGGCGATCACGTTGTCGAGCACGTTGATCACATCCAGCGTCAGGTCCAGCGACTGGTTTTTATAGGTGGGCAAGGAGTAGTTGAATCGCCAGTCGTAGGAGACGTAATCCTGATACTGGCGCTCGGTATACAGCGTGGCGCTACCGGTATAATCGCCGCAGGCGCTGACGCTGCTGGAACTGCCGGAGCAGGTAACGCTGGAGGTACGGTAGCCTTTGTAACCGGAGGTATAGGCTAGGTTATGATCCCAGTTAAGACGAATGGCCGGGAAATAGGTGTTGATATTCAACGCCACCGACCACGGGGTGTTATAGTCAAGCGCGTCCATGTCACGACGATCGGTCAGGCGGCCTTTGAAAATCACCTTGCTGTCGTCCAGGTTTCCCTGGTCGTAGTAAAGCTGTGAGCTGGTCTTGTTATCCGCCATGCTGGCGCTCAGCCCCCAGCGAACATCGGCGTATTTCAGTTTATACGGGCTGATAGGCTCGACCGTCAGCGAAAGCGTATTGCCTTCAGTACGGGCGTCATTGGTCAGGTAGTAATAGCGTTGACCGCTGTCATCGGTTCTATTGCTGCGGCCGAACTGGTTACGCCCCTGACGATTAACCCATTTCAGCGTCCACACGGTGTCGTACACCCGCTGCGACAGCCCCAGCGACAGCTCGTCGCTGTACGGCGTTTTCAGGTCGGAAATATCGTAGTCATAACTGCCATAACTGGTATTACTGCTGGTCCAGCTGCTGCCGGCGCTGGTACGACTCTGCACTACCGACTCGTTGATCCCGGAGCGCAGTTTGTACGCCAGCATGTTCTGGGCGTAGTAACGGTTGGCGCCGCCGAAAACACGGGTGGAGCGATCGCCAAACACATCGTAAGACGCCGCCAGACGTGGGGCGATGTTCAGGTTTTTCAGGTAATCGTCATACTGCAGGCGCACGCCCGGCGTCACTTCCAGGTTCTGGTAACTGACGCTGTCCTGCAAATACACCGCATAGTTGACGTAATTGCCTTCCACCTGACGCGCCGGGAACAGATTGCGATTGCGGTAATACTGCTCGCCATTAATACAGAAGTCGTCGCCGGCCTGGCACACCACGCTGGTGCTGATGGTGGGCGTATTACGACTGGTATACACATTGCTAAAACGGCGATATTGCGCGCGGTAAGAATCTACCTGCCAGCCCATATCCAACTGATGGCTGGTGCCCCACAACGCCAGCGGGTTGAGCTCGTAATCCTGCTTGAACGTGAAGGTCTGTTTTTCTGTGGCATATTTGCCATAACCACCGATTCCCGATAGCTGGGAGTTACCCGCTACCCCCGTACCCCAGTCCACAACATTGGAAACAAACCGGGATGTGCGGTTATAGCGATACCAGGACTGATAGGTATCGCCCTCATGCTCGATGCGGTTTTCCTCAAACTGGTAACCCGCCAGACTGCTCACTTTCCCCCAGTCCGCATTGTGTTCCCACTCGATATTGCCGCGATAGCCGCCGCCGGTATTGGTATAGCCGCCGTTTTTGATGTCTTTTTTGTAATAGCCGGATTCATGCGGCGCGTACATGCCGGTCAGGCGGAAAATATCGCCGTTATCCGCCAGATAGGTGCCTTTGAGCAAATAGGTTTCCGCCTCGCGCTTCTGCGTAACCCATTCGTCCATGACGCTGTTATAAAACGGGATCGACGACTGCTGGCGGTTATAGGCAAAAATAAATCCGGCCTTGTCGCTTAATGGCTGATTAAAGGTGGCGGAATAAAAATTCTTGCGGAATTTCGGCTGATAATAGAGCTGGCTGGCTGAATAAAAGTCGCCTTCAATATCGTCGTCAATATGATAACGGGTCCAGCTGTCGCGGGTGGTGCGATAAGAAACCCTGCCGGAAGCGCGATCCAGTTTCGGGTCTTTTAATTTGGCATCGACCACGCCGCCGGTAAAGTCGCCATATTTCGCGGAGATATTGCTGTCGAATACCTGTAATTGCTCGATCAACTCCGAGTTAATCCAGAATGATTGCGCGCCGCCGGCAGGCAGGTCGGTTGGTGAATATCCATCCGGTGTATTGCTCAGTTCGCCATTATTCGCGCCGGGGTTGATGACGTTATTGTTGGATAACCCGTCGATCATGTAGTTATTTTGGTAAAACTTCTCGCCATGAAACGACACGTTTTCCGGCGCCAGTTCACCGGGCGTCTGGCTGCTGTCGAGGCTATTAGAAAAACGCACGTTTGGGTTGGAGCGCAATAATTCCGTGACGCTGCCGTTACGTGTCGGCCGACGCTGAATCTGCTCGCTGGTCATCACCTGGGTTCCCATCGTCTGGCTGGTGGGAGTGGAGCGAACCAGGATGGTATCCTCATCGGTATTTTTCTTTTCTGCCGCCGGTTTACCAGCAGAGGTATTTTCTGTCTGAGTCGTCTGTTCGGCAGCCGTCGCCGTTGATGATACGCCGAGTATCATCATCAAATAGAGATGCTTATTCATATAATTATTTCCTGTACCCTGATGATATTGAAAACAAAAAAATCAATTCTGAAGCTCGATATGCCCATTCAGCCGAAAAATGACGGATACCGTCTGGTCGGCAACCGGTGAATCGGCCTGATAACGCCAGCGCGCCATGTCTTTGATAACGTCGCTGCTAAACATCCCGTCAGGGTTCTCCGACAACACCCGAATATTGGTGACCGTGCCGCTGGCCGTGACGTCGAACCGCAGTCGAACCTGGCCTTCCACCCCCATCGAGCGCGCCCGCACGGGATAATTCACCCGTCGTTGCAACGCCTTCAGCGTACCGGTCTGGCTATTGCCCGCGCCCTGATGCGCCTGCCCTTGCGTGCTCTCGCCCGCCGGTGCGGCCTGGCCGCCTGCCGACGCGCTGGCGGGCGCTGACGCCGTTGCGCGATTTCCCGGCTCAGCCGGACTCGCCACGTCCGCCACAGGCGTCGGCGTATCACGAGTGTCACTGCGTGGAGAGGCGGGTGTTTTTTTGACGTCCGCTTTTTCCTTTACCGGCACAGGATCTTTTTGCGGGCGTGAAGGTTCGCGGGTTTTCTCCGTCGGTTTTGGCGGGCGTGTCGTCGCAGCAGGATCGGAAGACGTAGCCGTCACCACGGCGCGCTCATTCACCGGCAGCGGCCGCATTACCGCTGGCGCCACAGCTACCGGCGTCACTCTGGTGGCCGTAACCGGCTCGTCGGCAGACGATGTTGCGGTGCTTGCGGAAAGCAGCCGCACTGCGTGGGCGGAGAACGAGGTCACATGCATGCCCGTCACGCTTTCTCCGGCACGCCCGGCCTGCAACACCAGTTGCTCGTGAGGCGCATACCCCCACAACAAGGCCCAGACCACCGACAGATGTACCCCGACGGACAACAGAAGAGAATGTGTAGCTTTCAACGTAATACCATGTTTTATTTATAGAAATAAGTATCAAATTATGGACAGGACAACGACGGCGGCGCCCCTGATTCCCATCCCAAAACAAGCAGAAACATCCTTTTATAGATAATGAGAATTATTTTACAAATGATATCCATTATCAATGAATTTTTACAGCACGTCAGTACAAACCTGACCTTTTGGACAGGCAAAACACCACTAATGAGAAAATTGCGCGGAGGCGCGGACAGAAACAGGCGGACAGAAACAGAAAGAGAAAATGCAGCAGGCAAGCGGGATATCGGTCGGCGTCAGACGGAGATAAGGCGGCCTCTCCCCGTCATCGACCGGATGGGAACGGTCAATACTCCTGGTCTTCAATCAGGCGTTTACCCAGCGTGATGCTGTCGACCATGTCGTAATTCATCTTTTCATACATGCTGATGACGGCCGTGTTGCTCTGACGCACCATCAGGTGGATCTTCGGGCAACCGCGCGCGATCAGTTTTTTCTCCAGACGGCTGATCAGCGCATTGGCGATGCCGCGGCCGCGGTAATCCGGATGCACCCCCAGATAGTAGGCCGAACCGCGGTGACCGTCATATCCGCCCATCACTGAGCCGACCACCTCGCCGCCCACTTCTGCTACCAGAAACAGGTCGGGATCATGGTTGAGCTTGCGCTCAATATCCATTTCCGGGTCATTCCAGGGGCGCAGCAAATCACAGCGTTCCCAAAGGGTAATCACTTCTTCAAAGTCATCTTGCCTGAATACGCGGATTTCCATCGCTGCTCGCCATCTAGAGTCAATAGGTGATACTCGATTATCCCGTGATTCACCGCAGACGCAACATCTTCGTCATACACTTTTCAGCAATGACATCGATTCACATCGACGGCATTTACCGGCGATGGGCGGCCTGCCGAATTTCGATATACTAAGGCTGCAATAAGTCCAACCGCCTTTCAACATCATCATAAGGGACACTATGAGCTCACCTGATATCGATGCGATCAAGCACTTTCTGCTCACGTTACAGGACAACCTGTGCCGGCAGTTGGAACTGACCGATGGCGCCGCCACCTTTATTGAAGACGCCTGGCAACATGCTTCCGGCGGCGGCGGACGCAGCCGCGTTCTGCGTCAGGGGCGGGTATTCGAGCAGGCCGGAGTGAATTTCTCTCACGTTTCCGGCGCATCGCTGCCGCCGTCGGCCAGCACCCACCGCCCGGAACTGGCTGGGCGCAGCTTTCAGGCGATGGGCGTTTCGCTGGTGATCCATCCGTTAAACCCGTACGTGCCGACCAGCCACGCCAACATACGTTTCTTCATCGCCGAAAAACCGGGCGAACCGGCGGTCTGGTGGTTTGGCGGCGGCTTTGATCTCACCCCGTACTATGGTTTCGAAGAAGACGCCGTCCACTGGCATCAGACCGCGTTCGACCTGTGCCAGCCGTTCGGCGACGACGTCTACCCGCGCTACAAACAATGGTGCGACGACTACTTCTTCCTCAAACACCGCAACGAAGCACGCGGCGTCGGCGGCCTGTTCTTCGACGACCTCAACACGCCGGATTTCGACACCAGCTTTGCATTCATGCGCGCGGTGGGCGAAGGCTTCCGGCACGCCTATTTGCCGATCGTCAATCGCCGCAAAGACATCCCGTGGGGCGAGCGGGAACGCCAGTTCCAGCTTTACCGCCGAGGACGCTACGTGGAATTCAACCTGGTGTGGGACCGGGGCACGCTGTTCGGCCTGCAAAGCGGCGGGCGCACCGAGTCGATCCTGATGTCGATGCCGCCGCTGGTGCGCTGGGAATACCAGTACCAACCGGAGCCGGACAGCCCGGAAGCGGCGCTGTACCGCGACTTTTTGCCCGCCCGTGACTGGCTCGGCCTGAATACGCCGTCGGGAGCACGCGGATGACCGCCATCTGGGTGGACGCCGACGCCTGTCCCAACGTCATTAAAGACGTGCTTTACCGCGCCGCCGACCGCACTGCGACCCGCCTGACGCTGGTCGCCAACCAGCCGCTCAGAACGCCGCCTTCGCCGCACATACACAGCCTGCGCGTCGCCGCCGGGTTCGATGTGGCGGATAACGAAATCGTGCGCCGCGTTCAGCCGGGCGATCTGGTGATCACCGCGGATATCCCGCTGGCGGCCGAAGTGTTGGCAAAACACGCGGTCGCGCTTAACCCACGCGGTGAACGCTACACCCCGGACACTATCCGCGAGCGGCTGACGATGCGGGATTTCATGGATACGCTGCGCGCCAGCGGGGTACAAACCGGTGGCCCGGCGGCATTAAGCCAACGCGATCGCCAGCAGTTCGCTAACGAATTGGAGAAGTGGCTGCGTCAGCAGGCGTAAAAAAACCGGCAGGTCACCCTGCCGGTTTAGTCTTTTCGTTACAGGCTACCTTGCCGGATTACAGCGGCGCGGTTTGTGCTTCCACCACCGCCAGCGCCACCATGTTGACGATACGGCGCACGGAGGCGATCGGCGTCAGGATGTGTACCGGCTTGGCAACGCCCATCAGTACCGGCCCGACGGTTACGCCTTCGGAAGACGAGACGCGCAGCAGATTGTAGCTGATGCGGGCGGCTTCCATGTTCGGCATGATCAGGATGTTGGCCGCACCTTTCAGCGGGCTGTTCGGCATCTGCTCACGACGAATGGCTTCCACCAACGCGGCGTCGCCGTGCATTTCGCCGTCAATTTGCAGCTCCGGCGCCATCTTGTTCACCAGTGCCAGCGTGGCGCGCATTTTCTTCGCCGTCGGCGAATCGGAGGTGCCGAAGCTGGAATGCGACAGCAACGCCACTTTCGGCTCAATGCCGAAACGGCGCACGGTGCTGGCCGCCATCAGGGTGATTTCCGCCAGCTGTTCCGGGGTCGGATCCGGGTTGACGTAGGTGTCGGCGATAAAGGTGTTGCCGCTCGGCAGCAGCAGCGCGTTCATCGCTCCCGCCACATGCACGCCGTCACGGTAGCCGAACACTTTCTCCACCACGTTGAAGTGCTCTTCATAGTTACCGACCGTACCGCAGATCATCGCATCCGCTTCGCCGCGGTGAACCATGATGGAGCCGATCAGCGTCGGGTTGCCGCGCATATCGCGTTGCGCCTGCTCCTGAGACACGCCGCGGCGTTTCATCATCTCGAAATATTCGGTCCAGTAGGCCTTGAAACGCGGGTCGGACTCGTTGTTCACCACCTCGAAGTCCTTGCCGATAGCGATCTGCAAGCCCAGTTTCTGGATGCGTTTTTCGATCACGCCCGGGCGACCGATCAGCACCGGGAACGCCAGCCCCAGCGACACCAGTTCCTGTGTGGCGTGCAGCACGCGCGGGTCTTCCCCTTCCGCCAGCACCACGCGTTTCGGCTGGGTGCGGGCCTGAGAGAAGATAGGTTTCATGAACAGGTTGGTTTTGTAGACGAACTGCGTCAGTTTTTCGATGTAATCATCGAAGTTTTCAATCGGACGGGTCGCCACGCCGGATTCCATCGCCGCTTTCGCTACCGCCGGCGCGATCTTGATGATCAGACGGGGATCGAACGGTTTAGGAATCAGGTATTCCGGCCCAAAGGACAGGTCCTGATCGCCATAGGCGGACGCCACCACTTCGCTCTGCTCCGCCAGCGCCAGATCGGCAATGGCGTGCACGCAGGCCAGCTTCATCTCTTCGTTGATGGTGGTCGCGCCCACATCCAGCGCGCCGCGGAAGATGAACGGGAAACACAGTACGTTGTTGACCTGGTTCGGGTAGTCGGAACGACCGGTGCACACGATGGCGTCCGGGCGCACTTCTTTCACCAGCGGCGGCAGAATTTCCGGCTCCGGGTTAGCCAGCGCCATGATCAGCGGGCGCGGCGCCATGGTTTTCACCATGTCCTGCGTCAGCACGCCCGGACCGGAACAGCCGAGGAAAATGTCCGCGTTCGGGATAACATCGGCCAGCGAACGGCTGCCGTTATCGTCAATGGCGTACGCCGCTTTGGTTTCCGCCATGTTGGCTTCGCGGCCTTTGTAGATCACGCCGCGGGAATCGCACACCACGATGTTTTCATGTTTCAGACCCAGCGCCACCAGCAGGTTCAGGCAAGCGATGGATGCCGCGCCCGCGCCGGATACCACCAGCCGAACGTCGGAAATCTGTTTTTCCACCACGCGCAGGCCGTTAAGCACCGCCGCGGTACAGATAATGGCGGTACCGTGCTGGTCATCGTGGAATACCGGAATCTTCATGCGCTCACGCAGCTTCTGCTCGATGTAGAAGCACTCCGGCGCCTTGATATCTTCCAGGTTGATGCCGCCGAAGGTGGGTTCCAGCGCGGCGATCACGTCGATCAGCTTGTCCGGATCCTGTTCATCCACTTCGATATCAAACACATCGACGCCGGAAAACTTCTTGAACAGCACCCCTTTGCCTTCCATTACCGGCTTGCCGGCCAGCGCGCCGATGTTGCCCAGGCCCAGCACCGCGGTACCGTTGGAGATCACCGCCACCAGATTGCCGCGCGCGGTATATTTGTAAGCCGCCAGCGGATCTTCAGCGATTTCCAGACAAGGCGCAGCAACGCCCGGGGAATAGGCCAGCGCCAGGTCGCGCTGCGTGGCCAGCGGTTTGGTCGGGGAGACCTGGATTTTTCCCGGCACCGGATATTGATGGAAGTCCAGTGCGCTTTGCTTCAGTTGTTCATCCATAGTTTATTACCTTGTCTTATCGCTTTGTTAGTAGGGTGGCGAGTCACCCAGTGTACCGTGTCTGTGATTTTCGAAACCATGAAGCATTACAAAATCCACGCCGGAATACCGCTTAATATAGTTAATTAATGAGAGTGAAAATCACTCACCATAACGACTATTTCCCCGACCAAACATGACCAAATACCGATGATATCGCTGCCGGCGTTTCCCTTGTCACACGCAAGCCGATACGAATTGACTATGCTTAGAGCCTATCCCGATAGGCGTAATTGGCGCAGCCAGTTTGGACCTGGACAGTGCGCAGAACCCGGAGCGTACACGTAGTACGTGAGGGTTTCGAGCACTGCCCAGGTCCAAAATGGCAAGTAAAATAACCCTATTGGGATAGGCTCTTAGCCCGTGTTACGACATGGATGATCAACCTGCCGATGACTGCAATCAGAAAAAACGCATGTCATTCCGCCACAGAATCCTGCAGGGTGATTCCGCCAATTTTCTCTTCAGGGAGCCAAGCCATGAACCAACTAGACGCATTGAAACAATTCACCGTGGTAGTGGCAGATAGCGGCGATATCGAATCTATTCGCCACTTTTCACCGCAGGACGCCACCACCAATCCATCCTTGATTCTAAAAGCCGCCAGCCTGCCCGCTTACCAGCCGCTGTTTGCCGATGCGCTGGCTTACGCCCGCCAGCAGGGCGGATCCAGAGAAACGCTACTCATCAACGCCAGCGACCGTCTGGCGGTCAACATCGGCGCCGAGGTGCTGAAGAGTATTCCCGGGCGGATCTCCACCGAAGTGGATGCCCGCTTGTCGTTTGATCGCGGTATGTGTGTAGCTAAAGCACGTAAACTGGTGGCGATGTACGAGGAAAAGGACGTACATCGTTCACGTATTCTGATCAAGCTGGCGGCTACCTGGGAAGGGATCCGCGCCGCCGAAGAGTTGGAAAAAGAAGGGATCAACTGCAACCTGACGCTGCTGTTTTCGTTTGCACAGGCCCGCGCCTGTGCGGAAGTCGGCGTCTATTTGATTTCGCCGTTTGTCGGCCGCATTTACGACTGGTATCAGGCCAGACAACCCTCCGCCGACTACGATGCCGAACAGGATCCGGGCGTGCTGTCGGTGCGGCGTATTTACGAGTACTACAAACAGCATCGCTATCGCACCATCGTGATGGGCGCCAGCTTCCGCAAGGTGGAGCAGATTCTGGCGCTGGCCGGCTGCGATCGTCTGACCATTGCCCCGCCGTTACTGGAACAGCTAAAAAACAGCACCGCACCGGTGGAGCGCATCCTCAGCCCGTCAACCGAAGGCTTTCATCAGCCGGCGCCGCTGTCGGAAACCGAATTCCGCTGGCAGCATAATCAGGATCCGATGGCGGTGGAGAAACTGTCCGAAGGCATCCGCCTGTTTGCCGCCGACCAGCAGAAGCTGGAAGATTTGCTAGCCGCCCGATTGTAAATAGGGTTCCGCCACAAACAACAAGGGGCCAGCCGGCCCCTTGTTATCTACAGTTTTCGTATGCCATTAACGCACGTTGGCGAACCAACCTTTAATCTGCGCGTGCTGCAGCAGCATGATGGTTTTACCATCACGAATACGACCGTCCTTGATCATCGCCAGCGCTTCGCTAAACAGCAATTCCAGCACTTCGATATCCTCATCATCCACACCGCCGCCGTTCGTTTTACGCTGTGAATCGTCATATTCCGCGGCAAAGAAATGCACCAGCTCGGTGATGCCGCCCGGCGACATGTAGGCTTCAAACAACTTTTCCACTTCACCGATCTGGTAACCGGTTTCTTCGATCGCCTCATTTCGGATGCACTGCTCCGGCGACTGATCGTCCAGCAAACCGGCGCACGCTTCCAGCAGCATCCCGCTTTCATTGCCATTCAGGTAAGTCGGCATCCTGAACTGTCTCGTCAACACCACCGTCCCCCGGACACGGTTGTAAAGCAGGATGGCGGCGCCGTTGCCGCGGTCATACACTTCCCGCATCTGGCGCACTATGCCGCCATTCTTACGTTTCAAATCGAACACATATTTATGCAGCACAAACCAGTGATCGGATAACAGTTGCTTATCAAGAATAGTAATGGGCGACGACATCATTGAATCTCTGTATCAAAAAATCAGTCCCAGATAATAGGACGGAGCTTGCCGGAATGCACGTGATCGTAAGATGAAAGCAGAAAAGTCGGAACCGAAAAGACAAACGCCCCCGCCCATAACCGGCGGAGGCGTCGCAAAGAACAGGCGAGCGTGTTAACCCAGCAGCGTATCCAGCAGCAGATACAGGTTGAGCGCAATCACCATACAGACGATCACTTTGCCAAGGTTCTGTACCCGGCGGCTGTTCACCAGGCACCCCATCAGTTCGCGGTTGCCGGTAAAAACCAGCAGCGGAATCAACGCCAGCGCAATACCGAAACTCAACAGCACCTGGCTCAACACCAGCACCCGGGTCGGGTTCATGCCGGACAGAATCACGATAAAAGACGGCAGCATGGTTACCACGCGGCGAACCCACAGCGGAATATGAAAGCGCACAAACCCTTGCATCACCACCTGACCGGCCAGCGTTCCCACCACGGTGGACGACAGCCCCGCCACCACCAGACTCAGGCCGAAAATAGTCGCCGCTGCCTGCCCCAGTAAGGGTTTCAGCGTCAGATACGCCTGATCCAGTTCGGCAATCGAGGTGTTGCCGCTGAAGTGAAACGCCGCCGCCGCCGTCGCCATCATCGCCAGATTCACAAACCCGGCGATGGTCATCGCCACCGCGACATCCACCTTGGTGGCGGAATAACGTTCGGCGCGGGTTATGTTGCTTTGTTGCTGTGTCAGCGATGAATGCAGGTAAATTACGTGCGGCATAATGGTCGCGCCCAGTACGCCGGCTGCCAGCAGCACCGCGTCGGAATTGGGCAGGCTCGGTATCGCCATGCCTTTCGCCAGCGACGACAGTTCCGGGCGAGAGAAAATCAACTCGACGATATAGGCCGCCGCCACAAACAGCAGCAACCCGCCGATCACCATCTCCAGCGGCTTTTGCCCACGTTGCTGCAGCGTCAGGATCAGAAAAGTGGCAATGCCGGTGAGGATCGCACCTTCCAGCAGCGACACGCCAAGCAATAACTTAAAACCGATCGCCGCGCCGATGAATTCCGCCAGGTCGGTCGCCATAGCGATGATTTCGGCTTGCACCCAGTAAGCCCAGACAGCAGGTTTCGGGAAACGATCGCGAATATGCTCCGCCAGATTCTTGCCGGTGGCGATCCCCAGTTTGGCGGAGAGCAATTGAATCAACATCGCCATCAGGTTGGCCCACACCACCACCCACAACAGCTGATATCCATAGGCGGCGCCCGACTGAATATTGGTGGCGAAATTACCGGGATCGATATAACCGATCGCCGCGATAAAAGCCGGCCCCATCAGTGAAAGCTTGAGCTTCCGCGACGTACGGCTGACTGACTCCACTACACGACTCCCCGGCATATGAGTAACCCTTCTAACACTATTGTTTTATTACTCTCGCAAAGTTGATAATGATTATCAAGTGCATTTAGAATGGCAGTGATGATTGCTCTGATAGGTTATGATAATGATGCATTCACCCGACAAACGACACACGTTTTAATACGTAAAGATTAACAAAATATAAACAAAAAAACGATCGGTACAGCATCACGCGACTAAACGGTTTCCATGCGATAACGACAGAAAAAACGGTGTAAGCAACCGGGAAATGCTGTCGTGAAGCCAGCAAGAGAAAACGAAGGGGAATAAAAGGAGGGAAAGAGCAACAAGGCCACATTCACAATCCGGGAAGAAGATTCACAATCCGGGAAGAAGCCTGCTGGCCGCTCCCCGGAGAAAGCCGGAAACGATTATTCCTTGGCTTTGGACACCGCGACCATCGCCGGGCGCAGCAAACGACCGTTCAGGGTATAGCCCTTCTGCATCACCATCATGACATGGTTCGGCGCGTGATCGGCTGATTCCAGCAGGGTCATGGCCTGATGAATTTCCGGATTAAACGGCACGTTCACTTCGGCCACCACGTCGATGCCGAACTTATTCACGGCGGAAAGCATCGCTTTCAGCGTCAGTTCGACCCCTTCAATCATGCCCGACAGCGCTTCATTGGATTTGTCCGCCATCTCCAGCGCACGTTCAAGGTTGTCGATCACCGGCAGCATTTCACCCGCAAATTTTTCCAGAGCGAATTTATGCGCTTTTTCCACATCCAGCTCGGCACGGCGGCGGATGTTCTCCATTTCGGCGCGGGCGCGCAACGCGCTTTCACGCTCACGCTGCTGGGCATCATTCAGTTGCGCTTCCAGTTCTGCGATACGCTCATCACGCGGGTCAGCGACATCTGTCGTCTCTGGTACGGCATCCGCTTGCTGACCTTCCGCTGCTCCTTTTTGATCCAAGACTTGCTCGTCAGGCGACTTCTGTTCTTTACTACTCATGAAATTCTCCGCGTTTTTCGCATTCATCTCGCTAGTTCGCTTATTATGGGGATCAAAACCGGGGTTTCAAGGGAACCACTCACATATTATTGGTCCGGCTATCGGTCCAAAAACCGTGAGCCTCCGGTGCTCTCATGAGGATAATGCACCCAAATGAACAGATCGTTTAACTGCATTGGCATTGTCGGTCATCCACGTCATCCAAATGCCTTGACCACCCACGAAATGCTGTATCACTGGCTACGCGCACAGGGTTACCGCGTGGTGATCGAACAACAGATCGCCCGCGAGTTGCAGCTAACGGACGCCGCCACCGGCAGCCTGTCGGAAATCGGTCAGCAGGCGGACCTGGCGGTGGTGGTCGGCGGCGACGGCAACATGCTGGGCGCGGCGCGGGTGCTGTCGCGCTACGATATCAACGTCATTGGCGTCAACCGCGGCAATCTCGGCTTCCTGACCGATCTCGATCCGGATCATACCCAGCAACAGCTAAGCGAAGTGCTGGCCGGGCGCTACATCCGCGAACAGCGTTTTATGCTGGAGGCGCAGGTGTGCCGCGCCAACCACCCCAACAGCAGCAGCACCGCCATCAACGAGGTGGTTCTGCACCCGGGTAAAGTGGCGCACATGATTGAATTTGAAGTCTATATTGACGACAAGTTCGCGTTTTCCCAGCGCTCCGACGGTCTGATCATCTCTACGCCTACCGGCTCCACCGCCTATTCGCTATCCGGCGGCGGCCCGATTCTAACTCCGTCGCTGGATGCGATCGCGCTGGTGCCGATGTTCCCGCACACCTTGTCGGCGCGGCCGCTGGTGATCAACAGCAGCAGCTCTATCCGGCTGAAGTTTTCCCACATCACCCAGGATCTGGAAATCAGTTGCGACAGCCAGATCTCGCTGCCGGTGCAGGAAGGCGAAGAAGTGCTGATCCAACGCAGCCAGTATCACCTGAACCTGATTCACCCTGAAAATTACAGTTATTTCAATACATTGAGTAGCAAGCTTGGCTGGTCGAAAAAATTATTCTGAAAGTGGCGCTGGCTACTTTACTGTACAAAAAACCAGTCTATACTGTACGTAATAACAGTTGTTGTTACATACAGGACACTATCATGCTGGCGCAACTCACAATCAGTAACTTCGCCATTGTGCGCGAACTGGAAATTGATTTTCAGGCAGGGATGAGCGTCATTACCGGCGAAACCGGGGCGGGGAAATCCATTGCTATTGACGCCCTCGGCCTCTGTCTCGGCAACCGTTCCGACGCCAGCATGGTTCGACCCGGCGCCAGCCGCGCCGACATCTGCGCCCGCTTCTCGCTGGCGGATACCCCGGCCGCGCTGCGCTGGCTTGAACACAACCAGCTTGATGACAACAACGAATGCCTGCTGCGCCGGGTCATCAGCGCCGACGGCCGCTCCCGCGCCTTCATCAACGGTACGGCGGTGCCGCTGTCGCAACTGCGCGAACTGGGTCAGCATCTGATTCAGCTTCATGGGCAGCACGCCCACCAGTTGCTGCTAAAACCGGAACATCAGCGCCATCTGCTGGATGCCTACGCCGATGAATCACAACTGCTCAGCGCCATGCGCCAGATCTGGCAGCAGTGGCATCAAAGCTGCCGCGAGCTGGCGCAGCACCAGCAAGCAACCATCGAGCGGGAAGCACGCCGGGAATTACTGCAATATCAGCTCAAAGAGCTGAACGAGTTTGCTCCCCAATCAGGCGAGTACGAACAGATCGATGTCGAATACAAGCGGCTCGCCAACAGCGGACAACTGATGTCCCTCAGCCAGCAGACGTTGCAGATCCTCAGCGAAAGCGAAGACCAGAACCTGCTGAGCATGCTGCATAGCGCCAGGCACCAATTGTCGGAGCTGGTGAGCATGGATGACAAACTCTCCGGGGTATTTTCCATGCTGGAAGAAGCCAGTATTCACATCAGCGAAGCCAGCGATGAACTGCGCCATTACTGCGATCGTATGGATATGGACCCGATTCGTCTGTACGAACTGGAACAACGCCTGTCGCGCCAGCTGACGCTGGCGCGCAAGCATCACGTAACGCCGGAAGAGTTACCCGCATTCCATCAGCAGTTATTGCAGGAACAACAATTGCTGGAACAACAGGAAAGCGATCACGAAACCCTGAATCGCGCGGTGCAAGAGTTCCACCAGCAAGCCCTGCATGTGGCCGAACAACTTCACGCCCGACGCTGCCAGCACGCCAGCGAACTGGCGGAATTGATCACCACCAATATGCATGAGCTGGCGATGCCGCACGGTCATTTCACGATTGATGTGACCTTCACCCCGGACTCACTGACCGCCAACGGCGCCGACCACATCGAGTTCTGCGTCACCACCAACCCCGGCCAGCCGCATCAGCCGCTGATCAAAGTGGCTTCTGGCGGTGAGCTGTCGCGTATCGCACTCATCATCCAGGTCATTACCGCCCGTAAGATGGATACCCCGGCGCTGATTTTCGACGAAGTGGATGTCGGTATCAGCGGCCCGACCGCGGCGATTGTCGGCAAGATGCTGCGCCAGCTTGGACAATCCACTCAGGTAATGTGCGTCACCCATCTACCGCAGGTAGCGGGATGCGGCCATCACCACTACTTCGTCAGCAAACACACTGACGGCGCGGCGACCGAAACGTTGATGCAGCCACTGGGTAAACGCGAACGTCTGCAGGAGCTGGCGCGCCTGCTCGGCGGTTCCGCCGTCACCAAAAACACGCTGGCGAACGCCAGAGAATTGCTGGCGGCATAGTGAGGATCAACTTTTTCGAATTCCCGCGGTCTTACAGACGTCTTGCAGGTTTTCAAGTCAGGCAAGGTCTATTATCATCTGCAACCTATGCCCTTAAGGAATGTAATCACTATGCGCTGTAAAACGCTGACTGTCGTCGCCGCGGTGGTTGTTGTTATGTTGACTGCCGGTTGTTCCACGTTGGAACGTATAGTCTATCGGCCTGACATCAATCAGGGGAACTATCTGGCACCCGCTGACGTTGCCAAAATCCGTAACGGAATGACCAAACAGCAGGTCATCTACACATTGGGCACCCCCATGCTGCAGGATCCGTTTGGATCGGACACCTGGTACTACGTCTTCCGTCAGCAACCGGGGCACGAAGCCGTGAAACAGCAAACGCTGACCCTGACCTTCAACAGTCAAGGCGAGCTGGCTAATGTGGACAACAAGCCCACGTTGCAGACGCAGTAAGTGAACAGCCCGGCGAGGCTAACACTCGCTGACTGGCCCCAAAAAATAAGGCACGTTACCGTGCCTTATTTTTTGAACGTTCAGCGCGCTGACGACGCAACTCTTTAGGGTCTGCCAGCAACGGCCGATAAATTTCCACCCGATCGCCATCGCTGAGAACATCGGTCAGTTTCGCCGGGCGGCTAAAAATGCCGATTTTATTGACGCCAAGGTCGATATCCGGGCGTAGGGCCAGCAGGCCGGATGCCTGAATAGCCTGCTCCGCCGTGCTCCCTTCTTCCAGCGTCAACGGTCGTAAGTACTGACGCTCCGGCAACGCGTAGACCACTTCCACGTGAATCTCAGGCACAATAGACCTCTTTGGCGCGCTGGGTGAACGCCTGCACCATATTGTTGGCCAATTCTTTGAAAATCTTGCCGAATGCCATTTCAATCAACACATTCTTGAATTCAAAATCCAGATTCAGCTCGACCTTACAGGCATCATCGCTCAGCGGCGTAAAACGCCAGTCGCCGGTCAACTGACGGAACGGACCGTCCACCAGTTGCATTAAAATACATTGGTTATCAATAAGCGTATTGCGGGTGGTAAACGTCTTGCTGATGCCGGCTTTAGACACATCAACCGCCGCCGTCATTTCACTCCCGGAGGAAGACAGTACCCGGCTACCAGTGCATCCAGGCAGAAAGGCCGGGTAAGACGAGACATCATTCACTAATTTATACATCTGCTCGGCACTGAACGGGACCAGCGCAGACCGGCTGATTTTAGGCATACAATTTTCCGTGATTCATAAAACGCGCAAAATAATACCATCGATGAGCGGTCAGACAAAAATTCTGCGAGGGGCATCGCACCCGTTCACAAAGAACGGTATGAATCCCGGCGAGGGATTTCATTCACGACGACAACCAGTATAATGACGGCACTATGACAAAGAAAAAAGCACATAAACCCGGTTCTGCCACCATTGCGCTCAACAAGCGCGCCCGCCATGAATACTTCATAGAAGAAGAGATTGAAGCGGGATTGGCACTTCAGGGGTGGGAAGTCAAATCACTGCGCGCAGGCAAAGCCAATATCAGCGACAGCTATGTGTTGATGCGTGATGGCGAAGCTTACCTTTTCGGCGCCACATTCACTCCGTTGCACGGCGCCTCCAGCCACGTGGTCTGCGATCCGACGCGTACCCGCAAACTGCTGCTGAACCAACGCGAGCTGGATTCGCTGTACGGTCGTGTCAACCGCGAAGGCTATACGGTAGTGGCGCTGTCGCTGTACTGGAAAAATGCCTGGTGCAAGGTCAAGATTGGCGTAGCCAAGGGTAAGAAAGAACACGACAAACGTGACGATATCAAAGAGCGCGAATGGAAGTTGGACAAAGCGCGCATCATGAAAAATGCCGCCCGCTAACGCTAGATTAGCGAGTCATCTTTCTGTTATAATAGTGAAATATCTTGGGGCTGATTCTGGATTCGACGGGATTCGCGAAACCCAAGGTGCATGCCGAGGGGCGGTTGGCCTCGTAAAAAGCCGCAAAAAAATAGTCGCAAACGACGAAACTTACGCACCTGCTGCTATCGCAGCTTAATCAGCCTAAGAAACTGAAGGTGTCCTCTCTCCCTAGCCTCCGCTCTTAGGACGGGGATCAAGAGAGGTCAAACCCAAAAGAGATCGCGTGGATGCCCTGCCTGGGGTTGAAGCGTTAAATCCAATCAGGCTAGTTTGTTAGTGGCGTGTCTGTCCGCAGCTGGCAAGCGAATGTAAAGACCAGACTAAGCATGTAGTACCGACGGTGTAGGAATTTCGGACGGGGGTTCAACTCCCCCCAGCTCCACCAATTAAATCAAGGGGTTACGTGAAAACGGAACCCCTTTTTTATTACCTGTGGCGACAAAATGGCGGCAGTGGCTTTTTACTCATTACCCGTCGCCTTCTCATCGGAATAGCTTTGCCTGATCACGGTTTACGCTCTCAACATACGAAGCAATACCTTTTCGCTCGTGTTCATTCACACTGCTGACGTAGGCAATTAAGAACTCAACAATTCTTGGGGCTGATACTTTCAGATTTTGATTGGATAGCTCAAGATTGAATACTTTGATTCTCTCTGAAGGCTGCTGTGTTTTGACCGTATTCGTTGCATAGCGGGATCTTTCCAAGGCTCTTGTTAAATCTTCGAAGTTCTGGCTTAAAACATCCAAATCATCGGAAGATATAATAATGTCATCCATATAGACAGAAACAACCATGTTGCTTTTTTTGGCTATTGAATTTAACACGCTACCTGCAAATGACCGATGCAAACATAGGGTTGCCAAAATCGGGGACTGAGGATATCCATACGGGATAGCAAATTTTGGACTTGTGGAGGAAGGAATCCTTACTGTCGATAGCTTAGCTATTTCCCTTGCTTCATTATAAGGAAAGAAAGATTTTAGCTCCCGAGTCACTCTACTCTGACTCGTTGACTCGAAGAAACTTTTTATATCAATCAATGCGAAAAAATTACTTTTTATATGCCTTCTTGCAGCTGCGACATGCCCTCCATCTCTCATATGGTAATAGTATAGGGGAGCTATCCATTTTTTTCTCATAAGGTCATGCAAAGATTTCCCAAATTTTGCCATTTCTTTGGAAGGGACGTGAACCCATTTATCTTTTTTTAATTCGAACTTATGTTCCCACTTTTCCATTGAACAAATGAGACCTTTGGAAAATATAGTTAAGGGCTACGTGAATGTAGCTTATGACCTTCTCAACAAAAGGAATTAACTCATTGAGAAAGGCTAAGACTATGGTACAAGTCTTGAGCACATTCACTAAGCCAATTTTGCGTTTCTGCATAATTGTTCTCTCCGTACAATCCTGACGTTTCTTAGCGCAAGCGCATAGCCCAAACTAAAAACCCCGAGAAGCTTATAATCACACTTCCCGATACTCATAGCAGCCCGGTAATACGTAACGCGGCGATTCGCGGCGACACGTTGAGCGCTACATTTCGTGTAACGACAAGTACAGAGACGCCAGGAATCCCCGGCTAACGTCAGGAAAGGTCAGAGTACAATGTTAATATTATTTATGGAAACAAATTTCAGTTCCCTAAAACACCCTTCCTCACCTAGAGCCAGCACTGCGTCTGAATTTCTACTGTTCTAACCACTCACACAACGATCCGGCAGGATATCCACCGAACTGACATAAAGCAGAAAAAAGCCTTTTATATCTGTCAGTTATTTTTTTAACCTAATCCTACCGAGATCTAAAAAGCTGAAAAACGCTGAAATTCCTTTCACTGTTTTCAGTGGACGTTCTCCCGCAAAAGCCCGGCAGCGGCACGGGCTGGCGTTGGGTTTTGTAGAAAAACAAAACTGAAAAATCTTTGCGATCCGAAAACCGCAGGCGGGTGCGGTGTAGTGCCGATTTTGTCATGTGAGCGTTCATTTTGTTGGTGCGCTGGCTGCGTCAGCAGGGTACAGGCAGCGGCGCAAGGTGTTGGCATGGCGGCGAGGTAACCGGGAAAGGGCGTGGCTCAGCGGCCCGCTGAGCGCGTCAGGCGAGGGGGCGTAAAAAAGCCCGCACGCGGCGGGCTGGGTAGGTAGAGATCGATCACCCGATTATCGGGCTGTACTTGTCTTTGAGTGTGCCGGTGCGGCGGCCGGTCTGCTGTATCTCGCCCGCATTCAATGGGGTGCCGGTATTATTGTGCGTGTGGCTGGCCGTCTGCGTCGCCAGTTCCTGAATCACGTCCAGCGTGTCCAGCATCAGCGTCATGACGTTGACCTGTTGGCTACCGACCCAGACCACCGGGGCCACTAGTTCCTGACGCGCACCGGCAATGCTGCGGCGCAGTTGCCCTATTTTCTCGGTCAGCGATTGCCCTACCTCTACCGTCGCTGACTGGCCCACACTGGCCGTATAACCGGCCTGCGTAGCCAGGCTGTAATCCCCCTGGGCGATTTGCACGATGGCACCGGCCTGGAGTGTGTGGGTACCCAGCACCGTAGCGTTATCCGTCGCTTTAATCAGGGTTTCCCTGGTAACCAGCGTGCGCCGCTCCTCATCGGCGCTCACCTCCCGGTGCATTGACGATTCCCTGATAGCCTGATCCGTCTTCCGCTCCCAGTCCCCGGCGACCGTCACACGCTGCGAAACCTCCGCCCGTTGTTGCTGCAATTGCTCCCCCGGCTTGATATCCGGCAGGGACTGACCACTGGCCACAGTCTGACGCACAAACGGCTTATCCGGCCGTCCACCGGTAAACCCGACTTCCACCAGCGTACCCGGCGGCGGAAACTGGAACAGCCCGGCCTCACTCCCGGCCATCGGTACCGGCAGCGGTACCGCCGGATATACCGGCGTATCTTTTGCCGGTTTACCGTCCGCATCCAGTAACTGTAGGTCAACCGCATAACGGGGCCGGAAAGGGTCGGCGATATTACCGCTGCTGACCGCTTCTGACGGCGCTTCCACGCGGGCAAACTTCGGCAGGTGCAATCCGGCCGACAGTTCGGGATAAACGGTGTCGATCTGACGCTGGGCAGGGCTGCGCTGTGCCGCCCTGCCCGTGACAGTGCTCACCGGTACCCACTCGATCGTCATGTTTTCGTTGAGCAACTGCACGCGGGAAAGACGTTGCTGGTTAACCACCGCGCCGGGCCGAACTGACTGTATCAGCGGCAACGTCATGCTATTACCGGCGGCCTGCGCCTGGCTGAACTCAGCCGGGATGGTGACCGGCGCACCGGCCAGCAACGAATCATCCCAACTACCGAGATACAACGCGCCATCCGGCAAAGGTTGCCAGACGTAATCATCAATCCCGAACGCCGCCCCAATGTTGGCCAGCAACTGATGACCGCTGCCACTATGGGTAAAATGCGGAATAGGCTGGCTGACATACCCGGCATCAGGCAGATGCACCGTTAACCCGCTGTGCTCGCTTAGCCAGTCAGCCAGTTGCCTGAGCGTCGGGTGCTGAAATGCACATGGCCACATCCGGTCAAACACACCTGCCAGTTCACGCACAAACAGCCGCTGATAGCCGTTTTCGGCCGGCTGGCTCCGCTCGACGTAACCGGTAAACCAGCGCAACACCAGATCGGTATAGCCCACATCCAGCCTGACCAGCTTGCCGGTATAGTCCTGCTGCGTCTCCGCTGTGATAAATCCCCGGCCGCAGGCGTTTAACTCCAGTACCATATTGACGTCTACAGCATGTACCGCATCACCGGATAACATCAGTCGTGTAATCGGTCGCATGGCTTACCCCAACGCATCATTCACCGGTTTCAGCACTTTGCGCTCAAACCAGCTCAGTTGTTCATCACTTTCACCGGCATCGCTCCTCTTACCCGGAGCCTGCTTCTTCGTTTCTGTCTGATTGCCTGCGCGGGCATCCCGCTTTTCCGATACGCTGATATGTTCCCGCAGCGTAAACGTCACCAGCCAGGCTTGCTTGCCGTCCTGCTTCGGTGCGTCAATCGACCCGGTAAAGGTAGCCAGTCGGAAATTGATCGCCTGCGCGGTAGGGTTGGCCACCCGGTAGCGTTTCAGCTTATTGCCCTCTTTGGCTTCAGCCAGGGCAAACAGCCGGGTTAACACCTTCGCCTCGGTAAACGGGATCACGCCTGACACACGCAGCTCTTTGGGCTTGATACCCTGTTCCGCGTTGGCCGTACTGGACGTCTGCCCGGACTGGTCTTTTTCTTCAAATTGCATTGAGGGCGTGACGGTCAGGCCACGCAGGGGGATAGCTTCACCATCAAGGGCGAGCGTAATTATCTGGCTCACGGATCATGCTCTCCAAGGCATCCAGTTCTGTCCCTGTAAACATCATGGCAGCGGTATAAATTGCAGACGGCTGGGGAATATTTTTCAGCATCTCCGCCGCGATCACACCCGGCGCGCCCTGCCCGGTAAAAACCCACGCCGGCGCGCTGCGCTGGGCCATCTGCTGCATGGCCTGGCTGATTTCCGATAAGGCGGCCTCGCGCTGGGATGCAAAGCGCTCTGCCATCCCTTTCAGAGCATCCAGCCCCATCGGCGCGGTAGCCTGCTGCTGGGCAACCGACATACGCTGGGCATTCAATGCCTGACGGCAGCTCGCCACCGACAACAGCGCCGCAGCGGGCAACGTGCGGCTTTTAGCCGGGAGTTGCATCTTTACCGTGGACAACTCCGCCATAGCCCGCGCCTGTCGGGCAACCTGGCTCAATACCGGAGCGGGGAAAACCACCGTTAGTGCATCCAGCGCTTGCAGAAATTCCCCCAGCCCGTTCCCGCAGACCATCCACACGCACACCGCCACGTTATCCGCCGCAGCGCCTAACTTGTCAGCCAGGTAAGTCACCGCATTGACCGGGCTTAAATAATGACCGCTGTCGGTCACGTTGCCCACGCCATAGACCCACGGATGAACCGGCAACACAGAGCAGGTCAACGGCGGCAAAGCGGACGAGAGGCAAAGATCAGCGCGCCGCCATGTCATACCGCCGGAGCCTCCGGCCAGTCGATATCCGGGGCGGCATTTACATCTACCCGATTTAGCAATACGCGATAGGCTTTCCAGGCATTCAGTGCCGCTACCTCATCATCGGTAGCCATATTCAGTTCAACCGCATCACCTAACATCTGGATGCGGGTGGTAGCCGTCTCCAATCGCAGCCCTTGATCCCGTTGAGCGGCAATAATCTCAGCCTGTTTCTGCACATCCTTATCCGTTACCCATTCCTTCCCACTCCAGACGTCAAACTCGGAAGAGGGAGCCAGCAACGTGGCAAACGCGGGTAACTCACCTAGCGACGATACGGTAAAAGGCTCTCGGGTTTCCGTGTGATATGCGGTTGCCCCACGATAATCAGGCACATACTCCCACTGTTGCCCGTCAGTTGTTCGGCATAGCGCCTGACCGGTGCCGGGTAATTCGGGGGTGTCCGCATAGCTGTCAGCCGGAATACCCGTACCGACCAACAGATATTCCTGGCTGTTTCCCAAGTATTCGCGGGTTGACGCATCAACGTGATAGACCGTGATCCAGCCAGACGATACCGCATGCCCGTTTTCGTCCAGCGTGGTTTCATTCGCCATTACCGAATTATTTCGCATTATGCGGCCCTCACTATGTAGTTAAAGGCGATGTTACGCGGGCGTGTTTCTATACTCCCATCCACCGTTCCACCGCTGCTGATTTCGTTTGAATAGCCTACTGTTGGTGTAGGGGTATATTGGGACAGCAGACCGATCCCGGTATTCATACCGGTTTGTAGCGGATTACTGTTTACCATCGTGCCAACGTGTCTATGGTCTTGAATAGCCTGGGTCTGTGTAGACAGTAAACCGCGCCCGACATCAACGCCCCGCCCATCATCCCAGCCACGGATAAACTCACCGCGCAGGTCAGGTAAAAAGCCCGACGGGTAACGCCCAGCTAATAGGGGATACATCGATTTATTGAAGGACTGCCCATTACATTTCAGCCACCCGTCAGGGGCTGTTGCACCGGGATAAGGCAAGGGGATACCTACCAGTTCATTTTCTAATTGGGTGATACGAAGCGTTTGTCTGGCTGTGTCGGTATCCATTACCGCAAGCTGACCCAACCCTAAATTTTTTCGGCTGGCTTCTTTATCACGTAATGCGGCCAGATTATCGTCCTTACGAAGATAGAGGGTCTGCGCATTTTGTTCTGCCAGGCTTCCTTGTTTACGCCAGTCGGTAATATTGCCGTTTTCATCAATATCCGCGACAGGAAGCAAATAGTGCTGAACACCATCACGTATTTCATGATCTGCCGAGTTGGCAACAACGATCTGGCTATCAACCGCCCATGCCTGTGTGAATTCACCACGCCAGCACACATCCAGAAAAACACGAGTCGGCAATGCATCCACCGTAATTTTTAGATCACGCGACAGCGAAGTCCTAAGCCCAGCGGCATAGGCTACCCCCGCTTTTACAACATACGCATTGCCATCTTTGACAACCTGATATGCATTGCCAAAAAACGCGGATGAACCATACCTGTCCATATTTTCAATGCGGATACGCTCATCAATCCCCGCCAGACGGGCTGAAAAATCAATCTGCCAGGTATCGGCTGTCACGTTGATTTGTGTGGCAGCGGCAGCCCCATCAAACTGCATCATGAGATTACGGGTCAGGCTGTTGCCCTGCTGGCCGTTTCGGGTCGCCAGTTTCTGCTGGGTGCGTACATGCACAATCATCAACACGGTATTCGTTTGGCTGTCCAGCAGGCCGATCCAGTTGTAATCCCAATCCCCCACGGTGGTATCCAGCACCACCGAATAAACCACCGCGTTTTCATTCAGGACACCGGCCTGGGTAATAGTGGCGATGTGCTGAATCTGATCAGCAGGCGGTAGCCCTTCGTTTCGGTCTACCGGCACCGATTCATCCTGACCCGGTACCAGCGCAAAAACGACTTTATCGGGCCGGGCTGCCACGCCATCCAGCACCCGCTGAACATTCCACGTTTCAAACGCATGGGTAATTACACTCTGCGCCATAATCCCTCTTACACGTTAGCTGAATAGTATTCTGTTGAGGCAGACGTGCGCGTATGACGCACGGCAATCGCCCCCTTAACCGTGCCGGCCGGCATCGCACTGGCCGCGCAGTGATATTCCACGTTGTGAGCAAACTCTCCGCCATGAACTGACTGGGTTTCCCCATTCCAGAGATCAAACGTATAGCGGCGGCAGGTGCGGCCGTACTGCCTGACCAGACTCATCATCAGGACGTTATACCTGCTTAACTGCTCATCGTTGATACGCACCAGGATCACATCCCAGTCATACCCTGGCTGACGTTCGGCCAGGGTGACAGTGCCAATCCCCAGCCGCTCAAAAATAGCGATAAACCCGGCCACACTGCCCGCGTCCTGCGCATTCACAAAGGCGTACTTCACCCGCCGCCGAAAAAGATCGAGCGCTTCCCCTTTCAGCCGGGAAATGTCGCGCTGATACGCCAGCACGTTTAGCAACGGCTCCGCACAGGTATCGACGTCCAGTTGCTGCAACGGCCAGCGCAGCCAGTCATTCACCTGCAGCCAATAGGCTTTGCTGGCATTCAACAGGCCGGCAGGTTCGCCCTTATCCATCCATGACGGTAGCCGCAGGCCGGCCAGTTGCTCTTTAAAATCAGGCATCGGCTATCACCACCGTCAGCGAGGCCAGACGCGGCACACTTAGCCCGCTGACAATATCGCCCAGGGAAAAATCCAGTGACGCAATCAGCGGAAACGCGTCGTGTAATTCCTGTGCCAGCGTGGAAAATGAGAAGCGCGACCAGGGCCACGTCTTTTCCACGCCATACCCTGTGTTTTCCCGAAAGGCGCAGCGGACTAAATCCTGGCACCCGGTACGCAATGCGGCTAACGCCTCATCCGTCATGTTCACCAGATTGCGCACATAGACCGTTATCGTTAAATCGTGCTGCGTTTCCGGCAGCGCCATACAGCGCAGATCATCGCCGTGGCCGTGGTGCCCCTGTGCCGTGATGTAATCATTCACCGCATCGATAAAGGGCTGCGATACCACCCCCGAATCCAGCAACAGATAAGCATTGGCGGTACCCGGCCCACGTGGGGCGTCATGCTGAAAGAAAATCCGATCGATGCTCAATCCGGCCACCGCCGCTATCATGCTGCGGTACACCGCGTCGGTGTGATAATTCCCGACCAGATTGAACTGGTTGCGGCAACGCTCGCGCAACTCATCATCGGATTCCTCATCGGCACCGGGCGTCAGTAACCAGTCCTCTTGATTCTCCACCCGCTCAATACCGGCAACGCCCACCGGCAAAATCCGGTAATAACCGGGGGCCAGATTAAATGCCCCGCCGGCAGCAGTAGCAGTCACCGGGACGTCAGCGCTGGCCTGCCCGGCGGTAATCACGGTATCCGCTGACACCGCCACACTGAAAATCGTGCCGTTAATGCGTTCGGTCTGAATCAGCGTACCCGCCGGGATCACCACGGCCTGCGCTGCATCCGACTTATAAAAACGGATAACACCCGTAGCGGCCGTAGCCGCCTTGCGTGACAGATTGACACCCCAGGCGAACAGATTGAGGAATGGGCCGGACGCCGTAGCCAGATACATATTGGCCAGCACCACGCTGATCAGAACGTCTTTCAGCCAGATAACCGGCGTTGTTACCATGACAGAGATCAGCCGCCAAAACGGCGACATCCGCGATGTGTTAGTGACCAGACCGGATGCCGTCACTTGCGCCTGAAACTGTTCCGTTACCGTCTCGGCCGTTACTGGCATCCCGGCCTCTTTCAGCGCCTGCTCATAATCAATCTTCGGCTTTTCCGTCATACGTCCACCCTGGCCGTAATCGGCCCGAAATCATAGGTTTCCGCCGTCACCCACAGCCGGGTCGGGCTTTCTTCACTGACCACGACCGTACCGGGGATAATCCGTTCATCGTCTTCAACCAGAATAATCATTTGTGTCAGTACATCGGCCCGCAGCGTCGGGCTGCGCTCGGCCACCAGTTTGGTGGTCAGTCCGCTTTCAATAATGGCGTGAACGCAATCCTGACCAATACTGATCCGGTTATTGCAAAATATCGGCTCACGCCCCGCATTCAGGCTGAAATCACGTTCTGTAATTAGCAGGTCAATATATTTCACGTCATCCATTACCGCAGTGCTTCCCATTCCGTTAATTGCTCAGGGGTAAATCCTTTATTGGCATAAATCGTCAGGTTTTCGACTTTCCGGCTGTTGTCGGTGTAATTCTTCGCATTGCTATTACTGATATCCTGTTGCAACCCGCCCGAATCAATCCCCTTTATTTTCCCGCCCGTTAATAACCCGTCACCACCCGGTCGGGGAACAGATTCAGGCATAGCAATATTGATCCCCGGAATCGCGTTTAGCTTTTCAATAATCCAGCGATAAGACGCATTGAACGATGCTAAAATACCGTCCCATAAACCGGAAAAGATCTCCCCGACGCCATCAACCATTTTTCCCATCGTCTCAGACAGGGAGAAATTACCCATCGCATTCACAACACGGTTCCATCCGTCAACGATGCCTTGCCATGCCTGACCAAATATCTCCGCGACCCATTGCACCTTTTCCGTAACGGTTTTCCACATATCGGTTTGAGTAATCGCGTTTTTTATGCCATCCCAATGCTTAATAAGCAGATAACACCCGGCGACCAGCAAGGCGACGGCACCGATAATCAGCAGCACTGGCCACAGCGCGATATTGAATGCTACTCCAGTTAACAGGCTGACCATGCGAACAGCCAGTAGTACACCACGCAAAATACGCATCGTAGCCGCCCACGCCAGCACGGCTTTGTTATACAGCCAGATCACACCGACATGAATTTTCATGATGGCGGTTAGCCCTTTCCATAACCCTTTCAGGCCACCAAGCACAAACACAGAAACACCCATCACGATATTGGCGATAGCCCCTGCACCGGCCAGACTGAGTACAGCCAGTACGCAATAACCAATGACCCGTGTGATATTCGGGAACAGATTCAGCCACTTGACCAGTACCTGCCCGCCGTCCGCCATCTTGTTGATCAGCGGGTACAACACCGGCAGCAATGTGGCCCCCATTGCGGCGCGAATGGCGTACCAGATAGCCGTCAGCCGTTCCCAGGGGCTGGCCATCTTCTGCGCCATTTCCGTGGCACGCTTCATGCCGTCACTGCTGCCCAGTTCGGTGATATGCCGTTGCAGGGCACCGACATTGCCATACAACTGCTTAATGACCGCCGCACTGTCACCAAAGGCATCATCCAGATCAGACTGGGCTTTCAGATTACCCTCAATGCTGGCACCGTACTTCCCGCGCAATTTCTCCAGCATCGCGGGCATCGTCAGTAACTTGCCGTTGGCATCTTCAAACGACAGCCCCAACTTTTTAGCCCCTTTAACCGCCCCAGACAAAAAGCCTTCGTAAGAGCTGGAGGCTTCCGTGCCTAATGTGCGCTGTAGTTCGCCCATCACGGCCAACTGCTCATCCATACCAATGCCATAGTTGGTGCCGACCCCACGCGCCCCTTCCATCAGGTCTTTTATCGCCCCCAGCTCAACACCGAAGGCATTACGCATATAGGCGGCCTTGCTGGCCAGTTGCTCCGCAAACTGCACATTACCCATTGACTCGGCATCAGAGCGAAAGTTGGCGAACATCTGCCCCATGAATTCGGACGACTCGTCCGCCGTGGCTTTCAGCGCCGCCGCCATCACATTGGATGCCCTGACTACCCCCGGCAAATCCTCTTTGGTCAGGGTGCCGACCGCTGCATTAATCCGGGCGGTCGATTGCACATACTCCAGCGCCGAGCGCCCGTACTGGGTGCTGAATTTCAGCGCGTTGGCATTAATCTTCTGCAAGGCAGAATCATCGACGCCACGCGCCGACGCTTCGACCATTGCGCCGTGCATCTCTACCGCCGGGCCAAGCGCCCCCTGGATAGACATAGCGGTACCAATAAGCCCGGCACCGCCAACCGCGATTTTAGAAAAGGCGTCCCGCGACGATTTCGCAAAGCCGGTGACAGCCGCCTGCGCCTGTTTTACCGGGCGGGTCAGCTTATCAATCAGGCTTAATGTAAAATCGAGTTGCTTCATGAATCGCCTTTTAATGCCAGCGCAATCCCGTTCGCCACGGAAATACGCATATTTTCCCAGTGTGTATTTGCCAGCCAGACGGCGCGGGCCAGATTATCGGCATCATCATTTTCAGCCGGTAAATAATGCCGTCGCAGGGTTAATGCCTGTTCAAGAAAATTATTTTCGATGGCCCGCAGCCGCTGGGTTAGTTTTTTACTTCAATTTCCAGCTTCGGCGCATATTGCGCATTCACCGCTTCGGTAATTTGCAATGCTGCGCCCGGCAGTTTTAATAATTCATCCAGCGTTTCTTTATCTTTGGCTACGACAATACGGCGAAGATACGTCACCGCCGGAGCCACTTTATTATCCATTGCCATATCATTAATCATGCCGTTATAGGCGACGGTATTCGGCTCAAACGACAACTCTTTGCCAGAAACGGATAAGGTAATTTTGCTCATTGCATATTTTCCCGTTGGGTTATTTCATCAATTAACTGATTATGCCGGGCGGCACAATCCGCATAAATTTGCGGCCAACTGATTAACTGCTGCGCCGCATCATTGCCGGTGATACCTGATAAGCGCGGCAGATTAGTGACCGGGCATTTCTTTTTCAGGTTTTCCTGATAAGACACGTTCGGTGTTATTAACGGCGTCGTTGTACAGGCTGACAAACTCAGCAGACAGGCACACGTTAGTAAAAACCGGTTTAACGATTTCCCGGTAAACGGTTTTATTCGGCACATTGCGTAATGCCTCCAGTTTGGATTCCAGCGCCGCGCCGGACTGGCTCGCCAGTGCTTGCAACGTCTGGCGTGATTGCTCAGCGGCGGCGGTAGCGGCGCGAGTCACCGCCAGATCCACACTGTCGCGCTGCCAGCTCGCTGCTTTCCAACCAGCGACAAAGGCCACCGCCACCCCTGCCACAACCCGCCATAGCCCATCCATCAGCGCACCCCGTTGTGTTCCAGGCTGAAATGGTTGCCGTCTGGGCGAGAGATAAAGCGCCCGCCCCAGCATCCACCCAGCGATTCCCAGTATTCACCGAGCGGCAAATAGGCTTCCGTTCGGGTCTGGTATTCGCCATTGATAAACAGATTCAGATCCACAGCCAGGCGTTGCGTATGCAAACTGTTGGCGATGCCTGACCCGCTGCGGGCATTCAGCTTCGCCTGCTCCGGCGTGCGGTATGCCTCACCGAACGTCAGGCGATACCCCCGCTCTCCCGCCCACTGGATCAGCTGTGCGACCAGTTGGGTAAATAACTGCTGTTTTTCACTTAACGTCATCTTTTGCGTCACTCCCTTTCAGCAAACCACTGCCACGACGGCGCAACCAGATTTCAACTGCCTGATGCCCGGCCACCCCCAGCGCCGCACCCAACCCGGTGACGGCCATCGACGATAACCCCGGTACCCACACCAGCGCCGCCCCGGCGGCCATTGAAGTGGCCGACCCCAAAATCATCCGGCCGAAAAACAGGCGCGGCGTGATTTTTTCATCACTGGCCAGCAACTTACCCAGCGCGATCAGCGCCCCCAGCACCAGTAACCCCAGCGCGTTCTTTTCGTATTCCTGCATGACTGTCCTTAGCCGATCAGCTTTTCCGTCAGTTCCGATTCCAGATAGGGGATGCCGTTGATGCGCACAAAATCCGGGCTGGTGACCACAAACTTAATCTTGTGTGACATCACGCTGCCGCCCTTCGGGTCAACATCCAGAATGTCACTCAGGATCAGCTTGCAACCGAAGGCTTCCACCTTCATTTCCTCGCTGCCCGCCTTGGCGTACCACATCAAGTCCACCGGCTCGATACCCCGCCATGACCCGGCGCTGCTGGCTTTCGCCGTCACCACCGCCAGGCTCTTGGTACTTAGCTCCATTTCACCTTCGGCTGCGACGTCACCGGCCACCCAGCCATCGGGAATGCCCTGCGTCTGCGCGGCGGCGGTGTTATCCGTGATGCTCAGCGAGACTTTTTCCGCGTGAACCAGTGCGCCGTCCATGTTGAAGTCAAACGACTGGCCCGAAATCCGTTTTGTCATGCGCTCCCCTCCAGCGACATATCCAGCACCAGACTGACCGTGATCCCTTTCGGGCATTCGTAAGTACGGACAACCAGATAAATTTCCACGGCGGTTTTAGAGCGCCACGCGATCACCACATCCCCATCCTTCGGCGGCTTCACTTCCCCCGGAAAGGTGATGCCGTTGATTTGGGTACTGCGGGACATTTCACGCAACGTTTTGGCAAAGTACCCCTGATGTGCGGCGATACTGCCCGGCGTACTGTTCAGGCTGCGATCGGCAATTTTGGCAATCGCCTGCAACCGGATGCGCCGCGCCACCTTGTCCACGACGCGCAGGTTTTCAATGGCCTGATAGTCGCCCCCTTCCACGTCCAGGGTGCGCCCATCTGACCAGTAGTAGCCGTCATAGTCGGGATACCACATCGGCACGCTGTACCGCTGTTTTTCCAGCGCCTGCAACATCGCCAGATCGAGCATCACGCCGGTACCGTCCACCGGTAAATCCGTACGCCCCATCGCCAGCAAGGCACCGGTTTGAACCCGCGCCGGGCTGTCGGCGATCGTCACCGCACGGTTACACAGGCGGCCAGCCAGCACGCCCGGCTCATTGCCCCACAGCCGCGGCACCAGTTGCACCGCCGGAGCCGCGGCGCCGTTCTGTAAATTACTCAGGCTCTGTAAATATTTGTCCCAGCCCTCGCCTTCTTTCGGCCCGTCAACGGCCAGCAGAAACCACACCCAGCGACCAAATTTAGACACCAGTGCAGACCGTAGGCTGGCCGCCTGGGCGATACTGTTTTTGCTGGCAGGCAACGAGACAACGACACCTTCAACACTGGCCACCTGCTGCGCGGCAGTGACCGCGCTCACCCAGTCACCTTTTGGCGGCAGCAGGCAGACAAAGGCGCTCCAGTTCTGCCCTGCATTCGACAGCGCGGCGCTGACGTCGCGTTTCAGTACCGAGTCCACCGCCCCCAGCACCTGATCCAGATCGCTTTGGGTATTTACCGGCACGGTTTTCACCGCTTCGACAGTCCCCTCGCCGACAAAGAGCACCACACGCTCAATCTCACTGGTTTCACCCTGTAGCTGGTTAACCTGGTTAACCTGAACCGTTGGCCAACTCATGCTTACCCCTTGATATCCTGCGCTTTCACATCCCAGCCAAAGCTGATGCCTTGTAACTGTCGTGCCAACGCTTTTGTAAACTCCGCATCGTTCATACCCAAAAATGGCCGGGCAGGAACATCCACTGTCCAGGCGGTTTTTGCCGCCTTGCCGCTCAACTTACGGATGAGTAATCCCGCCTGCGCAAAGCTCAGGGTTTCCTCAATCTCCCGGTAAGGCGGCTTTTTCCATCGCGCCCCGCGTTTTACCCGGTACCCCAGCGCCCGCAGTTTGCGGGCCTGTCGTCGCGTGGCCATCCGTCCCGGCTCAGAGCGTCCATTGCCGACCTGTGAACGCTTGACGGATACACTCATGCCGTTTTGCTGGCTGTAGCCCACCACGCCCGCCGGTACCGGCGTTTTCCCGTTGCGATACGCACCGCCCTGTAGATAAATCCGTACCGCCTGAATCTCTGGCATTTCGCGGATATGCAACAGGTTGGGCAGATTGCGCAGCATCCTGCCACGGCGGCGGCCGCGTCGTGCCGCCCAGGCGCTGCCGTCCGGTGCCTGCTGCGCCCGAACATTCCGTTTCGCCGCCGCAATCACCCCGTATTTCGCCAGCCGCCACAGTAAACGCTGGCGTTTTTTGGGTGGCAGCGTCAGCCGTTGCAATGCGGTGCGCAGTTCGGCCAGTTGTGACTGGCTCAGCTCACCATGCACGATCATGACGCCCCGACCTCCGCCCCGTCGCCGCCTGCACCGAACAGATGCCCAGACGTGGCCTGCCAGATTTCCGGGCTGGTCAAACGCCAGCGCCGCCCCTCAAACGGGATTATCCCGTCGTCATCGGCCACAATCGCCAGTGATTCCGCCAGTTGCAGCGACACCACGACAATCGCGCTATCCTGATCGCGCACGTCCACATCCAGTGTGGGCAACTCCATATCCAGCCCGGCATCCATGTACGGCAGATCGTCCTGCCCCTCCTGCCAGACCAGTAACAGAGCGCACAGATTGCGCGGGTCACACACCCGGTATGGCCAGCGCTCCCAGCTCAACACGGCATCAAACTTCATCACCGCCAGTTGATACTGGTCTTCGCCCAGGTCACGGCGGGCGGGGATAAAGCTCACTTCATCCATGAAGCTGTCAAACCCCTGCATCACGCGGGGCGGCAGATGCTTCGAAACAAAGGTGGTCAGGTCATCCAGCTTGCTCATACCATCCGCACCGTTGCCCGTTTCAGCCCTTTCATGCGGCGGATCACCATCGCCGCTTCCCCCAGCAATCCCTTGCGTGTGTCGTCCCCCTCCTGTCCCGGATGAGACTCACGGCGGCCAATGGTGGCAAACTCGCCCAGCAAATCGGCTTTTGCCCTGGCAAACACCGCTTTTTGATACTGCGCACACAGCACGTTCTGGCCTTTCAAACTGACGCCCGGCACATCCTGTGCCCGCGCAAACCCCTTCGCCCGGTTGCGGGCCTCGACATCAGCCAGATCGGCGTTGACCTCGCCCACAGCTGCCAGTAGTGCCTGTGCGACGGTATCAGCATCCAGATCGGCGGGAATGGTGCGCTGTGACTGAAAATCTCTGACGTTCAGGTCTGGCCAAAATCCATTGTTGGCCAGTTGTTCATCCTGATAATCAACCGGTGTTCCACTGAACATACATCCCCCGTAAAAAGGCGGGCTGACCGGCTTCCACGGCACATAGCACCCCCGGTGCATTGCCTCAGCCGCGCCCGCCCGGCTTGCGGTAGTCGGTTATTCTTTTTGCAGCGCCCGAATGCGGGCGGCAATATTGCGGCGCATCGTGCCCACACCGACCTGGCGGTAAAACTGCTCGGCCTGATGCAACAAGGCATCCGCCGCTGTCAGCGTGTCGATATCCGCCGCTGCGGTCGCCCGTGGCTGCCCCTGTTCATCACGCAGCAGTAACAGCCCGGCGAACTTGAACCACTTGGCGGTGATCTCCTCATGCAGCCGCCAGTTTTCTGCCACGTTCTTAAACGTGCGGGAAAAATACGGCTCCACACTCTGCCCCATGTCCGCCGTCTGCTGCGCCCAGGCCAGCACCGTATCGGCCACAAACGCCGCGAACGTGCGCCGAATGTTGTCAGGGGTGCTCTGTCCCTGTGCAATGGCGATATCTGCCCACGCCAGCCCCTGATCAAACTCTTCCACATCAAACAGCCACACCACGCAATGTGCGAACACCGGGTTTTGATACACCTCGCCGCTGTCCAGATAGCGCTGTACCGTTGGCAGCCAGCGCGGCAGCAACTCCCGGCGTTTCATCTCTACCCTGTCGCGTAACGTGGGCTGACTGCGCAGCCGTGCCACGTCGTTTTCCAGCGCACGGCGTTGCACATGCAGACTGTGATCGCCGGATACCGCCTGGCACCGGGATAACTGCTGCTCGGCGACCATCCGGGCGTTATGACGTTGCGCGGGTGACAGGGCCATGCGTTACGCGTTTTCCTTTTCCGCAGGCTCGGCCACGGTACCGATGGTGACAGCGCTTTCATCAAAAGAGGCATACAGTTCCGGGTATTCCACGGCGTACCCTTCATTGCGCAGATACTTGTTTTCAAACTGTTTGCGGTCTTCAACGAACTCGGCTTTACGCTGCCGGGTATTACGCTGGGTATAGATATGCAGGTTCGACAGTGTGGTAACGGTCATGCGTTTGCCCGGCATAAACGGCGGCACCATCGCAGGACGCCCGGCAATGGTGCTGTCCAGCATCTGGGCGGCGATCTTCTCGGTCGGGCGGTCGGCTTTCTGGAACAGGCGATACTGTTCGGCGGCGACCAAATCCGCCCCGACCAGCACCACCAGACGCGGGTCATTGCGGTATTGCTGGGGAATTTTGGCGTTAATCAAATCGGATGCCATCGCATCCAGTGACGTATAATCGCCACCTTCATCCAGCACTACCCGGTCAGTGATAATTTGCTGCCCGTCTTTAAAATCCTTCATGCGCTGATGCCAGCCAATGTTGACGTCTTCGCCGTTCGGGTTTTCGTCCGGGTCGGTGCTTTTGGCGACGTGGGTACCGTTAAAGCCAATGCGCAGCATATCCAGTGCAAACGCTTCGTTCGAAAACGCCTGTACCAGTTGGAAAAACTCATCTTCGCTGCCCGCGTTAGCCCACACCGACAGCAGATCCCAGGGCAGTGCCGCGCAGGAATCCGTCTCGACCAGCTTATAGTCATTGCCATCCACGCCGACCTGACGGATAAAACGGCCTCCTTCCTTACGGCCGGTATGCAGTGCGGAGCTGCCTACCGACACCACCTGCCCGGAAAGTTGATCCACATCCAGAACGTTAATCATGGACAGGAAATCCACGCGCTCCAGCAGGGCAGCGCGAAGCTGGGTTTCTTTCGGGTCGGTCAGCGCGAAATAACGGGCGGTATCCGATACCCCATATTCCTGTGCCAGACCGACACTGTAGGCGCTCAGATATTCCCGCGCCCGCTGATTTAAAAACATAATGCATCCTCTCGATATCGAGATAAAAAAAGAGGTATCACCCAATAAATGGAATTACAGGAAATTAAACCCTTTGGGTTTATTGCCAACCTGACGCTGTGGCAATTTCGTAATAGAGCGATCCAGCTTGCCGAAATTATTCAAAATCTTCGGCAGGTTATTACGCAGCGTGGCGAAATCTTCGGTATCCACCACCTCTTTTACCGTGTCCATATCGTCCTGAACGGCTTCCACTGCGTCGGTGGTCTGACTTTGCTGACTTTCCAGCGCAGTTACGCGGGATTCCAGTTCGGCCAGCGCTTCCGCCAGTGCCTGCAATTTATCGTCACCGCCCGCATCGTTACTTTCGCCTTCACCCTCAGCGAATGCCTTCGGCTTAATACCAAACAGGCTATGCCATGATTTACTTGCCATGCTATTCCCTTTGATTTCTTTTACTTCATCAATAACCAGCGGCTTTAATGCACCGAATAAACGGCCGCGCTTTTTGCTACTGAAACGTAGCCGCGTGGTTCCCACGCTGGCCGGGGTATTGGTCACGCCCAGCCCTTCAAGATAGGTTTTTCCCGTGCCACGAAAATTCCCGTCTGGCGTTAACTCCACCGAGCAAAACAGCAACTGACCATCCCGGTTAGCCTGTAATAATTGACTGTTCGGGTGTAACTGGGCGAATAAACGCAGCAGGCCGTCATCACCGTCTTCGGCTTTTAATGCCAGTACCTCCCCCATATTGCCGAACCATGTTTCATGCTCCGGCCAAATCAGGGCGGTATAGAGTTGCGGGTCATAAGTTTCAGCGGCATCAATGAGCCACTGTCTTTCCATGACCCGCTTATCAACCGTTTCCCCCTCCGTGGCGATACAAATCCAGTTAGTCATTAACTGAGACATCTACATACTCCGTTCCTGTCGGACAACGGCATTATTACGGAATAAAAAAAGGACGGCGACCGGCTTTATTCGTCTCCATTCGGATAACGACGCTTTGACGAACATAGCGAAATAAACACCGGTCATAAAATAAAAACTACGCCGCATAATATCGGCATGGCTAAATATTCTGATGAATTAATCGGTGTTGCGCGGCTGCTCTATTTAAAAAGAGCCACACCGAAAGAAATTGCCGCTGATTTAAATCTGCCCAATGCGCGGATTATTTACTATTGGGCGCAAAAATTCGGCTGGGCGGATTTACTCAGCGCCGAAAGCACCGAAGAGGCGATAGAGCGCCGTTATCAGTTGCTGGCTGGTCGGGATAAAAAGACCGAGCTGGAATTGCAGGAAATGGACATGCTGATCGCGCACGCAGTCAAATTGCGGGCGCAGAGCAACAAGCATAAAGAAAAACTCGCCGCCGCCGGTCACGGTAACTCACCCGGCCCACGCGGCAATGATGACGATGAACGCCCGGCCAAAAAGCGCCAGTACCGCAAAAACGACATTTCCAGCCTGACCAAAGAAGACTTTGACGGCTGGGCTGATGAACACCTGTTCGGCTATCAAAAACACCTGCGCCTTAATATTGGCCAGCAGGTGCGCAATATCCTGAAAAGTCGCCAGATTGGGGCGACCTGGTATTTTGCCTTTGAAGCCTTTGAAAATGCGGTGCTGACCGGTGAGCCGCAAATCTTTCTGTCGGCAAGCCGCGCCCAGGCAGAGGTTTTCCGCTCGTACATCGTCAACATTGCGCAGCAGTATTTTGATATCACCCTGACCGGCAACCCGATCCGCCTAAGCAACGGGGCCGAACTGCGCTTTTTATCCACCAATAAGAACACCGCGCAATCTTACAGCGGGCATCTGTACTGCGATGAATACTTTTGGGTGCCGAACTTTGCCCGCCTTAACGAAGTGGCCAGCGCAATGGCCACCCATGACAAATGGCGCACCACTTACTTTTCCACCCCCAGCGCCAAAACGCACCAGGCTTACCCGTTCTGGACAGGCGAGGAATGGAAACGCGGCAACAAGAAACGCGCCGGGGTTAACTTCCCAGGCTTTGACGAACTGCGCGACGGCGGGCGGCTCTGCCCGGATGGTCAGTGGCGGTACGTTATCACAATGGAAGATGCGATCCTCGGCGGCTTCAATCTGGCCAGCCTGGAAAAACTGCGCAACCGTTACAACGTGGACACGTTCAACATGCTGTATATGTGCGTGTTTGTGGACAATAAAGACGCGGTGTTCAGCTTTGACGACCTGGAGCGCTGCGGCGTAGACCCGGCCACCTGGCAGGATCACGACCCAACCGCGCCGCGCCCGTTCGGCAACCGCGAGGTCTGGGGCGGCTACGACCCGGCCCGCTCCGGCGACCTGTCCACGTTTGTGATTGTTGCCCCGCCCATTTACGACGGCGAGAAATTCCGCGTTTTGCTGGTCGTCAACTGGCACGGCATGAACTTTCGTTATCAGGCAAACCAGATCAAAAAGCTGTTCCAGCGTTACCACTTTACCTATATAGGCATTGATGTGACCGGCATCGGTGCCGGGGTATTTGAGAACATCCAGCACTTTGCCATGAGGCAGGCAACGGCTATCCGCTACGGCGTGGAAACCAAAAATCGGCTGGTGATGAAAGCGGCTGACGTGGTGGAAAGCCAGCGTATTGAGTGGGATCAGGATGAAAAGGCTATCCCAGCGTCATTTATGGCGATACGACGCACCACTACGGCCAGCGGCAACGCCATGACGTTCATTGCCGATCGCAGCGCGGAAACCGGCCATGCGGAAGCGTTCTTCGCTATCGCACACGCGCTGGATAACGAGCCGCTGAACTATGAAAACAAACCCCAATCCCGATGGAGACTGAAAAAAGCAGCATGAAAAGGACATCACACCGCCGTCAGAAGGCGCAAAACGCCCCGCGTAAAAAGATGAGTATCATCACCTTCGGCAAGCCGGAACCGGTATTGACCACCGGCACCGATTACCGTGATGTGTGGTATGACAATGAGTTTAATCACTACACCCTGCCGATAGATCGGCTCGCCCTGGCTCAACTGGTCAACCTGAACGGCCAGCACGGCGGCATCCTCTATGCCCGCCGTAATATGGTGGCGTCGGATTATCAGGGTGGTGGCCTGTCCCACGATGACATGCTGGCCGCCGCGTTCGACTACCTGACCTTTGGTGATATCGCCATTTTGAAAGTGCGCAATGGCTGGGGAGAGGTGATCGCCCTGACACCACTGCCCGCGCTGTATACCCGCATCCGTAAAACCGGGGAGTTTGCGGTATTGCAGAAAGGGGAACCGCTGGTTTACCCGCCGGAAGACGTGATTTTCGTCAAGATGTACGACCCACAGCAGCAAATTTACGGCCTGCCGGATTACATCGGCGGTATTCACTCGGCCTTGCTGAACAGTGAGGCGGTGATTTTTCGGCGTCGTTACTACCATAACGGCGCACACACCGGCGGTATTCTCTACACCAGCGACCCGAACATGACCGACGAGATCGAGGAAGAAATTGAACGCCAGTTAGCCAGCAGCAAAGGGATCGGCAATTTCTCCACCATCCTGGTGAACATCCCGAACGGCGACAAGGAAGGAGTGCAATTTATCCAGATGGGGGATATCAGCGCCAAAGACGAATTCGCCAACGTGAAAAACATCAGCGCCCAGGATGTGCTGAATGCGCACCGTTTCCCGGCTGGCCTGTGCGGCATCATCCCGCAAAATGCCGCCGGGCTGGGCGACCCGGAAAAGGCGCGAAACACGTACCGGAAAGATGAAGTGATCCCAATTCAGCGCCGTTTTATGGCTTCCATCAATAAAGACCCTGAAATACCACAAAATCTGCATTTAATCTTTGATTTTGCCGATGATACAACGATTCAGGGTGCGTAATGGGGCATAAAACGTTAAAATTTAGCCATGTTTTAGAGGCCGGAGCATGGAATATGCGGGTATTAAAGATTGAATGCCCGGAGTGCGGCGCAAAAGCCGTTATCCGCAAAACGAACCGCAAACACCGACAGATTGCAGACATTTACTGTGCCTGTTCAGATGTGGAATGCGGCTACACCTTTGTGATGAATCTGACCTTTTCCCACACACTCAGCCCCAGCGCCAAAACCGGCGATCAGTTGCTGCAAACGGTGTTGAATAACCTGAAACCTGAACAGCGGCAGATGGCATTAGACCTGCTGAAAACCGCTGCCGCCTAAGCCGCATTATGCGGCTTGTAACGTCATCAGTTGCCCCGCCAACTCCGCAATCCAAATCAACGCAATTTGCCTGTCCTGCTCATCATTCCCCTCCATCCCGGCATTTTTGGCCAGAAAGGCAATCCGTTCAACAATCAGTGACTGTTCAAACTCCCTATCCATTAGTCATCTCCTACAGCTAATAGCGCCTACGTAACAATATATTTCAAAATATAAATACGAAGCTAACAAACTATTAGCGGTTCCGTTTTTGTCGTCTACCAACGGACATCGAGCCTTGTTCTCAGTAGCATCTCTGCATAATGTAGCGGCTTTAGTCTTCCTTAATGATACAAGAAAAAAAACCAATTTAGGCGAACCATGACGCTAGGGATAATTTTAAAAAAAATAGACATGGTCATCTTTTACAAAAAATATTAATAAAAAATTAAAAAACCGAAATTCAACTATTTATTTTTACTATTTTACCATGACTTTTAGAATATTGTAAATTACCACTTTCGATATCATCCATCGTTACATCATGATTAAAGACATCCTTCGCACTATAACTAGAATAAAATACCGGATTAATCATTTGAACTGTGCTTTCATCTCCTCCAGACACCCTCAGCGAATATTTAACAACAACACCAACTGACTGATCTCTTTCAATAGAAATTATTGTCTCTGCCCTCATATTATTGGGCAATAAAAAACTCACATTATTCAACAGGCACAAAATAACACAAAAAATGGGAAGCTTTTCCTCATCAATAATTTTCACATCAAAAACTTTAATCTCACGTGAGAGCAAGTTTTTTACCTCAACAATCAGATTATCGAAATCTATGCCATCTGAACAGTTGAGTAAAGATAACACTTCATTTATTATTAAAAGTTCTTTTTTACCTACATTTTCTTTTAAACGACAAATATCACCCTCAATTGAATATGATTTTTTATCATTAAGGCAATTCCTTATCCTTATAACCTCCATACCTTTTAAACCAAATTTTTTCTTGAAATGCTCATCATCAAACATTCTTAGTTGCAGCTTTATTAAATCCGGGAAATACTTTGAAAACTCCCCCCTAGAAGAATTAGCCAAAAAATCATCCATCCCGAGCCTAACACTTAGGAAAAGATAGTTTCTTAAAATATAATCCCTAACCACCCCTTGATCTCGACAATAATTGTGAGCAACAAAACCACCAATTTCAATTATATTTCTCGTGACATTTGGAAGTTCACGCAAAGTAACAAAAAAAAGTTCCACATCACTATCATTAAATGAATTTTCTTTTATTCTAGAAATAACCTTCTCAATTCTAGAAATAGCGGAATTCTTTTTCATTTCACCATTTCCTTTTATACTCAACACTGTGAATAAAAATTATAACCTCAAGGCAAGATATGTAATACATGATTATTTATCTTCCCCAAAATTACGGACTATTCAACCAGTATAGACATCACGTTAGCTCCAATTCCACCCCGGCCAAAGCTCGCGATCTCCCGTCAGACGCACCTCCTCCAGCCTGCCATTGACCATTTTCAGCGCCCTGCCCTCACTCATGGACAGATTGCCGCCCCGTATGAGCACATCAACCAACCCCGGATCAGGCGGAAAACCTCTCAAGTGCAACAGTTCCGATAATCGTCGCCGTAGGCCCGGCGTACAGTTATTGACAGAACTCCAAGCGGCGGCGGGGCCGCCAGAAACCCCGGCCCCCGCTGATGCGGTGGCCTGTTTCGGGACAATCTTCCATTGCACCGTTCGGGTGATGATCGCGGAGTGCGCCCCCAATAATGGCGAGTACACCCCCTGAACCTTTTGCACGTCTTCGGCGTACTGATTGGCACGCTCGGTCACTTCATAGGACAGGCGCACCACCAACGCATCACGCGAGACTAACGGCCCGCCCTGCGCCTGTGTGTATGCCGCCCAGTCGCCTACATCTGCCGCCGCCAGCACCGCATCCATCGCCGCGTTATCCAGTTGCTTATCACCGAGGCGACGCAACTCGCGGTAAACCGTTACCGGCGCGCCGCCAATTTGCTGAAACTGCCGGATACGCCAGCGCGACGCCCAGGCAGATACCGCCTTTGCCATGTCGCGCAGGCTTTCCCCGGTTTCCTCGTCGGCCTCTCCATCCAGTGCGTAACCATCGATATTCTTGCTGATGTACTTGGCGATATAACCCGTAGCACTGCCTTTTTCCTGATCAATCGGTTCATAGTGGAAGCGGGCTGTTTGCGCCTTTTCGCTGTTCAGTTCGTCGGCATCTTCCCTGCGGGCGTGATACGCCATGATGTCGCGCACTTGTTCGATATGTTCCGGGCGCATGAACAACAACAAGTGCCAATGTGGCGTGCCATCGTGATGCGGCTCGACGACCCGGAAGCCAAACACGCTAATCTCTTCACGTGACAGTTCCGCCCGTATACGCGCCCAAACACCGCACAGGTATTTCTGTGTGTCGCGTGGACTGGCCCCGCTCCACTGTTCGACGAACCCGCCGCCGCTATGCACTGCGTGATACCGTGATGGCGCGGTGATGGTGTAAAACTCTCCGGCGCAGCCCATTTCCTGAGCCAAATCCTCAAAGCCGCGCATTCTCACCATCAGCTCACAGCGGCGGATCGCCGGGTTAGCGTTGCTGGCGTTAACCTTGTCATCCAGAGAAACACGGTTTCCCTCTTCGTCTTCCAGTTCAAACGCCTTGAAAAACTCCCGGTTACGCCGTTTCTGCTCTTTCCATTCATCCAGCGTGGAGCGTGAGACATACGGTGACGCCGCTTTTTGCACCTGGCCAACCGCGATCGCCATGTGTTCCCGCTGGATATCACGGCGGCGTTTTAATCGCGCCCGCCACCACTCTGGCGACATCATGCGTAACAAGCCAGATTCGGCTTTCTCGGTGGATAACGGGCGGCGGCCCTTGGTAAATTGCGCCCAGTACGGCGGCTGTGTTCCGGCTTGCAAGGTCAGCAGGCCGAGGTGACGGAATGACAGCAGGGTGATGTACCTGTCTGTTAGTTCCCCGGTGTTCCTGATGCGGTTTTCGGTGTAGTCGCGCAACGATGCGGCCATAAAGTCGGCCACCTGCTGTGACAGGGCACGGATGTTGTCACGGTCATAAACCGGCAGCTTTTCCAGATCATCGCCGAACGGGAACGGCAGATCTCCCGCCGCACGCTGTTGCGTCTGGTATCGTTCGGTAACGGTGCGCAGGCGTGGCAATACGCTTTTCCCCAGGGTACGGAGTAAAAACGTATTGGCCCGGCGGCGGCCCTTGTGCCCATCGGATTTAAACAGCTTTTCATAACGCTGGCCGAAATACTTCGCCAGATAATCCGGCATTCCGGCCAGGTACTGCTGACGCCACTGGTGATCCAGCGGGTTAAGATGCCAGAGACTGCGCTCAACATAGGTTAAGCCGTCCGGTTCATTGCGGGTAAACTGCTCACGTCGCCACTGATTGACGACGTGATAAGCGCCATTGTGTTCCGGGTTCATTCACTTAACCCGGTTCCAGTGTTTTCTAACTGTTCAAAGGCATTCAAGCACAGCAGGGAAAGGCGCTCTGCTTCGGTCAGCATGGTGGTGATGTCAGTAACCGTTCCACGCCGAATTTCAGCGCAGAGCGACCGATGCACAAAATCATTCACCAGCGTAATCGGCGTTTGGTATACCGCGAGGGTGGACAGATAAGGCTGTGCGCCGTCCCGGTTATCGCATTGCACTTCCCCCAGCGCAAAGTCATAACCCACTTTCGCAATCGCATAACGCCCATTGATATCCACACGGTTATAAGCGGGGTTTTGTGGCATATCCATTAGATAAGCTCCTGAGCGGAATGCTCAAAACGTTCCGATTCCTGGCGGATCAGCTCCACCACTTCGGCGGCGGAGAGGTCACGTTGTTGAGCGCGGACAGCCAGCGCAGCAAGGCGCAGTGAGAAGGAAAAATGCTGCTCTTTGCGCTCCTCCAAGCGAGCTTTATTCAGCAGTTCGATCAGTGCGCCATCAGCGGCGGCATTCATGGGCCTTAATTTGGTTGCAATCATTACGGTTTCCTTTTTTCAGGTAATACGAATCCCTGCCCGATAAAGGGCATTTATTCGTTGCTATGGGTTAATTAATGAATGGGTGACGGGTTCGGCATATTGCTTGTGCCGTTTTGATTACGGGTTTTCAAAAAATCATCCGGGCCAAATAGCGCGGTTTCATCGCAAATAGACCGGATGCGCTTAATTGCGCTCCAGATAGCGGCGCGCTCTTCCGCCGTAAACTGATGCCATGAGTAATTGACATGGCGCGATTTCAGCTTTGGCTTTGCAGAAAACAGAATAATTTCACGGGTATCCAGTGCAGCACGTTCCCAAAATGAATGAGCGCGGGATTCACCTTTAAACACGATATCCCGGCAACGCTGTATCCATTTCTGATGATCGACAGATTGAGACATATTCCCTCCTGATTACCGGTTAAACGCCCCTTTCGGTGGGTTCCAGCGGCGGCCATCTGGCCGAATAATGATGCCCTGCTTGCCTTTGCCATGACGCACCTCTACGGGAAGCGATGCCCCGGCCTGGTTATTCCGCAGGAAAGGGGCAATTGAGATCGGCTTTTGCATTGTTCCTCCTATTGGTAACCGCCCACAGATAGACGGTTGCAAATAGGTGCCGGGATGTTTCACCACGCCCGGCGCGTGGTTTCCCTGGTGTTGTTATTATCCGATTGTCAGCGATGCGCCTAACCCGCTCAGAGCATCCAGCGTTGACGCCATTGCCGGGTTAGCCTGAATGCGAGACTGTACCGTCAGGCCAATCAACGACAGGTAACGCACCCCGTCGCTGATGGTGCTTATCAGGCTATGGCGTCGCGTCTGCGTCATACGCTCATCCGATACGCTCTCGGCGGCTACCTTCCCTACTGCTGCAGTGGCTTGCAGCACATAGGCGGTAAGCAGCTCTGTTCTGGCCTCATTCACTGGCACCGCTGGCAGACAGTTCAGTTGCGCCAAAAGCCCATCGATCAGCGTGGCATCCTCGGTGATGTCGGTCAGCGTCAGCAGTTCTTCACAGGTCAGCTTGTGGGGCTGATCTGGATTCAGCTTGTTACGCAGGATTTGCTGATTCATCCCCGCCGTGCGCGCCAGCTCCGCCAGATTGTGACAAAGTGAAAAGGCCCGGCAGGCTTCATCAAAGTGCGTCTGTTTAGCGATCTGGTAATCAAACATGGTTTGCGAACTCCAGAAATCCCAATATCGAACTAATTGAGTGAAATATCACAATCGGTGAGCGCATCAACGGTCATAGCGGCGATGTTGATCATCACCTTTTCACGCTTTTTATCTTTGCGCAGGCGGTGACGAGTTAAGCGGCCATCGGCCAGCATGTCGTTGATGGTGTCGATAGAAAGGCCGGTCAGCTCGCTGTATTTCTCAATCGAGACAGACGGCACGGCCAGGGTGATTGATATTTGAGGTCTCATAATGCAACATTCCCTATTGGCTTGTGGTGAGCCGTGTTTAGTACCTATGAGTATCTTGTTTCGAGATAAAAATAGATTCCCGAAAAGAGATAGTCAAGACATTTATTAACCATTCGGGATGTGTATGGATTTACGTCGAGGTGGAAAAGCAGCTATTGACCGTATGCTAAAGGCATATGATTTACCGACGAAGCAGGCCTTGTGTGAAAAATTAGGTATAAGTAACAGTACATTAGCTAACCGCTATCTCAGAGATACTTTCCCTGCCGATCTCGTGATTCAGTGTGCCTTGGAAACCGGAGTTTCTTTACACTGGTTAGTGACCGGTGAGAACGATAGAACCAGTCAAAATGAGCCTATTCCTTCGCCAGAGCCGTTCCACAGCCATGAAACAGTTGATCTATCACAGGAAGTAGAACCAGAAAAAAAGTTCTCAAAATCGAACATCATTGATTTCAAAATGGGTGGCCGAGGTGTAATTGAGAGATTACTAGAAGCTTACGGATTTAAAACAAGGCAAGCTTTGTGTGACCATTTAGGCGTATCAAAAAGCACACTCGCTACACGCTACATGCGCGACTTATTCCCAGCAGAATGGGTTATTCAATGCACAATCGAAACTGGTGTCTCTGCTCAATGGCTAACGACAGGTGAAGGGCCAATGTTCAATGACACAACAAATGACTCGATTGCTATACAACGGCAAAAGCTGGTTGATGAAAAATCCCACGATCCAAACTGCGACTTTATGAATTTTGGGACTGGTGCAAAGGCCACGATTGAGCGTCTTGTCGAGGCGTATGGGTTTAAGAATCGTCAGGCTCTATGTGACCATCTCGGTGTATCAAAAAGCACTTTAGCTAACAGATACATGCGTGACTCTTTTCCTGCTGATTGGGTCATTCAGGCTGCTTTAGAAACCGGCGTATCTTTACGCTGGCTCGCTACAGGTGAAGGCCCAAAGTTTGATGACGCAAGAAATGACGTGATCGCTATACCAAGGCAAAAGCTGATCGATGGAAAACTCTACGATTCAAACTACTATATGTTTGATAAGGCTTTTCTGTCCGATGGACTGAAAGACCCAGTTGTCATTCTGGATGGAGACATAACCTACATTGCCGATCGCCAGTTTGACGAAGTAGTTGATGGTAAGTGGCTGGTTGAAATTGAAGGCCGGACCAGCATCAGAGATCTGACCCGTATACCAGTAGGGAAAGTGCGCGTTAGCGGGGCTGGGGCGGAGTTTGATTGTGGGCTGGGAGATATTCAAATTATTGCCGAATGCAAAGGTTTTTATAAAGGATTATAGAAAATGACAGATCTGCCAGACCCTAACGATATGCTTGTATCAGCTCAAAATAATTTATTATTTTTTTTAAAAACTTTATATCTTCACTTCTCTCCAGATTGGGAGCAAAATTTTTTACCACCGATCGATGAAACCAGTGAGCAAAGGATAAAACGACAGATAAAGGAAAAAGAAAGCTTCTTACAATCTGGCTTAGTTATTCTTTTTAATTCTGCCGAGATTTATATAAAATCTTTAATTGCATCAGAGAATGTTTTCTTTTTACTTAAAGACATTAAAGATGCAAGCAGGTCAAAATCTTTTTTTGACTGTCAGACAATTGATGCTGTCGATTTAAACTTAATTTATGAAGGTATATCATCAAAAAAAATTCCAGATACGTTTAAAGAAACCTATGAATATTTGAGAAAAGAGCGAAATAAAGTAATCCATTTAGGAAAAAGCAATAACATTGAAATAACAAATTATTTCATAAAATCCTTCATAGTCCTATCTAAAGAAATATACAAAAAACCATTGATAGATATGACACATATACTTTTTGACTCTAAAAACCTATCATCAGAAGAAATTGAATCATCAAAGAAGAATTATGCTTTAGCCATAATAGAAATATTTAAGGAATTCTTCCCCATCAATAAAATAATTAAAGAGATTTATAAGTTAGACAACGAGCCGAGACGATGGGATAGATGCATTAAATGTAACATACCTGATACAACATTAGCTGTCATATCAAATAAAACATCATTATGTTTAGCCTGTGGTTTTAGCAACGGAGTTTGACATGGAAAATTTAAAATACATCCCATTCGGTCAGGTAGATTTTTCTGATACTTTTTTTGACTCACTAAAATCTGATTACTCTCATGGCTTTGTTGAATGGTTTGGGAAGAAATGTAATTCACCACAAGACAAAGCATATGTGCTTTACGATGAAAACAACAAAATTGATGGCTTCATGTATCTGAAAATAGAAGAAGGTACTGTAGAAGATACTGAGCCACAGTTAACAGCACATAAGCATTTGAAAGTTGGCACATTCAAATTTAACCAAAAAGGAACATTACGGGGCCAGCGTTTCTTAAAAAAGATATTCGACCATGCTCTGGCTGAAAAGGTGGATGATATTTACGTCACGGTTTTTGATAAACATAGCTATCTTATCAGATTATTCCAGTTATATGGATTTGTAAACGTAGGGACAAAAACTAGCCTGAATGGGACAGAGAATGTATTAGTAAGAGATATGGGGACAGAAGAACTAACAGGTGATCTGCTTTCTGACTATCCATATATCAACAATAGAAATAAGGAACGTAAATTTCTTCTTTCTATATACCCCACATTTCACACCCGGCTCTTCCCAGACTCAAAGCTCATCACTGAATCACCCGATATTATATCTGATGTGTCGTATGCCAACAGTATCAGAAAGATTTACATATGTGCGATGCAGGATGTACTGTTGATGAAAGCACATGACATTATCGTCATATATAGAACGAGTGATAACCAAGGCCCAGCCTACTATCGTTCTGTAGCCACATCTTTATGTGTTGTTGAAGAAGTTAAAACAATAGATAGCTTTGACAATGAAGAAGGATTCATTAAATATTGTTCACGCTACAGCATATTTACTGAGCCTGAGCTACGTGGCTTCTATAAAAGCAGAAAATATCCTTATGTAATTAGCTTTACCTATAATCTAGCTTTACCAAAACGGCTAAACCGTGCTAAACTAATTCAGGATGTCGGATTAGATCCAAATAACTATTGGGGTGTTTTGAAATTAACGGATGATCAATTTGACAGAATAACAGAATTAGGTGAAATCAATGAAAGTATTATTGTCAATTAAGCCGGAGTTCGTCGAGAAGATACTCGATGGTTCAAAGAAATTTGAATTCCGTAAAGGGATTTTTAAAAACCCTGATGTAAAATCAGTCGTCATTTATTCCACAATGCCGGTAGGAAAAGTGGTTGGTGAATTCGATATTGATGCAGTAATCGAAGATGAACCATCTAAAGTCTGGAGCAAAACGAAAAAGTACGCTGGAATCAGTAAAAACTTTTTCGACGAGTATTTCGGTAGCAAAGAAAAGGCTTTCGCCATCAAAATCGGCGACCTGCGTGTTTATGAAACACCACTACAACTCAGTGCATTAGGTGAAAACATCACCGCTCCTCAGTCTTACCGTTACCTCTAAGGTGGCCTTGGCCACCTTTCGCTGTTTGTTTGCTCTCACAACATCCATACATTGATGACTGTTTTTATACACAGTAAATATGCCTCCCTCAGTTTACAGGGGGGTATATGGCTGTTCGTAAGTTGGCATCAGGGAAATGGTTGTGTGAGTGCTACCCATTCGGGCGTGAAGGCAAGCGGGTACGCAAGCAGTTTGCTACCAAAGGTGAAGCGTTGGCATTTGAGCGCTTCACGATGGAAGAGAGTGAAAACAAGCCCTGGCTTGGCGAAAAAGTGGATAACCGCAGCCTGCGGGAGATTATCGATCTGTGGTTTTCTCTTTACGGCCGCACACTGGCCGACCCAAAAAGGATGATGGCGAAACTTGATATCATCTGCACCGGTTTGGGCAACCCCAAAGCCAGAGAACTGAGCGCCGCCGATTTCGCGCATTACCGCGAACTGCGGTTAGCCGGGCAGATGACTGACTCAAGCGGCATCCCTCTGGCTGTCGTCAAACCACGCACTGTCAATCTGGAACAACGCAACTTATCTGCCGTTTTTGGCACACTGAAAAAACTGGGCCACTGGGATGCCCCCAACCCGTTATCCGGCTTGCCAACATTCAAGATAGCCCAGCAGGAACTGGCGTTTCTGGCTCCCAATGAGATAAAGCGCGTACTGGATGCGTGCGCCGAATCTGCTAACCCGCATCTGTTGCTAGTCACAAAGATATGTCTGGCAACAGGTGCGCGCTGGAGCGAAGCGGAAGGGCTATCAGGCCAGCAAGTCACGCCCTACCGCATCACCTACACCCGCACCAAAGGCAAGAAAAACCGAACCGTTCCCATCAGCCGAGAACTGTATGATGAGATCCCACGTAAAAGCGGCAAGCTGTTTTCCCCCTGCCGCAAAGCCTTTGAGCGCGCCATTAACCGGACGGGAATTCAGCTTCCAGATGGACAATGTACCCACGTACTGCGCCACACTTTCGCCAGCCACTTCATGATGAACGGCGGCAATATACTGGTGCTGCGTGATATCCTCGGCCATGCTGACATCAAAATGACTATGATCTACGCCCACTTCGCGCCTGACCATCTGGAAGACGCCATTACTAAAAACCCACTTAACGGCCTGAACTGGTCGCCAAAAAATGGCGGCAGGGTGGCGGCAGCGAATGGCAATCACTCCTTTTCCTCACCACTCATCACATAATAACATTTTGTTTTTATTGTAATTTGTTGTTTTCACTACCCGTCAGAAGGAATGTAGGAATTTCGGACGGGGGTTCAACTCCCCCCAGCTCCACCACTTTTTAGTTGTTTGAAGTATACTGAAGTCTACTAAGCCCGCATGGAACCAGCCTTGCGGGCTTTTTTACGTCTACAGAAGTCTACTGAGATTTGCTAGAAGCTACTCGTTATGGCACCCTTTTTGGGACCCAACACAAAGGGTCCCCAAATCGAGGGTCCTAAAATGGCAAAGATCGCTAAGAAACTTACTGACACCGAAATCAAAAATACCAAGCCAGCAGAAAAGGAGATCAACCTTTTTGATGGCGACGGCCTGATGCTACGGATCGCTCCTCTCTCTGTAGGTGGCAAGAAAAACTGGTATTTCAGGTATGCGGTACCAGTAACTAAAAAGCGAACTAAGATGAGTTTAGGAACTTATCCTCATCTTACCCTTGCCAAGGCACGAACTTTACGTGATGAATATTTGTCATTGCTCGCAAACGGTATCGATCCACAGACTCACAACAACGATAAAGCTAATGCTCTTAAGGATGCCACTGAGCATACGCTACAGGCTGTTGCAAGGAAGTGGTTAGATGAGAAGATTAAGACCTCCGGTATTTCTGCAGACCATGCAGAAGACATCTGGCGGAGTCTGGAACGAAATATTTTCCCCGGATTAGGCAATGTCCCTATCAAAGAAATCCGGCCTAAGCTGTTAAAGCAGCACCTTGACCCAATCGAACAACGAGGCGTATTAGAAACTCTTCGCCGTATCATTTCGCGCTTGAATGAAATTTTCCGTTGGGCTGCGACAGAAGAACTTATTGAGTTTAATCCCGCTGACAATCTCGGCCAGCGCTTCAGTAAGCCTAAAAAGCAGAATATGCCAGCCCTTCCCCCCAACGAACTACCAAGATTTATGATTGCTCTGGCTAATGCATCCATAAGGTTAGAAACACGTATGCTGATTGAATGGCAGTTGTTGACCTGGGTTCGACCAGGAGAAGCTGTTCGCGCCAGATGGATGGATATAGATATCGATAATGCCGTATGGGACCTCCCAGCCGAGTTTATGAAGATGAAACGCCCTCATAAAGTCCCATTGAGCAAAGAAGCTTTACGCATCCTTGAATCAATGAAACCAATCAGTGGTCATAGAGTGTGGGTTTTCCCCAGCATCAAAACTCCCTTCAACCATATGCATGAACAAACAGCAAATGCAGCAATCATTCGTATGGGCTTTGGTGGAGAGCTTGTAGCTCACGGTATGCGGTCAATCGCAAGGACGGCCGCGGAAGAATGCGGTAGATTTAGAAAAGAAGTACTTGAATCAGCTTTGGCTCATACCCAAAGCAGCGAAATCATCGCAGCGTACAATCGTGCCGAATATCTTTCGGAAAGAACGGAGCTAATGCAGTGGTGGGCCAATTATATTCAAACACAAAAACATAAGGTGTGTGATTCATAGATATCGTTTCAATTTTCTCAGTTCAAGTTCGAGCTTGTAATTCTGCTCCTGTATATGCTCTTCATCGGGATGATAGTTCGCATGAACTGCATCAGAATATGGTGTCTGCTCAGCGAGTTCGAAGTAGCGCTCCATCGGGGTTTTACCGTTGTGAGCGCTATTCTGACCTGCCCCCAGTGACCTGCTCCCCGTTGATTAACACGCACTATCAACTGTATTGTTGTTAACAAAAGTACTCTTGTACCGGGAAGTTATGTCGTGCTGACAGGTGCTGATTCACTTGATGACGATCAGAAGGCTGTATTCAGTTATGACTGGTTTCGTGTAAGAGTAACTACAACAGGAATGCTGCGTAGCATCTAGGAAGACAGGGGTCACTGGAAATAAAAATCGCCAGACCGAAGCACACCAAAGTGCTTCGGATATCTGGCCTACACCTTATCGCACCGGCGGTTATACCCTGTTCGTCAAGTTGCGCTCATCGTTTCATGAACAGGGGATGTATGGGCTACCCACCACAACATCATCAAAACAGCTCAAAGGACTCAGTAGGTTATGCCGGAGCAGCAATTTTCAGATAATTGAGCCGTAAATCTGATACCGCGTGGAAGTTCAATACTGACGGCTTTTCGGTCTTCAAAAAAAATATTTTTTGTCGGAATGGGTACAGATTTAATAACGTCGCCGACCAACTTCCCGTTTACGTAACGTTGAGTGTCGTAATAATCAATAGAGCCGCTAATTACTGCTGTATAACTATTTCTGTCCTTAATCATGTCTATATACATAGATACTGCGGTGTATTTTTTATCAAAATCGTCATGATAAATTTTACCTGCCAGAGGTTGTAGACCATACATGCGGATGTGGCGAACGCGGTCTTCCTTAAGCAGACTGCCTACCTGCTCTGAATTTTCTGCTACGTTCGAGACGGAAGACTGCATTTCAGTTTTCAGATAAAGTGTCTTTTCGGATGAACTTTGGGCCGAACATCCTGCAAGAAGCAGACCTGAAATTAGAACTATACCGGTGAAGATTTTCATTCTGACTTTCCCTTTTTCTTCAATAAGTTTCTTCACATATCGGCAAATTTAGCTTTAGCTTTATTGGTTTCAGGTAATGACTTGGATGACAATGAAAACAGATAGTCTCCCACTGAAATGAAGCTGGATTCTTTATCCATATTTACATTGTTCACCATATAACCGAATGGATTACATGTCCGGTTAAAACGATATTCATTCGCTGGTCCCCAGCGGACTCCATGTCGCCAGCACCGGAGGGCAATCCTGCCCGACGAGCACGGAAGGTACTAACCCACATTCAGCACCAGATATCAGCCTTTCACACAGTCAATCGCCGCGCGCAGGTTTTCTCCGTTATACCGGATATTGGCGTCATAACTGTTGTCAGCCTCTTCCATAACACCTGGTTGATGAGTCAAGAGACGCATCTACCTTCTTCGACCGTTTTGTGCCAAGCAAACGTTGCATGTATCCTGCCGTATTGATTCTTGCGGATCAGGTCTAAGGAAAAATGCTAACTGCTTATTGCTATACAAATGCACAAGATAAAAGTTTATAGGAGTCCAACTGCGTTAAACATTCTGCATAGACATCCACCAAGTTTAGTAATACACCATTTAACTAAAACGCGCTGTATTATTAGCAGGAATCCCGTCATGGCCTTCGACGGCAGTTAACGAATTCGTTATTATATAAATCCAACGGCATTGTTGGCCGGATGCCCGAAATCCCCAAACCGTTTAACAGGAAGAGCTGGTGAACATGGAATTGGATGAAATAATAGACATGGCAGTGACTTCACCGGCGAATCACGTACCAGATTTTGTGGCCGTACGTTCCGTTACGATGACGTTGCCCTTTGCTGAGCTGACTTGGGAAAACTTCGAAAAACTCTGCTATCGGTTAGCGGGGAAGGATGCGGATATTGAGTCACACAGTCTGTATGGCAGAACAGGCCAGGCACAGCAGGGAATTGATATATTTGCGAGGAAGCGCAACGGGCGATACAACACCTGGCAAGCAAAACGCTATAAAAAATATACAAATAACGATCTTAACAGTGCCTGTGCAATATTTCTGTCAGGCGGATGGGCGGGTAAAACGGACATCTTTTATATTGTCGTACAATGTACTGTTGATGATGTAAACCTTCAAGACGCCATTGAAAAACAAGCTGAGAACTTTCGTACTCAGAATATTGTGTTAAAAGTTCTGGGTGGACATGACTTGAGCACTGCTTTACGCGACCATCCGGATATCGTTCTGGAATTTTTTGGACGAGAATGTGCAAAACATTTTTTTGGCGATACTGTCAGTCAGGATCTTCTTAACAAGCTTGATGGTGGGGAAATCCAGAAAGTCAGATCGCAACTGCTGAGAGTCTACCAGGCGGGATTTGAGCTACTTGATAAAATCCCAGTCAATGCCCCAACACCTTTTTCCGACCAGCCGATTGAACCCATTTCTCTACTCAAACGTTTCTCCGCTCCCGATGTTTTACTGAGAGAAAACGTCAAGAATCATGCCCCCGAAAAAAAAACTGCCGAAAAGAAGGATCTTGCGCATGATCAGCAGCCGATTGAAACGCATCCACAATCCCGAGGTGAAGAAAGCCGCCAGGCTGAACAATATCGACGAATCCCCATTCTGAACTGGTTAGCGCAATCTGATCAAATTGCTGTTATTGGTCATGCTGGCACAGGAAAGAGCACTGTGCTGCGCTGTCTGGCGCTTGATCTGCTTGGGGAGCAAAATCATTTTACGCACGTGGCAAAGAAATGGGGACGCCATCTTCCCTTATTCATCTCATTCGCAAAGTGGGTACGTCTGACGGAAGCGAATGGCGGTGTCGTGAGCATTAAAGCGTTAATCCGGGAAACATGGCAGCAGCAGTTGACGGCAAATCTGGTCGCTTTGATCGATAAGGCGATTGATGAAAACCGTGTGGTACTTTTTGTGGATGGCCTTGACGAGTGGGCTAACGAGCAAGCCGCTCGTACCACACTTCAGGCGATGCTGACTGTGGTCTCTGCACATAGCATTCCTGTTCTGGTCAGTGCTCGCCCTGGGGGGCTGACAACCATTGGGGGCATTCCAGATAACTGGGCCGTGGGCGTACTTGCGCCTTTATCGAAAAGGCAGCAAACACAAATTGCCACCATCTGGTTCTCAAGAAACGTAGATCGACATCGCGATCCTGTTCAAAGCGCAGAGTCCGTACTCTGGCAGACAAACCGCTTTTTTGATGAGTTAAACAAGGGCCGTGGGCTGTCCACCCTAGCTGAAACACCACTACTGCTGTTGGGGCTTATTGCTCTTGCTATCCGTCAGTTGGTTCTGCCTATTAACAAAGTTCAAGCTCTTAGTCAGCTCACTGAGCTTCTATTAGAACGCCACCCTCACAGTCGTGCAACCGCAGCGGGAGATGTCGTTCCGCGCTTTTCACCTGCGGCTTCAAATGATGTGCGACGGGAAGCACTTGCCGCACTCGCTTTTAAAATCCGCTCTGAGGGGGGCGATGCCGGGTATCCCATTCATCTGGCCCGAAAATGCATTCAAACGTTTCTGACAGATCCTGAGGGGTTCAGCTATGCGCAACGAGAAGCAATTGAAGTTGCCAATGAAATCCTGGCTGTGAACTCAGAAACCATGGGACTGCTAGTTGAAAAAGGACGTGCGGAAGTCGGATTTGTACACGCAAGTCTGGAAGAATATCTGGCATCGGTTCACATCCACGGCTGGCCCATTGAGCGTATTTTAGAGTTTGTCAGGGCCAATGCTAGCCACTTTCGCTGGAGAAGTGTTTTTAGCGATTTGATTGCCAAAAATAACCGGCGATCTGAGGCAGAGAAAATTGTCAGAGTTATTGACGAGCCTGAAAGTGATGCTGTCGGCGCACTGCAACGCCGTTTACTGCTTGCTAATGTTGTGTTTGGTGGTGCTGAGATAAACAAGCCAACAGCTCTCAGGCTTGCTGAGCAAAGTTTCAGTATTATTACTGGTTCGGGCTGGATAGGGGAAAGGAGTGCGCATCTTGTCGCCGTGTTTGAGGGGGTTTATAACACAACTCTCAGAGAAAAAGCCTCTGCAGCTATCAGTACCTGGGGCATCAAAAGCACCGATTACCTGCATAACTTCTATCACACTTTATCAGCATGGCCGCACTCAGATGAAACGCTGAATATCCTTCAGCACGGTATGAAAGACGAAAACGTCTACAATGCACGGTCTGCTGCTCATGTTCTTGCTTTAAAATACGCCGGAGATGCTGTGGTAGAGGAATGGTTGCTATCACTATTTCGGGGTGATTCAGAATTAATGATTGTGGGGATTGCGTTAGAGGCTCTTGTGCTTGGCTGGCCAAAGAACGATGCATTACCTGCGCTGATTTCTTCTGCGACAGCCTCAAAAGACACACACCTGCGGCTGAGTGCGGTTTTTTGCAAAGTGAAACTATCCATACATGATGATCAAGACTTGGATTCATTGTTGGATTTGCTTTGTTGGTATAGCCGCCTCGATTATTACAACAGAGATCTCGCTGGACTGTGCCTGATATTGGGTTGGAAGGATAATGAGTCAGTCATTAAAAAATGCTTAGATTCGTTTGATAATTCGTTTAGGAGAGATGAAGGGATTGATAAACAAGTAGCGCTTCTATACCTCACAAACTGCAACTCGAAAAATACCGATATTATTGCCTGGATTCTACGCGAACTGGAATCTAAACACCCCTTTCTAGCCAGTTTAGGGATGAACTGGGAATGGTTGTTACGGTTTACTGAAGCAAATGCAGAGATACGTGAAAAAGTCATTTCCACCATATTATCTGAGAGGATGGAGTACAAAGAATATGAGTTGAATCCTGTCATTAGTGGAATTGAAGAACCACGAATCAAACAGCACCTGATAAATAAGGTAAAAACTGCTGAAGGATTTAGAATTTTCTGGTTTTTAAGCCCCTTACTTCACAAGTGGAAGGCTGGTGACCACGAGGTGGATGCTCTTGTTCAAGAAATCTTGCAATGGCCAGATGAAAAAAAACGACATATTGTCAGTTTACTCCCCAAAATGTTGGATAGGGAGGAATGCATTGAAGCTCTGATTAGTATTGCCAAGACCACGGATGGCGTCAGGACAGACCTACTCATGTCTGCTTTTACTCAACTTGATGTTGGTGCAGATGCTGACATCACTGACTTCCTGGTTACCCACTTTTTAACTCAGCCAGACAATATGTACTCAGGCCTCAACAATTTGCTGTTGATCTGTCCGGATGAGCCAAGGTTAAAAGAATACGCGCTTTCAAAACTTGAAGATCGTAATCCGCCCCTTGCAATGATTGCCTCTACTTATCACAAACTATCTGAAGTCCGTTTACAAATAGCAAAACACGTAGGATCTCTTTCCGTTGCCATGCGCCATCAAATTATGGACGCTGCGGCCAGTGAATTTGATAGAAATGGGACTGCAGAAAAAATACTCAGCCGATATGATAATGAGGTTGACGGTCAGTTAAAAATCGAAGGTGCAATAAAATACTATCAGGCATTATTACCCGCAAACGTGGAGCGTCAAACAACTATTGACCGTTTGATATCAGATGCTCAGGTTGCAGCTCCAGATTTTGAAGAGCGCCATGCAGCTGCTTTTGCGGGATTGGTGGCTTACGGTGCCGTGAACGAGTTTGTTCGCCTCGAATGGAATAATAAGCCATTAACTGTTTCACTAGGGCCATATAGCGGAGAATCCAAAGCCCTTTTAAGATTAGTTGCTGAGCGCTGGGATGAAATTGATATGTGTTTCGATAAAAAATTTATGTCTCGAATTAGCGACATAAATTCAGAATACAATTTCTGGTCTCTCATATCCCCATATATTAGTGGGAGTGCATCTTTGCGAGAGAAGTTCATCGCTCACTGTGAAAATTCATCTCATGTTCTGGATGCCCAGACTTTACAATCACTCGCAAGGACATTTCCCAAAAGTGATTTACTTCAGAGGCACTGCTTATCAGCCATTCAAGCGTTGGGAAAAGTAAAAACCAATGACACATGGTCGCTATACCAAAGCTACTTCGAAGCTTCCTATATATTACGTGACCAATTTCCGGACACGCCAGAGCTGACAGTTCAAATACTAAAAGTACTGCAGGATACTGATTTTAGACATGGCATTGCTGCTATGGCGATTTATGATCCTCACCATTCCAGCCTTGATAATCTTGTAGAAAAGGTTTTTCAAGAGGTAGAGTCGCGATCACTATTTGTGACGCCTATCATTCTTGGCTCAGCAAGATCTGATAGCCAGCAACTCGGCGTTGTCGTCAAAAAAATGATAAACCGCCATGATCATGATCTGTGGGATTTTCAGGACAGAATTAACCAGGCACTCAAACTCAGGATGGGAAACGACGCGAATTTTGTCACATTAATGGGCGAATGGCTGGCATCGGTCCCCACTGAAAGTGAAATTTCGAGTTTTTCTCGTTATCTGGCGTCTTTAGGAAAACTTGACGAAGATACTCAGAAATTATGCCAGCATTATCTCAATGAGAGATATATTGCTTCAGGAATTCCAGCTCATGGTTACGATGCCCTCTCTGACCTCATAAGACCTGTCACGCACTCATTACTTGATGTGTTGGCAGGACCTATACACTAAAAACATGGAATTAGGGAGGATGAGGGTGTGTCACTTAACCTTCCTCCTTGCATATTAAAAATTGCTGCAGGAATCATTTCCGAAATGTAGTTTTTGGTTGAATATTGCGCGATTTGAGGCGTTCTTTATCGCTTAAAAACATTCTTTGCATAGTGATAACAATGCTGTTCTGTACAAAAAATAGTTACGAGAAACACCCTGGAGTTTATGTCGATCCATACCTCGAACCACCAAGGAACTGGAGAACCACCTGAGGGTCAGCTGCTTCATCGAACCAAAGGACGCATCAGGCTGACACCGCCAAGGCTGACGACGCTGAGTTTACGCTTACACATGAAAGCGGTAACCAACTCATTCCTATTGTTTGAGGTGACTTATTAATGGTAACTATTTAATGGTAATCACCCTCAATAAGCGCTACCAAGCATTAAGGAGTGACTATCATGTTCCAGCAGAACACTAATCTCGTTCCTGAACGTCGCATCCTGCGCCGGGCTGAAGTTGAAGCCAAAACAGGCTTTAAAAGAGCACACATTTACAACCTGATGAAGGAGGGTAAGTTTCCCAAAGCTCTGCACCTCGGCGTCCGCGCAGTCGGATGGGACTCTGCCGAAATCGATCAGTGGATCACTGATCGCCTCAAAGAACGCGCCTAACTGCTCCCAGTCACTCGTTACCAGGAGCAAGCTATGCAGGTGATTTCTGTTATTTCGACAAAAGGTGATGTGGGAAAAACAACCATTGCAGCCAACCCAAGAGGTTTCGTTGCCGATGCCGGATTGCGCATACTCCTGCTCGATCTGGATATGCAACCTACGTTGTCCTCTTACTATGAGATGATCAGCCACGCCCCTGGCGGCATCGATGAACTGCTGGCTTTCAACAGGCAGGATCTGGGGAAGACTGTCTCCCGTATCGCCATTAATCGTCTGGATCTTGTGCTATCCAAGGATGATTACCCACATTTGTACACGCCGCTGCTTCATGATCCAGACGGCAGGCTGAGGCTGTACTACTTATTATTGTTATTGCCTGTGTTCCAGCCACACGATGACCTCATTGTAATTGACGCACAGGGAGTACGCACAGTCCTGTTGGAACTGGAATTACTGATGTGGCAGCAAGCCATTTCGCCCGTCACGCCAGAAATACCCACCGTAACACCTGCTGCGCAAGTGGGCATTCACATTCTGGACAAAGGGATATCAGCAATTGAAGCCTTTCCTTGTGCAGCAACTCTCCGCCCGCCAGCGCATCACGTTGATGCGTACCAGACTCGTTCTGCACGAGAAATCATATGTAACCTGGCAACAGAGTTGTTGCCCCAGTGGCATGAGCCGTTCATGCAGGTCACAGGAAAAACCAGCGGAGGGTATGCCTATGTCAAATGCCAGTGAATTGGCTCGAGGCCACAAGCAGTTACTACCGCTGATCGAATATGCACTAAAAGAAGGATGGGAGGTTGAGCGTACCTCTCGTGGGCATTTGAAGTTCACCAAGCCTGGTATGCCACCGATTTTCACCAGCTCGACAGCCAGCGACTATTGTGCTGGGCGTAATGCGCGCGCCTTACTACGGCGAACACAGCACCTGTTTGCTACTGACGAATCCTCTCTTAACAAGTGAGGCCGCTATGCCTGACATTTCCATACAAGACCTTGCCGGCAAATTACTGAGCGAAGGCTTCACGAGCAAAGTACAGATTGCCGAGGTGTTGAGCGCACCTATTGCAGAAACAGCGATGATTGTCACGCTCGACGAACTATCACCCTATGAGTTCAATCCACGCCTGACCCGTAACCCGCTCTACGACGAGATCAAAGCCTCAATACGCGAGCGTGGGCTAGACTCACCGCCCACCATCACCCAGCGTCCAGGGGCAAAGGGCTATATCATTCGTACTGGAGGCAATACCAGACTCTCGATCCTGCGCGAGCTCTGGACAGAGACTAGGGATGAACGCTTCTTCCGCATTCCCTGTCTGTTTCGCCCATGGCCGGAACGTGGTGACATCATCGCATTGACAGGGCATCTGGCTGAGGACGAGCTGCACGGTGGTTTGTCATTTATTGAACGTGCTCTGGGCGTCAATAAAGCACGAGAACTCTATGAGCAAGAGACAGGAAAAGCACTGTCACAATCAGAGTTGGCCCGGCGTCTCAAGGCCGATGGCTACCCCATCTCCCAGCCTCATATCAGCCGCATGCAAGAAGCCATTCAATACTTGCTCCCGGCCATCCCTACGGTTCTTTATGCGGGCCTGGGAAGGCATCAGGTTGAACAATTGACCAGCCTGCGACGCGCTGCTGAACGAGCCTGGTCTGCTTGCGGCACCAATGCGCACCATCACATCGACTTCACCATCTTATTCCAGGATGTATTGGTAATGTTCGACAGTACGCCGGAAAATTTCACTGTCCAGCGTGTACAAGATGAGTTGATCGGACAAATGGCCGATCTGCTGGAGATGGAATACGACACGTTGGCATTCGAGATCACCGACTCCGACCGACGCTGGCAGTTACTCAGTAACGAAGCACCATTGGCTGAATCCGGGGTATCGACCCTACAAGGTAAACCACCACTATCAGCAGCGAAGCACGAAGCCACATCTGGGCCCACACAGTTCAGTGACGCCGTTTCACCAACAAGCAACAAGAAGTCTGCACCATCTGCGTCACCCCCAACTGAACCTGTTAGTCCCCCCCCACAAGGTAAATCAGCAACAGAAAACGGCGGACATGCCGCACTGCTGCAACAGCATGTTGTTTCTCCGGCAAGCACAACTAAACGACTACAGTCGATCCAGCGCCTGGTCGCCAACCATACCGGCGAGACATTGCCGGATTTCGAACGCAATGTCTTGCAATCCATTCCTATCCAAGCCGACAGCCTGTATCCGATCACCGATATCTGGTACATCGAAACAGCACTCAATGAGCCAGCTCGACTACGCACCCATATCGCACAGTTTGCAGCCGAAATCGCTCACGAAGTCGGCGCACAAGATGCCATTGATCCATACGAAAACGGCATCGGATTCAGTTGCCAGTACGCCGATGATAGAGTCAACACAAACACATCAGCATCAATGGCGCTGGCGCTGCTGCACGCTCTGAGTACCCCCTATCTGCCCGCTACACATCCTATTTCAGATACCGCATCTATGATGTCGTTCGGGCAACTCGGGTATTTGTTGCAGGGGATACCGGACGCGAGTAATGACGCAAACGCTGCACCGCGGCGGCTCAATGACAGAGCGCTGGTAAAGCTGTTCCGATTGCTGCGGCTGGCACGCCGGCTGATCGACATGGAGAACGGCAGACAAGATGACCACGACAGCATGTCCGGATCATGAGGAGCACAGCCATGACCGGTCCACACCCTCTCAATCAGGCTGTCATCGCGCAAGCCCTGCATGATTTGCGCAATGGTCAACTACGCAAAGCAAAATCCATGGGATTTGATGACACTGACCTCGATGCACTGAAGCATCCTGCCATGGCCAGCGTGCTGGCCAACGCCAACGTATCCTGGTGTTCGGTAGTGGTTAATCGTGATGTGCTGCGTCGGCTACTGCATCAGGTTGATGATGTCACCGAAGAGATCGTCAAAACAGACCGGCTGCTGCGTCTGGGTGCAAGTACCGAGCTTATCAGCAAATTCTTTGGGCTCACCCATCAGGAAATCGCGTTACGTCGTAGCGTCCTCGGTCTACCCAAAAGAAAAGGACGCCACCCCGTTATGACCGAAGAACAGGATACCGATCTGTGGCATCAATGGTCTGCTGCAATTAAATCACAGCAAGTGGCACTCAATGACGATATGCATATGCTGGGTATCGCAGCGGATCTCGCCGAGGCTACAGGTCTGCCTCTATCCGTTATCTGGAGTGCCATACGCGGATGGATTGATGAAGGACAAACCTGATGACAGGAGGCCAGCCACGCACGAACGGCCCCACTCGACTGAATGAGCTGTTCGACCAGGTGTTCTCCCATCAGCAACCGCAATCTGCTAAGCCGGTTAAACCCACCTCATCGCCTGCGGCAACTGATGGTTTCCTCTTCAGCGGCAATCACCACGACAGTGTGCCACGGGCACTGCTGATGGATGGGCGACTGACCCCGCTTGAACGCAACGGCTGGCAAGTTTTCCGGCTGATGCTCGCAGAGGATGGTATCACCGCGATGCCAACGTACGATCAGCTCGCGCCATGGCTCGCCTCCATGCCGTGCGCTGCCAGAGCGTCTCACGAAACGGTCGCACGCACTCTGATTATGCTACGCCTGACCCGATGGATCAGCCTGGTCAGGCGCAGACGAGATCCACGCACAGGCCGCATTCTGGGCAACCTCTATGTGCTACACGATGACCCACTCACTCCCTATGAGGCAATCCAGCTTGACGCCGACTATCTGGCTCTGGTCAGCCAGTCGCTGACACATACCAGCAAATCCATCCAGCGTGTTGGCGTGTATACGTTACAGGAAATATCTCAGGACCCGATGCTCAGTGGTCAGGTACTGCCGACGCGATTGCAGGTTCTGACACAACGTCTGGCCGCACAGGGCTGGAGCATGGGGTCGGGTTACCCACAGGATATGAACGATCGCGATTCCGAAGAAGGGACAATACCCCCTCTTCGGAATGATGGCGGCCAGACTTCGGATTCCGAAGCAGACCTGAGCGCCTGCAAAATCAACATACTTCGGAATCCGAAGAGCATCAGTACAGTACATATAAAAGAAAATAATAAAAAAATACTTACAGTACCGCGCGCGCAAGGGCTCGGGATGCTTCGTTTGCCTGAGCGCTTTATGGCACTTAGGGTTGAGCAGCAATCCGGTGCTCTGACCGCATTACAGTCGGTTGAACCAACGCAGCACCAGGCAGTCCTCGACGAATGGGATGCCCGATGCACGACAACCGCCATTCGCAACCCCGCAGGCTATCTGTTCGGCATCATCCAGAAAGCCCTGCGCGGTGACTTTCGAGCCTGGGCTGGGCAGAAGGACAACGCCCAAAAAACGCTCGCCGCCAAACCTCATGACATCCCCACGCCACCACGGCCACCTACGGTGAACAGGGATGTCGCACTGGCGCATCTGGCACGGTTGCGCAAATTGCTGGATACCCCTTGAACTCGATATATCCATGAACATCCATGGTTGTCTATACCCGGGGTATAGCTGCACACGCGGCCTTCCATTGCTGGGCACTCGGCTCTTCGCAAAACAGGCTGAATACCAGTGCGGTTTCATGACTGACGGTCTTCCTGTTGCAGCCGAAGCTGACGACTCGTTTCACTACAGAGAATCATCACCATGGCCAGCGAAAACAGTGCCACTGAATCTTTGCAATTGAATCTGGGGTCATTGCGCAGTGCGATGTCACTGACATTGCATACTCACCACGCATCACGAATCTGGCACGGGCGTGCGGCAACAGAAGGCAAACCCGGCATCGTCGGCCTGAACGGATTTGTCTCCATCATGAACAAGCTCAAGCGCGGTGCCGAGCAGGACGATCCCTACTCCGACTGGTGGATGCTGTGCATCGAAGACAAGCTGGCGCTCACCAAAGAACAGCTCCAGATCTTACGCCAACAAGTGGATCAGGCACTGGCTGACGTACCGCCCGCGCTGAGCCTTGGTGAAAACATGAACGTGCAACCAGTCAGACTACCGTTGTTTGTATCCTCGCAACTGGGCTTTATGGCGGTCTATTTACTGGCCGACTACGACGATCTTGCCCGTCGCTTAATCCTGGCTCACCACACTGCACTGATCGACCGTTCAACCCTCGAGCGCTGGCTCAACGACGGTGCCCATGCCCTGCGCAGTCTCTTCAGCCTGGCACAGCAATACCGCTACTCCGGTACCCGGCGCGACGACTTCGCCGCCAACAATGCCGCGGCCCGTGCCGCAGTGGAAAAGTTCGGAGAACTGCCGCAGGACGTGCTCGAAGGCACGCGTCGTTCACGCTTCGCACCGCCCTTGAACCGACGAGGACAAACGAACACGGCCCAATCAAGCACCACTAATCAGACACCATCACCAGTGAACGAGGCTGCTAATACCCCTGCCGATGACAGTGAAAACCCGACAGAAGGTGCAAAAGATAGTGAGGGTGACCACGAATGATCACATCAACTCGCTTCACCATGCTGGAACACACCACCTTCCAGCAGTTGGAACATGCAGGCTACCTAAAAGGCCTTTTAAAACCTTTTAAAGGTAAAGGGGCACTCGATGACTGGGCCAGCCAATGTGAGGCATTACGCAACAACGTGATCGTGCTGGCACAGCGGCAAGTTCTGGCGCCGGCACGCAGCCCCCCCTTCAACCTGCTACCAGTACAACTGGCCCAGCAAGCCACTGGCGCAGGCACCACCTTTCTGCGCTGGCGCAACCTCGACCGCAGCAGCATGGGCGTGGCGCTGTGGCAGGAGATGATGGACAACCCAGCCACGCCGCCCGGACTCATCGACGATTTGTACGCAATCGAAGTCCAGCGGGTCGTGCTGAATATGCAGATTAGCCTGTTACACACACTCGCACGCCAGGCCAGAGACTGCGCCAGCAAACTGACCCATGCCGACGACACTTATCTGCGCCGGACAGGCCATCAGGCAGAGCTGAACCATCCCCCCCAAAGGGAGGCTACATGAAATATCAAGCATCAGCACAACGCCGTTGACTGTTTCCGCCTGCATTGTCTTTCGAATGAGGGCATTTAACATCAACCGGGAGTCATAGGCATGAGTACACATTTCAGCGGCGAAGGAAATATCGGCTCTGCACCAAAGTTCCACGAGTACTCCAACGGCAACGAAGAACCACGCAGGGTGTTACGCCTGAGCGTCTACTCACCGAATGATTCGGCATATCAGATTAGAAAATCAAATACGGTGGTTCGCAATCTGTATTCTTTATAACTTTATATTCTTGATACAGGAATACTCGACGGCATGATTCACATGCCGAGAGAATTCCATGCGGTTATTTTTGTGTGAAAAGCCTTCTCAGGGCAAAGACATCGGGCGTGTGCTGGGTACTACTCAGCGAGGCAATGGTTGCCTCACAGGTTCAAACATCACCGTGACCTGGTGCATTGGCCATCTCGTCGAGGCAGCACCACCCGAGACCTATGGTGAGCAGTACAAGCGCTGGTCCATCGAACAGTTACCCATTATCCCCGAGCGCTGGCGTGTTGAAGTCAAATCCAAGACCGCCTCGCAATTCAACGTCGTCAAAGAGCTTCTGAGCAAGGCAACCGAACTGGTCATCGCGACCGATGCGGATCGTGAAGGCGAACTGATCGCCCGTGAGATCATCGAGCTATGCGGCTATCTCGGCCCTATCCAGCGACTGTGGTTATCCGCGTTGAACGACACGTCGATCCGCAAAGCTCTGTCAGTTCTCAGACCATCTGACGAGACGCTACCGATGTACTTCTCGGCACTAGCTCGTTCCCGTGCGGACTGGCTGATCGGCATGAACCTCAGTCGTCTGTTCACCGTGCTGGGACGACAGGCTGGATACGACGGCGTACTCTCCGTTGGCCGGGTACAAACCCCGACGCTAAAACTGGTGGTTGACCGCGACCGAGAAATTTCACGCTTTGTCTCTGTACCGTTCTGGGCTGTTGAAGTCGTGCTGTCGAGCGAGGGTCAATCTTTCACTGCCGCCTGGATGCCACCTGATACAGCTGCTGATAATGCGGGTCGCTGTCTGCAGGAACCCATCGCCCGGCAGGCAACCGAACATATGCGTGTTACTGGCAGCGCACAGGTAACGTCAGTCGAAACAGAACACATGCGTGAAGGCCCCCCGCTGCCGTTCGATCTGGGAACGCTGCAAGAGGTCTGTTCGAGGCAACTGGGTCTCGACGTACAGGAAACGCTGGAAATCGCTCAAGCGCTGTACGAAACGCACAAAGCAACAACGTACCCGCGTTCAGACTCCGGCTACCTGCCCGAAAGCATGTTCGCCGAGGTGCCTATTGTATTCGATAGCTTGCTCAGGACCGATCCAGGTTTGAAGCCGATCGTCGATCAGTTAGACAGAAACCAGCGCTCACGTGCCTGGAACGACGGCAAAGTGACTGCTCACCATGGCATTATTCCTACGCTCGAACCCGCTAACCTAGCAGCCATGAGCGATAAGGAGCAGGCAGTCTATACGCTGATCCGTACCCACTACCTGGCGCAGTTTCTGCCACATCATGAATTCGACCGTACTACCGCGTACCTGTCTTGTGCAGGCGAGATGCTGCAGGCGGTTGGCAAGCAAGTAGTCGTAGTAGGTTGGCGACAGGTATTCATCGAGCCTAAGCCTGACGACGATGGCGATACCACATCACGCAGTCAGGCCCTGCCACCGCTGAACGAAGGATTGACCTGCCAGATCACTGGCATCGACTGCAAAGCGCTCAAGACATCGCCGCCGCCCCCTTATACCCAAGGTGAACTGGTTAAAGCGATGAAGAGTGTTGCCAAACTGGTCTCAGATCCACGCCTGAAGCAAACATTGAAAGACACCACCGGTATTGGTACTGAGGCGACACGCGCCAATATCATCAAGGGATTGCTTGACCGTGGCTACCTATTGAAGAAAGGCCGCTCGGTACGTGCTTCCGATACCGCCTTCACACTTATCGATGCCGTTCCCGGTGCCATTGCTGATCCCGGCATGACTGCCATATGGGAACAGGCGTTGGATATGATCGAATCAGGCCAGCTCACACTCGACGTCTTCATCGACAAGCAGTCAGCCTGGATTGCCCAACTGATACAGCAGTATCGGGGAGCATCCTTATCCATCAAGATGCCGCAGGGGGCCGCATGCCCCGAATGTGGCACGCCCATGCATCAGAGGCCCGGCAAGAACGGACCGTTTTGGTCTTGCCCGCGCTATCCCGATTGCAAAGGCTCGCTGCCTATCGACAGCGGCAAGCGTAAACGCACCACGCCGCGCAAACGTAACAGCAGTCTCCAGGCATCCTGAGTTACCCTACACCTGAAGAGCCCTGTCACGTCTTCTATGATGACATGCCTCCATCTCGCGTCCGTGCGGGAATCCCGGCGCACCAGCCTTCTACTAAACCGTGCGCACCTCGATATGCTCCGGCAGCGAGGCAAGAAGGCAACTCGTCCATGGATCGCACCAGACGCTTTCCCCCTTATCCGGTATTTCCGTTCTCCATGAAGGGTTTCCTGACGCCTTGCACAGGTGGTCAGGTCTGAGGAAACCCTTCCGGGGTTGGCGGTATTCGTTGCCGTGCCCAACGGCGAAAAACTGGGCTCCCTTTGTGTGTGGATACATGCCAAAGGATTCCGGCCACAACCACGATAACGGCCGGGTGCGATTGCTGCGACAGCGAACGGTTTTGACGACAACCGCATCCTGGAACAGCCCATGGGTGGTTTCTTCCTACCGAGTCGGAGACCAACAGGTCCCCGACACTTTTTCTCCTGAGTGACGACACATCCGTTCAGGCCTGTAGCCCAGAAACCAACAAACAGGAGACCTAATGAACACACACCACACATCCCATACGCTGCAATACGGCAGCGTATGCAGCGGCATCGAGGCAGTCAGCCTCGCCTGGGAGCCACTTGGCCTGCAAGCAGCCTGGTTCTCGGAAGTCGCCCCATTTCCGAATGCCGTACTCGCGCATCGCTATCCCCATATCCCCAATCTCGGCGATATAACCCGCATCGCCGACCGTGTACAAAACGGTGAGGTCACAGCCCCAGACATTCTTGTCGGCGGTACACCTTGCCAGGCATTCAGTATTGCCGGCACACGACGGGGACTCAACGACCCACGTGGTGCCTTAACCCTCAGCTATGTGGAGCTTGCCAATGTCATCGATCAAACCCGTATTAAAAACCATCAGCTCCCCGCCACACTCGTCTGGGAAAATGTCTCTGGCGTACTCAGTGATCACTCCAACGCCTTTGGCTGCCTGCTGGGCGCACTGGCCGGCGAAAGCCATGCGCTCGAACCGCCAGGGGGCAAATGGGCACACGCAGGTCACGTGTCTGGACCCCGCCGTTGTCTCGCGTGGCGGGTACTCGACGCTCAATATTTCGGCGTCGCCCAGCGTCGCAAGCGCGTGTTTCTTGTGGCAAGTGGTCGAGACGACCTCGATCCCTGCGAAATACTTTTTGAGCGAAACAGCGTGTGCGGGGATTCTTCAGCGGGCAGCGCGCCGTGGCAAAAAGCTACCCGAACTGCTGGAGCAGGCACTGCGGCAACAGGCGGCTACGCCGGACTGAAACCCTACAGCAAGGTTGTCATGACGTTCGGTTTCGGTGGCGGTACAGGACCGGTTGACGTTGCCGCCTGCCTGATGGCTGCTGGAGCCAAACATGATATCTGCACCGAGAACTTCCTGCTTCAATCGGTGGTCGCTCCCCTCAGTCATGCACTGAACGCGGTGACTTATAGCAAAGTCTACAGGGAGGGTAGCGCCAATAATGGTATCCCGATGATTGCCGTTACCGCCCAGAACTCCGGCGCAAACGCCGTAAAAGGAGTGACCCCAACCTTGCAGACCAGGGGCGGGCCTGCTATCGCCTTTGCGCAAAACGGACGCGGCGAACTGCGTCTGGAGACCCGTTATGACCAGATCGCTGGCACGCTGCTCTCCAACAGTGACAACCCCGGCCAGAACCAGAACCTGCCAACTGTGTCCAGCATCGCACTACGTGGCAGCGACAAGAGCCATGCCCTGACACCGAACCGGGAAGCACATTTCCACTACACGCCGATCAAACCTGACGGACAGCATTGGCCTCAGTGGAAAGTCAGGCGGTTGATGCCAGTCGAATGCGAACGCTTGCAGGGCATGCCCGACGACTGGACGCAGGTGCCGTACCGTGGAAAACCTGCGGCCGACACGCCTCGCTACAAAGCTATCGGCAACTCTATGGCCGTACCATGCGTGGCGTGGCTGGGTCAACGTCTGCTCCAGGCATTGCAACCATCCAGGTGACACCGTTTCTATAGAACAGAGTGGCGTGTCGTTCGATGGCAGCAATACTCACAGTGCCCACTGTATGTGTTCTTACCAGCACCGCGTTGTATTACTTCTCTACGAGGGTTTTGACCTCCCCACTCATTCTCTCTACGAGGGGATGTTTCTACCGTAATCAGTGCCAATATGGGCGCAACCTGATGCGTTTTGTTCCACGCACGCGGGCCATCATCACGCCATTCTGAATATATGTTCGCTGGCGTAGCTGGCAACACCCCAGGCAGTCAAGGCCATCAAGACTGCGGCACGCTGATAGCGTGTTGGCTTTCACCATCACAGGGCGCTTAGCGTCCATTCATTCCACCCACAAGGGTCCCCATCCCTTGTGGCTGGGGAGTTCCTTTTTTGGAGACTTTCCCATGGATCATCAAACTATTCGCAATCAGATGCAGTCATTGGTGCGTGACCACGTTCCTTCCAATGCCCGCCGCTTCAAGTTCAACATCTTCGACGGACAGCCCAAAGTATCTGCACTGGGCTTTCACATTGACCCCAAACCTTTTGAGGGAAAAATCATCGCCAGAACGGAGGACGCCATTGTCGTCAAGACCGGCCGAATCGAGTTCGCCGTGCTTGACCGGACGCTTGTGACCGAAGATCCGGGCGAAGGTGCCAAGGTACAGGTAGAGCCCTATGCGCGGCACCGCTTCGACGGCCTTCGTGCAGACACACCCGAAGAGCGCACCGAATACACCGCCGATGGTACGCCCTACAAGCTCAAGACGTATATTCTCGGCTCTGCACCCGCCAGGCTTCCGATCCCACAACCTCGCTGCCCAGAGTTACAGGAACTTATCAGGCAACTGGAGGAACTACCGGCCCCCGATGGCTTCCGTCGTATTACACACCTGTTGGTTGATGCCGGTGCGCGGGATTTCACCTGGGTCGATCCGCTGCCCCAGGACATCATCGCCACACCACCGGCGATCAGCTTCAACACAAGCACGGCGAAATTCGATGGCCGTGTCACCGTGCAATACGAGCGCACCGACGACCTCTATGCCGTGGTGCTGCGTCACGATGGAGAGTTGGTCGAACGGGTTGACGGTGTGTTCTTCGATAGCCTCGGGGAGGTACTGCTCAGGTTGATCGATGATGGAAGCTGGCGTCGCATACGTGTGTGCACCATTCAAAAGCCGCTACGGCGTAAGTCATAACGCTGCAGAGACACCCCGTCTACACGCTGGGTTAGCTGACTAACATCGTTTACTTACCGTGCCGCTACTGGGTCGAGCGCCAATGCCTTGTCCCCAGACAACGGTTCTTCACCGTATTGCACGGCATACCATTATCTCAGGAGTACCTATGACTTTACGCTTCAAAGGAGCCGAACTGCGGTCCGTCATCGCCGAAGCCGTTGCCAATCAGTGCCGCATCATTCTGGTCAAGGATCAGGGTGTTTACTGGCTCGCCGAGCATGGTGAACGCCATCCCGATGGGCGTCAAAAGCTGATCGCCTACGCGGTTGGCTGCAACCCTGACATTGACCCCTTTGACGACTGGTGGGAACGTTCACGCGCTGAGTTCGGTAGTGACGATTTTGGCGAATTTTTCGAACCTGGTGACAGGGTGTTTACCGACATCCTGGATGGAGCTGGCGATCTCGACGTGTCCGCTACCGCAACACATATTTCCCTGCAAGTTGTGACGACAACCCTCGATAGCGACTAGCCTTCGCCCCCCCGTAGCCCCCTTGATGGCTGATGTATACCCGTCAGGCTTCAAGTTGCAGGTGTGTTGGCTTTATTACTCGGCCATTGGGCATAAAGAGGGGTTCCATGGGCAATAAACTTGATAGGGCTGTCAACATTTGGGAAACGTTGACGAGTGATCAGATCGACCGTGCAGAGCATTCAGCTACACGCGTCGTAGCTGCGCGAAAGAAGGGCGTCGCGGACTCAGCCATCGCCGCTCAGTTGACAGAAAACTCGCAGCGAAACAATCCGAGCGCTCCGGAGACCTTTACCGTCACCGACGTTCAGTCCGTTGCGAAATTCTTCCACGCAAACCGCACTCGTCCGGCGATGACGAAATCTGAGACAAGCGGGTTGATCGCACTAGCTGATGATTCGACATTGTCATCTGAGAATAAGACACCGGGTGGGCTGTTGCCGACGTAAAAATGACGAAACCCTATGGTCAAGGCCGTTAGCCCTGGGGCACACAAAAAGCCTACTATGGACTGCTTTCATAGTGGGCTTTTAATTTTCTCTCAAATAATTCTGCGCGCCGCCACGGCTACCCAAGTAACCATCCGCCTAGTAACAGCGTATGGCAACAAAATTAGCAAAGAGAAGAGCTATCTATCGTTCGCCTGCATGGCGGTACTTGTGAATGGGTTCACCTGTTTGGGCGTGCACAGCGAGAACAGGATAGACAAAAGGACCATGACCGCCGGGATCAGTGGCCTGTGCATACTCATCGTCGGTCTTAGGCAGGTTGTTCTCGGGACACAAATAAAAAATCATCGGCGCGCGAATGCTGAACTCACATGGGTCTAGCAGGTAATCCCGCTCAATTACCCCTTGCTGCGCCTTGCTTAGAGCCGGATTGACAATAAAACGCACAGGGATCGCGATCCTCCACGCTGCGTCTTCATGCGGCGGGGCTGCCGCTGGGACAATCAGTTCCGGCACGCCCAGGAATCGTGCCAAAACAAAATCTTTAAACGCCGAACTGCCCCAGTCATAAGCACGAACATGCTGACGCCCATTGACAGTGATAATGACCGTGGGAGTTAGTGTGCGAAACGTACCTACCGGGTTTTCCATTGACGCATAGGTCGCTTGCACCTGGCCCTGCTGTTCGATCGCAGACAGGAAAACCGCTAGTGTGCGACTAGGTACCGCGCGATGGATGATCGGAATTTCCTGCGCGTGGGCCGCTTGCGGCGGTCGAAACTCTGCCGTCGCACGCCATACCAGGTCATTATCCCCAAGTAAAACAGGTGAAAACGTAGTGCTGGGAAAATACCCCTTACGACCACCACCTTGCTCGAACACGTTACCTGGCGCTAACTCCAGGTAGGCTCGAACGTCGGTACGGGCCTGCTGTGGCGAGACACCAAACTCCTCCGCAATCATGCGCGAAGTGACTTTTCGCTCCCACAGCAACTGACGCTCAATATAGCGCAAACGCAACCACTGCGCGTGACTGAGAGATGTTTTGTGCTTATCGAGAAACGTTGAGTAATGCATATCACTTTTGTTCTGCGTTGGCTGACTACAGGCTATTCGGTTTCAATCTGATCTACAGGCACAGTATAGGATGTTATCGGAAATAAGGAAAATAACATTGCCAATAAAAAATGATAGACAAAGTTACTTTGTATAATTGGTATGAATTGCTATAGTGACTCCCTCTAAGCTGGAGGGCGTTATGTCGCTAGAGTTTCTGGAGCAGACTCGCAATGAATCAATGGCACGTCGTGAGCTGACTATTCAGTCTCACGCGCTGCTGGTCGTAAGGACGCTGGATTCAATCTACAGCGCCCTACAGCGCAAGTTGTTCGACGGAGTCGACTTTGACGCCCTCGCGGCCATCATGCACCTCTTCGACGCCATGCTTTACTACGCTGACCGTGAGCGCCAACCAGGCATGACTCGCAAAGAAGCGGAGTGGTGCTTGGCAGAACACCTCCAGGAGGCGTACCCGGGACAAGAGGCCTTGAGCTACACACAGGTAGCAGGCAAGATTTTCGCGGCGATCAAGGACCCTTTCCGTCTCAGATACTACAACTTCACCGAACGAGCGCATTCCGATGAGCAGGTAGTTCGACTGATACGCCACGATCAGGTGCCCGGCTCTGACGATATTCTCTGGGCTCTGACCGATGAGGGGATGCTGTTTTACACCCTCCGTTTGGACGAAACGCCGATAGAGCGAGCTGCAATTCTCGCTTGGCGAACGCTCAAAACCATCCGTCGTGGCGAGATCGATAAGGCGGTACAGCAGATCCAGTCAACCCAGCGGCAGTTGGAGCAATACCTGATTGGGATGCGGATGAAAGTACGTGCCGCCCAGTCGGGTGATTTGAGCACATCCTATGCGCACGATATCCGTCCCGTACTCAGCGACTCCTTTGATAAGACTCAAGAAGTGCTTAAGCATATTCAGAACACCCTGTCGACCATTACCGAAATGCTGGCTGATGGGCGCTCTGAATTGCACCCCGACAAGCTACACAAGCTACGCAAAGCACAGGAGATTTTTGCCGAGGTCAGCGCCTTCACGCTGAGCTATCAAGATCGCTTGCACGACGTGAACAAAGATTTTGAACGAGCTCGCCTGAAGCTAATCATTCCCAGAGACAATACCCTGTTTCGGGAGACCCTGGAAAAAGGTGCACTCAAGCCTTTACTGGCCCATGCCCCAGCGACCGCTGAACAAGTAATGGATGAGCTGGTCGCGCGCCTGCTAGCTCCCCGAAGCCAGGATGAAGACCAACACACCATACTCGACCTTGAGGCAGTACTGAACCTGTATCTCGATCAGTTCGAGCAAGTGTTTCCGCGCGAGATCCAAGACCCCACCGAGCAACCCGTTGCCATTGAAGCCACCCTGCGCGGTATTCCCGAGTCGGTAGTTAGGTACTGCAGCGACTGGGTTAGTGACCGTTTGAAGGATCGGAGTCATGTCAGTTTTGCTGATGTGTTTGACGCCTACGCGAACGGCGAGTTATCCGAACTGGAGCAACAGGTCTGCTTGCTCCACATCGGTAGCTTAGCGGCCAACAGCGACCCCGCTATCGAGGTGGATGTGGACGACGCCCCTATCGAAACAGCGCTCTGGCGGGCTAACAATATCACCCTACTGACAGCAGCTCCCGCACGACCCTTTGAGGAGTAGTTATGTACGAAATACATCAACAGGCTAAATGCTACGCCGAGATCGCCACGCAAGCGATCATGAGTTCATTGGGTTACAGGATGGAGGATGGGCCAATTCAGCGAGCACTAGAGCTCCAGGGTAACGTTCTTTTCGCCGAAATTATCCGTGGCGTCGCGGCCGGCATGAAATTGCGTTACCTCGGCATACACGAGACATACGGGGTATTGCTGGCTGCGGATGGTCGTGGACCTTATGCCCCCAGCCTGGGCTGGCTGAATAAACGTCTGCTGCCTGAAACTGTAGCCGAGCCAATGAGCAAAGAGCGCAAGGAACAGCGCCTCTTCGCAGGATTAACCCTGATTGCGTTGCTGGCTGATATGTTTCCCAATCCCGATGCGGTTCGGGTCGAGTCCGGCCAAACCAGCGGCACCAATGCCGCTTCGGTGGTGATCAAGCTTAACGAAGTTGCCGACCAGGTGATCGCGCAACGCAAAGCTGAGGACGACGATACGGTGGATGGCCTGTTCCTGGCTGCCCGGTTTGTGCAGGAAGAACGCATCCCCCGTATCCACGACGAGAAAGTGGGCCGCGTCTCCAGTATCCGCTCGCAAACGGAAATGGCGATGCGCTGGATACAGCTGCTGCAGGAGGAAGGCTTCCTGGCTGAGGACAGCAGCCTGTCGGGAGAGTCCGACTGGTACCCGACTCAGAAGCTCAAACACTATCTGCGCCATACCGGCATCGAAGAGACGGTGCGCCTTGTGATGGGTATCGATCCCGCGACAGGGGATCAGCCGCCTGACCTCGTCGAAACCGCTGAAACTCAACACTCACAGGAGGCCTAGTCATGTGGCTGATTAAACGAGTCTATATGGATGGTGCGGGCCACGAAGAGGCATTCTACAAAGACCTCACGCTGGATTACATTGGTCTGGCCCATGCTGACGCAGCACGCAGCACCCCCGCCAAGAATGCGAAGGTCGTGGCCAACACTTATCAGCAACTGGTGAACGGAGGCGGCAAATCCACCTACATCGCATTGCTGTTATCCGTCTTTGAGCCGTCCGTCAACGATTTCACCCAGTACTTGGCCAATCGTCGCCAGAGTGAATACCACTACCGCAACTACTTCCATCAGGAGCTGTCTGTCATCCTGGTGGAGATGGTCAATGAAACCGGCCAAACCCTGCTGCTGGGACACGCCCATCAGCGCCGTGGAGATGATGTAGACCGCGTTCTGTTTATCTGTGACGCGCCCGACTCCCTGCTGGGCAACCCGTTTGATGAAGTGCCCTCATACTCGCGCGCCGAGCACAATCGCGAGCTGCGTCCCTACGCCAACAGCCTGCACAGCTTCGACGGCTGGCTCAATCTCAAGTCGGGGGGTGAAGGTGGCGTGCACTGGCGCAAAACCAAGGTGAATAAAGAATGGCGCACGTTTTTGCTGGAACAGCGGATAAATGTTGATCTCATCAAAACGATGGTCACCTTCAACTCCGAAGAAGGTGGGCTGACTAAGTTCATTGACTACAAAACCGAGCAGGATTTCCTCGGCGCGTTCTTCGCCTGCACCATGTCCAAAGACACCACGGAGCAGTTGAGTGATCTGGTGGCGCGCGAGGTCGAACGCCAAGGTGAGCTGGAAGCGATTCGCCGTAACGAATCCTTCCTGGGGGATGTGCTATCGAACTGGCGGACCTTTCTTGAGCCAGCACGACAGTTGGAAAACGCCCAGACGCAGCAACGGCAGATGGATGATGGCTTCCGCGAGGCGATGCGTGATCTCACTGCCTTTATTGAGGCTACTCACACAGATCATGCACGGCTCGACGACCAAGCGGAAAGCCTGCAGAAAGAGATTGACCAGATAACGGCTCACCGCAGCCTACAGGGCAAGCGCAAGGCCCTGCTTGAGCACGATCTCGCCCTGCATCAGCTCGACGAACAGCAGGCCAACGTCGCCACGCTCACAGAGGAAGCGGGTGCTTATCAGTGTCAGCTACAGATCGCTCGCACCGCCATCGACTACAAGGCCTATGAGAAAGCTCAAGATGCATACCGTCAGGCGGGCGAGGCCCTGAAAGTTTTCCAAAGCGAAACGGAAAAGCCGTTGCAGGTAATCTTCGAACGCACGGCGGGCGAAGCACTCGGCGTGCTGGAGCGGGCTATCAGCGGTCATCGTCAGCAGGAGACTGCGATCACGGAGGCGCGGAGAAAGCTCGACACGGAAATTCAGTCCCTCAGGCAGTCCTGTGGCGGGCTACAGCAGAAGCTGGGTGGCCTAGAGTCGGAAAGCAAACAGTGTCGGCAGGATAAGCGCAAAGGCGAATCGCGGCGGGATGCACTGAGCGACGAGGGCCTGATCCTATCGGGGGAAACCCCTGCGGTCGCTCAGAACCGACTGGAATCCGCCTTACAGAATGCAGCACAGGTTGAGGCGCAGGCCAAGACCGACGCGGGTAAAGCCGAGCAGGCACTTGAAGCACATCAGCAGGTTGTCAATCAGGCCACGGTGGCACAAAGCCAGGCCCAGCAGGCACTCACTCAGGCAAAGCAAAAGCACCAAGCGGCGCTGGATAGCGCACGGGCGTTGACCGAAAGCTATAAGGCGCTACCTGTATCGACCCAGCGCACCATCGCTCTTGAGGATGCCAACTGGCACAACGCGCTGTGCGGATCGAGGATTGACGAAGTTCTGGCAGCGGGTACCCAGACACTGAAAGGATTGAAGCAGCGGCTGCTGACCGCCCAGCACGAACTTGATGAGTTAAAGCTCACAGGCCACGAACTGGTCGCCAAGCAGATTAAACAGGCACTCGAGGCGTTTTACGCAGCGGGCATCGCGCGAGATAAGCTCTGGGCCTTCCCGCGCTACCTGGCCTCCGCCTTCAATGACGACGCGCCGCGCATCGCGGCGGTGATCGATCAAAACCCGGGCCGTTACTTGAGTTTGGTCGCTCTGGATGACGCGACGTTCGCTCAGGTCAGGAAAATCAGTAACTCGCTACCCTGGAAAGGGGTACCGGTCGCCATTCATCGGCTGGATGAAGCGCGGGATCTTCAAGGGATGACACCCGACTCGGTGCAGGTTGTGCTTTCCAACCTTGATAAATACGGCTATAGCCAGGCTGCCTACGAGGCACGACTGCAGGAGTTGAAGAACACCGTGGCCTCGCAAGCAGCCTCTGTGGAAGCGGCAGAGCACGATCTGACGACGCTGACGAACTTCAAGAACGATTGGCGCCTGCACCATGATCAGCATGGCAGGCACTGGTCGAGTCTGATCGAACAGCGCGAACAGGCCCAGTTAACACTGGCGCAAGCAGAGGCCACGCTGACGCAGTCTCAGCAGCATGAGCGGACACTGCGTGGCGAAAAAGCGACAACTCAAGCTCGATTTGAAAGCGCCCAGCAACAGCGCGAGCAGGCCAAACAAGCGCATGATACGCTGATACATTTTGTTGATACGGAGTGGGCGTCACGCGACGCTGCGATAATCAAGCTGGAGCAATTGGCCGGGCAGATTCAATGGAGCCAAGAGACCCTTGAGCGCCAGAGTGATGACCTAGCGAGGAAAGAGCGAGCGGCGGCGAGCAAACGCACTGAAAGCACGCATATCAGCATACAGATAGGTCAATGGACCAACCTGCGCAACGAACCGTTCTATTCAGGGATGTCGGCATCCGAGGGGGGCACCAGTCGGAACCCACAGGATGCCCATGCGGCAGCCGCTCAGGCCCACAGGCAATTGCTTGAAGCCGCCCAAGGCGATCAGGTTATGGAACTGAAGCGACAGCGAGAAGGCGCGGAGCAGGCACAACGCGCTGCCTATAGTCTGCTATCGACTCATTCCGCTTACCAATCGCATCCGGATGCAGTCAAAACAGCGGCCATCAGTGATCAGGCGCTGATTAATGAGCGCATCGCACAGCTCGAGGTGGAGCAGCAGCAACTCACGCAGCGTCAGATTACGGCGCAAGCCACTCTGCAAAATCTGTCCGATAAATATGAGAAGACGCGTGAGTCGCTGGACGAAGGTTTTGTGTGGGGGGAGAAGCCCACCGAAATCGAGGAGATTCGAGCGGCTCTGGCTGATATCAGCGCCGCCTATAGTGAGGCAAAGCATCTGCTCAATCGCCTGTTCGAGCAGCAGAAGTTTCAGGCGAAAAAGATCGAGGATGTGAAGGAGCGGTTACAAAGCGCCAAAACAGCGCAGGCCATGATTCAGCCCATCACACCGACCTCAGCGGCAGGCCTGCCCGCCAAGATCCTGAATATTGCTGAGTATGCCGATACACTGCGTACCCAATGTCAAACGTATGCGCAACTGAAAGAAATGCTGAAGCAGAAAGATGAGCGTGTAGCCACGGTCTGGGGGCACTTCCGCAAACGGATCGAAGAAGAGTCGGCCAAGGGCCCGGACGGTCGTGCCAGTCAAGAATACTTGCAACAGCTGGATTCGATCGCAACCTACCACGAGGTGCTGGGCGATCTGGAGCGAGTCAGCACAGGGATCACGCAGGTGTTTGAGGCGGTTCAGGACAGTCTGGAGCAGTTCCAGCGTTCGATTGATCTGACCGTTACCCACCTGACTGCTCACCTAGAGGGGGCGATTAAACTACTGAAGCGTGCCAAATCAGTCAGGATTCCAGATGACTGCCCCGTTCTGCCCGGCCGTCCTATTGTGAAAATGACAGACCGGCTTAATGATCTCACAACCGATCTCAGAGGGTTTGCCAGCGCCCGCTTGCAACACTGGATTGCCAAAGGCCAGATTCCCCGCGCACCCAACCGAGACGCCATGACGGCCGACCTGGTTCAGTCAGTGTTTGGCGAAGGAGATCTGGAGGTACGTCTGCTGAAAACGAACGCCAGCCGTCCACAATGGACTCATATCACCCGGCTGGAGGGGTCTGGGGGGCAGCGACTCACATCCGCTTTCCTGTTGTTTGTGACAGTCGGCAAGGTGCGAGAGTACGACACGGGTATTTCGAGTGCAGGTTTCTTACTGGCGGACAACCCGCTGGGCAAATCGAATGCCGATGACCTGATGCGAATTCAGACCCAGATGGCCAAGGCCTACAACATCCAGCTTATCTACTTAACCGGCATTTCGGACGAAAATGCCCAGTCGATGTTTGATAACCATCTATTTCTGAATAAGGTTCAGAAGCTGAAGCGGCGTGATCTGGTGACTGTTGATAACGAGCGCCATATGTTGTGGGCAGCCTCCCTAGTCGCCAAGCCACAGCCCGTGACGGTTTTATAAGGTAGATTCGGTATGAGTGGCGTAATGACGTGGTTGTCCCGCCTGGAGTCAACCATCAACAAGCACCGTCTTGCTGCCGGAAAGGCAGCCCGCACAGTGAAAGCCAAGGTGGTACTGGATGAGATTTTGCGCACACATCGCCAGGAAGCCTTGAGCCATGACACCCCCGAGCTGCTGAGTCAAGCAATTGCACAACTGCTCGAGGGTGACTGGCGGGCTCAGCCTAAGCGCGAAGCAAGCTGGCAGCCCTACTGGCGCGGTCTGTGCCTACCAAACGCCTTTGTTTACGAAGGTGCAGTTGCGCCCGAGAAGACGACGCCAAACATCGCCTGGCACCCTTGGTTGGCGCAACGCATTACAGGGTATCTCACACCGCCGATCACGGAACGCTTGCAGCAGCTCAATGCGTACCTGTTTCATCAAACCAAGTGCCGCAAGCCGCTGTTTCCGGGCGCGCTCGGACACCGCGAGCGGGCGCTGCTGATCTTTGGGGATGAAAAAGCACTGGATTCCATGCCGCCCAACGGCTGGAAGCATGTCTCCCTGACTCTGGCAGACATGGGGGCGATTCGACGGGCACCGCCGCTACCGTATGAGTCATCAGGCCGTCCCGACCTCCCGGCCGTCATCGTTGAAAACTCCGATGTGTATTACCGGTTGTGCCAACTCAATCGTGACCTGACACGCTGGTCACTGGTGATTTACGGCGCGGGTAACAAGGTGTCAGGCCAGGCAGAATGTGTGTCACAACTTCTTGGGGCAGAGCGGGTAAAACAACTACTCTATTTTGGTGACTTGGATGTGTCGGGCTTAAAAATTGCCCATCAGCTGCGCCGCAAGTTGCTTGATGACTACGGTATCAGTCTGCAATTGGATGAGTGGCTCTATGATGAACTGATTCTCAATCGTCTGGCGACGCCCGAAGGAAATGCCAACAACGAACAGTTTGATTTTGAGTCGTTATGCGATTGGATGCCGCGCTTTGTCGTACGTGAAATGAAGGCGCTGATGGCATCCCACCAGCGATTGCCTCAAGAAGGTGTGACCGCCAACTAAAGAGGTCAGGCCACAGTCTTCCTCTTTTTCAAGATTTCATAGCTCCTACTTCAGGTCATGGCGTTTGTTCTCTTGAATCCCCGATCCCCTACCATGAACGCCTCCAGCACGTACGGGATCAGCGTCGCCGCATCGACCACTTCGCCATAGGTCTGCGCGTGTAGCGCGACATAGAGGTCGAGGTCGGCTTTCAGGCTGGCTGGGCATGCAAAGGTCAGTTTTGTGGATTCCGTCTTTGGCAGCGGCCCCAGCCACAGTTTGCGTGTGGTCATCGTGAAGTCCCTCTGTTGAAAAAAAGCGGCTGGTAAGGCCACAGCAACAGATCGCAGTTGACGATGATGCGCACAGGCCGACCGAGCCGCTCGGTCAAAGTGGGCTGTGATTGCCAGTATGTAGCGTGCGGCCTGGCTGCGGCTGGCGGCCCGAACCTAGGTTAATAACAGTACGCAAAGATACAACAGGACAACTGCGGTCTACCTACCGATACCGTGGTCTGCTCCGCCAACACGGGCAAGGAAGTGGAAACCACCTTGCGCTTTGTGTGCGACTGCACCACGACCAGTTGCTCCTGCGCGGATGCGATCTGGTTCTTCAATTCAGTTGCAGATAGCTCTGCAAATCAATCGACATTATGTCTCCCTCCATGGGTGATGCAGGATGTCGTTAAGTCCGCGTTTGTACCACGACAGCCTCCTCCTGAATAAATGGCACCTCGAAAATAGGGAACGGCTTCAGTTCACGTTTCTCGTCGCACCTGCATTGCGGGCACAGGCAGTCTGTCTGCATGTTTTGCTGACGTTGTCAGCGACATGCCACGCAACCCCCGGCCCTAAGTTGCGGTGCGGCGAAAACCGCATGGCCGAACCAGTTCGCACAGCATCCTCATGCGAACGACAACCGGCTTATACCGGTAGTGGATGCCTCTGCCTTATCAACCCATCGCGGGGTTACACACCCCCGCAATCGGGCCTGGTGTGTCTCCGCTTCATTTTTTAATGGAGATGTCATCATGGTTCATTCTACTTCAGGCGAAAAAGCCTATTTCGATCTGCACACCGAAGGTTACGGTCGTCTGCAGCGTGTGCGGGAAGTTCCCGTGCGTGGCGGCCGCCGTGCTCAGCCCTTCCTGGCTTGCACCATCGCCGCGCTGGTCGGCTCAGCCAAAGAGCCGGTCATCCGCTATTTTGATGTCAAAGTCTCAGGTGCCGAGGCTAAAAAACTGGTCGAACACTATATCGGCACGGATGATCCGCAGCAGCGCCCGGTGGTCAAGTTCCGTCTGGGGGATCTGTGGAGTGATGCATTCATCCGTCCCAGTGGTGAGCGCAAGGGTGAACCCGCAGCCAGCCTCAAAGGTAGACTTCTGAAGGCTGAATTGATTGACCCAGCCACACTGGCGGCAATCGAACAGTACGAACTGATCACCCGAGGCATTGGTTATCTCAATCGCCCCATAGACGTCACACCGAAGGAGGGTGACCCGTTCCTCACATGCACCATCGGTGCACTGGCCGGGCCTGTTGAAGAACCGGAATACCGATACATCAACACCATCGTGACCGCTCCGGAAGCTCAGCATCTGGTGCGCCGTTGTGTGCAAGCCGTCGAGGCTCAGCGCAAGGTGTTGATCGCCTTCAGTCTCAATGACATGAAAGCGAATCCGTACCTTCGCAAGAAGGGCGAGCATGCCGGCGAACCGGCAGCGAGTCTGGAGTCCAAGCTAATACATATTGGCCAGATTAAGATCGATGGACAACGAGTCTATCCAACGGCCAACCAGGCCCCCTCAGAGTCAGAAAGTCCTGACAACAGCGCAGATATGCCGTCTACAACATCGGGTACACACGAGCCTGAAGCGCAATTTTCAGCAGAAGAAGAGTCCGCTCTCGCAACCTCACGCTAAGCCGATCAGCAAGACCTCACATTGGGGTCTTGTCTCTTTTTCCAGGTCTATCGCCAGAAAACGCATCTAAGGAGATTCAGCATGGCTACAGCAGCCGTTCAATCCGATCCCCCCATCATCGTTCGCGGCCAGCTCACGATCCGCACCATATCTGGCCGCAACGGCCGGTTCACCGTTGGTCGCCTCGCGACGCACCTTGGGCTGTTCCATGTAAAAGATCCTGAGTTGGAGCAGTATCCCGAAGGGAAGTATGAAGGTGAATTTGCGATTCGATACATTTATCCGAAGGCCTATCCGGTCGGCGACGGCATGCGATTCGAGATCCGTGCCAGCCTGAACGGCATGACGTTGTCCGGCATCGACAAACTCAGCAAAGCAGAGGCTCGCGCCTTCGCCACACAGGATGTCGATCCGCTTGATGAGGAACCGGGCACACAGCCAACACCCGTGTCCAAATCCAAGGCCAAGCCTGCCACTGTGCAAGCATCCAAGGACCCATTGGTCGATACCACGCCATTCAGCGTCGATACGCCTTTCGCCGTAGTAGCTTCTTCGGACAGTCCCGATAGCGACGACGCTAAGTTGTTCGGCATCCTCTGGCCTCTGGGAGAGTCAGTGAAACTGGACTCGACCATCGACCGCCGCACACTGCGCTTGCAGATCGCGCGGCTCAGTCAGTTGGACTATGCATTCGACGCCACGGCCCAACGATGGAATCGTCAGCCTGAATCGCTGACAACCTGATTCATCCTGCCAACGCTGTAGCATTTTTCCCACTTACCGGGGCTCCGCCTCTTTGGGGAGGACTCCGGTTTCTTTCTGGAGAATTCCATCATGTTCACGAGCGATAACACGACATCCTCATGCGTAAACGAGGATCCCCACGCCCCCCTCAATGAGCAAGCCTGGCAGCGTGTCTGCAAGACAGCAGCCAAAGATGCCAGCAAGGGCTGCGGTCTGTCTTACGACCATTACATTGTTCTCTTCAGCTCGTCGATTGACCAGCACGTTGATCAACTGCCCGAACACCAGCGCGCACAAGCGCTGGCAATAGCACAGGAATGGAGTTATGCAACGCCCGCCGAAAGGCAGAAGACCCAGGACTGGAATGCTGAAAACGGCTATTGCAGGCACGGCCTTGATCCGAATTGTTGTCCGGCTGGTTGCGGCGAGTATTGAACGCCAGCAACTGATCCCCTCGCTACTTGAATGGCTCACACTTTTTATCCCCTTGGGGCAACACTGCCCCGCAGGCAGCGTTGCCCCTCAACGTTATTGAGGACACCACCATGCCTGAATCTTCATTACAGCAACTGCTGTTCCGTATCGACGAATGCACTGACCTGATGGTCGATGCCTGCGTCTGCCGCGAGAATGCCGACCTGGTCTTTATCTCAATCTGGGCACGGGATACCGCCGTCCAGCAATTTATCGCCCGACTTACACTGGGCCACGATGAAGATGGATTGAACCAGTTCCACCTCATCACAGAACATGGCGGCTCCGTACCCGTGTTCATCCCTTCAGTCGAGCGCCTTGAAAAACGCCTGACCCGCAACTATCGCCGCACGCTGTTTGGATCGCTCACCAACCTGTGGCTGTTCGACCAGCGTTGCATCTGTCCTGACAAGAACACGGCAAGCGCACTTGCGCTACTGCTGCGCGCTGCTACACCCACCGTTCGCTTGTGGCAACTCGTCAAAGATACATGCCCGCTGCCACTGCTCGACCACTGGCAAACACCGGTGCTGGCGTTGCTGCACAGCCGCGACATGCTCCATGAGCTACCGGTCGCCCTCGGGCCGTTGCAAGGCTTTCACCTCGGCCTGGATGTGCCTGCGCTCACCGACGCACTGGGCGAGCTTATCCGTAACGGCGTTCTCACCGCCTATCCATCTCCGTCACAGGTCTGGATACCACAAGCAGTGGCCTGATCGTTCCGCGATAGGCAGGCACCTGCACGTTCTTTCATCACCGTCAGACAGGAGATTCCTATGGCACTCATGTTTCCCCGGCTCGCCAGAAATTTTGCCAAAAATGGCTATTACCCTACCGATGAGCTCACCCTCGAACGGACACTCGCTGCACTGGCACCCAGCGATGAACCCATGTGCATTATTGACCCTTGTGCCGGTGAAGGCGTTGCGATTGCCGAAGCCGCCCATGCCCTCGGGCTTGATCACACCCGCTCGTACTCTGTCGAGTACGCTCAGGAGCGCGCCAGTCATGCACGATTGCTGGTCGAACACTGCATCCATGCCGATTTGATGGATACCATCATCTCGCGTCAGGCATTCGGCTTGCTTTGGCTCAATCCACCGTACGGCGACTTATCAAGAGATGCCAACGGCAATATCGGCTACGGGGGTAAAGGCCGACCCCGGCTGGAAAAGTTGTTCTACCAACAGACGCTGCCCTTGCTGCAGTATCACGGCATTCTTGTTTTCATCATTCCGTTCTATGTGCTCGACCAGGAAATGGTGGGCTGGCTCACGCGCCACTTCGCCGAGCTGCGTATCTTCCGTGCGGTAGATACAAAGTTCAAACAAGTGGTGCTGTTCGGTCGTCGCGCTCGCCAGCACGATCTGGCGAGTGAAGATGTGAAGTCCACCCGCACCCGGTTGTTGCAAATCGGGCAGGGAGAACAGGAAGCCGAGGAATTGCCGTCCGAGTGGACGTCGCTTCCCTATATTGTTCCACGGGCCCAGGCCGAACCCGAGCATTTTTATCGCATCAGCATGGAGCCGATGCAGTTCGCCGAAGAGGTACAACGCCTGCAAGGCTTGTGGCCAACGTTCGAGACTCACCTCGGTGCCGCACAGCAGTCGCTACGTGCGCCTGCTCGCGCCTTATCTGAATGGCACCTGGCATTGGCCCTGGCGGCGGGTGCGATCTCCGGTGTCGTGCAGTCCCCAAGCGGTCGCACGCTTGCAGTCAAGGGCGATACCTACAAGCAGAAAGCGACAAGCACCGAGTATTGTGAACGCGATGACGGCTCAATCGCCGAAACTCGCATCCTCACCGATAAGTTCGTGCCCGTCATCAGAGCATGGGACCTGTCTCCGGACTCAGCCACGCTGGGACGGATTATCACCATCCATTAATCCCCGCAGAGCGCTGAACCACCCACACTCTGCTGACTTCTGAACCCGAGTTCAGCGCCAGTCCGTCACTCACCCATCGGGGCATACATCGCCCCTGGGCGGTGCATGCCCATTTTTTGGAGCATCACCATGAGCATACAAATCGAAGCGGCACCTGCCGTAACCCACTCACCCGTGACAGGTGATCTGTTTGCCCCTGCAGGCGACGAACTCTCCATCAGCCTGCAGGATTTTGTCAGCGAGTTTGGGGATGAATTGCTCGACTCTCTCAATCGAGCCAACCCACCGGTCTACAACGGTGTGCCACGTGCTAACCGCCAACGCATTCTCGCCAGCCTCAAGCGGCAGTTGTTTCCTGCCCAGGCCGAAGTCGTGCATGCAGCGGCTGAACTGCTCGTCAATCAGGGTGAGCGTTCGGCCATCATCAATGGCGAGATGGGGACGGGAAAAACCACCGTCGGCATCGCGCTGGCGGCGGTGCTCAATGCGGAAGGCTATCGCCGCACACTCGTCCTCAGTCCGCCGCACTTGGTTTACAAATGGCGGAGGGAGATTCTCGAAACCGTCACGGGTGCCAGAGTCTGGGTGCTCAACGGCCCTGACACGCTGCTCAAACTGATCAAGCTGCGCGAGCAACTGAACGTGCCAGCCGATGGACAGGAGTTTTTCATCATCGGTCGTGTACGCATGCGCATGGGATTCCACTGGAAGCCCGCGTTCGTTCGCAAGCGTACCCGCCACGGCACAGTTGGGCTTTGTCCACACTGCGGCACCATGGTTCACAACCTTGATGGCGAGCCGGTCAGCGCACGGGAACTCGACGCTGAGGAAGTACGTCGCAAGTGTGGGTTTTGCAAGAGTGCCCTCTGGACACTGATGCGCCCACGCAGTTTGTCAGGCAGCGATCAATCCGCAGCAGTACTGCAGGCGCTGAAACATATTCCGACCATAGGGGAAGCCACAGCAGCCAAGCTGATGAAGGCCTTCGGCGATTCATTCCTGGCCTCGATGCTGGGGGACAACTTTCATCAGTTCATCAATTTGATGAATGACCGTGGAGAGTTGGTATTTTCAGACCGTCAGGCACAGCGTATGGAACGCGCCATGTCGAGTATGGAGTTCGGCTTCGGTGAAGGCGGTTATCAACCCAGCGAATTTGTGAAACGGTATCTGCCACAAAGCACATTCGATTTGCTCATCGCCGACGAAGCACACGAGTACAAGACAGGCGGTTCAGCGCAGGGGCAGGCCATGGGCGTTATCGCGGCCAAAACCCGCAAAACGCTGCTGCTCACTGGCACTCTGATGGGAGGCTACGCTTCCGATCTCTTTTATCTGCTGTTCAGAGCACTACCCGAACGTATGATCGAAGATGGCTACCGACCGAGTACCCGCGGCAGCATGAACGCTGCAGCCATGACATTCATGCGGGATCACGGCGTCCTCAAGGACATCTACTCCGAGAGCGACGGCCCGGCCCACAAAACTGCAAAAGGCTCAAAGGTCACCGTCAGAACCGTCAAAGCACCGGGATTCGGCCCCAAAGGCGTGCTGCGCTGCGTTCTGCCCTTCACAATTTTCCTCAAACTCCGAGACATTGGCGGCGTACTGCCCCCATATGACGAAGAGTTCAGGGAAGTCGAGATGGAGGCTGAGCAAAGTGATACCTACAGCAAGCTCGCTGCCAGCCTGACGACTCAGCTCAAGGAGGCCCTGCGAAAGCGGGACACCACCTTGCTGGGCGTAGTGCTCAATGTGCTGCTGGCCTGGTCTGATTGCTGCTTTCGTACCGAAACCGTGCGCCACCCACGTACGCGAGAGGTACTGGCATTCACCCCGGCCCAGTTCAACGAGCTGCAGGTGATGCCCAAAGAGCGGGAACTGGTCAACATCTGCAAACAGGAGAAAGCAGAAGGGCGCAAGACTCTGGTCTATTCCGTTTACACCGGTACGCGGGACACCACCAGCAGGCTAAAAATGCTGCTGGAGCAAGAAGGTTTTCGGGTTGCGGTATTGCGCGCAAGCGTCGATGCCAGCCGCCGTGAAGACTGGATTGCAGAACAGCTCGACCGAGGCATTGATGTCCTCATCACCAACCCCGAGTTGGTCAAGACGGGGCTGGATCTTCTGGAGTTCCCCACGATTGTGTTCATGCAATCTGGGTACAACGTGTACACGCTGCAGCAGGCCGCACGACGCTCCTGGCGTATCGGCCAGAAGCAGCCGGTGAAGGTGATCTACCTGGGGTATGCGGCCACGTCGCAGATGACGTGCCTGGCTCTAATGGCAAAGAAGATTCTGGTCTCGCAGAGCACATCGGGAGATGTTCCTGAGTCAGGATTAGATGTACTCAACCAGGACGGTGATTCCATCGAGGTCGCCTTGGCAAGACAGCTTGTCGCCGCCTGATGTACCTGCTTGCCGGCGTCCCACAAGGGCGTCGGCTTTTTCACATGGCACATCGCGCTGTGGCAGTGAAAACTGCCCAGAGACAGCGGACTTGTTCGTCACAGTAGCTCATCCCTTCGCGTACTATCCAAAATAAAGAAGGCACAACACCAGATGTAAGGGAAGATACTTGCTTTAGACCAAAGCAGTCACTCAGAGGCGTCAAGAAACATGATGGCGAATCAGGCCTTGCCTATCCTGAAGCAGATAAATCAGATAAAGCAGCTATGATTAACGAACTAAATAAAAATTTAATCGTTAGTTATAGATACTGGATATTGCTAACATTGAAGCAACAGTAATGCCTTGCCTTGGCACAGCATGCATCATATTATTTTTAACTAAAAACCATCGCTCAGTGTACCGATATCATGAAAAGCCCCACACAGAAAAATAAGTTTTTTTTGCTCGCAGCCTTATTGATTTTAGTAAATACACTTTTGATCCTGACAATCCATCAAGATGCACCACTAATTTTTCTGCTTGCCCTGCTAGTCGCTACAGCTATACTCGCCACACTTTCTCATTACTTCCACTGGTTTAAGCTAGACGACAGGCAGCTCTTTAAGCAGCCACTTTTCATCATTGTAACTACTTATCCAGTTTACTTGTTCATATTATTCGGAGCCTGGATATGGAAAGATTACAGCTTGAGTCTTTCCTCTGAAGGCTATCGCCTATTTCTTGAGATTAGCAAGTTTCCGCTCATCATACTCGCGTCCTCTGTACCTCTCGGGGCTATCGTGAACAATATACATCGCACGATCCAGACGGAAAAACAAATTGATGACGCGGGAGCAAAAAACAGGAATGACATCTATTATGGTCATGTCAAATTTATCTTGGATCAATTCGATAAAATCAAAGGCAAAAAAATAAGCCACGATTACTATTTGGAAGAATCATTTAACACCAGCGAGGAAAATGAAGTTAAAACGAAGGTCTTCAAGATGGAGTTATGTATATTCATAAGACAACCCATGGATCTTTATCGAAAAATATACAAAAACTCATGCCCACAAAAAAGCTCTAACTTTGAGGTGTGTCCAGATTTCCTCCGTGTTCTTCATGATGAGTGGCTAAAAATTCACAATCTATGCTTATATAAATCAGAGCGGAAACCTGAGCAGCATTTCAAGTCTAACCAAGAGCTACGCATAAAAGAGTATAGTGATATAAATATAACTTACACTAATATATGCAATCTCTTATGTTTGGGTGGATTTCATTCTGACTATAGCCTCGCCCTTCAAGCCAAAAGATCGGGGTGGCAGTGGTATTCGACGTTTCCTACTGGCGCTTATATGTATAACTCCCTTCACTCACTTGCCGCTGTAACCGGACTGATTTTGGACAGAGTTCGGGACGAAAATGTCGATCGGCTTTTCCCTTCAAATGAATCTGTATTTAAAATAGGCTCAGGCTTTATTGAGGATTTAAATATGTTCTTCGATACTATATGTATAGGGCCATATCAGCCTCCGACACTTGCGCATCTGCATGGCCTTCACTTAGAAGACAGCATTAATAAAACTTAGGTCAAGCCATGATGCGGAACTTGAATTATTACGCCTAGCGCCTGAATTAAGTAACGAAGTGGCGTCGACTAGAATGAATTGTTAGGTCTGCTGCAACTTGCGCTGAACATTGGCGATACTTGCATGATGGCAGTGACCGCAGTACATACTATCTGACCCTGACCCAAAATCCTACTCCATTCAGAAACAGAATTCCGGCATGATAATGGCTCCCTGAACGGAGGTTGTGCCGATGAAAAAGTCGCGATTCACCGAAGAACAGATTGTGTTTGCCCTGAAGCAGGCTGAATTGGGTACGCCGGTGCCGGAAGTCTGCCGCAAGCTGGGGATTTCCGATGCCACTTTTTATACGTGGCGTAAAAATACGGTGGGATTTCACCTTCAGAACTCAAGCATATGCGACAGCTTGAAGAAGAAAACCTGCGGTTGAAGAAGCGGGTTGCCGATCTGTGTCAGCAACACTGATATAAGACCGCAAAGGAGGTGCGGACGATTTCCTGGACTCTCAGAGCACGTCAGGCGACGTTCCTGAGTCAGGATTAGATGTACTCAACCAGGACGGAGATTCCATCGAGGTCGCCCTGGCCCGACAACTTGTCGCAGCCTGATATTCCTACCTGCCGACGTCCCGCAAGGACGCCGGCTTTTTCACATGACACGTCTCGCTAAGCCCTCCAGTATCTGGCCTCAGAGACAACATTTTTTGTACTTAATGCCGCTTCCGCAAGGACATGGATCGTTGCGTCTATACTTCTTAGGACTGAGTGCCCGCTCCATTGTCTTAATAGTCCTTCCGAATGAAGAAGATGACTTCATGTCTTTGGTTAACTCATCCATCTCAGGGGATCGTTCCCAGGGGGAGTTGAGCATGATTCCGAATTGGATTTCGCCCTTGAGTCCTACAGACACTCCGTACCACTGTGCAGCCCGTTGAGCGTATTTTCGTTTGGCACAGTGCATCTCCAAGGTTCTGACTGCCTCCTGGCTGGGCGTAGGATTGCAGTGGAAGCAAATCCCAGTCCCCGGCTCGGACATTCCAAGTACAAAGTCATGCCGTTTGCCATCCATCTTTGCCATGTTGGTCAAGCCTTCAATAGCCTTATGAACCGTCTTACTCGATTCCTCCCCCATAGACAGTAGAGTGAACCCCAGTTCAAGAATCGCAGGGGCAGGCCGGCGCTCAATCTGCTCAATCAATCGCTCATAGAACGTCCCCCTCATTTTAGTGAGGATGCCTTCAGGGACTCGCTTGCCGGGGAGAGCTTCCCGCCGAACAGTCATTGCGGCATCCAAATCCGCTGCGATTGAGTCCTCCAGCATTACTAAGTTGTATTCGTCATCGAGGCAGAGATTGCAACGCAGATGGTAGGCAAGAGCGGTAAGCTCGTGCCCCATCATCAGCTTATGTGACGACTCAACGCGCATTCGGACGTAGCTCAGAAAACGCAACGGTGTATCCAGCATCTCTGCTAGTACATCCAGCAGAAATACGTCCATCACAAAGGGCGGGCGAACAATCTCATCAGAGTTATATTTCAAGTATTGGCTGGCTTGAAACGCTAGTGCAGGGTAGTGATCAGACACTACGCAGAACGGATAGATTTCCTTGATCTGCTTCGGCAGCACGACAGCCTGGCCTCGATCATCTTCGAGCCTGCATTTTCCAGCTCTAATAGCCGCCGCGCACTCCGCCCCTTGGTCATAGGCTTTCTGAATCGCTGCGGCGAAATCAGCCTTGATCTGCCCATCGTTACCTTTACGGGCAGCTAGGGTTAGTTTTTTCGCTTTTGCCTGAACGATAATGACCCGGTCACTAAAAATGACCAGCACGTCCGCTTCGGCAACAATCCGCTTGCCCTCAAATAGATTGACGTTGGTGTAGACACCGGCATTTCCAAAGACGGATGCCAAGCGGCGCTGAGAAAACTGTTCGGTGAAAGCTCCTCGATTGTCCGAAGCCTGTTGCTTGTAATTTTCATCCTGGTTCATCCAGAAGAAAGGCGACTCATAAAGCGCTTCGTAGATCGAATAGTGAGAGAACAGCAACACTGAGCCACGCCCTGTCGGCAGCAATGGGGTTGCAGCAACTTGATTGAAGTCTCCGATCTCCTTGAACAAGCCGTTGTGGCCACTGAACGTTAGCGCCTTGAAAACTGCCTCAACGACATCAATCTCCTGACCAGAACGCTGGGCTATCTCCTGCACGGTGAACTCGAAGAGTTCAAGAACCGAGCCTACAGGTATTTCTCCTACCTTTGTTTTGCCGATCAATCTTGTTCCATTGGTTGCGCGAGCATCCATCAACGAACACATCGCACTCGCCACTCGAAGAGCCTGGGCACTGCTGAACCCCATGACGCTCTTTAGCCAGTCATCATCAGGGGCATGCTTCTCTGCAAAAAAATCACGGTACTGGAAGCTGTAGGCTGACTCGGTGCCATAGAAAATTGGCTCCTTCATCATTGCGCCTTGCCAAAAATCGGCCATGGTGGTGCCCTGTTGAGCCTGGGACATCAGCTCGCCGATTGCCAGGCCGGTCATAGCGTAGTGAAGCTCGCCTAGCAATTCGTCAGTGCGGGAGGCATAACCTCTCAACGTGTCTTCATCGACCTCAGTTAGATCAACAGGCTGGCGCATCATCAGCCCCAACAACGTGCTTATTTCATTGCGATTGAGTCTTTTCCGGTCAAACAGATACTCAAGATCGGAAGCCTTGTACTCACCTTGGAACGATACGAGGTTATCGCGGTAACAAATACCGGCCACAGCATGAACGTAGCCAGGTTGGGCCGTTAGTATTCTCAGTTCTTCAAAAACTTCAGCTTCGCTTCGTTGCGTGGAATGCATTCCCGTTACTCCAAGGTCCATGACTTAGGATTAGTGTCGACGGACGATCTTCACCTAGTGCAGCTGATGTGGCAGCCGATCATTAGATTCGTGATGCTAGCTGAAAATTTTCAGCGGCTCTGTCCGACAATAAACTGAATTGACCGCTCTGAGGTACAGGATGCACCGCGAGCAAACAGGGGCTGGGACTAGCAATGATCACCTGGGATGTACGTGACTATCTTGAGGAGAACAGCTTGCTACTGGAATAGCTGGAAGAGGTAACTCCGAGCAACTCTTCATTACGGCTGTGCTTCCAGTCCACCAACAGGTGCCACACCGCCTACGTGTCTTTCTCGACCAGCTAGAGACATCTTTGTGCAATCCGCATTGACCACTATTGACCGATAACAGACATTATAGAATTCCGTTCAGATTTTTGTTACTTCTACCTAAATAACTTTGCATATTCCGATCCACTTTAGCCAGACTATGGTGATTGCCGGGGACGGTGAAGCTGCCTTCATAAACTGTTTTATCTGTTCCAGTAAATCCCACATATACGGGCACCGACTGCAGGCGGATCGCCAACGGAATGACGTAGTTCGCCCCCATCCCCCTCGCTTCCAGATGATCCAAGTGACGAAAGAGCCGCACCAGTTCATCGTCCACGATGAGCCGGGTTCTCTTACCGGGCGGATACATCGGAACATGACGGCACGGATTCGTGCCGTCCGTGCGCAGTATCCATACTTCGGCCAAGTTAAACGAGCTGCAGGTGATGCCAAAGGAGCAGGAACTGATCGATATCTGCAAGCAGGAGAAAGCAGAAGGCCGCAGACTCTGATCTATTCCGTCTACACGGGTACGCGGGACACCACAAGCAGGCTGAAAATGTTGCTGGAGCAAGAGAGCTTCAAGGTGGCGGCATTGCGCGCAAGCGTCGATGCCAGCCGCCGTGAAGACTGGATTGCAGAACAGCTCGACCGTGGCATTGATGTCCTCATCACCAACCCCGAGTTGGTCAAGACGGGACTGGATCTTCTGGAGTTCCCAACGATTGTGTTCATGCAATCTGGGTACAACGTATATACGCTGCAGCAGGCCGCGCGTCGCTCCTGGCGTATCGGACAAAAACAGCCTGTAAAGGTGATCTACCTGAGCTACGCAGCGACATCGCAGATGACCTGCGGCTCTAATGACGAAGAAGATTCTGGTCTCTCAGAGCACGTCGGGAGACGCTCCTGAGTCCGGACTGGATGAGCTTAATCAAGATGGCGACTCGATTGAAGTTGTCCTGGCCCGGCAACTTGTCGCAGCGTAGTTCACACAATGACGCCAGCACCCTCTTTGGATGCTGGCGTTTTCTTTAAAAAGCAGTAAACCATATTCGACCATCTGTTCAATACCTACTGCCGTAAACCAGCCTCACGCATTCTCCCCTCCAGCTCATCCAGAAATGGGGAACGCCCCTGACGCATCGGGCCGTAGCGACCATCAACAAAACCGGAATACAGCATATATACCTCGTCCCGTGCTCGAGTTAGCCCCACATAGAAAAGACGACGGCTCTCGTGCAGCTTTTCTGGCGTCTCACCACGCCACGGCAGGTTGCCTAGATCCAAGCCGACCATAATGACCACGTCGTATTCGCAACCTTTGGCTGAGTGGAGCGTCAGCAAATTAAGGTGATCAGGCGAACCATCACGCCCACCCAAACTTACAATATCCAGCGCCGCCAACGCACCGCCTTCAGCGAGCGCTGCAGACATGCGATCCAGTTGTTCAGCCTGATCAGCGAGCACCGGTTCAGTACCCAGCAAGGAATCAACGATACCATTGCGCAGCGACGTGACAAAATCGCGTGCAGGCTGTTCGTCGGCACGTAACGCCCAAAGCAGCGCGGTTAACCTCTGCCTCTCGCGTCGAGCATGCGCATCATCCAGCCTCGTCCGATAAAACGCGAGGTAGCGGTCTATCAGACCGCGCAATTGCGGGCGCCCAACACGCCAACCGCCAGCACACCATGCCGCGCAATCCTCAACCCAGCTCGTCAAGGCAACCTTGCGATAAGGTGCAGCGGTGTCCACACGGATGTAATCAAAACCACCATCGGTTACCGCATCAGCCACAATATCGCCGGCACGGTAGTCCTTGTACAGAATGGCAATATCACCCAGCGTCCGTCCTGGTTTAGCAGCCAGAGCAGCAGGAATGATCTGTGCAATGGCATGAGTCGCCTGATCCACCAGCCCCTCTGGACACAACACAAACTCGATAGTCGTCTGACGATTCAGATCATTCGCACGATAACCACGAGCTTCACCCAACGCCATCTCAGAAGCGCTGACGATGCCCGCGCCTGAACGGTAGTTCAATTGGAGTCTAACTGTTTCAACATCTTCTCTGTCTGCCAGTTCCATGAGCAACGCACCATTGGCCCCAGTGAAACCATAGATCGACTGGTCTGCATCACCCACAGCAAACAAGCGTACGCCCCCATCGAAAGCCAGACGCTTGACCATACAATGAAGTGCCACCCCCAAATCCTGATATTCATCAACCGCGAGGATCGGAAATTTCGCCTGTACCAAGGGCAGAACCCAATCATGCTCGACGATAAGACGCTGGCCGAACACCACCATATCGTCGTAGTCGATTAGCCCTTCTTGCCGCAATGCTGCTTCGTAGGCCTCGGCCCAGGCAGCGAGTTCCTCCTCTGCACTCCAGGCAACGCTGTTGCGGTCCAGTACTGAACGGCGATGCCGCCCGAGATCAATGGCCTTATAAGGATGACCTGAGCCAAAGAGCCGAGCACCAGATTGTCGAAGTAACCGGTCACTCACACGCTGAGAAGCTACCGACAGCGGAAATGGGATCGGCAGATCAGCCAAACGCCCATAGGGCATCAACAGATGACGCAAACAGAACCCATGAACGGTTCCGATAAAGAGATTCGGTGCTTCTCTGAGCCCTAGTGCTTCGAGACGACGGGTCAACTCGCGCGCACATTCCTGACTGTATGTGATACATGCAGCGCCACGAGGAATCTGAACATCCTCGGCCAAGATTCGGGCCAGCTTCAGCACGAGCGTCTTAGTCTTGCCACTTCCAGGCCCGGCAAGCACCACACAGTGTCCCTGAGAGTTATACGCGGCTAACTGGCCCGGATTTCCAGCCAACTCAGTAGCCTGAGCCAGGTAGGCAGTACTGACACTACGCGACGGCATCGCGGATATGCTCTAGCGCTGAACGGATATAGTCAGGGCAAACATCCTCCGACACTGAGGGGGCAAGCGCCTGAGCGAACCGTCCTTTGCCAATTCGCTCGATCAGCTTCAACAATTGGTCTTTATCGACCTCATCATCGACCAGCCGTTGCTGCAATGTATTCAGAACCTCTTGCTTCAGTCGTGGAAGTTCCTGTCGGATTACATCCACCATCGCCTCAGCCAGTCCACTGTCGAATATTTCAGTTTCTAATGTGTTCTCATTGATGAAATATCCGTAATATTCGGCAAGTTCGATCACATCTTCAGTATCCATATTCTCGTAGTCGCGGTGGTTCTTGTATTCAACCAATTCAAGGAGGTTGATGAGCCGTCGGCGAACCCGCGGATGCTTGCCGCTCACTGGATCACGGTCTGTCAGAATCACATGAGGGATATCAAGTCCCTGTGGTCCTAGGAGTTTCACATACGGGGTGAAATTCGTTCCGCCGACCGAACACACGGTGATCCCAAGCATGTCGAGGGGGATACCAAGTGCATCAGCGAAAGCTGGGACAAGGAAACGCTCAGCGTCCCCCTCTACAAGGACAACCCCCCGCGAAAAAAATATTTCTCCACGAGTGACATCAATATAGCGCTGGAGATCATCCTCATCCCGCTGCGTGAATGGTGCATTTGCCGTTGAAACAGCAATAGTTTCCCCTTCCTCCGAGCCATGGCGCAGCAGAACGATGGATCTGATTGGCGTAACGCTGGCAATATGTGGGGAATGGGTGGTCAGAATCGTTGTCAGCGGCGTACCTTCGTCACCATCCTCCCCATCAGTACCTAAGAAGTAACGATAGACAAGGCGCTGCACATGCGGATGTAGGTGTGCTTCCGGCTCCTCGACAACGAAAAACGTATGGTCTCGTTCTCCGTCATCAACAAGACGATCAAGTTCGAGGCTTTTCAGGGCAAGGAAAATCAGATTGGCCGTCCCAAGGCTGGCATCGCCAATGCCACGGATGCCATTGTCGAGCAACAAGCGTAAGCTGCGTAGCAGCGCATCAACACGAGCCGGAGCAAGCCCCAGCGATACTGGAACGGCATGTTGATCACCCGCGATAGCTACCAACCGTTCGCTAATTCGTTCGGCTGTTGCCACTACGTCATCATGACCAGCCAGTCCCTGCTGGGCCTCGTCGATCTGAGTCTGAATTTCCTCACGAGCATCGCCGTCCAGCGACGCGGTGAGCTCTTCAATAAGCGGTCTCAATGGTGAATTGCGCCAACTTGAAAGATCCTTCTCAGCATCACGCAATGCGCCCTGAACATCTATGGGCAACATGCGGCGAAACGCTCCGCCAATATGCATATCAGGATCAGCACCACCGAAGATCACATACTCATAGTCTTTTAGCGATTCAGGGGCACGATTTAGCTCGGTTTTTGGCTGAAAGCGATAGGTAAGACGGGCCACCATGGGGTGGCCTGGATTAATAACACAATCATTCAGATGAGCCATCAATCGGGGATCATCAGTAAAATCAGTAAGGTCTACTGAAATTTCAATGGTCTCCCCCAATTTTTCTTCGCCCAACCCATCCCAGAAATGTTCAAAGCCCAGTTGCCGATCGCGCTCGGACAACCCAGGGTCAAGAATCAACTGCAAGCCGCGAATAAAATTGCTCTTACCAACCTTGTTCTCACCGACAATAACAATGCTTTCACCCGTTTCAACATCAACGTCAGAGAAATTAGCAAAATTAATTAATCGGATACGAGAAATCCGCATTTCTGTCTCCCTATCTTTTTATTTATCCTCTAAAAATAATAGTAGCACTCAAACCGTAAACCATCGCCTGACTTGCCCTTAAAAACGGAGTCCTGCCTAGCGCTACCAAACTTGCGAAGTAGATACGGTTAAGAGCAAAACGGCGAGCGGTCATTACGTATTCTTTGCTGATCAGCTCTGATAGGAAGACGAAGGTATCAGCTCATCGCTATAGAGAGCTGAGCCATGTCAACTACGCATTTAATAAGGCGGCTGTTTGTAAGTAGCTTGCTGGTTACTACCATCTTGATCAGCGGTTGCGCCACAACTTCCGCTCCAGCGACCACATCTCACACCACAGCGGTCATCCCGCCCACTGAACACGCTACGCCGGATTTCATTCCCGTTGTACGTTACGGACGCTATACCCTGGTAGAACTGGCTCCCAACGCGGCACAGCGTGATCTGTTGCTGCAGGTGATCGACGTATCAATGCCCGAAAACTCCCGCGCCACCGTGGGTGACGGCCTGCGGTACGCGCTCAAACGAAGTGGCTATCAGCTTTGCGAAACGGCCCACTCTGTTAGTGAACTCTATTCACTGCCGCTGCCCGCTGCACACCTACACCTCGGCCCGATGACCTTGCGGGAGGCGTTACTTACTTTGGCCGGACCATTCTGGACTCTGTACATCGATAACCGTACGCGACAAGTGTGCTTCAAACGCCCCGATATTGATGCAGGAAATGGTAGCACTTTGGTCGCAGAAGCAGTTAAGCCCCTCCCTCCTGCTGGAGAGCAGCCATGAACAACCCACTGAAGCACACCGCAACCATGGTCATCCGGTTCCTGATCTGGGTGTGGCTGGGTGTACTTACCGTTCTTGCCGTCATGAACTATCACAACACAGCCGAACTGACCGAGCGCGAACAGATGGATACACGCCTGAATAAAGTTCAGGTACTGGAAGATCGCCTGACAGAGCTGGCCGACAGCATACAGGCCCTTCAGGCACGCCCTGCCCCCGCCAGCACAACAGCCTTACGCGGCATACAGCAAAATCTGGAAATGCGTATCGCTCAGATTGAACAAATTCAAGAAAACTACGCCTCCACGCAAGCAGTGCAAACGCTTCGTAACGAGCTTGAACAGCTCAAGTCCCGACAGGCAGTGGCTATTCCAAACACAGCAACCACCAGCCACATCGCCAGACCGCCTGCCTCGGCACCTAAGAAAATGCCATTCCCGTTCCGTATCCTGGGTCTGGAACTGCGTGCTGGACAACGCATGGTATCGATCGCACCTGCCAGTGGAGAACCGGCACCGGCGCAAATCCAGGTTGTATTACCCGGCGAAACAGTGGGCCAGTGGCGACTGAAAACCATCGATGGCGACACAGCGATTTTCAGCCACGCCGGGCAAACACACCGGCTGGCTATCCCCTGATGGAGAGCACAATGAAACGCCAGATGATGCTCCTCATCGCGGCCACTCTGACAATGTCAGCGATGGCACAGCCCTCCACCACGATGCAGTCCCGCATCGTACCGGTTCAGGGTGAACAACACCGGGATGAACGTCTGGCTCAGGAGTGGGGCCTGAAGGCCGATGAATGGCAGCGCTACCGAGAACTGATGGAGGGGCCAATCGGTACTTACTCACCCAACCTCGATCCGCTCTCTGCACTGGGTATCGAGGCACGCAGTGATGAAGAGCGACAACGTTATGCCGAACTGCAAGTGCAAGCAGAAGCTCGTCGCGTCGAAAAGCTGCTGGCCTATCAGCGAGCGTACGACGAAGCGTGGCGAAGGCTCAACCCTGGCATGCAGCGGGTCAGTTTGCCTGATGCCGGGCTTAGCAAAAACGCGGTGACCGGCAACGGGCGCACAGCAGTTTTCGTCAAGGACAATTGCCCGCCATGCACCCAGCTTGTGCAGCGTTTACAGGCTTCCGGCACCGCATTCGATCTGTATATGGTTGACTCACGCCAGGACGATGCGCTCATCCGCGCCTGGGCCAGACGTGCGCAGATTGCCCCGGAGCAGGTACGCAATGGCACCATTACTCTGAACCACGACGCCGGTCGTTGGTCATCTCTGGGACTGCCCGGAGACCTGCCCGCCAGTATCAGACAGGTAAATGGCCAATGGCAGCGTCAGCCCTGACATCTATGCGACGGCGGTGGGTTCTGCTGGTGAACATACTGCTGAGCAGCCTGGCCCAAGGCCAGGAGATCCCTCCGCCTGCCTACCAGTTGGCCGCTCAACGCGCTGGCATTCCCTCCGTCGTCCTTTATGCAGTGGCGCTGCAGGAAAGTGGCGTGCGCCGTGCGGAGCGCATCGTACCGTGGCCGTGGTCGCTGAATGTGGACGGTCAGTCATCTCGATATGCCAGTCAGGTGCAGGCCTGCTCAGGAATACACCAGGCCCTGCGGGACCTACCACCAACCCGAATCGACGTAGGACTGGGGCAAATTAATCTCGGTTGGCAAGAACATCGCTACCACCAGCCCTGCGACTTACTTAATCCGTACAACAATCTGGCGATCGCTGCGCAGATCCTCAAAGAGCAATACATTCCCGGTGAGGACTGGCTGTTGGCAATTGGTCGCTACCACCGACCCTCTGGAGGCGCACCTGCAGCACGCTACCGGCATAGTGTCTCTCAACACCTTCAGCGCGTATTGGGGCCACAGCAAGCCTTCACCAACATTAATAGCAAGGAGACCTCCCCATGACGACTCACATCACGACCGCATACGGCTTTCTCCTGGCACTCACCACCGTATCGCCGTTGCTGCACGCAGCACAACCGCCTATCGTAGTGGAGGACCATGGCGGGGCGTCAGCCATGCCGTACTACGAGGCACTCAACCTTCAGGCCCGTTCACCCAATGCCCCTCGCTCCCCCGTGACTATTCCATCGGTACAAGTGAACCCGGCCACCGAAGCAGACATGCTGCCAGTGCGCAGCCCGAAACTCACACCCGGCACCGTAGCACGTCGGGTCATCGACGCACCGGGCCTGCAGCCATTCTTTCTGGTCGGCGACGATGAAGCATCGCATATGTGGCTGCAGCGCCAGGCGGCATCACTGCGCGAACGTAAAGCCATCGGCCTGGTAGTCAATGTCGAGAATGAGGCCGGATTGGCGCGCCTGCGCGCGATCACACCAGACCTGCAGTTCGCGCCAGTTGCAGCCGATGACCTAGCCGAACGCCTTGGCCTGCAGCATTACCCCGTGCTCATCACCAGCACCGGCATTGAGCAATAACACAATGGCAAAGCCACAGCCGATCGAGGTACTGCTGCGTCCAGCAGTGGAACTCTATACCGTTGCGGTTTGCGCCGGAGCCGTACTGCTATGCCTGACGGCTCCGTGGGCTCTCGCGCTGAGTCCAGACATCGGCATCGGCAGCGCACTGGCCTTCGGAGCCTTTGGTGCACTGCGCTGGCGTGATGCGCAGGTGATCCTGCATTACCGTCGTAATATCCGGCGTCTGCCACGCTATGTGATGACCAGCCGTGACGTGCCCGTCAGTGGACAACGGCTGTTTATCGGTAGAGGATTTCTGTGGGAGCAAAAGCACACCCACCGGTTGATGCAAACCTACCGGCCTGAATTCAGGCGTTATGTAGAACCGACACCCGCTTACCAGTTGGCCCGACGTCTGGAGGAGCGGCTGGAATTCGCACCATTTCCGTTGTCACAATTGCCCCGTATCACTACCTGGGATGTACCGTTCAACCCGGTTCGACCGCTGCCTCCTGTCGGTGGACTGCCGCGCCTGCACGGTATCGAGCCTGATGAGGTGGATGTTAGCCTGCCCTTGGGCGAGCGCGTCGGTCATTCTCTGGTGCTGGGTACCACACGGGTGGGCAAAACGCGGCTGGCCGAATTATTCATCATCCAGGACATTCGCCGAAAGAATCACCTCGGCGAGCATGAAGTGGTCATTGTTTTCGATCCTAAAGGTGACGCGGATCTGCTCAAGAGGATGTGCGTCGAGGCAAAACGCGCAGGCAGAGAAAACGAGTTCTATGTGTTCCATCTTGGGTGGCCGGAGATCAGCGCACGTTACAACGCGGTGGGGCGTTTTGGTCGTATCAGCGAAGTCGCCACCCGCGTCGCAGGGCAGCTTTCCAGGGAAGGCAACTCGGCGGCCTTCAGGGAATTTGCCTGGAGATTTGTCAATGTCATCGCCAGGGCGTTAATCGAACTGGGTCAGCGCCCGGACTACCTGCTCATCCAACGCCACGTCATCAATATCGATGCGTTGTTCATCGAGTACGCCCAGCACTACTTCGCCCGCATAGAACCGAAAGCTTGGGAGGTTATTGTCCAGATCGAAGCCAGGCTCAACGAGAATAACATTCCCAGGAACATGATCGGCCGTGAAAAGCGAGTGGTCGCCCTTGAGCAATACCTCAGCCAGGCGCGTAACTACGATCCCGTACTGGATGGCTTGAGATCCGCTGTTCGCTACGACAAAACATACTTCGACAAGATCGTCGCCAGCCTGCTGCCCCTGCTTGAAAAACTCACCAGCGGCAAAATCGCCCAATTGCTGGCTCCAAACTATTCGGATCTAAGCGATCCCAGACCGATTTTCGACTGGCTGCAAATCATCAGGAAACGCGCAATAGTCTATGTCGGTCTTGATGCACTATCCGATGCAGAAGTCGCTGCAGCAGTGGGCAACTCGATGTTCAGCGATATGGTCTCTGTGGCCGGACACATCTATAAATTCGGTATCGACGACGGTCTGCCGGGTGCATCGGCTGACACCAAGGTGCCAATCAACGTCCATGCCGATGAATTCAATGAACTGATGGGCGATGAGTTCATCCCGATGGTCAACAAAGGGGGCGGTGCTGGCATCCAGATCACCGCCTATACTCAAACCCTCAGTGATATTGAAGCCCGCATAGGCAATCGCGCCAAAGCCGGTCAGGTCGTCGGCAATTTCAACAATCTGTTCATGTTACGCGTGCGCGAAACAGCCACCGCAGAACTACTTACGAAACAGTTACCCAAGGTAGAGGTCTACACCACCACTGTGGCCAGCAGCGTGACCGACAGCTCCGACATCCACGCAAAAACCGACTTCACCAGCAATACTCAGGATCGCGTCAGTCTGTCGAGCGTGCCGATGATTGAACCGTCCCATGTGGTTCAACTTCCGAAAGGACAGTGCTTCGCGCTGCTGCAGGGCGGCAATCTCTGGAAAGTCCGCATGCCATTGCCCTCCCCCGACCCGGATGAAGTCATGCCGATCGATCTGCAGCAATTGGCAGGCTACATGCGCCAGAGCTACACCGATGCCGGACAATGGTGGCAGAACCAGGGGACCCCCGTGTTGCAGGAGCAAGCGCTGCCACATGAACTGCTCGATGAAAACCTCGACAGCACCGCCGACCAGGGTCGAGCACCATGAGCGATCCGGCTGCTGCTACACAACACCAACAGACACGCCGACAAAGCCTGCTGGCCAGTGTCATCACCTTGCCGTTCAGGTTGCTTGGCGTGCTGATCGGCTCGTTGCTGATTTCAATCATCGTGGAATGCGCAGGCATGAATCTCTTCTGGAAAGACCAAGGCTGGCGACACTCGCAGGCAATGCTGCAATACGAATTGGGACACCTGTCGAATAATTTTACCCGCAGCGCTATTGTGCAGGAGCCGGGGCGAACTGCGCACCAGATCGTCGATACCGGTTATGAATGGATGTTCGTCAAGACCGGACTGTTTGAGCGCATAAAGCAGATCGCCGAGCGTGCCCGTGCTCCCAGCCAGACACCCAAGCGCGACTTCCGCTACTTCGTGAGCCAAGTCTATGTATGGTCGGAAAACTATCTGATCGCCGCAGCCTTTACCACGCTGACGTTCATGGTGCGCTTGCTGGTGTTAGTGCTGACATTGCCGCTCATTCTCATGGCCGTGTTCGTCGGGCTAGTGGATGGTCTGGTACGACGCGATGTGCGCAGGTTTGGCGCAGGCCGGGAGTCAGGATTCGTTTACCACCGGGCAAAGGCCGCGTTACTGCCGCTGGCCATGCTGCCCTGGGTAACCTACCTGGCGCTGCCGATATCTGTGCATCCGCTGCTGATCCTGCTGCCCGGTGCGGCATTGTTGGGCTTCGCGGTGGCGCTGACGGCGAGTAGTTTTAAGAAATACCTCTAAAGAAGGTCTGAATAAGACTAAATTCGAAAATTTTAATCCTTAAAAAATATGGTAATAAATCCAATTATTTGATTGTTATATATAATGCTCGCTTTTAAGGTTTTCTCATGGTCAGCGTTAATGTTCATTGTCCCCGTTGTCAGTCTGCTCAGGTGTATCGCCATGGTCAGAACACTAAAGGTTGTGACAGATTTCGCTGCCGTGACTGCCACCGCGTGTTTCTGCTCACTTATACCTACGAAACGCGCAAGCCCGGTGTCAAAGAGCAGATCACCGAAATGGCTTTCAACGGCGCGGGGGTTCGCGATACAGCAAGGACGTTGAAGATTGGCATAAACACCGTCATTCGCACGTTAAAAAACTCGCGCCAAAGCGAATAACGTCCTCACCGGTCGCTCATGCTGG